>ENA-UESD01000647-UESD01000647.1-human-gut-metagenome-genome-assembly--contig:-NODE-647-length-31106-cov-4.477134_pt1 | contig 31106 bp, 26 predicted proteins | sample MGYA00242985_ERZ507986 | MGnify/ENA primary metagenome ERZ507986 (study PRJEB26167, sample SAMN06115408) | human gut metagenome | host: Homo sapiens | place: China:Guangxi | collected 2016-04-06... | reverse complement strand
CTGATGGGCAGGTGACCCGGTGGTCGCCAATAGGCGAAGAGGCTCATGGCGTGGCGTTTCTTCTCGGGGGGGGTCGTTGATCAATCTCCGCTCTTGCAGGGATTGGTAGACATGGGCGGGGTAGAGACGTTCCTGTGGGTAACCGGCCTTGTATTGCTGGAATACCTTGCGGAGGAAGGCAAGCTCACGCTCTTTCTTGTAGGCCGTGATATAATAGCCATTGGCATAGATGTCACAAAGCAGGGCAATATATAATGAAAAGCGTCAGATCCGTATTTGCGCTTTATTTGACGGATTTTACGGTTGCTTAGTAAATCCGTGTCGAGCGGGAAATAATCCGGCTCCTTTTTAATAGGTCGTGCCATTACTCCTTCTTTTCCGGGTATCCTTGAATCAGAAGAATTTTACAATAAGCAGAAAATGAGGTTTTGTTTGCAAGGGGTTGAAAATCAGAGTCGTAAAAAACATCGTAATGTTTGCGTTAAAACACGTACATGTTTTTCCGAAAAGTCGTACATGTTTTTGGATATTCACGTACGTGTTTTTCCGGAAATGATATTGATGTAAAATAGGAACATTAAAAAATACAATAACCTTACCTAGTGAGATTCTGTCACAAGAGATATTCCGGGTATTTTATGGTTAGATCGATTTGGGTACGGTTCTCCTATTGGTATCCGAGGACGATGTGGATTTTGGATATTTTCTATTATCTTTGTCTGCTGAAAGTGTATTATCAATTCAAAATGTAAATAATATCATGAGAAAATTATTGTTAGCCTTTTGTGCGTTCGCAACGATTTGTAGCGCCGGGGCGCAGTGGAAGCCCGCCGGAGACAAGATCAAGACGGACTGGGCTGAGAAAGTAGATCCCCGGAATGTATTGCCAGAATATCCACGCCCCGGGATGGAACGTGCGGATTGGCAGAATTTGAACGGCGAGTGGGAATACGCTATCCTTCCAAAAGGACAGGCAGAGCCGACGAGTTTCGATGGGAATATCTTGGTGCCGTTCGCCGTGGAATCCTCCTTGTCCGGCGTGCAAAAAGAAGTGGGGGAGAAGAATGAGTTGTGGTATAAACGAACCTTTACGGTGCCCTCCTCATGGAAAGGAAAAGATATCTTGTTGAACTTCGGCGCCGTGGATTGGAAAGCGGACGTGTTCGTGAATGATATCTTGATCGGTTCCCACACGGGAGGCTTTACCCCGTTTTCCTTGAATATCACTCCCTATCTGAATGGCAAAAGTACGCATAAGCTGGTGGTGCGTGTATGGGACCCGAGCGATAAAGGCTACCAACCCCGTGGAAAGCAAGTGGCCAACCCGGAGGGAATCTGGTATACGCCGGTCACCGGAATCTGGCAGACCGTATGGCTGGAGCCGGTCGCTTCCTCGCATATCACCTCTATCAAGGCGATCCCGAATATCGATAATGGCGTGATGAGCGTGACGGTCGGGGCTTGTTCCGACTCCCCGGTGTCGGACATCGTGGAGGTCAGCTTGCTCGATAAGGGGCAGGTGGTTGCTACCGCCAAGGGCGTACAAGGGACAGAATTACGCTTGGCCGTGCAAAATCCTACGTTGTGGGAACCTTCCAATCCTTATTTATATGATATGAAGGTGAGCTTGTCGAAGAATGGCAAGAAGGTGGACGAGGTGAAATCGTACACCGCCTTCCGTAAGATATCCGCCGAGCGTGACGCCAACGGCATCATGCGTATGCGCTTGAACAACAAGAACCTGTTCCAATACGGCCCGCTGGATCAAGGCTGGTGGCCCGACGGGCTTTACACGGCTCCCACGGACGAGGCGTTGCTGTATGATATCGTGAAGACGAAAGCGTGGGGCTTCAACATGATCCGCAAGCACGTGAAGGTAGAGCCGGCCCGCTGGTACTATCATTGCGATAAGGAAGGTATGCTGGTTTGGCAGGATATGCCTAGCGGCGACATGGGTAACCAATGGGCGCCTCATACGTATAACGGTGGAACCGACAAGGAGCGTACCGAGGAGTCTATCCGTAATTATTACAAGGAGTGGAAGGAGATCATGGACCTGTGCGTCTCGAATCCTAGCGTAGTAGTATGGGTGCCCTTCAACGAGGCTTGGGGCCAGTTCGATACCGAGAAGGCTGCCGAGTGGACAAAAACATACGATCCTTCCCGTCTGGTGAATCCGGCCAGTGGCGGTAATTTCCGTGCGTGCGGCGATATCTTGGATTTGCATAATTACCCGGGCCCGGCGATGTACCTGTTCGATCCGGTGCGTGTGAACGTATTGGGCGAGTATGGTGGTATCGGCTTGGCCGTGGAGAACCATTTGTGGTGGAACAAACGCAACTGGGGCTATGTACAGTTTAAGAATAGCGATGAGGTGACCGCCGAGTACGTGAAGTACGCCCGTGAGCTGAAGAAAATGGTTCCGAAGGGCTTCTCCGCCGCTGTCTACACGCAAACCACGGACGTAGAAGGTGAGGTGAACGGCCTTATGACCTACGATCGCAAGGTGATCAAGATCAATGAGGCCGAGGTGCGCAAGGCGAACCAAGAGGTGATCAAGGCCTTGTCTGAGTAGAAGGCTTAGAAAAAATAGTTATTTGACTCGATGATAGATCCGGTCCGGGCAAAGAGAGATTCTTTCCCGGATCGGATTGTTTTAGCGAAATGAATATGATTCGGAATGTGAGTTTGCGAGACGCCAAGGCGATCGTGGATATATACAATGAATATGTCGTGAATAGCGTGGCTACGTTCGAGACGGAACCTTTGCGGGTGGAGGAGATGGATGGTCGCATAGCCGGGATCTCGGCGAGTTATCCTTATCTGGTATACGTAGATCATGATGAGGTCGTGGGATATTGCTATGCCCATGCGTGGAAAGAAAAGGCAGCTTATAAATATACGCTTGAGACCACCGTTTATTTATCCCCGAGATACAAGGGCAAGGGGATCGGCCGGCAGCTTATGGAAAGGCTGATCGAGGAATGTCGGGCAGGCGGCTACCACGCCTTGATTGCCTGCATTACCGAGGGGAATGAGGCTAGCTGCTCGCTGCATGAGAAGCTGGGGTTCAGAAAAGTATCCCACTTCGAGAAAGTAGGGCTGAAATTCGGGCGGTGGCTGGACGTGGTAGATTATGAATTGATAATTAAGCCTAACGAGAGGTAACTTTCGAATCTCAATTTTCAATTCTCAATTAATATACCTATCTTCGCGATAAACAAAATGTAAAGAATGAAATACAATACAGAAGGAAAAAGATTGACTTTGCCCGAATACGGACGCAATATCCAAAATATGGTGGACTATTGCGTGACTATCCAAGACAGGGAAGAGCGTAAGCGTTGCGCCAACACGATTATCAACATTATGGGAAACATGTTCCCGCACTTGCGTGACGTAAATGACTTTAAGCATATCCTCTGGGATCATCTGGCGATCATGGCCGATTTTAAGCTCGATATAGACTATCCGTACGAGATCATCAAGAAGGAGAACCTGTATAGCCGTCCGCCTCGTATCCCGTACAACAATAACCGTATACGCTACCGCCATTACGGAAAGACCTTGGAGCTGATGATCCGCAAGGCCACGGAGCTGCAACCCGGTATGGAGAAAGACCAGCTCGTGCGGCTGCTGGCAAACCAGATGAAGAAATCGTTCCTTACTTGGAACAAGGAAAGCGTGGACGACCGTAAGATCTTCAAGGATCTGGACGAGCTGTCTAGCGGCAAGATCGTATTGAGCGAGGAGGAACACAAATTGGCCGAGAGCCGTGATATCTTGGCCCGTAATAACAGTGGCGGCAACAAAAGGAACTTTACGCGTAAAGGCAGATGAGCTCGTTCGTTATAGAAGGTGGTTATCGCTTGTCCGGCGAGATCGTTCCGCAAGGCGCCAAGAATGAGGCGTTGGAGGTGATCTGCGCGACATTGCTAACACCGGAGAAGGTGACCATACACAATGTGCCTGATATCTTGGACGTGAATAACTTAATCCAGCTCCTTAGGGATATGAGGGTCAAGGTGGAGCATCCGTCCGCCGATACCTATACCTTTCAGGCGGACGACGTGGACATGGAGTATTTGAGTACCGAGGAGTTCCTGCGCAAGAGTGGTAGCCTGCGGGGTTCCGTGATGATCGTAGGCCCGTTGGTAGCCCGCTTCGGCAGGGCGCTGATCCCGAAACCGGGTGGCGACAAGATCGGGCGACGCCGGCTGGATACGCACTTCGTGGGAATCCAGAAGCTGGGCGCTTGCTTTAGCTACGACGCCGGGCGGCAAGTATACGAGATAGAGGCACGCCAGTTGAAAGGCGCTTATATGCTGCTCGACGAGGCTTCCGTGACCGGAACGGCGAATATCTTGATGGCTGCCGTGCTGGCCGAGGGGGTGACGACGATCTATAACGCCGCCTGCGAGCCTTACCTGCAACAACTTTCCACGATGCTGAACCGCATGGGAGCGAGAATCTCAGGTGTCGGTTCTAACCTATTGACGATAGAAGGTGTACGGTCGCTTTCCGGCACGGAGCATACCATCCTCCCCGATATGATCGAGGTGGGTAGCTTTATCGGTATGGCCGCTATGACCGGATCGGAGATCACCATCAAGAATACAGGATATGATAAGCTGGGGATCATCCCGGACGCTTTTCGCCGCTTGGGTATTACCGTGGAGCAGCGAGGCGATGATATTTATATCCCCCGGCATGATTCCTACGAGATCGATACGTTTATCGATGGGTCTATCATGACCATCGCCGACGCTCCTTGGCCGGGGCTTACGCCGGACTTGCTGAGCGTATTTCTCGTCGTGGCTACGCAATCTGTGGGGAGCGTGCTGATCCACCAGAAAATGTTTGAGAGCCGTTTGTTCTTTGTGGACAAGCTAATCGATATGGGAGCCCAGATCATCCTTTGCGACCCGCACCGGGCTACGGTGATCGGGCTGGGCAACCGCTTCAAGTTACGGGGCTCTACGATGGTATCCCCGGATATTCGCGCGGGTATCGCCTTGCTGATCGCCGCTATGAGCGCCGAGGGTACCAGCACGATCCATAATATAGACCAGATCGACCGGGGATATCAAGGGATCGATAAGCGATTGAACCAGATCGGGGCACGTATCACGAGGATTTAAAGATTTTAGGCGATGATTAGAGAAGAAGAGGTTTTCAAGATCGGGCAGTTTGCCAAGCCCCATGGCATCAAGGGGGAGTTGTCGTTGGTGACGAACAGCGATGTGCTGGAAGATGCCGAGGACCCGTACATTGTTTGCGAGATGGATGGTATCTTGGTACCGTTCTTCGTGGAGGATTTCCGCTATAAGACCGATACGGTGGTCTTGGTGAAACTGGAGGACGTGAATTCCGAGGAGGATGCCCGCATGTTTGTGGGCAAGGAGGTGTTCTATCCTTTGGACGCCGTGGACGAGGAGGATCTCGTGGGGGATATGACGTGGGACAGTTTTATCGGTTATACCGTGACGGACGTGCAGAAAGGTTATTTAGGAGAGATAACAGACGTGGATGAGACGACAATCAACGTCCTTCTGCGTGTCGATCATAAAGGCGAGGAGCTGTTGATCCCCGCCGTGGAGGAGTTGATCACTGAGGCCGACCATGAGGCCCGTAGTCTCACGGTGTCTTTGCCGGAGGGACTTATAGAATTGATAATTGATAATTGAAGATTAGGGGTTGAAAAAGAAGAATACGAAATCGTTTTGGCACCGGATCCGGTTTAAATATAAACTTTCCTTTATCAATGAGGGGACGTTGGAGGAGGTGTGGTCTTTCCGGCTTTCGCAGTTATCGGCGTTTGTCACTTTGGCGGTGTTCGCCTTTTTCTTGATCGCCGTTACCGCCTTTATCATCATCAAGACACCGATTCGCAACTACTTGCCGGGCTATCTCGACGTGGAGGTTCGCAAGGAGATTATGCAGAATGCCTTGCGGGCGGATTCGTTGGAGCGTATGATGGAGATCCAGTCCCTTTATCTGGATAACGTGGCCGGAATCCTTTCCGGTACGATGCCCTTGGACTCGATCCGTCAGATAGATTCTTTGGCTAGCAACGATATTAACTATGAGATTCCTCGTAGCAAGGAAGAGACTCGCTTCGTGAAAGATTACGAGGAAGAGGAGAAATATAATTTATCGGTATTGACCGACCCGGGCAAGGTACCGACCGAGGGGGTCTTTTTCTATAAGCCCGTGAATGGCGTGGTCACCTCTCATTATGAGACGGATGTCCATCATTATGGCGTGGATCTGGCCGCGGCCCCGAAGGAGAGTGTCTTGGCTACGTTGGATGGTACGGTGATCTATACCGGTTTCGATCCGAACCACGGAAACGTAATTCAAATACAACATAAGAACGGATTCATCTCGGTTTATAAGCACAACGAATTGTTGCTGAAAGAGGTGGGAGACCATGTGGTAGCCGGTGAGGCGATCGCTCTGGTCGGGAATACGGGAGAGTTGTCTACCGGACCGCACCTGCATTTCGAGTTGTGGTATAAAGGCAATCCGGTGAATCCGGAAGAATATATAGCTTTTTGATAATCCATGAAAAAAAGACAGTTAGCGATATTAGGCTCGACCGGTTCCATCGGAACCCAAGCCTTGGAGGTAGTGAGCGAGCATTCCGATCTTTTCGAGGTGTATGCCTTGACCGCGAATAACCAAGTGGACTTATTGATCAATCAGGCCCGGAAATATATGCCGGAGGTGGTGGTGATCGCCAATGAGCGGAAATATCCCGAGCTGAAAGAGGCCTTGGAAGACCTGCCGATCAAGGTATGGGCGGGTGCCGACGCTATCGCCCAGATGGTGCAGTCGGAGCCGATCGATATGGTGCTGACGGCGATGGTGGGCTATTCCGGCTTGCGACCGACGATCTCGGCGATCAAGGCGGGAAAGGCGATCGCCTTGGCGAATAAGGAGACATTGGTCGTGGCCGGCGAGCTGATCATGAAGCTGGCCGCCGAGCATAAGGTGCCTATCTTGCCGGTGGACTCGGAACATTCGGCCATTTTTCAATGTTTAACAGGTGCGTACGATAATCCGATCGAGAAGATCTTGCTGACGGCTTCCGGTGGTCCGTTCCGGCGGAAGACGCTGGAGGAGCTGGCTACCGTGACGAAGGCGCAGGCCTTGAGGCATCCGAACTGGACGATGGGGGCGAAGATCACGATAGACTCGGCCTCGATGATGAACAAGGGCTTCGAGATGATCGAGGCGAAATGGTTGTTCGATGTCACGCCGGATCAGGTACAGGTGGTGGTGCACCCGCAGTCGGTGATCCACTCGATGGTGCAGTTTGAGGATGGCGCTGTGATCGCCCAGCTGGGAATTCCCGACATGAAATTGCCGATCGCCTACGCTTTCTCGTTCCCGACACGTATGAGGAGCATGGCGCCCCGTCTGGATTTCAACCAATATTCGACCTTGACGTTCGAGGAGCCGGATATGGAACGTTTCCGCAACTTGGCTTTCGCTTTCGAGGCGGCCCGCCAAGGAGGGAATATGCCCTGTATCTTGAATGCCGCCAATGAGGTGGTGGTGGCCGCCTTCCTGCAAGATCGTATCGGCTTCTTGCAAATGAGCGACGTGATCGAGCAGACCATGCGGAAAGCCTCGTTTATCGTCAATCCCTCGTATGAGGATTACGTGGCTACCGACACCGAGGCTAGGCGGTTGGCGGCCGAGTTATTTTGAAATAATTTAAAACAGAACAAACAATAGTAGATGGAAACTTTTTTGATTAAGGCGTTACAGCTTATCTTGAGCTTATCGATACTGGTGATTGTCCACGAGTTCGGGCATTTTATCTTTGCTCGGATTTTCAAGGTGCGGGTAGAGAAGTTCTACCTCTTCTTCGATCCGTGGTTCTCGCTATTCAAGTACAAGCCGAAAAACAGTGACACGGAATACGGCGTAGGCTGGCTTCCGTTGGGAGGATATTGTAAGATCTCCGGTATGATCGACGAGAGTATGGACAAGGAGGCGATGGCCCAGCCGCCCAAGCCTTACGAGTTCCGCTCCAAGCCGGCCGGACAGCGTTTGATGATTATGGTAGCGGGCGTGGTGTTCAACTTCTTGCTGGCTTTGTTTATTTATTCCATGATCTTGTTTACGTGGGGCGATACGTACTTGCCTTTGAAGAACATGAAGATGGGTATGAATTATAGCGAGACGTTCCAGAACGTCGGTTTTCAGGACGGTGATATCTTGCTGAGAGCGGACAATGAGGAGTTGGAGCGTTTCGGTAGCGACAGTTTCCGCAAGGTGGTGGAGGCAAAGACCGTGACGGTGCTCCGTGACGGGCGGGAGACCGTGATCTCCATACCGGAGGATATGATGCAACGTTGCATGCGTGACGGAAAAGGCTTCGCCGATCCTTTGCGTATCCCGATGGTTGTTCGTGAGCTTCCCGACAAGAATGCCCCGGCGGCTCTCGCTGGCATGCTGCCGAAGGATAGCGTGGTGGCTATTAACGGTGTGGCTACCCCGACGTTTTATGATGCCTCCGGGTTATTGTTAGAGAATAAGGGCGAAGAGGTGACAGTAGATTTCTACCGGAACGGCCAGTTGGAGTCGTTGACCATGAGGACGGACTCGGCCGGGAAAATTGGCGTAGCGGTGATGTTGCCTACGGATCTCTATCAGACCGTGACCCGCGAATACGGCTTTTTCGAGTCGTTCCCCGCCGGTATTAAATTAGGTATTAATACCTTGAAGGGATATGTGAACGACATGAAATATGTGTTTACGAAGGAAGGTGCCTCCAGTTTGGGCGGTTTCGGTACGATCGGCGGATTGTTCCCGTCTGTCTGGGATTGGCGGATTTTCTGGGAACGTACGGCTTTTCTATCTATCATCTTGGCGTTCATGAATATCTTGCCGATTCCGGCCTTGGATGGCGGACACGTGATGTTCTTGATCTATGAGGTAGTGGCCCGTCGCAAACCGAGCGATAAATTCCTAGAGTATGCCCAAATGGCAGGTATGTTTATCCTGTTCGCTTTATTGATCTATGCGAATGGAAATGACATCTTCCGCTTCTTCTTCAAGTAACGTACGTCTCTACAACTAGATACAAAAAACCTCCCGGATCACTTTTCTATGTGATCCGGGAGGTTTTTTTGTATGAATAAAGTCCTCTTTCTTATTTCAGGATGTCGTTGATAGAAGCGAGGATCTTCTTGGAGTTCTCGTCTTTCGGGTCGAGTTCGACAGCCTTTGTCAAATATTCTTTCGCTTGCTTGAAGTCTTTGTCGGCTTTCGCTTTCTCGGCGTTGTATTTATCCGGCTCGGAAGTAGCGATCGGGGTAGCGGCCTGTAATATCTTCGCTCCGTTGCCATACAGCATGGCGCCAAGGCTGTAGTAAGCGTTGCTCTGGTAATCCTTGTTCGATACGGCTAGGACCTCTTTGTACATTTTCTCGGCACCGGCCAGATCTCCCTTCTTTTGGGCGGCTTGTCCTTGTTTGATGCAGTAACCGTAAAGCAACTTTTCCAGATTGGTCTTATTCTTGTTTCCATCGGGAATCACTTTTAATCCCTCTTTTACGGTAGTCAGGAATTCTTCTGTCTTGTTTAAGTTACGGTAAGCCATGGCCTCGCCTACATAAGAGTCGTCTACGTTGTAGTTCATCTTAACGGCCATGTCGAAATACTTGGCGGCCTCGGCGTAGTTCTTCGCTTGATTAGCGGCGTATCCGCAATTGAAGATACGGGCGGTGTCTTGGTAATTGTTTTGTTTCAAGTATTCGCCGTATTTTGTTACGACGGTAGCGTAATCTTTTGCTTTCAAAGCAGCGTCACCTTCATCTCTTAATTTGTCAGCGTCTTGTGCGAATAGGTTTCCCACACATAGGCATAAAGCCACTAATAAAACAATTTTCTTCATGGTAATTATTAAATTTAATTGATTTTGTGCTCTAAGTTAAGGTGTGCGGGAAAAGAAGCCAAGATATTTTACGTTTTTTAGAAAACAATAAAAATAGAAAACATAAAAAAGGGATTGCCGCAAGCAATCCCTACTAATGAAAGATTCTTTGGAACTTATGCTTTGAGTGAAGGAAAAGCCTCAGCCACGGCGGGGTAGACAATCTTTCCTTCCACGATGTTTAATCCCAGTTCTAGGCCCGGATCTTCTTCGCAGGCTTTTTCCCAACCTCTGTCGGCAAGCTTGATCACGTACGGCAGGGTAGCGTTGGTCAAGGCTAACGTGGAAGTCTGCGGGACCGCTCCCGGAATGTTGGCTACGCAGTAATGGAGGATATCGTCTATCTCATAAACCGGATTGGCGTGCGTAGTCGGATGGGAGGTCTCGAAGCAACCGCCTTGATCGATGGCTACATCTACCAATACGCTGCCCGGTTTTAATAATTTCAACATATCCCGGGTGATCAAGTGCGGGGCCTTGGCTCCGGGGATTAATACGGCGCCGATCACTAAATCGGTTGTGGGTAATTCCTGTTCGATCGTATGCGTGGAAGAGAACAACGTCTTCACGTTTTTCGGCATCGTCTCGGACAGATAGCGTAAGCGGGGAAGCGAGATGTCGGCGATCGTGACATCGGCGCCTAGCCCGGCGGCCATCAAGGCGGCGTTGTGGCCTACCACACCACCGCCTAAAACCAATACCTTACCCGGTTTCACGCCCGGCACGCCACCTAGCAATACGCCTTTGCCACCTTGCGGTTTCTCAAGGAAACGAGCGCCTTCCTGTACGGACATGCGTCCGGCCACCTCACTCATAGGAATCAAAAGGGGTAACGTATGATCTGGGTTCTCCACGGTCTCGTAAGCCAGACAGATGGAGCCGCTCTTTATCATGGCAAGGGTGAGAGCCTCGTCGGATGCGAAATGGAAGTAGGTGAAGACAAGCTGTCCTTTGCGTACCAAGGGATATTCGCTGGCGATCGGTTCTTTTACTTTTACGATCATCTCGGCAATTCCATATACATCCTCAATGGACGGGAGTATCCGGGCCCCTGCCGCCACATAGGCATCATCGGCGAAACCACTGTTTATACCAGCCGTGTGTTGTACATACACGGTATGACCTCTTTTCACCAACTCTTTGGCTCCGGCGGGAGTAAGAGCTACCCTGTTCTCGTTGTTTTTGATTTCTTTTGGAATTCCAATAATCATAATGGTAGCATTTAATGGGTTTATATGCCTGCAATATACAAAAAAGAGGAACAGATTGGTATTCTGTCCCTCTTTTTTTATCTTATTTCTTGTTCCTTATAAACCTTGTCCGTGGCAGTTCTTGTATTTCTTGCCACTTCCGCAAGGACATGGATCATTGCGTCCTACTCGTTTCTCGGCACGGACCGGAGCTTGCTTCGGCTGAGGTGCCTCGGCTTGGGTGTTGTTTCCGCTCAAGTCTGTTTTCTCCGTGCGGTAACGGCTCATATCCTCGTGCTTCTCCGGGGCGGCCTCTTGTACGGCGATACGTTGACGGGCTCTTTCCTCGGCGATCGCTTGGGCTGCTTGCTGGGCTACGGCCGCTTGACGGGCTTGCATGGCTTGGCGTTGCTCCTCGGTCGGCTCCTCACGTACCGGGATCTGTCCACGCATCAAGATGGCGGCTGTCTTACGGTTCATGTTGTCTACCATTGTCTTGAACAGGTTGTAAGATTCAAGTTTGTAGATCAACAATGGATCCTTGTTCTCGTAGCTAGCGTTTTGTACGGAGTGGCGCAGCTCGTCCATCTCACGTAGATGCTCTTTCCATCCCTCGTCGATCATATGCAATACGATTGATTTCTGGAAGGATTTAACGATTGCCTTACATTCCGTGTCGTAAGCCTCTTTCAGGTTACAAGATACATTATACATGCGCTTGCCGTCCGTGATAGGAATCATGATGTTCTCGTACATCGCTCCTTGATTCTCGTACACTTGCTTGATGACCGGGTGAGCGACTTGCGTCATGCGTTCCATGCGACGTTTATAAGTCTTCAATGCCTCCTCGAACAATTTCTCTACGAGTTGCTCCGGTTTCATGCTCTTGAATTCGTCTTCCGTGAACGGACTTTCCATGGCGAATGTCTTGAACAATTCTAACTTGAAGCCCTCGAAGTCCTCGGCGTGTTGATCGGCGATAGCCGTAGAAGTATCGTAAATCGTGTTCAATACGTCCAGACCGATACGCTCTCCCATCAAGGCGTGGCGACGGCGGGTGTAGATTACGTTACGTTGTGAGTTCATCACGTCGTCGTATTCCAACAGACGTTTACGGATACCGAAGTTGTTTTCCTCTACCTTCTTCTGGGCACGTTCTACGGACTTGCTCAACATATTGTGCTCCAGAACCTCGCCTTCCTTGAAACCAAGCTTATCCATCAAGCCGGCGATCTTCTCGGAAGCGAATAAACGCATCAAATCGTCTTCCAGAGATACGAAGAATACGGATGAACCCGGGTCTCCCTGACGTCCGGCACGACCACGTAACTGACGGTCTACACGACGGCTCTCATGACGTTCCGTACCGATGATCGCCAAACCGCCTGCGTCTTTCACGTCCTTGGACAGCTTGATATCGGTACCACGACCGGCCATGTTGGTAGCGATCGTAACCGTACTCTTCTGACCTGCCAAGGCCACGATCTCGGCCTCTTTCTGGTGCAACTTAGCGTTCAATACATTGTGCTGGATCTTACGCATCGTAAGCATACGGCTCAATAACTCGGAGATCTCTACGGATGTTGTACCCACCAATACCGGGCGGCCTGCCTCCGTCAGCTGAACGATTTCCTCGATGACAGCGTTATATTTCTCACGTTTTGTCTTGTAGATACGATCGTTCATATCGTTACGGGCGATCGGGCGATTGGTCGGGATCACTACCACGTCCAATTTGTAGATATCCCAGAACTCGCCTGCTTCCGTCTCCGCCGTACCGGTCATACCGGATAATTTATGGTACATACGGAAGTAGTTCTGCAAGGTGATCGTGGCGAATGTTTGTGTAGCGGCCTCTACCTTTACACGTTCCTTAGCCTCGATCGCTTGGTGCAGACCGTCGGAATAACGACGTCCGTCCATGATACGACCCGTCTGCTCGTCAACGATCATGACCTTGTTGTCCATAACCACGTACTCATCATCCTTCTCGAATAAGGTGTAAGCTTTCAACAACTGGTTGATGGTATGTACACGCTCGCTCTTAACGGAATAGTTCGCCAAGATCTCGTCTTTTTGAGCTTGTTTCTCTTCCTCGGTGCCGGTCATGTTCTCCAATTGAGATAATTGGGAAGTGATATCGGGAAGTACGAAGAAGGTCGGGTCGTCCGTCTTACCGGTCAATAGGTCGATACCTTTATCCGTCAATTCGATACTGTTGTTCTTCTCGTCGATCACGAAATACAACTCATCGGTCGCCTCGTGCATATGGCGCATATTCTCGGACATGAAATATTCTTCCGTCTTCAACATTTGAGCTTTTACGCCTTGCTCGCTTAAGAACTTGATCAACGCTTTGTTGCGGGGATATCCCTTGAAGGAGCGGTACAGAAGGATAGAGCCTTCCTCAACGACCTTCTGGTCGTCGCTAGCCATTTTCTTTTTGGCCTCGATCAATAATTTGGAGCAAAGGTCTTTCTGCGCGTTCACGACAACCTCCACGTTCGGGCGGAATTGCTCGAATAATTGTTCCTCGCCACGAGGGATCGGTCCGGAGATGATCAGCGGCGTACGAGCGTCATCGATCAATACGGAGTCCACCTCATCGACGATGGAGTAGTTATGCTTGCGTTGTACCAAGTCTTTCGGGCTGATCGCCATATTGTCGCGCAAGTAGTCGAAACCGAACTCGTTGTTCGTACCGAACGTGATATCCGCCTCGTAAGCCTTACGGCGAGCCTCGGAGTTCGGCTGGTGCTTGTCGATACAGTCTACGGAAAGCCCGTGGAACATATAAAGCGGTCCCATCCACTCGGAGTCACGTTTTGACAAGTAATCATTCACGGTTACCACGTGTACGCCGTTACGTGTCAAGGCGTTCAAGAATACCGGAAGGGTAGCCACCAAGGTCTTACCTTCACCGGTCGCCATCTCGGCGATCTTACCTTTATGAAGAACGACGCCACCGAATAGCTGAACGTCGTAATGGATCATATCCCAAGTGATCTCGTTACCACCGGCTTTCCAGTGATTGGCGTAGATCGCCTTATCGTCCTCGATGCGGACAAAGTCGAAACGAGCGGCCAGATCCCGGTCGAATTGGTTAGCGGTAACTACCACTTCCTCATTCTCGGCGAAACGGCGGGCCGTATCTTTCATGATGGCGAATACCTCGGGCAAGGATTGCTCCAGTACCACTTCCATCTTGTCCGTGATGGCTTTCTCAATTTTATCTACCTCGGCCCAGATCGCCTCACGTTCTTCCAGTTCCTTATCCTCGATGCCTTTGCGAAGCTCTTCCACTTGCGCTTTCTCCTCGGCTACGTAGTCTTGGATACGTTGTTTGATCTCATCTGTTTTCGCACGCAACTCGTCGTTCGAGAGTGCCTTGATTGACGGATATACGGCCTTTACCTTATCTACGTAAGGTGTGATTTCTTTAAGGTCACGCTGCGACTTATTGCCGAACAGCTTCGTCATAAACTCATTAAATCCCATGATTCTTATGTTAATGGATAGTTGAGCAACTATCGTCTGTTATTACTTTGTTGTTGGAATAATTAGATAATAATAAATAAAAGAAGAGCCACACAACCCTTGATAATTATCAACTTTAATGATCAATTCTCTATTATTTGGTTGTCAGCTCCCAGAGTGGCAAGCTTTGCGTAGCGTTTGGTGGCCTGATTCTTAGCACATGGGTTACCGTGGGGGCTACCTCAGTGGCCTTGACTTCGCGGTAGATATGTTGGGGTTTCAACCCGTTGCCCATAAATACCAGCGGGGTGATAACAGCATTATTGCGTATAATCTTGACTTTTTCTTTCGGATTGTCGAGGTTCACTTTCCAACCGGGTTGCAACTCGATGATCAGATCGCCCCGTCTCAAATGGTGCGTACCTTGACGGAATTTGGCGGTTCCCTCGTTCCAGTCGCCCGTAAGCAAGCTCCTGCCCGTGGTGACGAGTTGTACGCCACTAAATTCCTGTATGAATTCGGCGGCCTTGTTCTGTAAAGTCGTCAAATCCAGCTTGGCGTCTTCTATCGCCTTGCGGTTCAAGTAGATCTGGTTGTTGTAGTATCCTTGTACCCAACTGGTATGTTGGCCGTAAATGGCCATCAAGTACATATTAAGCAGGGCCAGACAACGTTTCGGGTGGAACTCGCCACCGTTCACCATCAGGCCGTCCGGATAAGACTCCTCGCTTTTATAATAACCGGAACCGGTGAAGACTACCAATGTATTGGCCAAGCCCACTTTCTTGTCGATCGTATCCAGTAGCTTCTCGATATCTTGATCGAGTTGATAATACGTATCTTGAATCTCCCGGGTGTATTCTTTGCTCATCGTACCCCGGTAATTGCCCGCGTAGTACGTGATAGACAACATATCCGGGCAACTGCGTGTACCAAACCCTCCGTACTCTAGGAACTGGAGGGCCAAACGATTGATCTCCTTATTGATAAACGGCGAGGTCTTTAGGTTCGGATAGCAGTTCGCGAACTTCTCGCTGAACGTATAGCGGAAAGGAAGATCATCCAATACGTAAGGAAAGGCATCGTATTTCTCCATCGGAAGGGTAGGAGTCCATACCATGGTTTCCAAGCGTGACACCAAGGATTCCGGGCCGTTATTATAGCGGTCTACATACCAAGGGATACCCTTATAGTACGTCGTGGTAGCCCATTTCCCGTTGGTGTTATCCATCCAGAAAGCTCCGTTGGCCGCATGTCCGGCGGAAAGGATGGCGCTCTCGGCATCCGGGGCGATGGAATATACGTCGCTTCTTCCTTGAGAGGCGATTTTCAACTCGTCGCCGATCGTGGAACTGAATAAATTTTTGGGCGAATAATTCTCTTTCGTGTAATTACCCAGATATTCAGGATCATTTAAGATCGAGACCTCTTTCTCTTTCTCGAAATCAAACGTCTTCTCCCCCGCGATACCGCTGAAGCAAGGGTTGCTTCCGGTAAAAAGAGTCGCGAACGCGCTGGCTTGGTCTATGTCCGAGAACTCGAAGCGGATATTGTTGTACACCAACCCCTCGTTCATCAAACGCTTGAAGCCACGTTCACCAAATGTATTATAAAAGTATTCTATATAGTCGCCCCTTAGCTGATCCACAGTAATACATACCACCAATTTGGGGGTACGTTGCTGCGCCTCAAGGTTTGTTACCACGAGGATAGCGATAAGTGACGTTATAATTTTTCTCATCCGATTCTCCATATATTTCTGTAAACACCCCAACCCGAACGAACCCAAATCGAGGCTACAAGCGGAATAAAGGCACTGTTTAGATGTTGCGGAATGAAATACCATCCCAGTAACATCAGCGTAAGCGCCGCAAAGTTAATAAAATGATAGTAATATGCAGCCTTCTTCAGCTTTTTTACGCAAAACAAAATAACAGCGATCAAATCCAGCGGCTGTAACCATACCAAAGACCAGTTCGGCCACGTGCAGGGATGGACGGATATGAAGCTAAGAAAGAAGAGGATGACACCTCCGGCTCCGGCTACCGAGAAAAGGACACAATCCACCCACAAGAAGTATTTTTTTTTGCGCCATTCGATCCAAGTAAGCCCTAAAACGATTCCGAACAGAAGCCAAGCGCAGACTAAAGGAGTGAATAAATCCCAGATATCTTTTTCCGGCTCGTCGGCTTCCCCGGCTCCGATCACGTGGGTCTCGCTCACCAATGGGCGGATTGTCCCGTCCGGGCCCGTGATGGTGGCTTTAGAGAACGCTTCTTTTAGATAAGGGGGGAGGAAGAGCATCTCGTGCTGGGTGGCCTCCCGGTCGGTGGGGCTGCCTAGCGCTAGGTCGCATCCGAATGTGAGCCACGGATGGTTTCGGGTACAATAATTAATAAGATCCCGGAAGGTCTGGGATTGATAGGGATACTGATAATCGACGCTCCCGTTGATCTCCTTTTCCAAGATCGCGGCAGGGCGGGTAGCGCAATTATCGAAGAAGAAGTTATAACGATATACCCTGTTCTCCGGCCTGTAATTAATAAGCAGGGCATCCCATATATGCTCTTTCTCTTCTTGGGTGAGGTTCAATACTTGCTCCGTGATATCGCTGCCCCGCATTTGGTACTCGATCACGTAGTCTTGGAAATCGGCTACTCCCAGTTTATAATCCGTCTCTCCTTTAGCGAATCGGTAGATAAAATTAGGCTTGGAGAAATCAAATATACCGTAATTGAATATATAATCTATATTTTGCTTGGGATCGTATATGCGTAGAGCGGCATGCCCGTACACGGTGAATACCTCTTCATCGTATGGTGCGCTGGTCATCAGACTGATACGGGCTTCCTCGCTCAGTTTGGGTTGCGCCATCGCCGATAGGGAAAGAATCCCCAGCAGAAATAGAAATATGCTTTTTGTCATTCTCTTCTTGATTATTTGACGCAAAGGTAGATTATTTTTCTTAAACAGTATAGATCGTTTAAGCATAACATATGGCTTTATGTCGAGAAAAGAGATAGCTTTGTTTTTATTATAAAGGGAAAAGGAAACTTGGTTACGTCTTTGATTATAAGAGTGTTGCAGTTTTTGCGGATTTTTTTTAAGAAACTTTAGTTTCTTCTAGGGAAAACAAAAGTTTCTTCCTAATGAAACTATTGTTTTCCCATAATGAAACTCCTAGTATCATTATAACAATGGAAGTAGATGATTTACCAATAGAGTTAGAAGTAGCGGACGCACTCAAATCAGGACACCTGATGATGGGTACGGCAGAGAGTTGTACAGGCGGAAAGATTGCCAGCATGATAACCTCCATGGCGGGCAGCTCGGAATACTTCACCGGGGGCGTGGTAGCCTATTGCAACGAGGTGAAGCATCATGTGCTCGGTGTCTCTGAGGCGGACTTGAACACTTTCGGGGCCGTAAGCCAGCCGGTCGTGGAGCAGATGGCCCGTGGAACTATGCGGGTATTGGGATGTGATTGTGCCGTCGCTACCTCCGGGATCGCCGGGCCGGGAGGCGGGACTCCCTCGAAACCGGTGGGAACGGTATGGATTGCCGCCGCTTATAAGGAGAGGATTCTCTCCGAGTGCTATCATTTCGGGGAGAATCCTCGTATGGAGAACATTCGCTTGTCGGCAGAGGCGGCGTTGCGTATGTTGCTCGGATTGATTCGTGAGTAAAGGGACTATCGCTTAATGGGCAATCTCGTCCACGATTTGTTTATAGCCTTCCTCGTTCGGGTGTAATCCGTCTGAGAATAAGGATTCGTTTATCTTGCCGTCTTCTTGAAGCAACTTCGTACCCGGGTTCTTGAACGTGTACCATCCGGTCTCGGCTATTTGACGGATGCGGAGATTGAGGTTCCTTACCCGTTCTTCTTGGTTACGGCGGGGCAAGATGCCGATTACCTTGATCTTGGCCTCCGGCTGCCGTTGCCTGATGGCGGAAAGCAAGAAACGAATGCCTTCCACGATCTCATTGTCATTGTTGATTCCGATGTTATTCGTGCCGATCATCAATACTACTTCCTCAGCCTTGTATCCATCCAATTCACCATGATAGACTCTCCAAAGTACGTTCTCGATACGGTCGAAACCATATCCGAGATTGTGGAACCCAGCCGGACGCATGATTTTCTCCCATGTTTCCATACCTCGCACGGACGGTCCTTTGGGCTCTCCTCCCCAGAAATGCGTGATGGAATTACCTAAGATCACCCGTCGAGGCGGGTTGCTTTGATTCAGCGAGAGAATATCCCGGTGACGTTTTTGCCATTCGTAATTATTGGGTTCCCGGCGCTGGGTGACAGGCATTGTGGTAGAGAGGTCTCCTTTGGGGATGCGTAATATCTCCCGTACTTTCCGCTCTACGGCGTTCGCCTGTGTTTCCATGCCCCAGTCGGAAGGATGGACGTAATCTACCCAAGCATCCGGGTGCAGTCCCAGCTCTTCTCGTGTAAGGTAGTAGATATCTTTTATCCCTTGTGCCTGCAATTCCTCGAATGCTTTTTTAGCTCCTTCGTTCATGCGCACATAATCTTGTAGCTTCGTATCGTCGGCGAGTGCGTTGCTATATCCGGCATGCTCCACTAATAAGATCGGAGAGGAGTGGGTGGCACGTATTTGCTTGACTGCGTCTGATACGAGTTGCGTGATCTCATCTTTGTTCTTTGGCGTGAGGTTGGGCAGGCAGTCAAGGATATAAAGGCGTGCGTCTATCTCACAAATAAAATCCAATACCTCTTTCTCTAAACGTCCGTTACCGGAGAAGCCTAGGTTGATAAGCGGATATCCCAGAGAACGCTGCAAGATCGTGCCCCAAGTCATGCCCGGGCGAGAGGCGCATGCGCCTTGGGCGATCGAGGTTCCGTATAAAAGAATCGGTTTCTCGGGCGATACGGGGATAAACGTAAGCTCATCGTTTTCGGGCACGCCGATTTCCAACCACTTTATCGTATTATAAGGAGGCAGGTAGAGGCGGAACTCATAGCCCCTGTCATGATACAGATCTTTGCCTATGTTCGTATAATGATATTGAAGCGTATCTCCGGAAGGATAACCGCCGAAATAAAATCTCCATTGGCCATCGCTATCGATACTATATAGATCTACACCGGATACGCCTGTCGTGGGCATATGTGGCATATTCAGCGGTCCGCTTACTTGATAGCGTACTTTTAGTTCAGGGGCGTTGCTGAAAAAATGAATCGCCAACCCGGCGGAGTTGCGCGATAAATCCCAGACGGGTTTACGTACCTTGCCTTCGGCTCTTTGGGGAAGCCGGACGTAGCTGTCTCCGATCTCTTCGGTCCATCCTTGGTTTTGTATGACAGGGAATCCATATTCGAGCGGGTTGAGCCATTTCCATTGTGCGTGGGCGGATAGAGCCGTGAGGCATACGAGCGTTAAGAAGATTTTGTGAAGTCTCATCATTCCGGTATTATTTGTTTTTTGTTATGAATATGACAAAGATAATATATATTTGTATTCATAAACAAACTTAAATCAATAAACCATGAGTAAAAACATTCTATTTGCTTTTCTCTTTTTAATGGGCGCTATCCCGTCGATCGCCCAGAAGAATTACCAAGTCCAGTCTCCAAACCGGGATATAAAGGTGGAGGTTACGGTAGCCGATAAAGTCACTTTCGCTATCGTACAGGATCATTCGGAGGTGATGAATTCTGCCGTATCTATGACTTTACAAGGAGGTGAGGTACTTGGCGCTAACCCGAAAGTCTTGAAAGTGACGAAGACCTCGGTAGACAAGGAGATACCCTCTCCGTTCTATAAGAAGGACGTAGTAAAGGATATCTATAATGAGATGCAAATCTCGTTCCGGGGAAACTACGGGCTGGTTTTTAGGGTGTATAACGATGGAGTCGCTTACCGTTTCACGACGAAAAGAAAGGAACCGATCGTTATTGCCGATGAGGAGGCCGTCTATAATTTTCCCTCGGATTATAAGACATTCACCGCTTACGTGAATAGTACGAAGCCGACGTTCGAGGAGCAATTCTTCAACTCCTTCGAGCAGCCCTACGTAAACGAGACGATCTCTAGCCTAAATGATAAACGCCTGAAGATCCTGCCTCTTTTGGTGGATCTGGGAGACGGTCGCAAGGTCTGTATCACGGAAGCCGATCTAGAGGATTTTCCCGGGATGTTCTTGAATAACGAGACGGGAAAAACTTCCTTGAAAGCGGTTCATGCGCCTTATCCGAAAGTGAAGGAGCAAGGCGGCCATAATCAGTTACAGATGTTGGTGAAAGAGCGTGAGAACTATATCGCCAAAACATCCGGAACCCGTTCTTTCCCTTGGCGTGCGTTTATAATCTCCCGGAATGATAAGGAGTTGGCCGATTGCGATATGGTCTACCGCCTGGCTTCTCCCTCCCGGGTAAACGATATCTCTTGGATCAAGCCGGGTAAGGTGGCTTGGGATTGGTGGAACGACTGGAATCTATACGGTGTGGATTTCCGTGCCGGAATCAATAATCCCACCTATAAATATTATATCGACTTCGCCGCCGAGCATGGCATCGAGTACGTAATCTTGGATGAGGGCTGGGCCGTGAACCTGCAAGCGGACATGATGCAAGTAATACCGGAGATCGATCTTCAAGAATTGGTGGATTACGGTAAGTTCAAGAATGTCGGAATTATCCTTTGGGCGGGTTATTGGGCTTTCGCCCGTGATATGGAGAATGTCGTGAAGCATTATTCGGATATGGGCGTGAAAGGCTTCAAGGTGGATTTCTTGGATCGTGACGATCAGGAAATGGTGAACTTTGTTTATGAGGCCTCCGAGGTATGCGCGAAATATAAGATGCTTGTGGATTTCCATGGTGTATTCAAGCCGACAGGTCTTCAACGGACCTATCCGAACGTATTGAACTATGAGGGTGTGAATGGCTTAGAGCAACTGAAATGGTCTCCCGAGTCTTACGATATGGTGACGTACGATGTCACGATCCCATTCATCCGTATGATCGCCGGCCCGATGGATTATACGCAAGGCGCTATGCGTAACGCCGTTAAAGGTAATTATCGCCCGGTAAACTCGGAGCCGATGAGCCAAGGAACCCGTTGCCGCCAGTTGGCTACTTACGTGATCTTCGAGTCTCCTTTCAATATGCTGTGCGATGCTCCGTCTAATTACAGGAGGGAAAAGGAATGTACGGAGTTTATCTCTAACATTCCCACTATCTGGGATGAGACGGTCTCATTGGATGGAAAGGTCTCCGAGTATGTAGCGATCGCCCGCCGTCATGGTAATGATTGGTATATCGGGGCGTTGACCAACTGGACGCCGAGGGAGCTGGATTTAGACTTGTCTTTCTTGGGCGAAGGTGATTATACTTTGGAATTATTCAAGGATGGCATAAATGCCGATCGTGCTGCCCGTGATTATAAGAAAGAGGTAATCCCAGTCCCGACAGATCGCAAATTAAAGATCCATATGGCTCCCGGTGGAGGCTATGCGGCTCGTATCCAGAAACGATAATTCTTTTTTCGTCTAAAGCGACCCTGCCACTCGTCGAATAAACGCTTGCGTTCATAGGCGCAGGCGTTAGATTCGCTTACTTTTATAAAAAACGTATTATGAAACTCACGAGGCAAGATTATATATTGGCGGGAGGACAGGCTTTATTGTGGATCACCTTATGGCTGATTCCTCCTGCGATCGATTTTTTCATACGCTTTAATCCGAGTTCGGCTTTCGAGGTGTGGAAGATTAATACGGGGTTCATTACTCCGTTGGCTATTGTTTTCACCGCTAATTTCTATGTATTGGTTCCCTATTTGCTTTATCGGGATCGGAAGATGCTCTTTGGGTTGATGAATTTGCTATTGATATTTTCTCCTAAGGCGGATTTCCCGGACGAATGGCGTTCGGGAATGTATATGGTCGCTTTCGGAGCGTTCTTCTTACATTTGCTAGTGGTTGGATGTGCCGTGGGATTCCGTTATATCGTACGCTGGGGCGATATGCAGATGCGTTTGAAAGAGGAACGGCAGAAAAACGCCGAGGCGGAACTGGCTTGGCTGAAGAACCAGTTGAATCCGCATTTTCTCTTTAATACCTTGAATAATATTTCCAGCTTGGTCCAGATAGACCAAGATACGGCGCAAGAAAGTATCGGGCAATTGAGCGATTTGCTGCGGTATACGCTCTATGAGTCGAACCATGAGCTGGTACCGGTGGAAGGCGAGATCGAGTTCATGAATAATTACATCGAGCTGATGAGATTACGCTGCAATGAGTTGGCTACCGTGGAAGTAGATTTGCAGATTCCGATTAAACCGATGAGGATCGTTCCGCTCTTGTTTATTTCTTTGATAGAGAACGCATTCAAGCATGGCGTGAATAGCCGTAAGTCGTCGTTCGTACGTATTCGTTTCAAGGCGGAAGGAGATGACCTTGTTTTTACCTGCGAGAATAGCGACCATCCGAAACCGGATGTGAACCGTAGCGGATCGGGGATCGGGTTGGAAAACCTGAGGCGTAGGCTGGATCTGGCTTATCCCGGTCGTTACCGATATGATCAAGCGCTCCGGGAAAATAGTTACTTTGTTCAAATAACACTTCGAGACTGCTTATGAAAACACTGACTTGCATGATCGTAGACGATGAGCCCTTGGCGGTGAAGATGCTGGAGGACTTCGTAAGCCGTACGCCTTATCTGAGGCTGGCGGCTTCCTTCAATGATCCGGTGCTGGCACTCTCCACGTTGCGTGAGTCTTCGGTGGACGTGCTTTTCTTGGATATTCAGATGCCGGATCTGGACGGGCTGAACCTCTCCCGCATGGTGCCCCCCGGTACGAGGGTGATCTTCACGACCGCCTTTAAGGAGTATGCCTTTGATAGCTATGAGGTGAATGCCCTCGATTTCCTGCTGAAGCCCATCCGATACCATAAGTTTCTCGGAGCTGCGGAGAAGGCCCGCCAATGGTTTGAGATGAGTAGCGTGAAGGAGGAGAGAGGCAGCCTTTTCGTGCGGGTGGATAGCCAGTTGCGGCAGGTGGAAATCTCCCGGATATTATACGTGACGGGCTTGAAGGATTACGTGATGATCTATCTGGAAGGGGAGGCCCGTCCGCTTATCACCCACGTGACGATGAAGGCCATGGAAGAGATGCTGTCTACCGGTCGCTTTATGCGGGTACATCGTTCTTATATCGTGGCGTTGGATAAGATCCGCTCCGTCGACCGGAATAATTGCGTTTATATCGGGAAGGAGATCATCCACGTGACGGATGCCTACAAAGAGGCGTTCAACGCTTATCTGAAAGCTGCTCAACCTTCTTGAACTTTGATGCCCATTCAAAGCTCCTTACGATGGGCATTCTAACGACCTTACAATGCCCATTGTAGGAACCTTATAATGGGCATTCTAAACTTTATGTGTATATTCGTGCCTTAATTAAGAGAAAACGATATGAAGAATAGCATTCCTTTAGGGTTTATCCGGATCTTTATCCTGCTTATATGTCTGACCTCGTGCGGTAGCAAAAAACAACAAAAAGTAGCTTTGCCCGCCGATTTCAAGGGACCGAAGGAGTTGGCTCGCTTATATGGGGTACGTATCACTCCGGAAGATAATATATTCTTGTACAACGAGGGGGCCCGTTGGTTGGGTGTACGTCATAAATTGGGAGGGAGCACGAAACGGGGCGTGGATTGCTCCGGTTTCGTATCGATCGTTTATCGGGAGGTATACGGAAAGCAGCTGGCTCGTTCCTCGGCGGATATGCTGAAGTATAATTGCAAGAAAGTGAGTCGTGCCAAATTGCAGGAAGGAGATCTGGTATTTTTCAAGACGGGTCGTGGCGGGAAACGTGGCGTTCCGAATCACGTGGGGATTTACTTGAAAAATGGGCGCTTCATCCATACCAGTACTTCTAGCGGCGTGATGGTAAGTAACCTTAGTGAACCTTATTATACAAGAACTTGGTTAACGGGTGGTCGGGTAAAATAAAATTACTAAATTCGCGTCTTAGAAAAACTATTAAACATAAATAGAATATGTTGACAATCAAATTAATCACTGAAAACACGGATGCCGTAATCCGTGGACTGGAAAAGAAACATTTTAAGGGTGCGAAAGAAAGCATCGATAAAGTGTTGGAATTGAATGATAAAAGACGTATCGCACAAAATCAATTAGATAAGAACCTAGCGGAGGTAAACGCAACCTCTAAGTCGATCGGACAATTAATGAAAGAGGGCAAGAAGGAAGAGGCGGAGGCCGCTAAGAAACATGTTTCCGAGATCAAGGAGGTGAGCAAGGCTTTGCAGGTTGAGATGGATCAGGCTGCCGAGGAGCTGCAGAACTTACTTTATACGATCCCGAACGTACCTTACGATGAGGTGCCCGAGGGTACCTCCGCCGAGGACAATGTGGTAGAGAAAATGGGAGGTATGGAAACGGAACTTCCGAAGAACGCTCTTCCGCACTGGGAATTGGCGAAGAAATATGATTTGATTGATTTCGATCTGGGTGTTAAGATCACGGGAGCTGGTTTCCCGGTCTATAAAGGACAGGGCGCTCGTTTGCAACGTGCGTTGATCAACTTCTTCTTGGATGAGGCCCGTGACGCCGGTTACTTGGAGATCATGCCGCCTACGGTGGTGAACTCGGCTTCCGGTTATGGTACGGGACAGCTTCCGGATAAGGAGGGACAGATGTATCATTGCGAGGTAGACGACCTATATTTGATCCCGACGGCGGAGGTGCCCGTGACAAATATTTACCGGGATGTCATTCTGGATGAGAAGCAGTTACCGATCAAGAATTGCGCTTATACACAATGCTTCCGTCGTGAGGCCGGATCTTATGGCAAGGATGTACGCGGTTTGAATCGTTTGCACGAATTTTCTAAGGTGGAGTTGGTTCGGATCGATAAACCGGAGCACTCTAAGCAATCTCACCAAGAGATGTTGAATCATGTGGAGGGATTACTTCAGAAGTTGGAGTTGCCGTATCGCATCCTTCGTCTTTGTGGGGGTGATATGAGTTTCACGGCTGCCCTTTGCTTTGACTTCGAGGTGTATTCCGAGGCACAACAACGCTGGTTGGAAGTTAGCTCCGTGTCCAACTTCGATACGTATCAAGCCAACCGCTTGAAATGCCGCTATCGTGACGAGAATAAGAAAACGCAACTTTGCCATACCTTGAATGGTAGTGCCTTGGCTTTACCTCGCATCGTAGCCGCCTTATTGGAAAACAACCAAACCCCCGAAGGTATCCGCATCCCGAAAGCGTTGATCCCTTACACTGGGTTTGATATGATTAAATAAGCATCAGATCATTTATATAAAATATCCCAGCATTGTCCTTATTGTGGGTATGCTGGGATATTTTTTTTGAATGAATTAGATGAATAAGTTTACGTTCGCATCTTCCGCACGTTCCAGATAGGTGGCTACGCCTCCTAGGACAACGTTATCCATCAGTTCTTCTTTTTTGACACCCATTACGTCCATGCTCATCGTGCAGGCGATCATCTCGATACCATTCTCTACGGCTTGTGCCATAAGGCTTTCCAAGCTGTCGATCCGTTTCTTCCTCATGATAAGGCGCATCATCCAACTGCCGGCTCCACCCATATTCATTTTAGATAGTTTCAGCTTTTTGCTATTTGCCGGAAGCATCCAGCCAAACATCTTGCCGAAGATATCTTTTGATACGGCAGGTTTTTCCCGTTTCTTAATCACGTTAAGTCCCCAGAAAGTAAAGAACATAGTCACCTTCTTTCCGGTGGAGGCAGCCCCGTTCGCTATGACGAATGAGGCCAACGCCTTATCGAGGTCATCGCTGAAAACGATCAATGTCTTGTTGTCGGCACTATTACCACCTGTCGCTATTTTGCATTCAGCTTTTTTTTTTCGTACCGTGGCGGCGATCGTGCCTCCCTTATTTTCCAGAGAGACTAACTCTGCCCCGGTTATCTTGCACCATGAAGAGACATCTTTTCCGAAAGCCTGATCTGTTGCGGTGATTTCCAATGACTCATCTTCCCGCAAGTTCTCATAGTTCTTTTTCAACTGCATGATCGGTCCCGGACACATTAATCCGCAAGCGTCTACCTTAATCGTCGTAGCTGCCGTAGCCGATTTGCAAGAGCTACTTTTACCAGATGCCTTATCAGAAACAGCTTCGGACGAACAAGGTGCGCAGGCCGGCTCATTCTTGATCTTTGCTGTCGCTACACTCCAAGTCTTGTAACCACCGGATAGGTTCCGGACATTCGTGAAGCCATTTTGAGTCAGGATGCGATAAGCCAAATAGCCCCTTAATCCAACGGCGCAAGTTACTACGATCGGTGTATCCTTGGGCAGTTCCGCCAAATGTTCTCTTAACTCATCAACCGGGATATTGATGAAGCCGGGGATTGTCCCTAAGCTGTACTCGTCACGGGTACGGACATCGATACGTACGGTATCTGGCGATAAGTTCTGGATCTCTCTCCACTGAATCGCTTTCGCTTTTCCCGTAAGTAGGTTCTCCGCTACGAATCCGGCCATATTTACGGGATCTTTAGCGGCTGAATAAGGAGGAGCGTACGCATGTTCTAACTCTGCCAGGTCGTAGACCGTACCTTTCCGCTGGATCACTTGCGCTAACATCTCAATCCGTTTGTCTACGCCTCCGAAACCTACGACTTGCGCCCCTAACAGTCGTCCGTCTTCCGGTGCGAACAATATCTTGATCGATAAAGGCACGGCTCCCGGGTAATATCCCGCATGCGAGGCTCCATGCGTATAGGAGGATTGATAAGCGATTCCTTCCCGTTTCAACAGCTTAGCGTTAGCTCCCGCCGTGGCGACCGTCAAGTCGAATACCTTGGCGATAGAGGTTCCCATCGTCCCGTCATAAGTTTCCTTATTGCCGGATACGATATTATCGGCTACGATACGTCCTTGCTTATTCGCTGGACCCGCCAATGGGATCAAGGCTGGTTTGCCTGTCACGAGGTGGCGTACTTCCACGGCATCTCCCAACGCATAAATATCCGGGTTCGAGGTCTGCATATATTCATTGACAGCGATACCGCCGAGTGCTCCGATCGTAAGTCCCGCTTCCTTGGCCAATCGGGTTTCCGGACGGACACCGATACTCAATAAAACCATATCCGCCGGGATCTGCTTCCCTCTTTTCAAATGAACGGTCACGCCTCTGGAAGTCTCCTCGAAACGAGATACGCCATCTTCCAGCATCAAGCCTACCTGCTTGCCGATCAATTGCTGATGTACGATAGCGGCCATGGAATAGTCGAGGGGTGCCATCACTTGGTTAGCCATTTCCACGACGGTGACATGGATACCCAGCTCATGCAAATTCTCCGCCATCTCCAAGCCGATGAAACCACCCCCTACAACAACGGCGGTACGGGGCTTTTCCGTGTTCACGTAATTCTTGATCGTGTCCGTATCCGGCACGTTACGTAACGTGAATATCTTTTTACTCTCGATTCCTTCGATGCGTGGACGCAAAGGCTCCGCACCGGGAGAGAGCACTAGTTTATCGTAAGTCTCCGTGTAGGTTTCTCCTGTGCCGAGTTTCTTTACCTCCACTTGCTTGGATTCGGGAAGGATTCGGGTTGCTTCCTGCTCCGTACGGATATCGATGCGGAATCGATCCGTGAAGCCTTTCACGGTTTGTACGAATAATTTATTCCGGTCGTTGATCGTGTCTCCTATATAATAAGGTAATCCACAGTTTGCGTAAGAAACATATTTTCCACGTTCGAAAAGGATGATTTCCGCTTTCTCGTCCATCCTACGCCGCCGGGCTGCTACGGTAGCTCCACCGGCTACACCTCCAATAATCAAGTACTTCATATCCGTTTATATTTAATTTATATTATACATATTTGTTAGTAGACAATAATTAGTTAAAAAAAGGGATTCATCCCTTTTGTATGTATTCCTTGAGTTGATTGAACAGGCTGTCCATGTTTAGCTCGGCCTGCATCATCTGTTGTATTTTCTCTTTCCCTTTTGGGGTGAGCGAGAAAAACATTTGCCGCTTATCCTATTTATTGATGTTCCTGCGGATAAACCCCTTGTTCTCGACAGAGGTGATCACCTTTGAGACCCGGGAGTTTGAAAGACCGATATAATCGCAAATCATTCCTGCCGACTTTGCCTCATTATCCTTTAAGCAACAAAGCAACATGGCCTCGTTGATGGTGATAGCATGTACTTCCGAGAAATTTTTCTCGAACTGGTACAGTATCTTATAGATATCCTTTATGGCGCAAATTGGTTCCATATTTCTTTATAACTTGTTTGATGATGCAAAGATATAACTATTTTCTAATAAAAATACTTTCTAGTGGAAAAATAATTAAGACTATTGTATATTACCCTATAGTAGAGACAGGGCGTGCCCCGTCTCATCACCGTCTGAATAGTATCTTTAAGTTACCATTTAGCTGGGATGAGACGGGGCACGCCCCGTCTCTACTACTAGGTATTTCTTTTAATCTCTGTTGGAGAAATATTTCATGAATTGTGAACGCTCATACATCGCCGGGTTCGGGATATTGGCGTAATTCAATTTGCCTTGGAATTGGGAAAGGGATTGGTAATGTGCCTGATGCATCCACTCTTCCACGCAAGTCAATACTTGGGAGATGATTTCCGCTCCATGTGTATAGACAGCGCTACACATCTGTACGGCGGAAGCGCCGGCCAATAGACATTTAACGACATCTTCCCAATCATGCACACCGGTAGAGGAAGCGATACTGATTCCCGGGATCTTTCCGGATACGATAGCCGTCCAGCGAATCGTGTCACTCAAATCGGAATGATTGCTAAATACATTACCCGAAACGATCTGCATATTATTGATGTCGATATCCGGCTGGTAGAAACGATTGAATAGCACGACACCATCAGCACCGTTTACTTTCAACAAATTAACCAGTGAAGGAATATTGCTGTAATTCTTTCCGATCTTCATGATAACCGGAATCGATACGGTCTCTTTTACCTTGCGGATGATACTGACATACGTATCCCGGATACTCTCGAAATCTTCGGTCAGTTCGGTTTCCATGAAGAACACGTTCAATTCCAAAGCGTCCGCTCCCGCTAACTCAATTTGGCGGGCAAAGTCGATCCAAGCGTCCGCCTTATAGCAATTGATGCTGGCGATAATGGGGATCGTACATAATTCCTTGCTCTTCTTGATCAGTTCCAGATAATCATTTACTTGATTCGCTTTTACATAACCACGGATATAATCCGCCGCTTCGGGGTAATCGGAGTCTTGCATCAAAGCCTCGCTCTGCATCTCGATCTGCTCTTCGAAAAGAGATTTCAATACGATAGCTCCAGCACCTGCTTTCTCAAAATCCCTGTTACGTTCCGCCTTATTGGTGAGTCCGGAGCTCCCTACGATAATCGGATTGCGAAGTGTTAACCCCGCGTATTGGGTTTTAATGTCAATCATGTTGCCTATATTTAGATTTAATAATTACTTTAATATTCCCGTTCGCCAAAGATACTGGTACCCACCCGTATCAAGGTGCTTCCTTCTTGGATAGCGATCGGGTAATCGTGGCTCATCCCCATGGATATCTCCTTGAAATCGACATTATCTTTACAGAGCGTCTCTTTCAGTTCGATAAATAAATCATGGATCTTGCGGAATTCTTCCCGTATCAACCCCGTATCATCGGTATTGGTAGCCATGCCCATCAATCCGCAAATACGAATATGCTGGAATTCGGCCAAGGACTCGTCACGCAACAACTCCTTGCATTCCTCAGGACTGAGTCCGTGCTTGGATTCCTCTTGCGCCACATGGATCTCCAATAATACCCGGATCGTGCGGTCGTGTTTTTTCGCTTGTTTATTCACCTCAGCCAAAAGCTTCAAGGAGTCTATGCTATGGATCAAATGAATAAAAGGAGCGATATCTTTTACCTTATTGCTTTGTAACGGGCCGATAAAATGCCATTCGATATCCTCAGGTAGTACTTTTTGCTTGGCGCTCAGTTCCTGTGCCCTGCTTTCGCCAAACACCCGCTGTCCGGCGTTGTAAGCCTCCCATAGAGCCTCCACCGGGTGAAACTTAGAGACGGCAACCAACGTCACCCCTTGCGGGAGCGACGTTTTCAGTTGTACTATGTTTTGAGCGATACTCATGTTTTTATCCTCTTTGTTCAGCTTGTTGTTTTTGCTCCGCTATCAGTTCCTCGCCACTTTTCTTCTCGCCGGGAATACTGTTCGCATCGAATGGGAATACATCCATCAACTGGGTTTCCGTTACCGAGGCGATGGTATAATCCGCCAATGTACCCTTCATTCCATCTTCCAATACGGCGATGGCCTCTTTCAGCGTAGTGGCTTGGGCAAGCATTTGTGCGGCGGTTTTCTTTTCCGCTCCGCTCTTCTCGTCCAACGTGATAAAATAAACCTTGATCTTATAGAACCGATCACCATTCTCGTTTAAGAATAAT
>ENA-UESD01000629-UESD01000629.1-human-gut-metagenome-genome-assembly--contig:-NODE-629-length-31593-cov-30.790836_pt1 | contig 31593 bp, 36 predicted proteins | sample MGYA00242985_ERZ507986 | MGnify/ENA primary metagenome ERZ507986 (study PRJEB26167, sample SAMN06115408) | human gut metagenome | host: Homo sapiens | place: China:Guangxi | collected 2016-04-06... | reverse complement strand
GAGCCGGTCAGCTCGTAGTCGATGCTCTTGGCGTTCACCTCGCCCACGACGGGCAAGAGCTTATTGAGGCGGTCGGCATACGCAAAGTCGAACGCCTTGCCGACAAACTTGTAGTTGTCGGTTGCCCAGTTTCCAAAATTAGCAGGCATTTCCTTTTCCTCCTTCTCAGGTCAGCGCATGGCCGATCGCCATGAGCTTAATGGTGCCGCGCTCGTAGTCGTGGCCGATGCAGCGCAGCTTCGTCGCGCCCACGGTCTTGAGCGTGATGCCGAGGCGCTTGTCGCCGAGACTCGCAACGCCGCCGATGGCAGCGCCGATCACGGGATAGACCTCGTACACGTCGCCCGCGCCCGGCGCGCCGCCGCTGGCCTTGGTCATCACCGTGCCGGTCTTGGCGTAGTCGGTAACGACGATCTGTGTGCCGACAGCGTCGGTGTTCGTGCTGGACGCAGCCTTGCTCTTGAGCACAAGGACCGCGTTGTTGAAAGCGTCGTCCGCGGCGGCCGCGTCCACGTCGCCGGTCTCCGGCACGATGGTCGTGGCGCTTCCGGAGGCGGCCTTGATCGTCGGCGCGGCGCACTCAAAGATGAGCGTCGGGTTGTCGCATACGAGGATCCACTTGCCGTTCGCGCGCAGATTGAGCGCGTCCTCCGTGCCGGAGTGGAACTCCGCGGCAATGCCGAGGATACCTCCGGTCTCCGCAGCGGCGGCCAGAACGACCTTGCCGCCGGAGAGCTTCACCACGGCGCCCGCGTCGATCACGGTCGCCGCGTCGATGGGATAGTTGCGGGCGGTCTGCAGCACGCTGCCGCCGTCCGCATTCTGTACAGGATGCATGATTTTTCTCCTTTCAGCGTTCTAAAAAGTCTTTGGCGGTCATTTTCAGGTGCGGGAACTCGCGGTTCCATTCGTCAAGCTCCCTCTGCTGGGCGGCCGTCAGCCCAGCCGATACGCCGCCTCCGCCCGCTCCCGTGGAGCGTTCGGCTTTCCTGGCGGACTTCTCCACCGCCTTCGCGGCGGCTTCCTCTCCCACAAGCTCCTGCCAGTCGGCATAGAGCTCGCTCAGCGGCTCCTTTCCGTACCGGCTGCCGCAGAACCTGCGGAACTTCGCGTTCGCGTCGAGCTTGGAGATATCCACGTCCGGATGCTCCCGGACGAATGCCGCGGCGTCCTGGGCGATCCAGTCCTTCTGCCGCTCTGCCTCAGCGTCTGCCTTCTCCCGCTCGGCCCGCTCGCGCTTCTGTTTTCGGACGACCTCTTTGGCGTCCTCTTCCTCCTCCAGATCCTGCACGGTGCGCCCGCTCTCCGCCGCGGCCTTCTTGAGCCGCGCCGCGCGCGCCTTGTCGGCATAGCTCTCCAGCACGTCCAGCGAGTCGATCGCCCCGCCGCCGTCCGGGTCGCTCAACCCGAGCTTGGCAAGCGCGTTTTGGTAGCGCTCCTCGGCGCGTCGAAATCCGGCGGATTCTCCCGCCTTGCGCGCCGCCTGGTATCTGGCGTTCTCTTCCCGGCTCTGTCTGGCAGGTTCGGCGGCCTCCTGCTTCTTTTCGCCTGCGGTTTCCTCCGCTTCAGCGCCGGTCTCTGCGGTCACGACTCCGCCCTCCGAGCCCTCCTCCGGAGTTACGGCTTCCATGTTCTCGTCCATGTGGGTCCTTTCTGCGACTGTGCTGCCGTCGCCGCGATGTATTTTTCCTGCTGATTAAAGGCTAACTCGAAATATCTGTCCGTGCTCGGCGACTTTTTTGTGAACTTTTCACGAATCGACAAACCCGTTGAAGCAGCAGGCGGTTCCGGCCTTGAAAAAAGCAAAACCGGAGCAGTTTCCCACTCCGGTCGAAAAATTTCTGTGAAATATTACTCGTAGTATAATAGCTGATCGCAGCGCACTCTCGCCTCCCGCTCCGTCCTCCTTCTCGCCTCGCCCTCCGGGAGAGGTGGCGCGGCGCTTGTGCCATGCCGGAGAGTGTTACCACGCCTTTCTCGCCCTCTTCTGCCGCTTCATCTGATCGATGAGCTTCTCCCGCGGCTTTTCCGGCTCCGTGAGCACCGTCATCCGCTGCTGATGCCGCACCGCGTAGGTGATCGCCGCGCCCATCACAAGGTCGTCGTGCTTCCCGGCGAGCGCCTCCGGCCGGTGATCCTCGTTGTAGCAGAACGTCAGCATCTCCTCGAGCAGCTCCCGATCGGTAAACCACTCCGGATGCGAGGAGAACACCTCCACCAGATTCGCAATGGCCCGCGGACGGCTCTGCCGGTCGGTGCGGAAGCCGTAGCTCTTTTTCATCTGCCGGGTGTAGGTGTCCTCCCGCTCGCGGCTGTACTGGTTCGGATACTCCATCTCCTGCAGCTTCATCACGGGATACGTCGAGAAGTTCGTCTCGATGGCGACGAGCGCATCGTTGTAGAACCTCCCGAGTGCAAAGATCTGCCGGACGTATTCCGGCTCGCTGTATTTCTGCCGCAGCTTCGCCACGATCCTCCCGCTCACGTTGTCGATGACGATCGCCGTGAAGTAGTCCGAGCCCTCGCCCGCCGTGTCGCCGCCGAGCACATACGGAACGCCCTCCTCCGGCAGCTCGTAGAGCGTGATCGCGCCGGTCTCGCTCTCCGTCCACTCGCCGTCCGCAAACTCCCCGCGCCCGGCGGGTCCGGGCAGCCGCTCCAGCCGGAGAACGATCTGCTCATTGTCGAATACGCCCGTGCCGCTGTGGAGAAACGCCTCGCCGGGAGAGGCGGGATACTCCTGCCGGAACATGTCCAGGCTCCCGCCGCAGTTGTTCGCAATGCACCACCGCCGCCATTGGAGCTGCTCGTCCGTCAGCCGGTAGGCGGCCTTGAGATCCCGCTCCTCCGGCGTCCATTCCGTCCCCGGCACTACCGGCATTGAGTAGTCCGGGTTTTCAAACCACGCGAAGAACACCGGCTCAAAGTCGTTCTCCCCCGCAACGGCGGCGTCCCACCGGTCCTTGAAGTCCTCAAAGCCGTTCGCCGTGCTCTCGATGACGACCATCGTGCCCGGCAGGCTCGGCACGGCCTGTAAGATACCGGCAAGCGTGGAGGCTTTCCCGTCCGCGCCGTCCGGCCAGAAGGCGTACTCCGAAAGATGCACGCATTGCAGCGTGTCGCTTCGTCCGATGCCGCGCCCGCCCGCCGTGGCGCAGCGGATCCGTGAGCGCAGCCCCGGCCTTGCCTCCCGCTCGCTGCGGAGCTTCGACGGGTTCTCGAATACCAGCTCCTGCGCGTTCGAGGCGCGCAGCATCGGCTTCACCGGCGCGGGCAGCTCGTCGTAGAACAGCTTGCTCATCCGGAAAAGGTTCGCCGTCGCGTCCTCGCGGTGCGCAACGATCAGCGCGTTAACGTTTTTTCGCGTCGCGCAGGCGTGGAAGATGAGGCCCTCCGTCAGCGTGGAAAAGCCGAGCTGCCGGGCCTTGAGAATGATGAGCCGGACGGGCTTTCCGTCGTCCTGCTGCCGCTTCGCCACGGCGTAGAGCTTCCTTTGCGCGTCGTTCAGCCGGAACGGCACGACCGTCCCGCTCTTCGTCTTGATCTTCAGGCAGTTTTCGATGTAGTCCATGGCAATGCACGGGTTCACAGCTTTGATCCCTCCTGCCTTGCGAGCCAGTCCTCAATGCTCTCGGCGGCGGTCTGCTCACCCTCGGCAAAGTCCATGTGCTCGGCAAGCTCATGCAGCGCGCGGATCGCGCCGTTCGCGTCAAATTCCCAGAATCCGTTCGGCTCCTTCTGCCGCGTTTCCTGGTTCCATTCCAGCACCGGCGTCTTCTGCGTGCACCGCTCCACGATCTCCACCAGCCGCCGCCCGATCCACGCCTTCGATATGCCCATCTCGTCAAAGAGCTTCTTCTCCAGCTCCCGCCGGTACTCAATGACGCCCGGCATTTTGAGCGTCTTCGAGGCCGTCGAGGCCGCGCTCTTCGCGCTGTACCCCGCGGCGATGGCGGCGTCCGTAGCGTCTCCGCTCCGGAGATATTCCTGCACGAACTTCTTCTGCCGCGGTGTGATGTCTCTTGCCATGCTTCTCCCTCCTCACATCGGCCAGTACGCCGCGTAGAAATTCCGGCGCAGCTCGTAGATTCGGCCCACCGGCACGCTCGTCTCGCGGCTCGCCGTCTCCGGCGATTTGTTTTTCAACAGCACGGCGATGAGGGCACGCCCCTCGGCCTGCCCTTTCGCTGTGCTCTCTATCGTTTTCCGGATCTCGTCCTGCGCCGGCGGCGGCAGATTCCGATACGCCTCCAAGAAAGCATGCACGATCCGCTGCTGCCATACCGCCCCGCAGCCCTTCATCGGCCGGAATTTCAATTCTTCGCCTCCTTTTTAGCCTCCCTTGTGCAAAGGGAGGTGGCGGCATCGCCGCCTTCCTCCCCCTTGCCTCCCCTAACAGGGGAGGTGGCAGCCGGAGGCTGACGGAGGGGTTTTCCGCCGACATTTGTTTTAACAGAACGCGCAGAGACGCGCGCGCCGTTGCCTTTTCTTTCCTTCTCCGGTCGAATATAGCGGACATACTCCGAGGTAAACCCGCTTTCGTAATCCCGTGTTTTATGCTGCTCACAGATGATCGCGTCTTTCGGGAGTTCGATCTTGCTGTTGATGTACACCGGCACCGGTTCCGTATAGACAGGCTTTTCTAACCCGCGGCTCGTGTGGTATTTCTTTTTCCCCGGTACGCCCTTGGCGTTTCGTATCATATACTCTGCAATCTTGACATGATCCTTCCGTCCGTCAAGACGGCGGTACGTCACCGCCTCCTGTGGCCAGAGAGCGCAGACGAGCTCATAGTCCGCCGCCGGCATGACGAGATGAAAATGTGGCCGGGCATCGTTTCCGTCCTCATCTTTCCGGCCTTGGGAGTAAACGAACTTGATGTTCGCCCTTTGTTCCTTCCGATACGACTCGCGGAGCTTTCGGAGGAACCGGTCGAACGCCGTTTGAGCGGTCTCCCAGTTTATTTCTTCCTTCCCCGGAAAAGTAAGGGTGAGCCACAGATCCCCCATCCGGAAATTGCAGTTGAGCACTCGGGTGAGTTTCTTTATGGCGTCCGTCTCGTTGCGTTTGATTTTTTCAATACTCGACTTTTTCGCCTTTGTTCCCCGCCGAACGCGCTGGCCGCCTCTCTTTGTCGGCATCCAGCCGCGGCGGATCTCCGTCACCGGTCCCGAAATGATCTTGTACTCCATGTAAGCCGTCACTCCTTTTCATCCTCCGTCCTAAAGATAGCCTTTTAACAGGTCCGCAAAAATTCGCGCACGCGCACGCGAATTATATAAGGTATCGCCGTCCTCCTGCCTCCCTCCCCGAGGGAGGTGTCAGCCAAAGGCTGACGGAGGGAGTCTTTCCGCCCTCATTTCCGCCGCCGTGCTTAGGCAGCAGAAATCAAACCGGAAATTTCCTCGATTTCCCTCTTGCAAATGTCACGGTATCGTGATATAATATAGTCAGAAACGAAAGGAGGCAATATCATGCCGGTAATCGCTCGATTTTATGGGATCATCGTGAAGATGTATCTTCTCGGCGGGGAGCATAATCCCCCGCACGTCCACGTTCTCTATGGGGAAAAGAACGGTGTCCTTGATCTCAATACGCTCACGTTCAAAGAATGCGACCTCCCCGCAAAGGCTCGCGCGCTCGTCCTCGAATGGGCTTCCGCGTACCAGCAGGAGCTTCTCACCATGTGGAAAACGCAGTCGTTCCGCGTGCTCCCGCCTCTGGAATGAGGCCGGGAGCTTTCCGTAAAGGAGGTATCTCATGTTTCACAAGCTCAAATCCGTCACGCCGCTTCCGGACTATACGCTCCTCGCCAATTTCTCGGACGGCTCCGTGAAATCCTACGACTTCCGCCCGCTCCTCGACCGCATGGAGGTCTACGCCCCGCTGCGGGAGTCTCCCGCGTTCTGGGCGTCCGCCGCCGTCGATCCCGGCGGCTACGGCGTTTCGTGGTCAGACGAGATCGACATCTCTGCCGAGGAGCTGTGGGAGCACGGCGTCGCCGCCGAAAGCCCGTTCTCCGGTCTTCTCTCGTTCGCCGACGCCACCGGCCTATGGGGTCTCAGCGAAAGCGCCCTGCGCAAAGCCGTGGAATACCGGAAGCTCACCGTCGGCGTCGATGTCCAGAAATTCGGCAAGCAATGGGTCGTCACCCGCTCCGCCATGGAACGCGAGTACGGCCATCCCTCTCATTAACTACCGTCATACGCCGCCGCCCGCCGGTCTCCCGGCGGGCTTTTTTTCGCATTTCAGACGGCGAAGCAGATATTCTCGAACTTCTTGTAGGCGTCCAGATATATCTCGTTCTTTGCCTTGTTGTATGTGATCTCGTAATACATACCATCCGGCAGCGTCGTCGAGAGAAGCGCCTTCGCGTTCTCGAGAATGTATGCATTCCATACCACAAACACCTCAAAGGCCGGCGTTTCGTCCGCTTTGTCCAGGTGATCCGCGGTGTACTCCCGCACGAGTTTCTTTGCCTTTTCCGTAAATTCCGTGTTGCCCATGTCCTTCTGTTCCTCCTTCCTTTGAAAATAGTTCATCGGCGTACCCGGATAGCAGAAACAGCATGGCTTATTACCCATAGCGCTCGGCGGCCAATGTACGCACTCTTCGCACCTCATTCGCAGAGCATCCAGTCTTCCGCCAGCATGTCCGCCTGACTCGCCAGCCAGCCGATCTGCTCTCCCCGCGTCCCGCAGAACACGATGGCCTTGCTGCCTATGTCCTCATGGTACGCATTGCGCGGCTGCGCATCCGTGGCGCTGTAGTAACGGATGTCTATCGCCAATTCGATGTGCTGATCTCGTCCATTCCACCCGGCCCGGCGTACTTTCATCCCGCGCTTGACAAACTTTATCGCCTCGCTGAAGGAGAAGCGCGCTATGCCGCCGAACGCCGGGCAGTTTTCAAGCCCGGCAATCACCCACTCGTCCGACAGGACGTTCAGCAGCGTGTATTCCACGACCTGGGTCTCGCGGATGTCCATTTCCTTTCCTTCTTTGGTGTGCATGATGATGGTCCGCTTCTCGGCATCCCATCGCCAGAAGCCGCCCCACGACGGCAGCTTCACCGCCTCCCCGTGTTTCATTGCCTCGAGTGCATTTTTGAAATCCATGTTTTTATCCTCCTTGTTTTTTATTCCTCCGGCGCGTCCCAGTCGCACCAGCTCATCACCTCCAGATGCCGCCACTTTCGGAGCGTCGCCTCGCTGTCCGTGTCCTCGCGCGGTCGATAGCCGCGGCGGTACAGCCGTTCGCCGGTGTCGCCGTCCTCCTGCCGGACGATCCCGCCCGGCGTGATCGCATACCGGCGCACGTTCAGATTTGCCCCGCGCAGCGACACGGCGACGATCTCGCCGTTTCTCTTCTGCATCAGGACGTTCAGCCCCAGCCGCAGCCCGGTCGGGCGTATCTCCTCGGTGTGCGTTTCCCCAGCGTATCCGCAGATCTCCTCGCCGACCGTCTCCGGCAGCTCCGGCTGCACGAGATAGCCGCCCTTGTTGCGCACGATCCGCACCGTGTCGTTCTCCGGGATGTAGCCAAGCATCTCCACCAGCGCGCCAAGCGTCCCGCGCAGACGGTCTCGCAGCTCAATTTCCGGGATGACCGCCATCCACCCGCAGCCGATCACCGTCAGCTCGCTCTCACCGCCGCAGAGCGTCAGCCCGTGCTTCGTCTCCGCCCTCAGCGCCCGCTCCAGCGCCGCATCATCAAACGCCATTATCCGCACCTCCCGATCAGCGTTTCCAAGATCTTCTTCGTCCCCGCGAGCAGCTTGTCCGCCGTCTCGCCGTCCGTGCTCTTCATCACATGCAGCTTTTCCACAGCCAGATTGAAGTTCTCCTGCGCGAGCTTCACGAGCAGTATCACCTCGTTTGCCCCGCTCTGCGCAGCCGCAAGCCGTTTCCGCAGCTCCTCGGCCTCCGCCCGTGCCTTTTCCGCGGCCGCGCCTGCGCTCTTTCCGGCGTCCCTCGCGGCGCTCTCTGCGTCCTTCAGCTTCTTTTCAAGCTCCGCCACGGCCTTTTTCTTTTCCTCCGCGGCGGCGGCCTTCGCCTCCTCCACGGCTCTCTGCACCGCCGTCTCGTCAATGGCAACCTCCACCGGGCGGCTCTCCGCCTCGCGCAGCATCGCCTCCATCTTCTGCGCCGCGTCCTCGGCGTCCTCGCGCTTCACGCGCTGGTCCTCCAGCGCGTCCTTCGTCTCGGCAAGCTCGGCCTCGGTGTCCCGGAGCGCCTTCTGTGTCTCTCCGAGCTCCCTGTCCGCCGTCTCGAGATGCTTTCGCGCCTCGTCCCGCTCGCGGATCGCCTCCTCCAGATCGCGGGCCGAAATGTGCTCGGCGTCCACCTCGCGGGCGAAGTCCTCCCGCTCCTCCTCCGGCACGGCAAGAAGCCGCAAAGCATTGGAAACACTGATTTTTCCCAATGTTGGGAAAATGTTCTCCACGCCCAGAAGCGACCCCTGCGCGGATCCGTACTCGTTGTAGAGCTTGATGAACCGGTAAGCGCTCGACTTGCTGATCTCCGTCTCGCGCTCTACCCATCCGGCGAAGTCCTCGCCTACCTTGTCCTTCGCAAGCTGTAGCCGGTACCCGATTTGGATTCCGTATTCCAGCACCATCTGCCGCGCCTGCCGCGTCAGCAGCCGGATCTCGCCGCCGAGCTGCTCCGGCGTCATATCCTCCGTTTTGATCAAATCATTCACGCTGCGCTTGTCCTCCGTTTCCGGCCGGAGCGCATCCACTCCAGCCATGTATTTTCAAAGTTTCGTACCTCGTCGGTGCGCGCACAATTGCACATTCCCCGGTTTTCCGTCACCGAGAGCTGCTTCTCGTTGAAGTTGAGCGTATACCACGGCTCATCCGGCTTGTCCTTCCGCCGGATAAAGAAGATCGTGAGCTCTCCTCGCGCGTGCCGCTCGGCGTAGGAGGCGACGCAGTGGTGCAGCGCCTTGCCCTCGGCGATGAGTTCCTCCTCCGTTCCGCACGGTCGAATGAGAATGTCCCCGTCCTCAAAGGCGTACTTTTTCATGCGCTCATACCGCTGTTGAAAAGCCTCCCGCCGTTTCTCGGCGGCCTCTGCCTTCTGCCGCTCCTGCATCTGATCGTGCGCCCGCTTGAGATTCTGCGGCCACATCACGTCCCGCTCGGTGAGATCCTCGCCGAGCCTCTCGGCCATCGTCCAGTAGTCCAGCAGATACTCCGGCCACAGCCGGCTTTTATACCGCGCCGCCTGCCTGTCAAGATACCTCTCGGCCTTGCCCGGCAGCACCCCGCGCTTCAAAAAGTCCTCCTGCTGCCACTCCGCCACCTTTGTGACCTCCTCGCCGAGACGGCAGGGAACGTTATGTTTCCGCGCGAGCAGCAGCGCCTTCAAGCGCTTCGGCGCGTCCTCCGCCCCGTTGAAGTAGTTGAGCTCCTCCTTCGTCAGCCGCAGCAGCTCGTGCGGCTTTTTCCTTTTCCAGTCCACGCCGTGCAGCACGTCGGTCTTCTCCGACCAGTTTTTGTTATACACCGGAGATCGCTTCCCCTCGGCGATGAGAGCCGCCGCGAGCTTTTTGGCGTTCGGCGCCGTCAGCGCCTCGGCGTTCCTGTGCCGCTGCCATATCTTCATCCATGCGATCGGGAATCGGTATTCCGTCTCCACTCCCATATAGGTCTCGAGCTTGCAGTTGGCGCACTCCGTCTGCGCGTATATGTTCGCCAGCCCCTCCGGGCAGTACACGAGATCCACATCGAACATCGTGTCGGCAAACCGCTTCCGCTCCTCCCAGCCGGGGAGAATGTAGGTCGAGTACATGTATTTCTGCCAGTGCTTCCAGCGCGCGGCGCTCGTCCCGCCGAAGGCGTACACCTCCCACGGGTCAACACGCCATGTGACGCGCCCGCTCTTCTCCACGTCCCGGCACACCCGCCAGAGATAGAGCAGCAGCTTCCCGCCCTGTGCCTCCGCCGTCATCGGCCAGACGTACCGCGCAAGCTGCTGCGCCGAGGACACATGCTTTGCCTCCACCTCCTCGCCGCACATCGGGCAGGCGAGCTTGTCGCCGCTTGCGAGCGCGTCCCCGCTCACTGGGTGGAGAAACCCGAACGGCGTGCTGTATCCCGCGCGGCCGCAGCCGCCGCCCGGCACATACGATAGCTTCACCTCCTCGCCGCACGCCGAGCATACGGCGTCCACGCACTTGTGCCGCAGGCCCGTCAGCGGCTCCGTCTGCCATCCGGCGCGATAGATGAAATAGTCCCGCCAGTCGAGCTTCTGCGCCTTGATCCAGTCCAGCAGCCCCTCCGGCGGCGTTTCCGATAGCGTCATAAAAACGCCCCCAGATCGATGATCTCGGCGTCGCCCCCATTGTCGCCCGTAGGGGCGCCGCTCTGCTCCGCCCGCGCCGTCAGCCCGTAAAACTCCCGCAAGATCCTCTCGGCCTCCGCCGGCGTCACGCAGGCAAAGCTCCCGGTCTTGTGCGCGTCCGCGTAGGCTTTGATCTTCTTCTCGGCCTGCTGGATGCTCATCTCCGGGATATCGAGATCCTTGTCGAGCAGCTCCGCGCTCTCCGGCTCCCGCCGGGCCATGTCCTTGAGCTGCTCTCCCACCATCCACGCGGCGGTGCGCCCCTTTTCCTTCGCCTGCTGCCGCTCGATCTTTTCCACAGCCGACATACACATCCGTCCTTTCTTCGGCCTGCCATCTTCAGGCATGGGCGGCCATCCCCATACGACGGGCCTTCCGCCCGTTTCGGCTAAAAGATATACCCCAGCACCGCGAGCAGCGCCGCCGCAGCGGCGCACGCCCCGCAAGCCCACAAAACCCGCTCCTTCATTCCTCGATCACCTCAAGGCCGTAGGCTACCGCCGCGTCATGCTCAATGCGGCAGCCCCGTGCATCCTGCCACCCTCGGCAGAAGTAGACAGCGTGGCAAAAGCTCATCTTTTCCAATGACTTTGCAAGGAAGTGAAGAGAGATTTGGACAACGCCCTGACCCTCCAATTTCTCCTTGCCGTGCCATGCGCCTGTAAAAAACGTGTTCACAACGTAATACCCGCGCTGTTCCAGCTCGGCGATAGCTCGATTTCGTGTTTCGTCAATTTCCCATGTTGATCTCCCCGCCATCGGCTGCGAGATCATGGCCAGTTTTTTCATCTCAGCTCCTCCTTCATCTCCACGATCCGCTCCGCAAGCCTCACGCACTTCGTCTGTCCGGGGCAGGCTGTAAACGGGCACGCCCGGCAAAGCTCATTCACCGCCCGCACCCAGAGGTCATGCTCCATTCGGTTCATTTGCATTAGCCCAGCACTCCTTCGTTTTCTTCAACATAGCGCCAGCTCTGCGGCGGAATTTGCACCGGATCCCAGCAGTACGTGTCGCAGTCTCCGACGTACTCGCAGCCGAGACAGCTGTGGAAGTTTGTGATATCAACCGGTTGGCTATAGATTTTCAGATCGGAGATATGCCACCCGAACCCCGTTTTCCCTTTCAGGTACGTTTCGAGCTCTTCTTCCGTCAAGCATGCCGCCTCGAGAAGCCGTGAGATGTCGTGCGCCTTCTGCCAATCGTCCACGATTCGGTACTTCGGCCTCTCATGGTCGCCGGTGTATCCGATATGCACCAGCCGGTCGATTCTGCCGCACACAAACTCGCCAATGACTTTCCCGCCGCCATAAAAGCCTTGCTTTCCCACCAGCGCGAAGAAATCCTCGTGTTCAAATCGCGGCTTCGTGCAGTAGACATACACCTTAAAGGGCGTCTGCATCAGCGTCGGGCGCGTTTTCCGCACCTCCACCGTTTTCTCACCCCGGAGGATCTTCTCGCACCAGCACGGCTGGATACTCACGAGTACTGCCCTTTTCACCCGTTCGTCCTCCTGTTCCACCGTCTCTCGATTTCAAGCCTTTCATGCTCCATCCGGTTCATCTGCATCGTTTTTTCTTTCCCCATATCTGCAAAAATCATCGGAAAACACATTTCTTCTATTGCACGGTGACTTTTTATTGTGGCAAGTTCGCGTTCCTGGCTTCCCATATATCTGCGTTTGCGTGCTGGGTAGTGTGCTGTATTTGCAATCTCCACACCGCACCACCGTCACAACGTCTCCAGCGTCCTCTTCGAGCATCCGCAGCCAGTCACAGTCTGCCGGTTCGCAGGGTTCGTCCGAGTGGAGCTCATTGCAGAGATCGCAGATGATTGTCCGCGCTGTTTTAATTTTTGCATACTCAGACATTCTCACATCTCCTGTTCCACCGTCTCTCGATCTCAAGCCTTGCCTGCCGCGCGGGGTCCTTCGTCCACGGCGGCGCCGGATACAGCGTGTGCATCTCCGCGCCGCAGTGCGGGTTCCCGCAGCGTACCGTCGCAATGTATGTCCCCATCGGATGCCCCTTCGCCGGGGCTATGGAGCGCCGCGCCTCCGCGCCGCAGAACGGGCAAGCCTTCATCCGTGCCGCCCGCCTCTCTGGAGGATCGCCGCGTCCGGCAGGCGCATCCACCGGCAGATGTCGGCGGCAAACGAGGCGTAGCCGTAGAGCGCGAACAGCGCCTCGATGATGCCGAACCCGCGCCCGTAGCGCCATACGAAGTAGATCACCGCCGCCAGAAGCGCCATCACCATCGTCGTGATAAACATTGCCTTGCTCCTGCTCATTTCGTTTTCCTCTCTCTCTTCTTGTTCGGGCAGAAATGGAACTTATGTGCCGCCCCGCACATTTCGTCCTCCTCGCACTCGATCACCGGCAGCGGCGTGCCGCTGTTGGTGTAGAGCGTCACCATGTCGTGGCTGCTCTCCGCCGCCCGGCGGAAGCGGTACGGCGTCAGCGACGCCTCCACGCACAAAAGGCCCCGCGGCCCCGGCACGAACAGAACCGGCCGCCCGCAGTACTTGCACTTCGTCTCCTTCGGAATCATTCAATGTTCTCCTTTCGTTATTTCGTCTCCCCCTCCGGGGGGGATATGGCCTGTTCCTTTTTGCACCACTCCGGCGTCCTCACGCTGTCCGGATGCGGATTCCCGTCCCGCACAACGTGCAGCACCCGCCCGAACCTGTCGCCGTTCCCGGTGTACAGGCAGCGCACCGCCTGCTTCCCCTGCGGCCACTGGTCCAGCGCGATGTGCGGACACCCCCTGCACGTTTTCATTCCTTCGCCCTCTCTTTCTGCGTCGGGAGTCCCATCCCGTTTCGCGCCCGCCATGCGGACATCGTCGAAACGCCGAGCTCCTTCGCAATGTGCGGATCGTCCATCCCGGCCTCCCACAGCTCCTTCAGCCTTGCTCGGTCGATCTCCTGCCGGTATCTCGGCGGGAGCCCCGCGCCGTGCCGCCACTTCTGCACCGTGTCCGGGTTGCATCCGATTATGCGCGCGATCTCCCGGTCGTTCTTCCCCTCTTCCCAGAGTGCCCGGAACTGCGCCCAGTCGTAAAGCCGTCCCGCTCGCTGCTTCGGTTCCCTCCTCGGAGAGCTCCCGCGCAGCACGACCGGCTGCGCCCGTACCCGCAGCGCCGTCCCCGGCTTATAAAGCCCGCATTTCCTCGTGATGTCCGCCTCGCCCCGGCTCGTCTTGGTCTCGCCGGTGATAAAGAAGTAGTTGCAGCTCCCGTCAGACCCGCTCACATTGCCGGAATGATACCTGCACTGCGTGCGGTAGCATATGTATTCGTCCTTCAAAACGGCAGCACCGCCCCTTCCTCCACGAGCTGAAAGGCACTTTCATTGTCCCAGCTGTCGTCCGGGTGCTCGATCCCCCAGATCTGCGCCTCGTCGAGATAGTTCTTCCCAAAGTGGGCAATGAATTCCTCCCGGCTCCACCTCTGCTCGGTCATCGCCTTGTGCTGGCCGTACTGGTGCAGCAGATCCGCGGTCTTGCCGGAGCGGTGCGCGCTGTCCGCGTCGATCCGGTGACACCACGGGCACAGGTGCACCGTGAGGCCGTACTTCGTGGAAGCAGGCCGCCGGGCCCCGCCGAAAATGTGGTGCTCCTCCAGCTGCTCATAATTCCCGCACAGAAAACAAATGCCTTTCATCGTTCTTAGTCCTTTCAAAATTCTTGCCTCCCCTGACAGTGGAGGTGTCAGCCGAAGGCTGACGGAGGGGTTAAGCCTCCCTTGTGCAAAGGGAGGTGGCGGCGTCGCCGCCGGAGGGATTGTCCCCCCCTATTTCGTCGCTTCCAAAATCCGCGCCGCCAGATCGTCCACGCGCCACTTCTTCTTTGTGCCGCGCTGGAAGCACGGCAGCCCGTCCAGAAACTCCGCGACGATCCTCCGGTTTTCAATTCCGAGATACCGCCCGATCTGCGCCATGTCGGCGTACCTTGCGCCGCCCGTGCAGTGCTCCGTGAGATCCGCCTCGATCTTCCTCTGCTCCGCCGGAACGGCCAGCCGTACTCTCGGCATTTACCCCGCCTCCTTCTCGTCCTTCTTGGTGTTCTCGGTCGCACCCGCTCCGAGCACGAACCCGACGCACAGACTCTGCTGCATCGGCGGCAGCGTCTCCAGCTTCCGCACGGCGTCCTCGATCATCACTTTGATTTCCTCGCTCATGTCCTCACCTCCTTACATGCACACCAGCAGCACCGCCGCCACCGCCGCGGCCGCTGCCGCTATTGCCCAGACGAGAAGGACGATCTCCTTCTCCAGCGCCGCCGCGCGCTTCTCCAGCGCGTCCGTGCGCCGCTTCAGCTCCTCTATCTCCGGGTTCATAAGCATCCACAGCGGCATTCCCCGCTCGGTATCCGTCAGCTTGCCAGCCATGCCGTCGCAGCCGTCGGCGATCTTGTCATATGTAACGCCGTTCGGTACCTTCATTCGCATTGCCTCCTACCTCTTGTTTTTTCCCCGCCGTTTCTGATATAGTGTCTTTGGCGGTGATAGATATATGAAAAAGCTCCTCTGCTTCTTCCTCGTGATCCTTGTCCTCGTGTCCCCGGCGCTGGCCGCTGACGGCTCCACGCTCGTGTACACCACGCGCACCGGCGAGTGTTACCATCGGTACTCGTGCTCGTCTCTCAGCAAGAGCTGCTATGAGACGACGCTCTCTCAGGCCGTCGCCGACGGCTACCGTCCCTGCGGCCGCTGCCACCCTCCGACGCTGGATTCCGGCTCGTCATCGGCAAAGCCCTCGCTTTCCGACCGCATCGCAGCGAACAACTCCTCCGGCAGCTCGTCCGGCTCGTCGTACTCCGGCTACTCCTCGGGCAGCTCGTCGTATTCGTCCGGGTATTCCTCTGGCCAGTCCTCGTCCAGAGCATCGGCCAGTTCGTCCCGCGCGGAAAAAGATAAGGGTCTGATCGTCCGGATTCTCGAAAAGATCGTTGCCGGTCTGGCTCTTATCTTCATCGTTCCGCCATTCTCATTCATTACATGGAGCATCATCAGCGTGCTTCGAGATAAAAGACGTGGTCGCTAAGGCGAGCCTCACACATTGCTTTGCTCTTTTCGGAGCACCGCTCCGCTCTTATGGTGCAATCATATGCTCTATTAGTGCATTTGTCAAGCCCCTTTTTGCTCTATTGGAACATTTTTTCTTGACTTTCTGTTCTAAGGCTGTTAAAGTGTCCTCGAAAGGAGGTGCTGCCTATGTCCGTTGGCAGTCGTATCAAAGAGCTGCGCAATTCTCTTGACCTCACGCAGCAGAAATTCGCCGACCGTCTCGGCATCCAGCGCGGAATTATCGGAAAATATGAAGTTGATGTTTCCGCCCCATCCGATGCGGTGATCTCGCTGATCTGCCGCGTATTCAATGTGCGGGAAGCCTGGCTCCGCGATGGCACCGGCGAGATGCTCGAGCAGCTCACCGAGGATGAGGATCGCGCCCGCTTCTTCGGCGGCCTGTCCAAAGAGAGCGCCTCGCCCGAGGTGCTCGCGTTCATCGACGCCCTGCGCAAGACACCCGAACCAGCCATCCGCGCCGCGCTTGAGTTCGTCTGCAACGTCTACGAATCCTACAACGCCCTGCAAAAAGAAAAAGGAAGCGAATCGAAATGATTCGCTTCCTTTTTCTTGTCTTTTCCGGCAGCTTTTGCTATATTTTCCTTGTCTCCGCGTATAAAACAAGGAGGGTTTGCCATGTCCGACCCCATAGTTATCTCTCTCATCGTTTTGGTCTTTATTCTTCTCTCCTGTTGGGCGATTTCCGGAGCATCCGCCAACGAATGGAAGGAAAAATACACTACTTCGGTTGCTGAATGGAAAGACAAATACGCCAAACTCGAAAAGAACTTGTTTGAAGCAAAAGAACCGCCTACTGTACGCTCCTTGAAGAATACCGAATTATACGCCCGAGAGCAGAAATTATTTGAAGCCGAGAAGAAACTCGAAACACAAAAGCAAGCATTCGATCAAGATATTCGTAAAATCATTGATGATAAATCACAGCAATACCCGTACATCGCAACGCAGATTGCAGATTTGTATTTACTCTACGACGAGCAGCTCGCCAAGAACCTCGCTCAAAAAGCACATCCTGCTGTCCGTGCATCCGAAGACGTTGCTCGTATAGCCGGAGAAAAGCGTGAACTTATGCAGCGCGTCAAGGCACTTGAATATCAGATTGCTGAATACGAAGCTATCTCCCCGCAGTTATCCTCCATAGCCGATCTGACCACAAGCGAGCTTTGCGAAGCATCTCAATCTTCCGAAGATCGTGATTCTCTGCGCGACTGGCTTTCCGATTCAGAGTATGTGTCCCTATCAGACGAAAGAAAATTCCAACTTGCTTTGGATCGGTGGCGGCGCAGGCCGCGCAGCAACTGGCAAGTTGGCCGTGACTTTGAGCGATACATTGGCTACCTGTACGAAATGAACGGTTGGAAGGTGTCGTTCTTCGGCGCGCTGAACGGCAAAAACGACCTGTGCCGCGATCTCATCGCGCAAAAGAACAGTCAAACTCTCATCATCCAATGCAAACGCTGGGCGAAAGAGAAGACGATCCACGAAAAGCATGTGTTTCAGCTCTTCGGCAGCGTTATGAGCTACGGGATTGAGAATCCCAGCTCATCTCCCAAAGGCTTGCTTATAACTACCTGCCCGCTCTCAGACGTTGCCAAGCAGTACGCCCATGCTCTGAACATAGACTTTGAGCAGAATTATCACTCTCGCGATCTTGACTCCTATCCGGTTATTAAATGCAACATCGCAAAAGATGGCGAGAAGATATTCCATCTTCCGTTCGATCAGCAGTATGACCGTATCCTCATAAGCCCAGAGGCCGGCGAGAAATACGTCTCCACCGTTCGTGAAGCTATGGACGCCGGTTTCCGCCGGGCGTATCGCTGGCGCGGCAGCGATTGAATGCCCGCATGATAAAATGAACCCTCCGGAAATTCCGAAGGGTTCATTTTGCTACATCATCCCCAGCACGAAGAAGTACACTCTCCGCAGCTGCCCTATGTCCATCCTCCGCAGCATCCGCACGATCTCTCTGATCTTCGTCTCTTCCATTTCTTTCCCCCTTGTCATTTTGTTGCATTTCTGGTTATTCTCTTGTATATTCTTACAAATTTATATATTTTCCGTGCCGTGCTGCCGCGGATAGTGTTATAGTGTAGGCGAACGCCCGGGGTAGCCGTGCCACAGACCCGCCCCGGACGCCTGCCGCAGGGCGTCCCGCTCGCCCTGCTGTTACTGCATCGTAACAGACCGGCGCAATATCCGAAACCGAACGCTTTGTGGGCGAGCCGGAGTTCAGCTTTTTCGACAAGAGTATATCCCGCTCACCTCGAAAATAACGAAAGGACGGAGAACATGAACGAAATGGACGCGTTGAAAAACCGCTGGAGAGAGGCGAAGAGCACGCGCACGTTCCCGGATATTGCCGAGGCCGCCGATCTGTCGCCGAGCACCGTGGAGTACGCCTTTTCCCCGAAATCCACGAACCCCTGCATTGATACGGTCGTGCGCATCTCCCGGGAGCTGCACGTCTCGCTCGACGATACCTTCGGCATCCTCTCGCCGAGCAATCGTTCGGAGACGGAGCTTGCCCGGCAGGACGCCTCCCACTGGAAGGCGCGGTATGAAGCAGCCGTCCGGGATATCGAATATCTCCGCACCGTCATTCTGATGCTCGGCGTGTTCTTCTTTGTCGTTGTCATCTGGTGTGTTACGCTGGATCTTCGGTGCGCGGATATCGGCTTCTTCCGCGGCGAGTGGAGCTTCGGCGCCGTGTTCTCAATTGCCTGTATTTCGATCGCCGCGCTTATGGTCGTCCTCGTCATCGTCCGCGTCTGCCGCCGCCACCGGCAGCGCAAAGGAGAAAATGAATGAAGTGCTGCAACTGCTCTCGCGAGATCCCGGAAAACTCGCTGTACTGCAACTGGTGCGGAAAGAAGCAGCTCCGCGAAAAGGAAAAGAAGCTCAAGATCCCCGCTCCCCGGCAGCTCCCCTCCGGCAGCTGGACGGTGCAGCTCCGCCGCGAGGGCGTGAACGTCACCGAACCCACGGAGGAAGCATGCCGCACCAAGGCCCTCGCCATCCGCGCCGGGTTTCTGGAAGCGGAGAAGGCGCTCCCCCGGCTCACGCTCGGGCAGCTCCTTGATAAGTATCTGGAAGACCGTCCCATGCTTTCGCCGTCTACCAGGCGAAGCTATCAATGCATCCGCAACAGCGCTTTTCCCGGCTGCATAGATAAGGATATCCGCTCTATAAACTGGCCGCGCGCCGTTGCGTCAGAATCACAGCGCGTCGCAAAGAAAACCCTGAAAAATGAGCTCGGCTTTGTTGCCGCCGCCTACAAGGAGCAGAAGATACCGTTTGACCCCGTGGATCTCGGCGTCGTCCCAAAGGCCGATACTCCGTGGCTGGACTATGCGCAGATACTAACCTTCGTGGACGCGATCCGCGACACTCCCGTTGAGCTTCCCGCGCTCCTTGCGCTGCACTCTCTCCGCCGCTCGGAGATCTTCGCGCTCCGCCCGGAGGACATCGATCTCAAAGCCGAGACGATCTCCGTCTCCGGCGCTACGGTCTATACTTCCTCCGCCGAATGGATACGCCGGGAAGAGAACAAGAGCGCCCGCTCGCAGCGCGTCGTCCCCATCGTGATACCCCGGCTTCTGGAAATCCTGCAAGATCACAACGGTGATATATGCGCGCTCGGCGACGGCGTGCGGCGGCAGATCAACCGGATCTGTGCCGCAAACGATCTCCCGGAGGTCGGCCTGCACGGTCTGCGCCGCAGCTTCGCTTCCCTCGCCTATCATCTCGGATGGTCGGAGGAAGAAACCATGCGGCACGGCGGCTGGAGCGACTGGAAAACCGTCCATGATTTTTATCTTCGTCTTTCAGAAAAAGATCTTTCCAAGGCCGCGAAGAAAATGCGCCGGTTCTATTCCGTTAGTAAATCCGTTAGTAAAAAAGGGTCAAAAAACGCTCCAAAACGTACATCCGCCATACCATCCAGCGCAGAATAACAGCGCGCCAAAACGCCGAAAACCCCTTGAAATTGCTCGTTTTTCGAGCATTTCAAGGGGTTTTCCCATGGAGCGGATAATGGGAATCGAACCCATCAGTTACCGCATAAAAGTATTGAAATTACAAGCTTTTCTCGAATTCGTTAGTAAAATCATAAGCAAAACAGCTCCGTTATAAGCGGCTCTGTTTTTTATCTCCCGTCATAGAGGTTGAGCATCACGCGGATCTTCGCGTCCCGCTCCATGATCCTGTCATGCTCATATTCCCATATGGCGCGCATGCTCTCCGGCGGCTCTTTGGCATAGTCGCGGATGAGCCGGACGGCCTGCGCGTGGAACATCTCGCAGTGGTCGAGCTCCTGCCGCGCGACGCGCTCGTAAACGTCGCCGAGCTCCTTGTCCTCGTCTTTGTTTCGCAGGGCGTGCTTTGCGTAGTGCTCGGCTGCGTCCAGCTCGTAGCACATATCTTTGATAAGGCGCTGGATCTTCTTCATCTCACAATTCTCCTTTCAGATAGCGGTACAGCTTCTCAAAGTCGCTCCGGTCCAGCCGGAAGTCACCGACGACGGGAAGCGATAGCGTCACCGGCTCATTGATGTACGGGCTTACAGCGGAAAAGAGCGCGTCCACGTCCACGCCCTCCGCGCTCACCGCGCCGGTCATGGCAACGAGCGGCTTGTCTTTCGCCGCTTGTAGCATCCCGGCGGCGTTTTTCGTGGCGAGCGCCGCGTATCCGCCGAGCAGGATCCGCTTCCCGCCTGTCATGTGCGGCAGCATCTCCGCGTCCACGAACCGCGCAAGCCGCGTCTGTAATTCTGTATATGAAACCATAGTCATATCCTCCTTATAAATCAGGCAGGGGAGGGAATGTCACCTCCCCCGCCCGGCGATGTGTCAGGCGCTCGCGGTCGTGGTCGCCGGTTTGACGGTCACTTCGCCCCAGCCCGGGCAGCAGGAGCTGTTCGGGACAATAAGCTTCGTGAGGCTCTGGAGCTGCGCGATCTGCCCCTGGATGCAGCCGACGGCAGCGGTGTTCGTGCCGTTGTAGACGGCCTGCTGGAGATTCAGAGCGGCCTGCTCTTCCTTGTTCGCGCGCACCTCGCCGGCAAGGCCGAGAATGCGGTTCTCAAGCTTGGTGTAGGCGTCCGTGATCTTGCGGTTCGTCTCGTCCTGTCCGCGCCAGTAGGCGATCTCCATGTCCTTCTGCGCGATGGTCTGGGTCTGGTTGAGCTCATAGCGGGAGACGTTGGCGTCGTCCCCGCACTTCTGGCTCGCCATGCCCGCGGCGAGACCGGCGACGGCGGGGACTACTGCGCCGTTGCCGCCGAGACCGCCGAAGAGATTGCCGAGACCGCCGTTGAGCAGCCAACCGGCCGTGCCGGCGATGCCGAGACCGAGGGCGGTCCCGCCCGTAGCTTTGGATGCGTATTCCATGATGATTCCTCCTTAAAAATTTCACCGTAGCGCTCCGGTGTCTAAAGAAATCATCGCATAAAAAGAGAGAGCCGCCCTGTCGGGAAGCTCCCTCTTTCGCTGCGGGAAACTTTCGCTAAACTCTCGCCATTTTGGCCTTGATGCACCGGATCTTCCGGTTCACCGCCGATTCGGACAGGCTCAACGCCATGCACACCTCGACGATGCTTTTGTCCGATACCCGGAGATCAAAGATCCTGCGCTCTGTCGGCGTGAAATTGCATTCCTGCCGGAAGTATTCCGCCTCCGGCCGCGTAAGATCGCTTAACTGCATAGCCGCTCCTTTCTTTCGGAGCGCCCGTGGTGGCACACGCTGCAAGCGTCACAAGGCGCGTTTTCTGCGCTTTGTCCGGCTCCCCTTTCGGGGAGCCCTTTTTTACTTCAAGCTCGGCAGCTTCCCGTACTTGAGGAAGTAATCGATCGGGCTGCCCTCCTCAACATACACCGTCCGGTTTCCTGCCTTGATCGCCTTCCTCTTGGCCTGCGTCACGGCTTTCTGAATGTCCGTCCCGCTCGCCGTCTTCGTGAAGTCTGCGATCACGTTCCCGCTCACCTTCGGCGTTTTGGACGTTCCGCCCGCCTTCGCGGAGGATGCCGTGCCGGACCTCGGGATGATGATCTCCGGCGCTTTCGGCGTCGGGGCCTTGAGCGCCGTCCTCTTTCCTCTCCCGCGCCGGCCTCCGGAGCCGCCCGAACCTCCGTTCCACTTCTGATTCCTCGCGCTCTTCGCTGTGTACCCGGCGGCAACATAAAGGGCGTCCTTCTGCTCCGGCGGAATGTCCAGGCTGTTGATGTACTCCACAACTTTTGCCTTCTTCGATCCGGAAATGCTCTTGCCGTTCTCGTCCTTGTCTGCGTGCATCTCCTTTGTGGCAAAGTAGTAGTCGTAGTACGTCTCGTAGGAAACTCCCTTGGCATACGCGGTGCGGGCCTTGTCGTAAACGTCCGCGTTGTAGGTGCGCAGCGCATACTCCGCGCCGAATACCTCGCGGTTTGCTTCGCGGTATACGATGGCGTCCATGCGGCTCTCCGCCTGGTCCTCGGTGATGCCGTACAGCTCGGCGTACTCGGCGATGGCCGCGTCGTTGTCTGTCGAGAGCTCCGGGTGCGCCTTGAGATAGTCGCTCACCGCCTCGCGGTACGGCTCAGCCTGCGCGATGATCTCCTTCTGCCGCTCGATGAGCTGCGCTTTCAGCGCCCGGACAAACCGGTTCTTTTCGGCCTTGGTCAGGTTCTCGTCGCTCTGTATCGCGCGGATCTGCTGATAGTAGTCGTTCACCTCGTCGCCGGCATGAGAAACGTATTTCCGCGTGATGCCCGCTCCGATGTCGCCGTCGTTCGCGTCGTACTTGAGCTCGTCCAGAAGATCGTAGTACTCGCCGGTGGTCTTGTTGGTGCTCGTGCTGTCGAGCATGAACGCCTGCTTGAGCGGCGCCAGCGCTGGGGAACTCGCCGTCGCGGACGGCGTGAACCACGGCAGCAGAAGATCGCCGACCACGCCGGAGTACTGGTCCAGCAGATAGTTGATCTTCTTCGGCGAAAGGTTGAACGTTTTTCCGATCCATTTGGAGAGCTCGTCCGTTTTCTCGTCGTACCGCTCGCCCGGCCGGTAGTTTTGCAGACGGTCGCTCTCGATGTTTCCGCCGTACCACGTCGTGCCGGGGTTGTCGGGATTGAAAAGCTTTGTCTGCGTCCACGCGGTGGCGATGTTCTGGTTGAAAATGTCCGTCGGCGCGACGTTGCTCTTCACGACCTCGATCACGTCGGAGAACTTCGGTTCGTTCCCCTTTGCCTTTTCCTGCGCATACGTCGCTCCGGCCGAGAACACCGCCAACGCGCGGCCCCTCGGGATTTTCATCCAGTAGCCGTCGCCGAGCTTGAAAAGGTAGTAGTTCGATTTCGTCTGGTCGGGGATGTCGTCCCACTCGTCATCGTCGCGGTACAGCAGCCCGTTGAGCAGCTCCGGCAGAATGCCGAGCGCCGCCGCCTTGATCGCAAGAGACGCCCACGCCTTGAAGCCCTTCCGGTCGGTGATGTTCCGAACAAACTTGTCCGCGCCCTGCACGGACGGGTTGAGGAACGGCACGAGGTACTTGTTCAGCATCTTCGTCACCGTGCCGCCGCGGGCAAAGTTCGTCGTGATATCCGCCGCGCCGAGCATTGCCTCCATGAGGTCGCTCTGCGTGAACTTCCCGGTTTTCACCCCGTCCGCCGTCTTGCTCCCGCCCTTGTTGGCAAGGATGGTCATAAACTCCGCAAGGCGGGGAGCCGCTTCAATAGCCTGCCCCAGCGATTCATATTTTGCCGCGAGCTTTCCGGCGGCGCTCTTCGGCTCCTTCACCATGCCGGTCGTATAGTCCAGCATGGAGGCGTAGGAACCTCCCAGCGCCTGGTACTGCTGCCAGATCTCGCCGTTGTGCCGGATCTGGTTCTTTGCATGATGGAACATTTTCACCCACGTTTTCATGTCCGTGGAATAGAATCCGGCGTCCTGAAAGTCCCGCACGGCGTTTTTGATGAGGAACCACGGCGACCACGCAGTATTCATCGCCTTGAAGAGGTCGTTCAGCTTCTTCATAGCCTTTGCCGCGCCGTAGCTTGCGAACTTGTCCGGCTCAAAGGCTTTCATGGCCGCTGTCAGCCCCTCGTCCATCGTGATGTCGTAGGCCCTGCCGTTATCCTTCACTGAGAACACATTCTCGAATACCGGCTTGTAGTCCTCGTCGCTTTCAATGGCGGCCTCTGTCGGCGTGTACTCGCTCTCCGCAACGTTCCAGATGTACTTCTCCGCCGCCTTTGTGTTCCCGTCGTACTCGTGCACCAGCGCAAGGCCGAACTGGTTTAGGCCGGCGTTCCGCATCGTGGATACCGTCTTTCGGGAGAGCGCCGTGTGCAGCGGCAAAAGCACGCCGTCGCTGCCGACGGCCCGCCCGATGGCGTTCGATACGACGATGCCGCCGTTTCTCCGCGCCCGCCGCGCCGTCTTTCCCTCGGTGCCCTCCACGCGCATCGTCGGCACATAGTTCGGGTACCGCTTCTTCATCGCGTCCACATGCTTCTGTGTGTCGAGCCCGGCGTCGATGCGGTACTGCAGAAGATCGTCGAAATAGGCATACACCCTCTTTGCGAGAGCGTCAAACTCCGGGTTGGCTTTCAGCAGCCGTTCGGCTTCCAGCTGGCTGTCGTAGGCCGTGACCTCGTATCCGAACACAGGTTTCAGCCCGTTCTTTTTCGCCTCGCTGATTTTCTGCCGCGTGAAGATGAGCATCTGCGCCGCCTCGGATATGTCCGCGATCTCCGGCATCTCGCCGTTGAGAAGCTCATCGAGCACCGTCTCTTTCCATTCTCTCGAAAGCATATCCCGCTTGTCTCCCGGAACGGCGGTTTGGTAGAGATAGTCGTTGTCCAGCCCGCGCAGCTTCGGGTAGAGATCTTCGATCGTCGTCACGCACTTCGTGAGATTCTGGACCTCTTCCGTGCTGTCGTACCGCATGCGGTCCACGTTGTTCCGGTGCAGGAGCATCAGCTGAAAGTCCTTGTACTTTTCCGGGGTTTTCATGATATCCCCGAGAATGTCCATAAGGCTTTCGCCGGTCTTGTGCCCGCTGATGTCGGTGCGCGCGCCGCCCTTGGCGATCCAGTTTCCCGCCCGCTGGGAGTACGCCCCGGCGTTGAAGTAGTACCCCTCCAGGCTCTTGTTTTTCGTCTGCTTGGAGATCCGGCGCACCGTCTCCCCGGCGTTTACGAACATACGCATAGCTCCGTGCGTGACGTCTGCAAGACTTTCGCGGAAGCTCTTTTCCGCCTTTACGATCTCGTCCGTGACGCGGCTCTCCGCCGTTTCGCCGGGGCTCGGCGCGTCCTCCGGCGTTTCCGCCGTCTTGAGTTCTTCGGTATTTCCGAACAACTCGGCGATCTTCGCGTTCTCCTCCGCGCTCAGCTCCGCCCGTCTCGCCTCGGCTCGCTTCTCGTTCGCGGCGGTGTACGCGCGGTTGGCCTCCTTGTCCATCCACTCCGCGGCGAGCTGCGCGGCCTTTTCCTTTTCAAATTCCCGGAACCGCTGCACGTCCTGCCGGCCGTCGGAGATATCGACCCAGTACTCCACGCCGTTCGTGTTCATTTTCGCGGTGTACGTCCGGATCCCGCTCTCTCCCTGTGTGGATACCTCGGTTTTTCCCTTGGAGATGAGCTGCTGGAAGAGCCGCTGCACGCCCGCCGACGTCGCTTTCGTGACCTGCTCTCTGGTGTCCGTCGTGGCGTTCGGCTGCGCTTCAAACGGCGAGCCCTTCTGCGTCTCTCCCCACAGCGCCTCGCGCTCCTCGGCACGCATCGCCTCGGACTCTTCGTCCTTCATCCGGGCGGCTCTTTTTTCCGCAGCATCCGGGTCTGAATATTTGCCGTCCACGACGTAAGCCGTTTCCCTGCTCTCCATCACGACCTTTCCGGTGCCTTTTTTCTTGTTGAAGTAGTACGCGAATACAATGGGATTCCCGTCCGCGTCCTGCGCATTGGTCTTGTCGATGACCAGTCCGTAGTTTCCGTACTCCTTGCTTTTCAGCCACGTCCAGAACGGCACGGTCTGTACCTTTTCGCCGTTCTTCTTCTCGAACACCGGATACCCGGCTTCCTCGGCGGCCTTGAGATCGGCGTTGTAGCTCTCGCCTCGGTTTTCAAGCCCCGGATGAAACATGATCCTTGCGCCGACGTCCTTTCGGATCTCCATCGCCGCCCAGTTCGGTAGGTTTTTCCGCTTACGGCTCGACGCGCCGGCGATGCGCTCGCCGTTCTTCCAGACAGAGGCATACAGCACGCCGTTTTCCTCTTCGATGCGTGCCTCGTATCTCGCCTCGCCTTCGGATATCACATACCGGTTTTCCGTTTCGAGCGCGTTTTCCAGCTCCGCGATCTCCTTTGTGTAGGAGCCGATCTCGCCGATGATGTTGTAGTCGCCTTTTTTGCGGTCAAACTCCTTGACCGGCGCTTTCTTCAGGTCGAAGTAGGATACAGGCTTTGCTTCGGTCTTTGTCTGCTCCTTCAGCTTCAGATGGTTGTCCTCGGCAAATTCGCGCAGTATGACCTCCGTTTTATTCCGCAGATCGTTCACCATTCTCTCGTAGGCGTGTTCTCTTGCCTCGCCGAGCCCCTCCTGCTGCGCCTCGTCCCACAGCCGATCCGCGAGCGTCTGCTTCTCGTTCGCTCCCTGCTCGGCGCAGTAGATGATGTTTCGCAGCATATCCGGCGCGGAAATATCCGTCGGGAAAAGCGCCTCGCCGTATTTCTCGGCAAGCTCTATATTCCGCACATCCGGCGGCGTGTATCTCCGGTTATCGGAAAGCGTGATCCCTGCCGCCCTTGCCCGCTCGCGCAGCTCCCGCGCCTCGTCTTTGCTGAAATCGCGCCACATATTCTTCGATACATAGAGCTTGCTGCCCTTCAGATCGCTCCGGATGCTCTCGTAGGTCTCATCGATCCACGGGCTGTTTTTCGAGGAGGACACAACACTTCCGGTCTGCAGCAGCTCGTTTACAAGCGTGTCCAGCGCGTCGCCTCGGATCTCGCCCTGCGCCATCATCTCTCCGATGTTCCGGTTGAGTACCCGCTCCACGTCCGTGCGGTTCGCCCGGTCCGTGCTGAACAGCTGCATAATGTCGCGCTTCGTGCTTCCTACCGTCCTGCGCCTGTGCTTCCCGTCGCCCAGCTCCGCGAGCCGTCTCTCCGCCGCCTGCATCCACTTCATCTCGTCGATATACGGGAAGTTCGGGTCGTCCCGCTGCGTCGCCTTCTGGTACTCTTGCATCCGTCGCTCATACTCGCGCCGGAGCTCCGCGGCTGTGCGGTTGTTGATCCCGGATACCTCCGTGCTTGCCCTGCCGGAAGATTTTCCTTGACTATTTCCGGCAGTGGGGCGTATAATGTTGTCAGATACGGAACTTGTGGCATTGGCAAGAGAGCCGGAAACGGTCACTCCCCCTTGCGATTCTCGTTCCGTATCTATTTTTAATTCTTTCCCATGCTCAAATTTGAAGATGGCTCCGTCCGGCGTCAAAATCCTATGGGCATAGTACTTATTGCCGCGTAGATTTATTACGACCGCCATGTTTCCACGCTGGCCATTCAGCTCGACCGGCGCAGCAATAGTCATAGTGCTTTTCCCTCTGCTTTTGTGGTTGTCGTGTCCTCCTATCTCAATTCCTCTTTTGATCACGTCGGGTGCAGCAACGAGGGCCGCCTTTTCAGCGGGAGTATCCGCATATTTTACAGCATTTCTTATTGCTTTTTGGCTTACGTCAACCTGACCAACACCTTTTCGGTCAACGTAGTCCGGTTTCCCTTTCAGTTCGTTAATCGCCCATTCCGCAGCCTGCGGCTTGCTTCGCAAGTTTTCTGGCACGGTTTTTTTCGATACCACCTCCATCTTGTTAAGCTTTTCCTGACTCTGTATCAGTTGTTCCTTTATCCCCGCGGTCTCGGCGTCATACGCAGCGTCCTCCGCGCTCATATACTTCACAGAATCAGAATCCGCAAACACGGTATCCACGTCGCCCAGCTCGGGCGGCGTATTTTTTCGCTCTTCTGCGCTCATCCGGCGGCGGGCAGCGGTATCTCTCGCCTCGATCTCCCCGGCAGTGTTCCGGTAGAACTCTTTCACGGCCTCGCCCGCGTCGCCGAGAATGCGGTCATACCGGTTCAGCTTTCCGAACCATTCCTTGCCGTAAAGCTCCTTGTACAGCTCGTCCGAGCGCTTTTCCAGCGCATCCATACGGCTTTCGTCGTAGAGCATGGAGCCGTCGAGCATTGCTCCCATCTCGCGCTCTGCGCTGCGGTACTCGTTGTAAAGTGCCAGATCCTCGGTACTCAATCCGTTGAGAAGCCTCGCGCGATTGTCGCGGTACTTTTCCGCTGCTCTGTCGTAGTTTTCCCCGCGGTTCCAGTAGCCGGGGTTCGTCCCGCTCGCAAAGCCCTCCGCTGCCTGCACCCGGTGCTGCACCTCGTGCATGAGTGCGTCGAACGCCTCGTTCGCGTCGTATTTGAGCTTTGTGTCGAGCGTGATCGTGTTCGTCTCGCGGTTGTAGCTGCCCGCCGTCCCGCTCGGCATATCGGCAAATTTCACCTTGGTTTCCGCAATCTCGGGGTACGCCTCAAAAAGGGCGTTGTGCTGCATGATGTCCCGCAGCGTCGCGTTCCCTTCGTCAATGCGGCGCGCCAGCTCCTTTTTCGTGCTGCCGTTCTTCTTGTCCAGCCCCAGCAACTCGGCGTGCTCCGCCTCTGTGAGTTCTCCCGTGAGCATCCGGTTCATCAGCTGCGTATAGCGCGCGTAGTCCGCATTGTCGGCGCTGTACTGCGCCTCGCCGCTCCGGCTGAATGCCGCGCCGGAATCGTCGATCTCAAACCGCCACTGACCGTCCATGCCGCGATACCAGCCCGTTTCCTGCCGGATGGTCTCATTGTCCGTCCCGCTCTTTTCCAGTGCCTCCGCACGGCGCAGGGCGGCGCTGTCGGCGGTTCTGGCGCCGATGCCCGCCGCCGTAGCTTTGCCCGGCGGTCCCGTCGTCTCCTGCTGCGCCTCTGCCCTCCGGGCCGGGGCGTTTCTTTCCGTCTCGGCGCGCACGGCCTCCTGCACCGGCGCGTCGCCGGAGAACCAGTTCAGTCCTGCGTAAGCGTCCGCCGCGATCTCCTCGGTGAGCAGCCGCTCGATCTCGTCCACGCTCATATTTGCGAAATCGTAGACCCCTGCGTAGTCCGCTTTATAGGCATCCCGCATGGCGTCGTATTCCTCGGCGGTCATGCTCTCGCGGATCACCTCATCTGTCGCGCGGATAACTTCCTCGGATGCATAGTTGTGGAACATCTCGTGCTGCACCAGCATCTCCGGGCTGATGGCGTTGCCTCTGCTGTCCACGGCGTCCACGCGGAAGAACACCCTCCCGCTCTCGGTATAGGCGTTCGCGTAGCCGTCTCCCACCTGGATCGCCCCGCGCACCGCTACCGGCTCAAGCCCGTTCTCCAGTACGGCGTCGTAGGCGCTCTTCGCCTCGCCGCCGAGCTTCCGCGCGTCCACGACGGTCACGGCCTCCGTGCCGCCGTTTCGGATGCCGAGCTGCGCCGGAGTTACTTGCCGTAGATCCGCTTGCGCGTCCGTTCCCACGCCTCGTTGAACTTCCGTTCGGCCTCCGGTGAGAGCTTGTAGCCCTCCTTCGGCGCCTTCCGCAGCTTGTCCGCGGGAACCGACATAAGCAGCCCCGCTTTCTTCCCGGTGATAAGTACTCTGTCCATTGTTCATTCCCTCCTGAATGTTGATCGCCGCCGCGGGCGTCGTGCTGTTTCCTTCGTTCTGCGCCTTCTGCGCGCCCACAGGCGCGTTTTGCGTCCCGGCAGTATAAGTACCTTCCTGCGCGCCGGAAAGCCCGCCCGCCCCCATCTGCTTCGTCAGATACTCCGCCGCGCGCTTCATATCTTCCTTCGTGCCGATCTTCCGCCGGAGATCGTCGGCGTTCTCCGCGTCGGTCAGCTCGGCCAGTGCGTATATAACGCCGGGGTTTTCCGTCTGCGCGTCCTGCATCATCTGCACAACGTTCTTCAGCGTGGTGTCCAGCCGCTCGGCTGTCTGGTTGATGTTCGCGCGGTTCGTGCCATACTGCACGCCGCTCGACCCCAGTGTTGCCAGCGCGCCGCCGAGGAACGAAAGCCCCTCCTGTCCGAGAACGGCAAGCACGGTCGCAAGCTCCGCGTGCTTCTTCTGCCAATCCGTGCCGCTGGTCCGGTAGTATTCGAGCATCTTCGGGATCCCGCTCTCTTCCGTGCCGAACGCCGCGTCAATTGCAAGGTTAACCACGCCGTTCGCCGCGTCCGACATGACCTCCTCCATGCCCTCAGGGATCATCGTGAGCGCCATGCTCTTCACGAAGCTCAGCGGGTTTGCCTTGATCTTTCGGATGACCCATTCACCGCCGACCGCTTCTGAGGCGTACTCGATCGCGCCGCGCGTCAGACCGAGCGCCAGCGCTCCGGCGTTGGAGTATCCCTTTTCCTTGCTCTCGGCGATGGACAGGGAAGCTGCCTCCGAGCTCATCAGCGCCGAGCCGAGAATGTTCGTTGCCTTCATCAGCGTATCGCCGGTAAGCCCCACCGCCTCGCCGATTCCCTTGGCGACAAGCGCGTTCATCGCGCTGTCCGCGGCGCTCATCGCGGTGTTATATACGAAGCTCCCGACCTTGCCGCCCATCCCCGGATTTGCTTCCTCGATGTGCTTCGAGGTGTCGGCGCGGAGATCCTGCGTGATGTTGCTCGCCTGCCGCCACTTGGAATAGGGGTTGATCTCCTGCCCCTTGGCCGTGCGTACCGCATCGTCCGCCATGGCGATCATGCTTGTGATCGTCCGGGTAGGCTGCGCCGCAACGGTCATGGCGCTTGCCAGCGTCCGCGTCGCCGCGTTCTTTCCGAGCGCCTCCGTCGTCGCCCGGTTCGTGCCGGTGTACCACTGCTTATCCAGCTCCGGTTCAAGATCGCTCAGATAGGCATTCGCCGCTTTTTTCCCCTGCGTAGCGTATAGGTAGTTGTATACGCCAATCTCATCATCGGTCATGAAGGCGTATTTCCCGTAGTCCTGCCCGCGTCCCTGCGCCTGCTGCACGTCGGACTGCGCGCGGAAGTTCCCGATGTTGTTGATGTAGTCATACCGGGCGTCGCCGAAGAGCTTCCTCTTGCTCTCGCCGCTTTTGGAAAGCTCGGTATAGTCGCTCGCTTTGAGAATACCGGCATACTTCCCGGAGCCGGCCGAGCTCGCCCGGTCATCCGCCTTTCCGTACACGCTGTTGAAAACGACGCTCGTGCCCTTCGCCGCGTTTCCGCCCTGCATCCGCGCCGCAGCGTCGGCGTATGGTGTCCCGCCGTTGGCCTCGATGCGGCTTGCAAGCGAAGGCTTCTGCTTTGCTGCGGCGTCAGCGTAGAGCGTCGGCTGCCCGCCGTTCTGCGCAATGCGGTTTGCGAGCGACGGCTTTTTATTCGCCGCCGCAGTATACAGGTTCTTCTGAGTGTCCGAAGAGACAGCCGGTTTTCCGGCTGTCTCTTTTCCGTAGATTCTTTCCGTAAGGCTCATTTTCTACCTCCGAGAATTTGGCTGTAAAAGTCGCCCTCAGTGATCAGTCTCCCTCCGGAGACAGGGCCTTTTTGCGTTGTGTTTTTCTTCATCGACGCATAGGCGTTATCCAGCCCGCTGCTTATCGCCGCTCGCTTTGCCGCTTCCGCCTGTGCCGTCGTGATCGTTCCCGCGGCAGCTTCCTCGTCGAGTGCCTTGGCGATCTGGCTGTACGGTGTCCCGCCATTTTTCAGCTGTATCGCTTCGCTCAGAAGATCTCTTCCGTTCGCCTTCTGCTCATCGCTCGGCGTGTTGTTTTTCCCGCCGCCGCTGTAAGAGCTGTACACCGGCTCCGGCGTCTTGACATACCCCAGCGTCCGCGCAAGCTCCGGATTCGCCGCGATCCACGCCTTCTGCATCTGGTCGATCTCGCTCTGCGTGTAGCCGAGCCCGAGATAGCCGGAGAAGTCGCCGTACTGCGCCATGTTCTGTGCCTTCGTCGCTGCGTCCTGCTGCTGCTGAAGACGCAGATTCATCATGTTTGCATAGAGATTCTGCTGCGCCTGCGCGTTTGCCTGATCCCGTGCGGCGTTTGCCTGATACTCGGCGTCCGCGCCCTGCTGCCGCAGTTGCATAATGGCGGCGATACGCGCGGC
>ENA-UESD01000628-UESD01000628.1-human-gut-metagenome-genome-assembly--contig:-NODE-628-length-31637-cov-74.984252_pt1 | contig 31637 bp, 27 predicted proteins | sample MGYA00242985_ERZ507986 | MGnify/ENA primary metagenome ERZ507986 (study PRJEB26167, sample SAMN06115408) | human gut metagenome | host: Homo sapiens | place: China:Guangxi | collected 2016-04-06... | reverse complement strand
TTTTACTGAAAGCTGCTACTAACGACTCATAAATCTACCCTTAATCGTGTATTGGATGATAGTTGCGGATTTTAGGAATACTTTCTTTGTTACATGATAGGTTGATTGAGAAAATGCAACAAGCTAACAGGCAGAATGACGACAATTCACGAGAGAATACAGAAGAAACGGATTTGTTTTTGCAAAAATTATATAAAGATGTGGATTCTGTTTATAAGCCTTTTAGTGGAGAATATTGGTATTTGTGGTACAAAGGGCAATGCCAAACTTTTGCTGATGTAATAGCAGCCTTAAATAATAAATATCATTATTCAAACATAACAGAATTAATTCATGACTTCAATGCTGTCATAAATGAATATACAGAGCGTGGAACTGTGGATGTAGACGCTGTCGCTGTTTTTGAAAATATCTTGTCAAATGACATATTTGTAAAAAAACTATTCAATAAAGGTTCTCTAAACCTCAATATCTTTAGAGGGCTTACATTGCACGAATTCATCGCTAAATCAGGTGCAAGTTTTGAGGAAATTTATCGTTATCGTGCAAGTTCGAAAATCTTTATTTTAACAAAGATGCTTAATGATATTTGCCATTATACAGATGCGCAACTTTTCAAGGAAGACTTTCTGGGTGTAATTTCTGGACGATTATTTCATAGTAGTAATCATGTGATGGATGATCCTATATATCCAGGTAATTGCCCTATATGCGGGTTTGTTTCTGGTTTAGGATATCAATGGAATAATATGGTTGTTGATGGCATTTTATCAAATGAACTTATGTATAAAGTTATGTTTGAAGAGCATGAGAGAAAGTTGATGAAATATGGCATAGACCATGTCTTAGAAAAAGACTTTGAAGCGCAAGGACCATGTCACCCCGAAGTGTTTTATCCAAAGGCGAGAGGAACTGCACCTGTTTATGTTAAAGACGAAACATCTCGTAAGTATTTGATTGCATGTGGTGAAGGCAAAGGTCCTCGTAGTGGTCATGAATTATATGAAATGGAACTTGTGAAACCTATATTGGAAAGAGAGGTTAAGCAAGGAAAATATATATTTGTAAAGAGAAGCGTGCAAGATGAGACTTTCATAAACCATGGGGCGTATATACCTTTGGGAACAATTGATAAACCTGTTTTCGTTGAACATTTTGGAAGATTGCATTTTGCATCGAAAAACGCAAAAAAGGAATTTATTGAACAGTATTTAAAGATGCAATAATGGAAAGGATAATTTTTGGACATACAATACGGTTAAAATCTATTGGATGTAATGTTGTTGGTAGAGTAGGACAACCTATATCCCCATCAGTAAACCTTTTTGTAAAAGTTACAAAGGGTTGCAATGCCCATTGTCCTTTTTGTAGTAATGTGGGATGCCAAAATTCCACATCTCCATTTGACGTTGATAAACTGATTTGCATCATACATGAGTTGAAAGACAATGGGATTATTGTTAACCGGGTTAATATTACAGGAGGAGAACCATCTTTGGTGTCACCATTGGTGGTGCGTATTCTCAGTGCTATAGAAAAAGAACGTTTTGATGATGTACACCTACATCTCAATACAAATGGAGTTACGGATCAAGCGCAAGACTTGATGCAACATCCACGTTGGGATAGTATATCTATGTCTTTGCATCATTATGATACTGAGCGCTTATCTGAATTATATGGATGCAAACTATCAACACAGTTATTTCAGTTTAAAGGCGTGAATAAGCAGATAGTAAATTTTAGCTGCAATCTTGTGAAGGGTTATATTGACAACAAAGAAGAAGTTCAAAAGATGCTTAATCTGACTTTGGATTTGGGTATTCATCGTATCGGTTTTGTAGCTCTTATGCCTGTAAACGACTTTTGCAAAGAACATTTTGTGGATATTAATGATATTCCTTTCTCAGAATTACCACATGTCTATTTCACTGGTGCTAAGGATCGGGGAGTAAATTGTAAATGTAGTAATTATCTTTATAATCGAGACTTGAAGATATTAGAGATTTATATGCGCAATTATGCCAATCCGCGATATTGTGAGTCTTCCCTTGTTTTTGATGGAGAATACCTTCGTCAAGGTTTTTATAGTGATAACATCATTTATTAATTTATTGATAGAATGGAAGTTCTTAGTGACATTTTCGAAAAGAGGAAGAATGATTCTCGTTGGAATACCTCTTATCCTCTCTCTCCTGATGATTGGAAAGTATATCGTATATCAGGAGAGTTGTCTTTTTCTGGAGAAAAAGAAATGTCTTTCTATATTCACATTCCTTTTTGTAAGGGCTTATGTTCTTTTTGTGAATACACAAGGATGCTTTGTCCAAGTGAGGAGCTGCAGGAACAGTATATAGCCACATTAAAACATGACATTTGGAAATTTATTAAAAAATACCCATCAATCAAACTTTGTGGATTTGATGTTGGTGGGGGAACACCAACAGCCTTGAATGACAAGCCGTTTGAACTGCTTATGGACTTATGCAGAGAGGTTATGACTGCTTTAAATATATCAGAAAGTTTTATGCCAAGCATAGAGACTACATTTGATACTTTATCGGTTTCCAAAATCGAGACATTGAGATCCGCAGGTTTCAGAAGAGTATCACTTGGAGTTCAGTCCACTATGGAAAATGTCTTGTTATGCAATCATCGTAAGTCTATAAAAGTAGATATGATGAAAAGTACAATATCTATGTTGCATAGCAAAGGTATTAGCATCGTAAACTTAGATATGATGTATGGATTGAAAGGGCAAACGGTTGAAAGTCTTCGCCAAGATGTGTTTGTCTTAAAATGTTTGCAACCAGAGCAAGTAACCCTTTATGAACTACGTACCAATATGATAAGAGAAGAAGACCATATGACTAAGGATGAACTATATAATTCTTATTCTTTTCTATATAATTCTTTACGTGATTTGGGGTATTATGCTCGTTTTGGACAAAACACATTCTCAAAAAGGGCAAATGACATAGGCGTGAGTTCTTATTTAAGAGAAAGAATGATGAATGCTGGTGCTTATAAAGGATTTGGCATCTCTGCCCAGAGTATGAGCCGAAATGGTGTATCCTATAATATCGGCAAACTTAAAAAGTCGTTCAATGATTTGTTGGCAATGAAATCTTATGATGAAGAATATGTTTATCAACTTCCACCCAAAGAACTTGCGTCAAAATATATAGCCATTAGTGCTTATAATGGTTCTTTCTCATTGGAGAAACTTAGTGAATTATTGGGATGTGATGCTACCACTTATTATTCTGCCCCATTGGATTTTTGTGTTTCACGTGGTTATATTGAGATTTCAAATGAAAGAGTTATTGTTACCCCATTAGGTTTTAAGTATTATGGAGCATTGTTTTCCTTGTTTTATGCTTCATGGTAATTTGGTAAACCTCTATCGGTCTTCCGGTCTCTTTATCTTTGCCTGAATACTACATCATGACCACTATCTTACCATTATTATTCAAATACCTATAAGTCAAATATGACTCTGAAAGTTGGATATATGGTACCCCATAGAGTTCTTGGTTAGAAATAAAAGAACAGAATGAAATCACTGCAAAAATAGTCATATGGTGCGACTATTTTTGCAGTATTCTTACAGCATCGTACCACCCATCTGTTTGTTATATGACGCTATGGCGTCATAAGCATTCAAACGCCCACCCATGCGGTACATCACACCTTGGCAAGCAGTTGGTTTATTTTTGTTCCGTATAATATACTCATAGTTTATTGCAAAGCTAAATATCTAACTACAAAGATATATGTTTTGTTTATTCTCACAAGGATTAGTTAGAATTATCGCCATGAAACAAACTAAAAGTATAACTGTGTGGCGAATCATGTCTTGTTGGTAAAATAAATTCCGCAGAAGGTAATGAGTTTATCTGCTTAATACCAAAATTAAGTTGGTAGCTTACCACTTTATATAGTGGTAGACAAAAGTTTTTGATCCCCCCAAAAGGAGGACTACCAAAACATAAAAATAAAAAGTCCTGTAAATCTTTCGACTTACAGGACTCTGTGCGGAGAGAGAGGGATTCGAACCCCCGGTACCTCTCAGTACGCCGGTTTTCAAGACCGGTGCATTCGACCACTCTGCCATCTCTCCAATAAAGGAAATGCGATAGATGTAGTCTTGCAATCGCAGTGAATTACTGTTTCACTTTGCTTTATTAGCGGGTGCAAAGTTACGTTTTTTAGTTTATACCTCCAAATTTTCGGCTTACTTTTTTCGTCGAACAGCGAAAAATCATTGATTTCAGCTCCTTTGAACGTTACTAAAGCTATAACATCACCTCTTAAAAGCACAAAAACAAGCTTGCTTGTTTTGCAGTGTCTTCTATTTGCAGTAACTTTAAATAAGTTACGCTGCACCTCAACAATAAAAATATGCAAGCATATTTTGTATTGTCTTCGGTTTGCAGTAACTTTGCACTTATGATTTATCCAAGCAACTTTGAAAACAAGATACAGTTCAGCGAGATACGCTCGCTGTTGAAGGGCTACTGTCTGAGTCAGTTGGGCAAGGACAAGGTGGACGCTATGGGCTTCACGGACAACGCGGAGCGCATCAACACGGCGTTGAAACAGACGCGCGAGTTCCGCCGTATGCAGGAGGAGACGGACGATTTTCCACTGCAGTTCTTCTTCGACATGCGCGAGTCGATAAAGCGCATACGCATCGAGGGCACGCATCTTGAAGAGAACGAGATATTCGACCTGCGCCGCTCGCTCGAGACGGTGGCTGGCATCGTGCGCTTCCTCAACCGCAGCGACGACGACGGCAACTTCGACTACCCTACTCTGCACGACCTTACAGAGGGCGTGCTCACCTTCCCCGACCTTATACGCCGCATTGACCAAATTCTCGACAAATACGGCAAGATAAAGGACACGGCATCGCCGCGTCTCGCCGAGATTCGCTCGCAGCTGCGCAAGGCGGAGGGCAGTGTATCGCGTACATTATATAGCATATTGCACGCCGCGCAGAACGAGGGTCTCGTAGACAAGGACGTTACGCCGACTCTGCGCGACGGTCGTCTCGTTGTGCCTATCGCTCCTGCCATGAAGCGACGCATTAAGGGCATCGTACACGACGAGTCGTCGACGGGCAAGACGGTGTTTGTGGAACCGACGGAGGTGGTTGAGGCGAACAACCGCATACGCGAGTTGGAGGCAGACGAACGACGCGAGATAATAGTGATACTCACGGAGTTCACGAAGCTGGTGCGTCCGCACGTGGACGACATCGTGAACGCCTATCGTATGCTTGCCGAGGTCGACTTCATCCGTGCACGTGCCGAGTTCGCACAGCTCACGGGCGGCATCGAGCCGGAGGTGAGCGCAAAACCTGTTGTCGACTGGATTACGGCGAAGCATCCGCTCTTGTGGCTCGCGCTGAAGAAGCAGGAGAAACCTATCGTGTCGCTCGACATCATGCTGACACGCGACCGCCACATCCTGATCATCTCGGGTCCGAACGCCGGCGGCAAGTCGGTCTGTCTGAAGACGGTGGGTCTGCTACAGTATATGCTGCAGTGCGGTCTGTCTATCCCCGTGAGCGAGCGTTCGAAGGTAGGCGTCTTCAGCGACATAATGATTGACATCGGTGACGAGCAGAGCATTGAGAACGACCTCTCTACCTACTCGTCGCACTTGCTGAACATGAAGAACATGATGCGCCAGTCGGGCGAGCACACACTGCTACTCATCGACGAGTTCGGCACGGGCACCGAGCCGCAGATTGGCGGCGCAATGGCTGAGGCGGTGCTCAACCAGTTTGTAAAGAAGCACGCGTGGGGCGTGATAACCACCCACTACCAGAACCTGAAGCACTACGCCGACTCGCACGACGGCATTGCCAACGGTGCCATGCTCTACGACCGCCACGAGATGCGTCCGCTCTTCCAGCTCGCCATAGGTCAGCCCGGCTCGTCGTTCGCCATCGAGATTGCACGCAAGACGGGTATTCCGGACGAGGTGATACGCGAGGCGAGCGACATCGTGGGCTCCGACTACATACAGAGCGACAAATACTTGCAGGACATTGTGCGCGACAAGCGCTACTGGGAGAACAAGCGACAGAACGTGCATCAGCGCGAGAAGGACTTGGAGAAGACTATCGCGAAATACGAAGATGAAATCCGCGAGCTCGACCGCAAGCGCAAAGAGATTCTGCGTCAAGCCAAGGAACAGGCGCAGGAACTGCTGAAGGAGAGCAACCGCAACATCGAGAACACTATCCGCGAGATACGCGAGTGTCAGGCGGAGAAGGAGGAGACGAAGCGCCTGCGCGAGGAGCTGAAGGCGTTCAAGGAGGACGTGAACGAGATAGACACCAAGTCGGCTGACGACCTCATCGAGAAGAAGATGCGCCAGATTATGGAACGCAAGGAGCGACGCGAGAAACGCAAGAAGGAGAAGAAGGAGAACGCTGCGAACCCAGCCACCTCAACATCTCAACTCTTCAACTCCTCGACATCACAACACCTCAACTCCTCAACACCTCAACACCCCTTTAAGGCTGGCGACACGGTGCGCATGCGCGGACTGACGACGGTGGGTCGTGTGGAGTCGGTAGAGGGTAAGGAGGCTACGGTGGTGTTCGGCGACGTGCGCACAAAGGTGAAGACATCGCGCCTGGAGCACACCACGAAGACACCGGAGTCGACGCTACCGCCAACGTTCGGCATCAGCCGCGAGACGCGTCAGACCATCGACTCGCACAAACTCAACTTCCATCAGGATCTCGACGTGCGCGGAATGCGTGGCGACGAAGCACTAAACGCTGTGCAGCACTTCATCGACGACGCTATACTCGTGGGTATGTCGCGCGTGCGCATCCTCCACGGCAAGGGCAACGGCATACTCAGACAGCTCATACGCCAGTATCTGCAGTCGGTGCCAAACGTGACGCAATGCAAGGATGAGCACGTGCAGTTCGGCGGAGCCGGCATCACGGTCGTTGACTTCTAACTCGTAAACGCAACGGAAGGCTACGCTACAAGATACAACAATAAAAAAGGCTGACTCTTAAGCTGCAAAACCGCAGCAAGAGTCAGCCTTTTCTTATGCTTTAATCTTTATTCTTCTAAAGAACACCTGCCTCTCGGCAGTGGATTTATGAATGTTTTGCCATCGGACACCGAACGCAACCCAATCAGACTCCGAACGCGAACCGATCAGATTCCGAACGCGAACCGATCAGATTCCGAACGCAACCCAATCAGATTCCGAACGCGAACCGATCAGATTCCGAACGCGAACCGATGCCTATTGCATTACAATTCACTCGTTAAAGAGCTTCTTCTGGCTTAGCTTCCTCAACCTTATCCTCACTGAGCACCAACTCGCGATAGATAACTGCATCGACCGAAAGCATTATGCAAACGCTTACAAGGAGCCAAACAAGCGAAATGAGTACTAACAAGCCTGATGCGTCACTAAGTATCTGGAAGAGAATATAATAGGCTAAGAACAGCACAAAGCCTACAACAAACTTCAGGAAGAACGCCTTCAGCTTATAGCCCATCATCAAACGGTTGCTCTCAGAAAGACACAAAGCCCAATTCATACCCTTACCTACAAGAAGATAAACAGCAAGCATCCAACTGAGCGAGAGTACTATTGCTGGAATGATCATGAACAGGAAGGCTACCGATATGGCAGAGGTGATGACAGCCTGAAGGATGAAATACTCACCCATACAATGACGATATTTCGACTCGAAGATGAACATCGGACTAATCATCTCGCCCTTGCTAAGCTTCACCGGCAACGTAGCCAAAGCTATCGTGGTGCCCACATTAACGTAAGGAATCCATACGGTTACGAGCCAAAGCAACACTGACAATACTATTGGCACAAGATTTTTCATGCCTATAGCAAACGCGTCCTTCAAAGAGGGCACAAACTGAAGTTTTTCTTCCATAGTTTTATTTTTTTAGATTAATTATGTGGCTTATGAATATGTATTGATACATTACATTCATCATTGTTAGCAATTCAGACTACTTAGCAATCTTCATAGTCTTCACAGCACCGTCGGCAGTCTTCACTCTTACGATGTATGTACCCTTGCCAAGTGTAGAGAGGTTGTTGCCAACCGCTACACCGCTGAGAGTGTGTACAGAAACCTTAGCGTCAGCCGGAACCATTACGCCGTTGATAGCGTCTACTACGACCTTCACGGTGAGAGAAGTTGTGGCAGCCTCCGACTCCTTATCCTTGTAGACAACAACCACCTTGTAGTTGTGTTCGCCAGCAAATGTCTCGTCGGTGTAAGCCTGTACGTGCTTACCCTCGCTACCCGGAGCCTGGCTCTCGAATACCTTAACAACTTCCTCGCCCTCGTAAACCTTTACGGTAAGCGCTGCGTCAGCCGGCAGAGCCTTGCCGTCGACATCCTTAGTCGGGTTAGTCCATGTCAGCTCTACGCTCTTCTCTGCAGTAAGTTCAGCTGCTGCGAGGTTGGCTACTGGTTCTGTAGCTACAGGCTCTTCCACAACGGCTTTCTTCTCAGCAAGGCTGAAGTCGAAGATGTAGCCGTAAGCATTTGCACCTGTTTTGTCGCTGATATGGAAAGCAACATAGTAGTTGCCAGCCTTTTCTACGGTGAACTCGAATGTGCTCGGGTCGCGGTCGTACACTGTGTTGAGCTCGATAGAGCCGAGAGTCTTGTCGAACGAAGACTGCACCTTCCTGTTTGTACCGAGCTTCATCGTGAACGATGTTGTGCCCGATTCAATACAGCTGCGGTTATTGGCTGTGTGAGCCTTCGCAACGTATGTCTTTCCTGCTTCGAGAGCGAATGCCGGAGACACCCAATAGTCGTTGGCGTCAGTGTTAAAGTCGCTGCTGAAACCTACGCAAGGATGCTGGTCGCCCACCGGGTTCCAGTCGGCGCCGTACTCCTGATATCCCCATGAATTCCAGCTCCATGTAGAAGCGGTGCTGGCACTGCGGTCCATTGCGGTCCAACCTGATACGCTTTCTTCTTTCTCGAACGAAACCTCGTAAGGAAGTGCTACCGGAGCCTCGGGCTTGCCTTCTGCCATCTCCTCAATCTTCACCGAGTAGATGCTGACGGCATCGTTAGTGCCGTTGGCACCCCAGTTGAGTGCGCGGAATGCGAAGAGGTATACGTCGTCCTTGTTGGCATCGAGAGTCCACTCGTTCTTCACCTTGCCACCCTCGCCTTCGGTTTCACCTTCGGTTTTAGGGAGCTTAGAGCCAATCCATTCGATAGTCTTCTGGTTGTCTGCCGACTTGCTGCCTACAAAGTAGTCGAGGATTAGGTTCAGCTCGTTGTTCGGACCCGAAGCAGCGTCAACCGTAATCTTGTACGACTTGCCTTCCTTCAGCTCGAACTTCGGCGAAACGAGCCAGTCGCAAGTTGCAGATGTAGCATCAGTGCCCATGTGAGCAGCTGGTTTGCCAGCAAAGTCGGATGCGGTGTAAGCCCATGTCACGCCAGGAGTATCGCTATTGTCCATCGTTGTCCATGTGGCGAACTTCTCAGCCGAATCGAATGTCATATCGTAAGGCAGTGTGCCCTCCTGGTCTACTGCTGGTGGGTCGGGCTGGTCGGGATCTGTACCCGGGTCAGGAGTTTCGCCACCTGTCTTCTCTGCGATATCGAAACTGAAAGCATAAACATATTCGTTAGAAGAAGAAGCGAACTTGCCTACTCCATGAAATGCAAAGTAGTAAGCACCATCTTCAGTCACATTAACATCGTATGAATTATCGTACTGCACGTTTGTTTCGGCCATCTGAATATCGCTAACCGTGGTAAAAGCAGACGCATCGGTTGCCGATTTGCCGTATTCCAAAGAGAGCTGGGCTTTCGTAAAATACATTCTACCTGTATTTACCTTTACGGTATATGTCTTGTCTTTCTTAAGGTCGAAAGCCGGAGAAACATAATAGGCATTTGCTCCACTTACACTCGTCTTCATGCAATAGCTTGGTATAGCCGACCACGAACCTGGAGGGCAAAAACCATCACTACCCCAATCGGCGTTGAAGAACCATGGTGTACCAGAATTTCCGCTGGTATCAATATTAGTCCAAACACTGTTGGCAGAATCGAAGGTGATAGAGTAAGGCAGTTCTACTGTGCTCTGGGCAGAAGCATTCGTTGCGCCAAACAACGCAAGAAGAAGCCCCATTGTGTTTAGTAACGTCTTTCTCATAACTACAAATTTTAAAAGTTAATATATTTATGTTTACATACTTTCGTCACTAACTAAAGATGTATTAACTATACTAAACGTATGTTATACGATTGCAAATGTAATAAATATTTTAATACAAAGAAATATTTGACACGATTTTTTGTAGTTATTTTGTCATTTTGTTGTAGAACGGAGACTCGCACCATGAATTTGTCATCAGCATAGCAGTGGTGTACGAACACAAAAAGGAGGTGCTGTTCTTGTTCCGTCGAGCACCAAAGCTGAGCGGAAAGAACAGCACCTCCCATTAAACTATATATTCGTCTGTACTATTACTTTTTCTTTGCCTCTGCCTTCACCTCCTTTGCAGGAGCAGCCGGCTTGTAAGCCTTGTTCAATCCAGCGATAACCTCGTTGGTGATGTCGTAAGCCTTGTCGGCATAGAGGAGGTTGTCGCCTGCCTTACTCAGAATCAAGCCAAACTTCTTATCCTTGTTGTAAACAGCAAGGAAGTGCTGGATAGAGTCGCGCAGGGCGTTGTTGTAGTTCTCTGTCTCCACCTGGAACTCACCACTCAAGCGCTGGTTAAGAGCCTGAAGGTCGCTATTCTGCTTCTGCAGCGACATCTGTATCTGCTCAGCCTGCTCGCGTGTGTAGGCGTTCTGCTGAATCTTCTGCTGGAAGTTCATGTAAGCCTGTTCGAGAGCACGCTGCTTCTGCGCAAGTGTGTTCTGGATGTTCTGACCCTTCTTCTGCAGAATGAGCGAGTAGTCCTTGCAGAACTTGTACTGCGACATGATGCTGTCTACCTCTACATACGCAATCTTAACGTCTGAAGGCACAGCCTGCTTGCCCTCTACCTTCTTCTCGTCAACCTGACACTTCGACTTGTCGCAAGAAGTCATTGCGAAAGCGGCAACAGTTGCGAGTGCAAGTGCGCCGAAAATGTTTTTCTTGTTCATCTTTATTCTGTTTTTAATTTTATCGTTTTATACGCCTGTCGTATATACATTATATATTACAGGCTGATTTAATAGGCACCATTGCGTTCACGAGCCTCGCGATCCTGATCCATCACGCAGTGAATGCCCTGCTTGCGCAAGCCCGGGTTGTCGTGTACGTGTTGCGAAGAGAACTTGCCGTTGCGCTTCAGCAGAAGCTTTATCGACAACAATGCGAAGGCTACTGCCACTACAGCGAGGCTGATAAGCATTAGTTTTATCATATTTGTATCTGTTTTGACTAAAATAGATGTCTACCTATATTTAAAATAAGTGAAGATATTTTGTGGTGTCTTCCTTTTACACTATCTTTGCAAAAGATAGCCCCACCATTACATATCGCTACAAAGGTACGGCAATTCGGTGGCATGGCAAAATAATTTATCGAAAATTCAGATTATTATAACATCATCATAAAAAATTTAAGGAAAATGAGCAATTGCGAATTAAAACCTGCTCGCGTGTTCGAGCAGTTTGCTAAAATCAACGAGATTCCGCGCCCTTCAAAGCACGAGGAGCGCATGATAGAGTATCTTCAGGAGTTCGGCAAGAGCCACGGCTTAGAGACCGAGACCGACGAGACGGGCAACGTAGTAATCCGCAAGCCGGCCACAAAGGGTCACGAGAACGCGCCTACACTCATTCTGCAGAGTCATATGGACATGGTTTGCGACAAACTCGTAGACGTAGACTTTAACTTCTTCACCGACCCCATCCAGACTTACGTCGACGGCGAATGGCTCAACGCTAAGGGCACAACACTCGGTGCTGACGACGGCATCGGTTGCGCTATCGAACTGGCTATCCTCGACAGCGACGACATCGAGCACGGACCGCTGGAGTGCGTATTCACACGCGACGAGGAGACAAGCCTCACCGGTGCTATGGGTATGAAGGCTGGCTTTATGAAGGGCGATATGCTCATCAACCTCGACTCTGAGGACGAAGGTCAGATATTCATCTCTTGCGCAGGCGGCAAGACAACATCGGCTCGCTTCACATTCGAGCGTGAGGCTGCTCCGGAGGGTATGTTCTTCCTCACAGCTTCTGTAAAGGGACTGAAGGGCGGACACTCTGGCGACGACATCAACAAGAAACGCGCTAATGCCATCAAGATTCTCGCTCGCTTCCTCTACAAGGAGCAGGAGAAGATGGATCTTCGCCTCGCTCAGTTCAACTCGGGCAAACTGCACAACGCTATCCCACGCGATGGCAGCATCGTATTCGCTGTTCCGGCAAGCGAGAAAGAGACAGTACGTGCCGACTGGAACGTGTTCACAGCTAACATCGAAGAGGAGTTCCACGTAACCGAGCCGGTTATGGAGTTCAACCTCGGTAGCACCGACGCTGAGAGCGTACTGCCGAAGGACGCAAGCCGCCGCTTCATCCTCTGCATGCAGGCTGTTGACAACGGCGTGTTCGCTATGTGCCAGGACGAAGCACTCGCATACATGGTTGAGACATCCAACAACGTAGCAAGCGTGCAGACTGCTGAGAACGAAATAAACATAGTTGCTTCACAGCGTTCTAACGTCATGAGCAACCTCGAGAACGAAACTAACACCGTTAAGGCAGCCTTCGAATTGGCTGGTGCTGAAGTGAAGATGAGCGATGGCTATCCGGCTTGGAAGATGAACCCGAACAGCACCCTCACCAAGGTGGCTGTTGAATCGTACAAGAAACTCTTCGGCAAGGAACCTATCGTAAAGGGTATCCACGCCGGCTTGGAGTGCGGTCTCTTCTCGGAGCGCTACCCGAACCTCGACATGGTTTCGTTCGGTCCTACTCTGCGCGACGTGCATACTCCTGACGAGCGTCTACACATCCCGACCGTTCAGATGGTTTGGGATCATCTGCTCGACATCATGAAGCATCTCTAATATAGGAGGGTATGGCATCCCTGCCATACCCACGCAGCCACACAATAGGAGGGTATGGCATCCCTGCCATACCCACGCAGCCTACAAACATAAAAAACCGGTATAGCACTCATGCCATACCGGTTTTTCTTTTATAGCTCTACATCTGTCAGGCACATGTCGAGCTGTTCTTTTATAGCCTTTTTGTCAAGTTTCTGACCGATAAACACGAGTTTCTGCATACGGTCGCCGTACTTCTCGTCCCAGTCTCTGCGCAGTCCTTCTTCGCGTTCGAGCATCTGCTGCAGTTCGTCCTTCGGCATTGTGGCGTACCACTGTCCGGCGTTTTTCAGCTCCATCTGCTTGCCTGCCTGCTCAAAGAGATAGCACATGTCGGGCTCTTCCTTGAACCAGCACAATCCCTTGCAGCGAATGACGTTCTTCGGGAACAGACGTGCCACAAAGTTGTCGAAGAAGTTCATGTCGAACGGCTTTCTGCGATAGTAGACAAACGTTCCGATACCGTACTCTTCCACTTCGCCACCTTCATGGTCGTGGTGGTGATGGTGGTGTCCACAACCGCAATGACAATCGTGGTCGTGATGATGATGTTCATGCTCTTCATCTTCGTGGTCGTGATGATGGTGCTCATGCTCCTCCTCCTCATCATCGTCATCATCCTCCTCATCGCCGTGATGGTTCTCAAGCTCGTTGATCCATGCTGCCGATGTAGCCACCTCGTTGAAGTTGAAGCGACCGGTGTTGAGCAGACGCTCCAAATCTACGTCGCCGTAGTTGCACGGAATGATTTCTGCCTTAGGCTGAATGGCGCGGATTATCTCGGTGAGCTTGCGCAAATCCTCAGCACTCACCTCCGCAGCCTTGTTGAGAAGTATCGTGTTGCAGAACTCTATCTGCTGTATTACGAGGTTTTCGAGGTCTTCGTCTTCGAGTCCGTCGCGTGTCAGAGCGTCGCCGTTGCTGAATTCGTCTCTCATGCGCAGCGCGTCCACTACGGTCACGATGCTGTCAAGACGCGGAATGCCGTTGGTGATGTACTGCGGACCGAGTGTCGCCATCGAACTGATAGTCTGTGCGATTGGTGCTGGTTCGCAGATGCCACTCGCTTCGATGACGATATAGTCGAAGCGCTTCATATTCACGATGTCGCGCAACTGGTCGATAAGATCCATCTTCAGCGTGCAGCAGATACAGCCGTTCTGCAGAGCCACCAAACTGTCGTCCTGCTTGTTCACTACTCCACCCTGCTGGATGAGGTCGGCGTCGATGTTCACCTCGCCGATATCGTTCACGATAACGGCAAACTTAATTCCTTTCTCGTTGGAAAGAATGCGATTTAATAATGTTGTCTTACCGCTGCCCAGATAACCTGTGAGCAGCAAAACCGGAATCTGTGTCATAGTATATGTTATTATTCCTTCATTAATTCAGAGTATGTACGATCCATCTCGTTGGTCATAACCGTGAAGTTATGCTGCGTCTGACAAACCTTCAAAAAGAGCGAAGCAAGGTCTGCAGCCTCTGCGTCTGCAAAGTCAACCGCCTCGTCGAGCAGCAGGATGTTCATCGCGTCGAGCATCAAACGGAAGAGCGTAGCCCCACGTAGGGGGTGCACTTGTCCCAAGTGCACCGATTTATCAAAACGTGCACTCTCCCCCGTCTGACGCAGACCGCGAACGTATGCGAACATCACGACACGCACGGTCAGTTCGATGGCGCGGTCGGAGTCTACCGAAGCTTCCGTCTCCTCCTTCGCCTTGCGCACATAACCCTCAAGATGGTCGGCATTTGAGAGATATTTGCCTGCAAGCAGCATCGAGAAGTTGCGTTTGTACTCCTCAACCATAGCGTTGTAGTACGCCTCGTCGCCACACGCAGTGCGCACAAGTGCCATCATGTCGTCGCCACGCTGCTGCGCTTCGCGAGCCAGTGCCGCAATATCCTCGTACTTGTAGTTCATGGCTGCCAACGGGAAGAACATGGTGTCGAAGAATGCGGGCGCGATGTGCTCGTAGTGCTCTAACATCAGCTTCTTAACCGACTGCGGTGTCGTCTTCTCCTTCCTGTCTTCCACCTGACTCTCTATCACGCCATGCGAGAAGGCATCGAAGAACGAGCGCACCAAAGCTGCCTGAACCTTATACTTATCTATTTTCTCTGTCATCAAAGTTCGGTTTGAATGTTAATTGACCCGTACGATATAATATTATGTATATAGAATGGTTTTGATTATTAGCGCATTACTTTTTGTAAGCGTCAAGAATCTCCACCACATACACGTCGTGCAAGCCGCCCTTCTCGCCGTACCACTGCTCTATCGACTTGTCGAGCATCTCCTCCGGACGAATCTGCGTTTTGTACAGCTTGCGACAGGTGAGTGTGAGACGTGCTTCGTCGAATGTTACACAGCCGTTCTCGGTTGCAACGGGTGTGAGATGGGCCTCCTTCGCCTTATCGAAGTCTCTGCCCGACTTAGCACCGCAGAACGCATACGCCTTGCGTGCCTCCTCCGAGTTGCCGAGGAAAACAAGGCTCATCGTGTCGTTTGCCTCAATGAACTCGTGGGTGTAACGCTCCGGACGGATGTACACAATAGCCACTGGGCGGTTCCACAACCAGCCAAGACAACCCCAAGAAGCTGTCATCATGTTGAACTTCTCCTCGTTGCCTGCAGCAACAAGCATCCACTCCTTACCAATAGTAGTGAACACATTATCGTTGAGTGTCGTAATGTCAATCTTTTCCATAATTATTTCTTTTTTAAACGCAGCAGAAGTGACAAGCTCCACCGCATCATGTTTTACCATCACATTGCATCCGAGGCGCAACCGTGTAACACCTCAGATATGCAAATACAAAAAAACGAGACAAAACTTAAAGTCTTGTCTCGTCATCATTTTGAGCCTCTTGTCGGATTCGAACCAACGACCCCGAGATTACAAATCACGTGCTCTGGCCAACTGAGCTAAAGAGGCGGGTGGGCAAGCTACTTACATCGCGCCGCTACAACCAACTACCTTTGCTACGTTCCCGTCCTGAAGGGTTCGAAGGGAGCTGGCCGTGCAAGACTTACCCGTATTGCTCTGTAAGCGGTTGCAAAGGTAAGCATTAGTTATGAAACCACCAAACGTTTTCGCAACTTTTTACTACAAATATACATTTTTCTGCTCTTAAACCCCAAAATCCCTATAAAACAGAGTTTTTCCACCATATTTATGCAGCATTATAAGAGGGTATGGCATCCTTATCATGCACCCTATAGATTCATAAAGGTACAGCGAGCTTCGCCATAAACGGCGCAATTATTTCCGCTGCCTGCTCAAGAAACAGTCTGTCCGTGCCATCGAATATAGCCAATTCGGTGCTGTCGATGTCAATCTCGCCGACAACCTCTCCATTATATATCAATGGCACGACAATCTCCGATCGTGAGAGCGACGAACATGCGATGTGTCCTGGAAACGCTTCCACATCCTCTACAACAAGTGTGCGTTGCTCCTTCCATGCCGTGCCACACACGCCCCTACCATACTTTATCCTTGTACATGCAGGTGTGCCCTGAAACGGACCGAGAATCAACTCCTCACCTTCTACAATATAGAAGCCCACCCAGAAGTATTCCTCCGGGAACTGCATCTTCATCACAGCTGCGCAATTCGCCAGCACACTTATTGCATTATCATCCGCATTGGCGAATACTTCAATCTGAGAGAGTAGTTCGCTATATCTTGTTTGTTTCTCCATAGCTTACATCTTTTATATTCTGCAAAGGTAATACAAATTTCCTATTGCGTCAGTCACCTACCAAGACTATTTTATTGTACTATTGCCTTCCTTTATCCTGCTTTTTGTACATAGTTTTCATTGTCTGAATATTCTTCCATTTTCGATTTATGACCAATATGCCATTTCTTACATATAGCACATTTATATGCCGTTATTTCACGTTTGTCATGAGTCTTCGTTCTCTGCCATTCCTTTACAGCCTCATTAGCTTCCTCTTCAGACGAATAGACCATCTTCTTCTTAAAAACGATTTTCCCCGTTTGTTCATCATATTCTTTTTTCCAATGTGTTGAATTACCCCTACACACAGAACCTACATTTTCCATTTGCCCTATATTGTAAAGTTGGAAAGAAGTGGCTCTTTTCATCCAGTAATGTTCGTGTCTTCGTTGAGAGTCATCATAATCAATTCTTTTATTTCTGCGATGATAAGCCTGACACATACGCTTTTCCACTATTCTACGAACTTTACGAGAATCCCTTGGAGTTTCAGTTTCAATATCGAAATTTCTCAAAAGCATATTACCTTTGAATCTTATGCGCTCATCAAACAGACGCATAGTTTCTCCCTTAAAACGTTCTCCCTGTCCTTGCAGTTTAATTCTACCATTAATCTTTTTCAGGGAAAGACAAACAGATTTCATTGATGCTTCAGCCATAGCCACTACTTTGTTTATCATGTAAAGGAGTTGATTCACGTTAAGATTGGGGCTGATAACGCAATCACGAATAAAACGTACTTGTCGTACAATATCCTTAGAATCGTCATTGTGGCGCAAGTATCTTCCTAAGATAGAAAGTTGTTCTCCAATTTTCCAAGTATCGAGTTTGTTATACTTCTCAATAGAGTTTTTCCAACCATTTAAAATGCTTTTTACTGTTGTATTCATAATCATTCTTTTTATGTTTACATCAGTAAATACCCAAACTCTGAAAAGGTTAACAAACACACTCTAACCTTTCGTATATTTTTCTTTATGCAATATCAATGATCCTTTTACGTCTCTGTATAAATCAGTTTCCAGTTAAGACATAAAAGAATTAAATAAAGAATGACATACAACAAGTATCTTTTTTAATATTTGTCAATAAATGCATAGATTTCCTTTATGGAGAAATAACGTCATGGTGAGAACCGAAGCAACCCTTTCAGCTCTCACCCCATGATTATTTTTTAAAGATAGCATTTATAATCATTCCTCCAATTTTACGCTCCATACCTACCTTTGTCGTAGGAATTCCTGTCTTTTGCGTGAACAATCGTTTTAATTTAGTCACACCTATAGCTCTTTTTAAAGAGAAGCTAACTCCAGGTATTTTTGTATTTGTCATACTTATCTGATTAATGTGAGTATCTCTTGTGGGTTTATAATGACATGATTGTAAGATGACGAGAGCAGAGATTTTCGTTCTTTTGTTCCCCACAGACATGCAACACTCTCAATGCCGGCTGCATTTGAAGCAACAATATCAATCGCCCTATCACCGAAGCTTATCGTGTCTTTTGCTGATCCCCCCATCAGCTGTAAAGCCATAAGCATTTGTGCCGGATGAGGTTTTATTGGCTTTGCATCATGATAACTGACAATCCATTTTGCCGGAATTTTAAAATAGTTTACTATTTTCTCAACGTAAGGACGTGGTGATGTACTGACTATTGCAACATTTATATTGTTCTTTCTAATAATATCCAATACAGCCCCAACCCCTTCGTACAAGTTTGTTTGTGGGATAAGCCTATAAGCTTCACCCCAGTTTCTCGTATGACGAGCATCTTCCAGACATGTTGTATCAACCAATGTTAAGTCAAGATCAAAGATAACATTCTTCATATCAATCACTCTTTTTAGTCAAACAGTCCATTTTTGCCTTTGCCCAACAGCCGCTTATTATAGGTTTCAACAAACTTCTTCAGATATACCATGGTTCCTAATATGTTTTGTGTATTGAAAGGCATAGCCTTTTCTTCATTCAGAAGTTTTATATTTCCTTGCACTTTGGGATGATGAAGATCCGCATCATGATTGTATTTTATAGCATATAGTGGTTTATTTGAAGCTAACGTAGCATTTACAGCATGCATCGTACCTCCTCTTTCTCCAGTCTGCACAATCAATGTTGCATATGAAAGTCCTGCTTGAAGTCTGTCTCTTGATATGAATGCGTATTTTCCAACCTTGTAACCAAGCGGATATTCAGAGAGAAGCAAGCCTCCGTTTTCTACAATTCTATGAGCAAGTTCAACATTTGCTTGTGGATATATGTCGTTCCAGGCAAGGCTGTTGGCCAAGAATGCTGTAGTTGTACCACCAACAGCCAAGGCTCCTTCGTGACCTGTTGTATCACAGCCGACAGCAAGCCCTGACACGATATTGAAACCATTCTTAGCTAATTCGCCAGCAAAGAAAATTCCTGCTTTTGTTCCCATAGGCGTTGGCTCTCTAGTACCAATTACGGCAATGCCTGGTTTATTAAGAGCCTTGATATCACCACGATAGTAAAGAATAATTGGAGGATTTAACTTACCATCTTCATCCACACATATTCTCAAAATCTCAGGAAAAAAATCCTCAAAATAAGAGATTATACCTATCCCCTCAAATTCCGATGCTTCGATAATACGACAAGCAACTTTGTTCGCACCACGAAGGTCTAACTCTGTTACTTTTACATACTTCTTTCCCTTTAAAGAATGCCATTCTTCACAAAGGTCATCAATTGTTTTAGCCGTTAAGACCTTAGACAATTCTAAGATAGTCTTGTTGCCGAAGCCCTTCAGTTGCTGAAGAGTAATCAGTAATTCTGTATTTAGTGCCATTTTCTTTTATTTTAAATGTGATACTTATAATTTCTACATTAATCGATATTCCAATAGGCCTCAGGATCTCCATCAAAAACATCATCGATGTCTTGATCGCTCCAACCTTCTACGTCTTGCGCATATGAGCCGTTATAATTGTCGTATGTTTCTTCAGGCTCGTAATCGTCAAAGTCTTGCTCGTAATCATTACCAAAGAATGTCGTGCGTGTAGACCATGCAGGGCATATTGTTTTTGCCAAGAAAAGACCTATCACGCTTGATGCTCCGAGTTCTTCAAGCTTGTCTGCCGTCATTTTGAAGGTTGTACCACGAGTAATGATATCATCAATCAGAATCACCTTCTTACCCTCTACAGCATTCTTATCAAATCCAAACGCAGATATCGGATTGCTTGATTTTCCGCTTATATGTCCTGCTTCCGTGTCATACTTGTTGAAGATAGCATTTTCCTTTACTGAGTAGCCAACTTCACTAAACGCGGTCGCAAGTTTTGAAAAACGTCGTTTCGTTTTATCACTTGTTGAAGCCGGTATAAAACAGATTGTCCATCCTGTCTTTTCACCTTTTGTGATTTCGCCAACCATTTTTAAGAAAGCATCCTTAACCGTGGTGCTAAGAATTCCATCCTTAAAGTTGAAACACATTTCTCTGTCTTGCTGCTGCTTGAGAGTAGCATCGTATCTTACCGGAAGATATTCTGTAATGTTATAAATACTCTTCATTGATTTAAATTTTTATTGTTTATTTATACCAGATATAGAAAGAAGGTTAACATAACGACCCAAAAATTTTATGCAGAACATGAAACCCGGTCTGGATTTATCGTTTTAGCAAGGAATAGCCCAACGACTTGCTTTGCACCATTAGCTACCAATTTGTCAGCTGTACGAACGAAAGTCGTTCCGCGCGTAATTACGTCGTCAATAAGAATTATGTTCATGTTTGAAACATCACTGCTATTGATTCTGAAGTTATCTGCTGGATTTGCTTTTTTTACCCCCATATATCCAGATACTTCATCATGAATAGTCTCAATTGTTGAGATACCGCAAGGTATGTTTGTTTCTTTCTGAAGAAAATCAGCCAACGATTTATACCGAGCGATGGTCTTTGCGTGTGTAGAAGCAGGGATAAAACAGATGCGCCAATTAAAACCATTAAAACATTGCCGGATATCTCTAATTCTGTCTACGAGTGCATTCTTTACAGAAAGGCTGCAATAACCATTCTTAAAGTCGTAGACAATTTGACGATCACTCTTCTGGTCGAGTGTTGCAGAATATCTAACTGGAAGATATTCCTTAAGGTAAGTGTAACTGTAACTGCTCATGTTTTTTTATTTTTAATGTTTACATGAGCAAATACCAAGATATAGCAAAAGGTTAACAACAGCTATATCATTTTTGGTATTTTGAAGAAGAAATAAAAAACTGGGACTTCTACCAAACAGGCCAAAGTCCCAGCTTTAAAGAAAATTAACATATAGCCAATCAGTTACCAAGCAAAATAAAAGCAGCCCAGTAGTATGGATTTGAATATACACTTTGAGTTTCTACTAAAGCAAGATTATAGGCTTTGTGTATACTTTTTGTTTTCACATAATTACGATAGTAAGATGCCATAAAGCTACAAGCAACGTCATCTCTAACAGGCCAAAGCGTAGATATTTGATATTGGACTCCAGCTTGCTTGAAAGCACGCTGAAGTCCAAAGACACCTTCTATTTCATTAAAATCACCCAAAGCAGTACAACAAGCCGACATAACAACAAGCTTCGTTTCACTTAAATCCATACGGGCGATTTCTTCAGATGTAAGGATGCCGTCCTCCACACCAGGGGTAGGAATATTGTTATTCCAAGCTAAAGTTGCTCCAGACAAAAGGAGGCCATTAAATAGCATCATACTGCTATTATATTCATTATCCTTAAAATAGGTATGTTTAAACCTATCATTCGCATCAAGATAATATCCATGAGTAGCAAGATGGATAAGTTCTGGCGAATTTCCATCAAAAGACTTAAATAGTGCTTCCGACGCATCTTTGGCCAAATAGTATTTAGTCTTTACTTTTAAATCTTTCGATAATTTGAGAATGCTACTTATTTGCTTTATTTCGGTCAAGCTATTTGGTAATGAACTCAAATTTCTTCTCTCGCTTGATCTCATAATCACATATCGTGAGGATTCTTGTGCCAGTTCGTTTGGAGTCATATTATATTTAATATTTCCGAATAGAGCAGCATCTTTTATCGGATCAGAATCATTTCTGCCAACAAGGTCTGCACCCGAAAACAAACGAGCTATCCGATATTTTGAAGATAATCGTTCACTACCATTCTTTATTGCAGAGAAGTTCACAAATGAAATGTATGAAGATGGAGCAATATACAATTTTTCACCTTGTATGTACGGCAACAATGGCTCAATGAAAGTTTTATATAATTGGTCACTCTCATATAAATTATTGATATTTTTAGAATCTTGTGTATTAATTATAGATGCTTTTAAACTATCAGAAACATTAAAGACCACTATATCTGGAGCTACACTTTTATCCTTTATTACATATGCACACATATATTTTTTCCCAGAGATGTATATATCACAAAATTCTATCAATGTTGAACTGTTTGGAATACATTTCTTTATATCAGAAAACATAGGAACAGGATTTTTATCTATAAAAGGATAACGGCCAAAGTTTTCCACGTCAAGTTCCCAGCAGCACCTTGTATATGCATCTTGATTACTACTATAGTTAAGTGAATCTAAACTATTGTAATATTTGATATAATACTCATGTAGAAATGGATTTCTTTTATGGTACTCACGAATAGCTATTTGGTTATAGATATCATAATTTCTAAACAACAAGACATTATTATATGCTGTTATAATATGATTCGGATCTTTTGTAATGCAACTTTTACAAAAAGCTGCACTAATCAAATTAAGTGCAAATGCCTTGTACTTCGACTCTCTTTTACACAAATTATATTCGTAATATAATTTTTGCATAAGACTATCAGCGAATGCTTTAGAGTATTTCTCAACAGCATTATTCTGTTTCCCTTGAGCTTCATCAGACAAGTCTTGTATCATTTTGTCGTAAAGAACATCCATTGGATTCGGAGCTTGTTTATCTGCCATTTTCTTTAAGTCATCGTATAGCATTTCGACAAGAACTTGGTTTATATTCTCTTTTCCATATTTCTTAATTCCTTCTTCTATACGTTTTTTGACTTGAAGAGTGTCAATAGTTCTAACTATCCCAGGCTCAATATAAGAATTCACCTGTTCTGAATCGTATCTATTCACCTGCCCGAAAGAAAACGAGCATAAAGTGAATAATGCAGCAAACAAAATAATTCTAATTTCCATAGTATATTTATTTTTAGTTTTTAATAAAGATACTAATCAAGCATCACAAATGCTGCCCAGTAACGAGCCTCAGGATATTCTTCTTGCAATAACTTTGTGGCATGCTTAAATGCTTTATGTTTACTTTCTCCACATAATAGGAAATTGTAAAAATGTTGCATCAATTCTGCCGTTACTTCATCATTAACAGACCATAAGCTCATAACAATTGTCTCTACGCCTGCTTTTTTTAGTGCCCGTTGTAAACCGAACACACCATCAACATATCCCGTTTCGCCCAAACCTGTTTTACATGCGGACAAAATTGCCAATTTCGTATTAGACAAATCTAAACGAGCCAACTCCTCTGATGTTAAAATACCATCTTCTGCATCAGGTGGATAATTACCCTTCCAACTATTATTTGCTCCCGAGAACAACAAACCACTACGTTGCATAATAACATCTTTCAATGTATTACCTACAGCACTTTTAATGTATTCATTTTTAGATTCATCAATATCTTCTATATAAAAACCATGCGTAGCTATGTGTAAAATATCTGGCGAATTTCCACTCAAATTCTTAAAAGACTCTTCATTGGCAATGTTGTTTTTAAGTAAACAAACATTTATACCTTTGTCTTCTAATAAAGAAGATATAGTCTCAGCCTCCTTCAATGTTCCAGGAAGCGATAGCCAACCATCCCTCATATAATCTCCACGAACTGCCAATAGATGTTCAGAATCTGTTTTCTTATTATATTTTTTTGCTTCTGCAATCATTTCATTAATTGGTTCTTCATAATTGATACCTCCATATACCACTGCCGTTGAAAATTCTTCTTTTGAAGACTTTATCTTGGGTATTATGCCCGTTGAAGATAACAATCGCATATTATAAATATCTCCAATACGTTGTTTTCCATTAGATATTGCAGAATGATTTATTTTACCTAAATCACCGCACATAGAATAATATAAAATATCTCCCTTTTTAAGATAACTTACAAATGGTTGCCAAAGCATATCGAACAATTTTGAATTATTCTTATTGTAAACGCCCTGTCCTATACTATCCATCACAATATTCAAAGCATCTTCTGTACAAAGATCAATATACTTCGGAGCTTTCATACCTTTACGAAATATAAGAACTCCATATCGTAAATCCCCATTTTGTTTCTTTAAAGATATTAATTCGGGTCTAAATACGAATTCTACAACACACTCATTGTACGCCAAAGATTCTTCTATATCTGAATAACGCAGTATATTCTTACCGAGAGACTCTGAGATATTCGTATTTCGAACAATATATTTCTGTTCGTCTACAATATTTCTCCTTAACTTATTCAAAGAGTCTCTATGTGTGGTTCTGTCTACTAACATATTTTGATACATTTTCAGTCTTTTGTAGGAGTTGACGATTTCATGATTATTTGAAGTACCAACTATACGGTTAAACAAGTCTGAAGCATTCAGCGTCAAATGCTTTATATATAAAGCATTCTCATATGCTCGTATACACCCTTCATCGTCACTATTGATTAATCCCAAATTATTCAAACTGACAAGAGCTTGAGATTTTTCATTCCAAAAATCATCCCACTCTCTTTCGGAAAAAGTTCCAATAACATTTGCTATTTGAGTGCGGATTTCTTTATTGAAATGCGAAACATGAAGTTCGTATTCAGGTGAATTAGATAGGCATAAAGCATAAATTAGCTCCGACCATAAGATATTTCGCGCACTTTCAATTTTGACAAGAGACAATGCGTCCTTTAAACACAATATAGCACTTGCATAATTTTCTGACAATAGATATATATCACCTAAATTTCCAAGTGCTAAGCCATATTCTTCATATATTTTTTTCTCTTTGGTTGTCCTAACAAGTTCTTGAAGTAGACTAATAGCCTTATCTAAATTGTTTGTCTTCGAATAAATTACAGCAAGGTTATTTACAATCATACTGTATTCCTTGATGTTTGTAATCATAGAATTCTTTAACAAAGACATAGCCTCTTCATTATATAAAAGGGCCTTAAAAAAATCCTCTTCTATTGCAAACAACATTGCCATATTTCCGAGTAATTTTGCATATTCCACCCCATATTTGTCATTTGCATTTTCAAACATTCTTTTCGCAATATACATATTAGTTAATGCATCTTTATAGTCACACATGTGGTAATAGTTATAACCTAAGGCTGCATAAAGATGTCGTACTTCATTATTATGTATTTGCCTGTCTTCAATCATTCTAAAACATTCATGGATACAATTATCAGCCATATCAAATTTACCTATTGCCGTGTAACAAGATGCCAAGCCACAGACTACCCATAAAAATGATTGACAATTCTGAATAGTAACACCACGATTGAAGTAATATGAGAAAATAGGTTCGTAAATTTCTATTGCCTTACTATATTCTCCTTTTAGACGACATGCCATTCCTTCCACTTTCTTCTCTTCAATAATAGAATCATTCAACTCTATATCTTGATTGAATGCACTTGTATCTATTTCTAGTGACATTTGATGTGAAATATACCTATATGATAGCATCACATCTTTCTTTACAGACGGATCAACACTTGAAGTACTATCACAAATATTTTTAGCTGTCTGAATAGTTTTAATAGCCATATCAACTTCTTGTAAGTGATATTGGTCAATAGCCAAAAGGAATAAGGCTTTTACATATTCGGTACTATTATATCCATAAATGTCTTTACATATTTCAGGCAAGTTCTTAGAATAACCAATTGCTTTGGAATAATTTCCTCTATTTTGGAAATACGATGCATAAAGATATATGGCATTAGCATAATCTACAAATTCTTTAGCATTATCACACTTATTGAAATTCTCTATTGCTTTTTCCCAATATGAAACAGCAGCCTCCAAGTTGTTATTGATTTTTTCAATAGTCCCCTTTATATAATAACATTCTGCAATAATAGAAAAGCTATCGCACACAGAAGCCTTTGCAACTACTTTATCAATAATTACAATAGCTTCATCCCATCTATATTGATTAGTATAATGCTCCCAAATATTTTTTGAGATATAGAAATATTTTTCAATATTATTATTTGTACAATCATTAGCATAAACATCACTGGCTGCTAAACATAAATCTATATTTGTGTCATACTTACAACTAGATAATGTACAGAAATACAAATAAGTACCCCAATCTTGGAGATAATGCGAAATTGAGGCATTATCTGTTATATACTTTGAAAGAACTATCTTTATTTCATCTGAGATACCATCTAGTAGTACATCATTATCTTCGTTGATATATTTTTGTACACGTGCTAAAATGATTCCATATGCAAAATCAAAGTCTCCATATTGGGCAACAAACGCTTCTTCATTCTCTCTAAGTAGAGTTTCTGCTTCACCATATTTTTTTTGTTGGAGAAGTGTAATATATTGGGTATCTAAGTTACAAATCTCAGACTGGGCAAACATAAAGACGTTTGTCATTAATGCCATAAATAATAAAACACATCTCATAAGTTTGAATCACATTCATTTATGTACTTCATTGTACGTTCCATTATTTCTCCCTTTATTCGTAGTTGCATATCTGCAGATTCCTTTAGCAGAATCAAAGCTTTTCTATAATTTTTATTTAGCATTTCCGCTCTTCCACGATTATGTTTTATTGTCGCTAACGCAACCTGATTGGTACACAGAGCATCTGCTTTTTCTAAATAGATTTTGGCATTTTTAGCATCATTCTTCAGAATACAGTCTACTCCTTTATGGTTAAATAATAATGCGTAGTTGTTTTTTAATATATACATAACACTATCTGTTCCACAAATCTTAATAGCTTCTTCATATGCATCTGATGCTTCATCAAAATAGTCAAGAATATTCTTGTCTAACAACATCGCATATTGATTAAGAACACATGCATACATGGTAAGACTTGCATTGTCGTTATAATCTTTAAAATATGATTTAACTATTGCTATATCGCGTTTTGCCTTTTCTACTGCGTTCGTTTCTTTATACAATTGAAACAAACCAAGGTAAACTTCCTGAAGCAATTCCTTACTGCCTTTAGACTGTAATTCAACATCCTTGATAAGTTTGTTATATTCATATTCTGCTTCATCAAAAAATGCAATACTCTTTAGCAAATTCGCTCTAATTCCACGATATTTGTAATATGAATCATCATGCAAACTAATCGCTTCAGAATACAACTCATACGCAGCCTTAACTTCTTTTGCTTCTGAAGAGGAGGAAGCGGTATTGTTCCAATAGTCCAAAAAACATTTTTGTGTTGCATGATGAGCTTCATCTAACAATATAGAATCACCTTTTGCCTCACAGATTTGAGATAATAGACTATAAATCTGGTATCCAGCTGGATATCTACTAAGTTCATCTTCGAAATACAAAATAGCTCGTCTTGTTGTATTATACGCTTCATCTATCTCACCTATCATAAGTTGTGAGTGTCCTAATGCCTCATACACAGAGATATTTTCTTCGCGAGCCATATCGCTAATTTGATCGTCCTCAACAAGCTTTAAATATTTTTTCAGTACAGGAATACAATTCTTGTAATCCTGCATAAAACATAAAGCAGCTCCATAAAAATTGAGAAAACGGATTTTTGTCAATTTCGAATTAGAATTCAGACAATCAGACTGTATTGTCTCAAGATATCGAAGTATTGGCTCATAATCTTCGTTGAACGTCTCAGAATTAACAACATTTTCGATACTGTCTAACTTTGTTTCAAGTTGATTTTGCCCACAAACAAGATTCGTGGACAAAACAATCAATATAGATATTAGGTATTTTATAGCTTTCATAATTTATCGATATATAATAACATTTGGATGCTGAAATACTTGAAAAATTCGGATTGGATTTTTTTTATAATCTTGACTCTTTAGACAAACCGCCCACCTTGAAAAATCTACATCCTTCTTTAAAAGGGTATATATGTAATAGCTTAAAGAACCATACATCTTTCCTTGAATTGTCTTACATTCAAAATTTCTTTCTGTATTAAGACATGCAGTTAATATATACATACTCGCCCCTTTACAAAATGGATTTGGTTTAGGTAAATTCTTTAGATAAGAGATGTTTATTGGCCGGAAAGGAATATCTGTTCCACGAACTGAATTTAGAATTTCATCATCAATATCTATTTCTTCATCCCTTTCTATTCCACGGCTATAACAAGCATCTATGGTTACACAAAGCTTACCACTTAGTCCAATTTTATATTTAATTTTATCCAATAAGGGGTTCAATTCGTCATCAATGAGATGATTACGTCCATCGTATTGTCCCTGAAGTGCTCTTGAGGTGCGGTAAGCATCATAAGGGACGATAGATTCATCATAACCAGACATTTCATCACCATTTGCATCAACGACGAGTTGACCATGTCCAGAGAAATGAAAGTAAACAACATCTCCAACCTGACATCTTTTGTGTAGCTTCTTAAGTTCTGCGATTATCGCTGCTTTAGTAGCTTTATTATTTACCAATGTGGTAATATCTGTAAACTTTTGAGCCTTTAATGCAGGAGCAAGCAATTTTACATCCGCATCTCCATGTATTTGTTTCCATTCTGTTTTAGAAGTTGGATATTTTCCTATACCAATAAGCAAGGCACGATTGGTTGCATAATTATCAATTACACAACCAATCAGTAATACTATAGAAAATAATAATTTCATTCAATCTGTTTTAATAGTTTATCACAAAGGTTCTTAACGTCTGTATCTGTACATCTCTTCTTAACATGCAGGAGCACTCTACGAGCATTATCACGATCGTGTATTTTCAAGTACACCATAGCCAAATTGATTCCGTATGAACTGATTTCTTGCTCGTCAGTAGCCTTGCTATATACCTTTTCCATTTTAGGCAACTGTTTTTTTATCTCGACTTCACTTGCCTTTGATAAATCGACGATATCCTCACCACCTCTGGAAACTGGGCTATAATAACAATCGAACATAATGTCATCAACATTGTTTCTTGCTGAACGCTGGATGTTGAATGTAAGCGAAAACGCAATAACAACAACAGCAGCAACAGATGCAACCCAACTTGCCATATAAACAACTTTGGCTTTTGAGTTGGAAATTTTGGCAATGTGCTTTTTCGGACCTACTATTTTTCTCAAATCATCTTTACTGAGTTTCTTGAATGCGTTGTCCAATTCTGCCTCCTTGTCCTTCTCTTCAATGATAATTCCTTTTACTACCATTTTGTAGATTTGGAAATCTGAAGAGAATTCCTTGTCTTCAGATAGTTTTCTCTTGAACTCTGCAACTTCGGTTTCCGACATTTCACCAGAAATATACTTATCGAATGACTCTATTCTTTCCATACCATTACTTTTTAAGTTAGATGTTTATACCACAAAGGCGAACAGCATTCTTTACTCGGTCTATCAAATCTTTCATACATCGTGATTTGGTTACTTTTACCGAGCCTGCATTTTTCAACCCCACTTCTTCTGCAATCTCTGTCAGGTCTAAACTTGCATAATAAAACAATCTCAGAATTTTATGGCAACGACCAGGCGAATGTTCTAATTCGTTACCCAATATGGCTTTAACTTCCATTGATTGCAGTTCGCCTTCTTCATCCTCCGTTGAGGCATTTAGAAATGCAGCAAATCTATTAGGTTTACCGCTTTCTTCGGATTCATCCATTGAATCTGTTATTTGGGCTTTTCTTAAATACTTGTTGGTAAGGTTTATTCCAATTTGAATAATGTATGCCTCCCATGAGGTGTTATCACGAACCTTACCTCTTTCCATATTATCCTTAACAGCAATGAATGTATCTTGATATAAGTCTTCTGCTTCATCAAGACGTATCGAAGGATATTTCGCTGTTAATATGCGTATGAATTTGGGGCGTAAGTTAGAGTACAACTCACATACTATATCTTCATAATAATCTTCCATATTTACCACTTTAAATCAAGATAGTATATTAGACTACAAAGATAAGTATACTTATCAAAATAATTAAGAAAAAACGTATTAATATTATCTGATTTTGATAAAAATATTTCAGCACACAGTATTAAACAAATAAAACACGAAATACGTCTTGTACGATCACTACTTTTTACCTAATATTCCTATGTTGCAATGTTTTTAATTTTCTCTGCAATCTGCAATTTTTCGCAAAATATCTACCATATCTTCCATTTTCAGCGTAGCGCGTTGCGTATCAAAGGGATTAGGGCTGAAAGATGCAAGTTGCATCTACCATGATTTCTCAGGGGGTGCAGCAGTCTCTGCTGCACCAACAACACTTCGATAGGTGCACTTCTTGCTCGGTTGGTGCACTTTTTTATCCACTAGGATTACATCTTAGGTGGGTATAGCATCCCTGCTATACCCACGCAGCCACACAAGCAAGACAATAAACATGTAGGCTGCGTAGGTATGACAAGGATACCATACCCTCCCAAGAAGATTAAGCCTTTGTTGCAAGAGGTGAAGCCTGAGTGTATTTGCGTGCGCTCAACTCCTTGTCGAGCATATACAGACCATAGCCGTTGCCCTGGATCATCTTGAGGTTATCGATGATATTCTGTGCGTTCTCCTCTTCCTCCACCTGCTCGTCGATGAACCACTTGAGCATACTCTGCGTAGCGTAGTCGTTCTCGCTTGTGGTGAGAGCGAAGAGATTATTGATGAGCGATGTCACCTTCTGCTCATGGGCAAGTGTAGCCTCGAACACGGCGAGCGGCGACTCCCAAGTTGTAGGCACAGCGTCGATAGGCTTCAGTTCAACACGTCCGCCACGCTGTATGATGTAATTGAACATGATCTTGGCATGATCCTGCTCCTCCTGAAACTGTACCTCAAACCAACTGCCCATTCCCGGATTGCCGTTAGCGTGAGCATAAGCAGCCATTGAAAGATAGAGATAAGCCGACCAAAGCTCGGCGTTGATTTGGGCATTGAGAGCCTCTTCGATTTTCTTGTTCAACATAATTATTAAGTTTTAAATGATTATTCGAGTGGTATGCAAATGTACAAAATAAATTGATAAACCATTTGTTTTTACATCGTTTTTATATCAATTTTATTGCCGATTATCAATAGACGAAAAAAACTATTGCTGTAACATAAAAACATGTGTTTTTATCTACCATATCTGTCAGTCTGCGCGTAATGTACTACGTTACAGAAGGTTAATGGCTGACAGATAACAATTTCATCTGTCAGGATTTGAAGTTATCTACCAGGATCAGGGGGTGCAGCAGTCTCTGCTGCACCAACAAAGCTACGGTTGGTGCAACTATTGCTCGGCTAGTGTCACTATTGCTAGGTTGGTGTCACTTCCTGCTCGGTTGGTGCACTTCTTGCTCTGGCAAGCGGCAAAGCCGAGCAGAGACAAGTGCACCCCATAAAAGTGCACCCCCTAAGGGGAACTTCCTAAACAAGGCGGCGTGGGTATGGCAGGATGCCATACCCTCCTAAACAAGAAAAGGTCTCCAAAGTCGTTTGACTCTGAAGACCTAAAGTAAAGAAGGCAGCCACCTACTCTCCCGCATTGCATTGC
>ENA-UESD01000608-UESD01000608.1-human-gut-metagenome-genome-assembly--contig:-NODE-608-length-32130-cov-18.481921_pt1 | contig 32130 bp, 25 predicted proteins | sample MGYA00242985_ERZ507986 | MGnify/ENA primary metagenome ERZ507986 (study PRJEB26167, sample SAMN06115408) | human gut metagenome | host: Homo sapiens | place: China:Guangxi | collected 2016-04-06... | reverse complement strand
TCGGCCAGATCCTTTGAAAATTAAGTCTCTAAAGGCCATTGGGAAGAATCAAGCATTTTACAGAGCTTCCTTAAAACTTTGCCTGTACGGGCTGTACCGGAATAAACGGAAATTTGTTTGAAGAGAGGAAGATAGTGGTTTACGTCAATTACAAACTCGAACGTCATCTCTTTTCTGATGCCCTTTTCTTCATCTCCGTTGACGTAGTTGGAAGCACCCGTCGTATATGAATTCCCTTTAACGAAAACTTTGTTTGTTGAGGCTTCATATTCGACTGTGCGCGGCATGAAAGACTGAGAGATCCGGTCTTCTTTCAAGGACTGTGCCTGTTCAAGGGCTCCCCTGACGGTATCGTTATAAATGGACGGATCAAGCAAAGGCTTTAATCGCTCCACCACAAAGTCAACATTGGAAGGAGTAATGTTGCCCATCAATTCGGCAACCGCCAAACCCCAAGCCTCTTTATAGTTTCTGGTCGCCTTCTTTTGCTCAAGCTGTGCAGTTTGCGTCAGCGTCCAAGGCTCAAGGACAACTATTGTTTCTTTGGTAAAAAGAAAACATCCCAACAGAATATTTGCCCCTACAAGCCCTAAGCAAAGCCTTTTATAGAACTTAGACTCGCTTTGAAGACCCGTCCAACTTTCCTTGAAGTTGTTAATGTTCATGGTATGAAATTCCTGATAAACGGATTAACAAACTGTTTACTTTTGCAAACAGGAACTCCGTACCAATACAAATAATGCAGAAAGAAACCGTCAGGGTTGTTATCTCTGACACGTTTATATTGACTGGTCATAAAGAGGCCGATGAGCATACAAAGAAGCATCTGTCTGACCATGATTCCAATGCACATTCCAAGAAGAATCGGTGCTATCTCATCAACAGACCATAACAAGAGGTGCGGCGGCTCATCCGCGTGTCTTGGGATTTTTACTCGTTCCATGTTTTCAAAATGAAATCTTCTTTCCTAACATTGTCGGAAAGAAAACTGAAGCGATCTGCCTAATAAATGCGCGGATTTGGATTTTCTGAAACAGAGAAAAAACAAAAGGGACTTTTGGACCGTAAAGAATTAATAACTGAAGAGTTGCGGGTTTTCGATAACCGGCGTCAAAGCCCTGATACCGTTGCTTCGGCGGAAAAAGCTGATAATGAAAACATAACAATAAATCCCGAGGACACTGCAGATTTTCTTTAAAGATTTCTGCTTTTCTGATTCTGTCGTTAAAACTCTACGACCTCACTTTTGGGAGAAAAATATGGAACAAAAGAACGCAATTCTTTTAATGAGCGGGTTGGTTTTAATAGGATGTTCTAATTTACCCCCCCCCAACTGCTATAACTGTCGACAGCACTGTTGACCCCATAGCTCATGCTCAATTTCTTTATAAAAACTACAGTCAAACAACAAATCTATGGGTAGATCCATTTGGCTTGTGTACTAATGGCCTCGTGGTTAAAAATTACCCTTCTCACAGAGAATACTCAAAGAGTTTCGCCATCAGGAATAAATTGGCATCTCTAGGCAAAGATGACCCCTACAGCTTAGGCAACAATCCTAACTTTGAGGAAAAATTCCTGACGGATCAATTCGATGTCATTTGTAGCAATGACGGAGGGTATTTCATAGACGGATGGTGCGTAGATAAAAGCAACAAAGACAGGGCTTTGTTCTGGGCAAAAATAAAACCAACGGGAAAAGACTTTAATGGAGTAGTTAGACCGGCAATTGCTTTCGTTGTTATTGCTCCTCCTCTAAACAAAACAGCCAATGACCCGGTTTGGATCAATTACATAGGGTCGTTGGGGTTCCTTACGGCTTCTGAGAGAAAGCTCCAGACAGAACAGATGCTGAAAAAAGAAAGCATCGGAGCAATGGTTTGCAGAAAAGTTGCAACAGGTGTACATCCCTCACAGAGATACCTGGACAAGGGATACATCGAAGACTCAGCAAACGGTCGCATCAAAGTAAGAATCTTCGAAAAGGCCAACCGCCGCGGTTCTTTTGATCCTACTGCAATCAGCTCCCGTGCAGACTCTTATAACGAGACGATTTGGGATCGCCCTTCTCGCTGGTTCATGTGCGATTAATCAAGGCGGAAAGTTTAGTTGGTTCTGTTATTCGAGGGATACATAGAACCGGCGAACGGATAGAAGTGTTCAAATTCCGTAGTGCTGCGCCCTTAAATTTATTTTCAAACTGATCCGGGCTACTTACTAAATATATTGATCATTGACGGCAGAACACCACTGTCTCAATAACGTATCCCATCAAGTCCAAGGAAATTTTATGAACAAAATTTACAAATCCATTTGGAGCTGGACCCGTTCCTGCTTTGTAGCTGTATCCGAAGCTTCTAATTCTCACGCTAACGGGAAAAACAGTACGACTTTAACAAAGCAATCCAGAGCCATCCATTTTTGCAAACTCAATAAGACAGTTCTCGCTTTATGCCTTCTTTGCGCTTTACCCGTTATCTCGGAAACCGCTTTCGCTGACGGATGGGACCAAACACTCGTCAACAACACCTCTTTGGGAACTTATGCCGGAGATGCTCTTGTAATTGGCCAAATAGACAGATTCATGAAGCAGGAGGCAAACGTTTTAACGCAAAGCAATCTCATCTACAAGAATGTTACCGGTACTCCAAACGGTCTTTATATCAATGATGGGAACAGTCTTACTTTAGTAGGGTCAACTGACGGAATTCTTTTAGCTGACGGCCCTGTTTCCATTTACGGGCAAAATTCAACATTTGACAAGTCGAAGTTAATCATCGGGAATCAGGAAACCCTTGCACCTACCAAAGGCACCATTAACTCAGTTTATGTCGGCATGAATCCTGACAAAATGCACAATGTCTCCCCCGAAGGAGAATTACGATTCAGAAACGGAGTATTTACTGTAGGAAAAATTTACACCCAAGTATCCTCGCTCAGCGGTGGTGTTTATGTAGATAAATCTGCCGACGTCTCAGTTGATAACCTCTATCTGGATGTCCTCGGCTTTTTACAGAATTCAGGAAAACTGCATATTGCGAATGTGGAAATGGCCCGGCCCAATTTACATCAAGCTGAAATAATTAACTTAGGAGAGTTGACAGCTGAAAAAGTTGATATTTCCGGATATCTTGAAAATCAACGTTCAGCCCGGATCGGTAATTTGACTCTTAGAGAGGGCGCACACGCCAATTTAGCCGACATTCCTTCCGTAAATCAGAAAGGTGCCGAATTAGTAGTCAATGAACTTAACATTGAAGGTAATTCAATAGGGGGCAGCAACTTAAAAATAAGAGGCGCCCTCACAAATAAGGGCACGCTGACTGTAACAGGAAACGCTAATGTAACAGGAGATCTCGTAAATGAAAGCTCTGCTCTTGCTCTCCAAAGTTTGTTATTGAAAACAGACGGTAATGATGGGAAAGACAGCGGAACATTCGAAAACCGCCAAGGGGCTGTCACAACACTCGCAGCATTGATTTCAGAAGCCGGTTCAACTCTCACAAACGACGGCAATATTAAGCTTAGTTCCGGCTCAACCAGTCCCTCCACAATTTCGGGTACTTTTAAGAACAACAATGCTGCGGAATTTTACGATCTAGCTTTGGAAACCGGTTCTACTTTTGAGAATGCCGGGACAACCACAGTAAAGAATCTTCTGAGCTTGAAAGATGTCAACTCGTTGAAAATGAATTCGGGTTCTTTAAGCACTAAGAATGTTGATTTCAATTTTGCCAACAAATCGGATGCCTTGGATCTTCGTAACGGTTCTCTGAAAGCAGAGTCTTTAACAGTCAGCAAAGGCAATGTTCTTTTGAGCGACTTTTCAAGCCCGGATGCTTCTGTGAAGACTTTAACCGACGGTTCCCTTTCGGCAACGACTCTCAAGGCTAAGGAAGTAAACAACGACGGAGTTATTGCCGTCAATTCTTATTATTCTGCAAAGACTACAAATAACACAGGAACCTTTTCACTCGAAGACGGGACTTCTTTCCTCGATAAAGAAGATACGTTTGACAACGGAGGCACGATTCAGAGCAATTCGGCTATCACTGTCAGTGGGAGCCTGGCAAATGCCGGCGGCATCAGAACTCCGGAACTGGTTCTTTCCTCTACAGGAAAATTCATTTCTTACGTAGATTCCAATCTTTCCGCTCTTACTGCTGAAAAAGGTTCGGAAATCGTAATCAGCCGGAACCCTTTGAGCGCTTCAACGCTTAATTCCGATGGAGCCTCGATCACCGTAGAAAACGGCTCCCTCAATGCCGCGAATCTCAACGCCAACGGGGGTTCTATCACTGTAGAAGAAAACGGCTCCATTAAAGCCAATAATCTTCAGGCGCAAGGAGTTACTTATACTCAACACGGCAAGAACGGAATATCGACACAAAACGGCTGGTTCACATCCTCCACTCTTAACCTTCTTGCTGGAACAATCAACGCCGTCGATATTGGAGGAACGCTCGGAAACAACACCTACAATATTTCCGGGTTAAACAGCGTCCCGCCCATCAATGACTCTGACTCTCCGGATACAAAGAATCAGTACAAAGATTCTCTGACACAGCTTATTGCAGATGAAATCACAAGCGAAACCGTGGTTAACATTGCTTCCGGCTCGGTTTTTGATGTAGACAAAATCAGCTTAAACGGCAACAAACCCACTATCAATTTGAAAGGCGGTGCCCTTCAAACTTCCAGCAATCAACTTTTCACAGGCGCAACGAGTGAGGCCATTAAGATTGACGCCTCCGCTCCCGGCCAAACGGTTGAACTCCCGGTGGGCACTCTGGTTTCCACTTCTGTCGGAGCCGTCAAATCTTCCATCGGCAGCGGCCTTTCGCTTGAGAGCGGCAACCTCGTTATTGATGACGCCCATTATTCAGCAGAACTTGTTTCGAGCGTTGCAAAAGAACTTCAAAAAGTTTACGGACGACTTGAGAGTATTACTGTTAACTTCTTAGGCACGCTGGCCGGTGTTTTCAATATTGAAAGCGCGAAACAGTTAGCATCGAATTCAGCTCCCGTCGTTCTCAATACAGTCACGCTCTATAACGGCGCTGACGAGACATCTCCCGTTTCTTCTTTGCAGGTCGGCGGATCATCCCCTGCTTCCGGTCAGCATTTTGATGCGAGCATGGGATTCAAAGACATCGCTTCAGCTGACTCTGTGGTTATTGCGGGTGGTAAGGAATTGGTCTTGGTTGGCAACTCTGTCAGTTCTATTCCTGACGCTTCCTACCGGGATGAAACAAGAAAACTCCTGAAGGATTCCTCTGACGGAGGCCGCGTTTGCGTTACAGAAGGAACTTTCACTCTTGGAACGCACGGAGCTGATACACCATCCGTGGGCTGGATCAACTCAGCCGAACTCCAAGAAAAAGGCTCATTGAACTTCAAGAACGGAGAATTTGCTGTTTGGAATGTTGACTTGAGCGGTAAAGCTGACATTGCTTCCAACGCTTTGCTGCACGTTAATATCCTCAATGTTAATAAAAATGGGACCCTGACAAACAAAGGAAAACTCGAACTGGAAGATAACGCAGGAACCGCAGCCTCTTTCGTCCAGCAGGGAACTGTTGCCAATAAAGCAAACGCTCTTTTTGATACTTCAGCACTGTCAGAAACAATCAACGAAGGCTCATTCCATAATGAAGGTAAAACCAAGAGCAACGTTTTGACCAACAAGGCACAGGCCGTTTTCGAAAACAGCGGAACTGTCAACGCTTCATTGCTGAATAACGCCGGAGTGTTTAAGAATTCGGAAAGCGGAAAAGCATCTTTTGCTAACGTTTCTGTTTCCGGTGAGCTTTCCAATGCCGGGACATTCAATGTTGCCGAAGGTTTGGAGATTTCCGGACACCTCACTAACAACAAATCCCTCACTGTCGGGTCTGCCGAGATTTCCCCTGACGGAGAATTGGTCAATTCAGGCAACACAAACGGAAAAACTCTGGTTCTCAACGGTATTCTTCACAACTCTGGCGCTTCCTCTTGGGAAAATATCGAAATCAATGAAGGAAGCACGCTTGATAACAAAGGATCGTTGGAAGCGAAATCGGGATTCACGGTCGCGGCTTCAACCGCTGCAGTAAACGATGGCACTCTTAACGCCTCTTCTGCCGATGCCAAGCTGCTCGGCAATCTGGAAAATCGTGGAAGCGCTTCTTTCGGCACGCTCGAAATCAGCAAAGACGCCTTCTACGCGAACCTCGGAAAGGACAAGGGCAACGCTCTTACCGTCGGTGAAGGAGCTGAGTTCTACAACGAAGGAACTTCCGAATGGAATAGCCTTGCAGTAAACAAAGGTCTTTTCGAAAACAAAGCACAGATGGCGGTAGCCAACCTGATTGTCAAAGATGCAATCTTTAACGTCACAGGAGGCTTACTCAAAGTGGCAAATGCTGATGTGACGGGAACCTCGATTGTCGTGGGTAAAAATTCAATGCTGAAGTCTGCATCTGAAAATGCCTACAGCAAAGCTGAATTTGCAAAGGTTTCGAAATTGAACAATCCTTACTTTGTAAAGGAAGACGGCGACCTGGGACTTGGTGCCAACTCTCTTGATTTTGCAGCCGGCATCGGTGCTCCGATTGGAACAGGACGCCTGACCGTTACACAAAACATCACTACAACTTCCGCCGGCGGTATCGCTGTAGGAAACGGTACGTGGACAAGTGAGGAGGATCATGCCGATCTCAGCAACGGCAGCCTTGTTTTCGGAAAAGGATCAACAACCGTCATTGACTCCTCTATCCTCACCAACGGAAAGAGCGCATTTACCGCAAACGACGAAAATGCCAAAGTTACCGTAGATCCGACCGCGACTCTGGTTCTTGGCAACCTCAAGGATTCTGGTGAATACACTATCGTCAAAGGTTATGACACAACCGGCAACACGGATGCCAACGGCTGGACGGGCGGTTGGACAGGCGAGAAATTGATTGCCTTGTCTCAAGACGGTACGGGCGTCAATTGGAAACTTGAGCTTGTGAATGAATCTTCTCAGATTCGCGTTCAAGCAACCCTCTCTGACGTAAGGACCGTTTATCCGGATCTGATCATTCCTAATATCGCCAACAGCGAAATCAAGAAAGCCGAAGAAGGTTTTGCATTTAACGTTCTTAAGGAAAAAGAACTTTCCGTTGCGAATAAGACAGAGCTTCTTAATTCCGCAGCGAATATCCTCACAGCCGGCGGTGCTTCTGCCGTATCGCTGCAAGACCTAAACACAGCGGTAGATTCTCTTGACAGTCGTTTGTCGATGGCGGGAGACGCTTTCCTGAACGGTTTGATGCGCCAAGAAGATCGAGGAACCGATCTCTGGATTGACCTGAAAGGAGGCAAGCAGAAGTTCAAGAGTCTTAGTTCTTCCGGCTTGAGCAAGCACGGCTTCGATACAAACTCGTTCGGTTTTGTCATGGGTTTCGACCGTAAGCTTGAAGGAAAACCGATTGTTCTGGGAGGCGCTTTCAGCTACAACCACGGATCTCTGGATTCTTTAGGCAATGTGACCAAGACAAAGAACAAGTACGACTCGTTCGGTTTGCACGCTTACGGTGCTTATGCCCCTCTTGAAAAACTTAACCTTATCGGAATGCTGAGTTGGATGCACAACTCTTCCGATATTTCCCAGCACGTTAATGCTGCAGGTATTGAAAAAGCAGAGGCGGATGTTAAGAGCAACCTCTTTAGCGTTTCAGCAAGAGTCGAAAGTTCCATTCCCGTAGGAAAGACTTCCATCGTTCCGCACGCCGGCCTTCGTTATGTATGGTCCAAAGCCGATAAATTTGACACCAAAGTCAAGGGAAAGAAGATTTGGAGCAATAAAGCCGATTCTGCCAACACGTTCCAAATGCCTATCGGTTTGGCTCTCCGGGCCGACCTTCCGACTGCCTCCGGCTGGATGATCAGACCGCAAGCTGATGTTTCTCTTATTCCGCAGTTCGGTGACACAAAGGTAAAGACCAAGCTTACGAACAGCTACGGTGCATCGGACAGTGTTGAAGGAGAGTTCTCCGGTAAGTTCGGCACCAAGGTAAGCATTGGCGTCCAAGCCGAAAAAGGACGTGCAACCTTCGGAGCCGGCTACGGGTTCATCGGCGGTGCAAAAGGCAAGCAGGATCACCTTTTCAAGATCGAGGCAAGATTCCGCTTTTAGTCACTAATTTTTGTAGTATTTTCCTTGGGTGGCCCTAGAGGTCAGGGCCAAACTTAAAGCGAGAGGTGTTAAAAAGCCTCTCGCCTTTTTATGCAAAATGTTGTTGATCAACAATTTTATAAGGGTTACACCTTAGCTTATTTACGCTATTAACCGCAATACCCCAATCGGTTACAGCCGTTTTTGGATGTTCGCAACCGACACAGCCGCCAAAATTCCGCAAATCATAAGAATTGCCGGGTAGATCAATGGCGTCATAGGGACCGGAGCCACGATAAGCGTGAGCAAAATAACCAGCAAAGCCTTGATGGTCGCAACGGCATAGATATGTTTCGTCGGTGACGCATAATCGAAATTAGTTCGCTTGATGTTACGGATTTGCCAGCCGTGGTTGATTGCCGGGAAGACAACAATCGGAATAAACGGAAGCCAGAGAAACAAGACCCACATACGAGTAAAAAGCATATAAAGGCCGCGCCAAAAAGCTTCAAGACGCTCGTGCATATACTTGAAAAGGTAATTCCCGAACTCTTCCAAGCCTTTTGATCTGGCTCTTTCTTCATCGGTCGGTATGAACATATTTTCGAGCGTCCGGTGCATTTCCCAGTCCACAGCTATGGTTCTGTACCAATCAGCAGCATGACTGTAAACGTAATCGGAACTTGTCTGACCAAGAGCTGAAGTGACGAGCCTGTGTTCGGCTTTCATGGCTGTTTCTACGGTGCTGACCTTAACCACCGCCATCATTGCAACAATCAGGGCTATGTAAAGCCAAACGTATTTTGAGATTTTCGATTGAGCACTCGGCATTTAGTTTCTCCTCATTTTGTCGGATTGAGGTTCCCTTACAGCCCAAGAGGGTGCCTCCGTCATCTCTTCAAGACTCTTCATATCCTCATCTTCGAGTTTGACGCCATGCTGTCCTGCTTTTGATTCAGGATTCACGGAGTTTATTTCGCGATAAGTTTCTTCGATCCTTTCGCGAACTTCTTTGATCTTTTCTTTGTTTTCGACGACGATGGGGATTCTGCCTTTTACGGTAGTTCCGCCTGAGATGAAAGCCAGATATTCCAAATTCGGAAGTAAAGCATAAAACTGGGGAGCAAAAAGCGGCACTTCTTTTTCCATCAGACTCTCCGTCAGATGCCCGGAGTGCATAAGCGGTTTATCCAAGGCTCCTCCTACGCCCTGTCCCCGAGTCACGTATCGAATTACCGTCTTCGGCATATGTTCGGAAAGATATTTCTGAGTGGACAAATCTGTTGTTCTCAGGGCGAACTTATTATTGATATTGCCGAGAATTTGATTGGCTTTATCTGCTCCTCCCATTTTTGCGGCAAAGTCGGCAATTGTCTGTGTGGCAACGTAAAGCCTCAACGCAGCACCGCGACCTTTATTGAGCAGCTGAATAAACGGCTCGTTCAACACTTCCGCAGCTTCGTCCACAAAAATATTTACCGGACGCATTTTGTCGGGATCAACGAAATTAAAGCGAGCCCCGGCCACGCTCGCCAAATCAGAAAGAATCAAAGCGCCGACCCGCTGCCCAACTTCTGCGTCAGAGAGGGAATCTAATCCCAGCCAGAAGACAAACTGCTCGTTGACGATGGAGCTTGAATCGAACTTTGGCCTTGGATTCGGAAAATCATCCGGGCTCAAGAGTTCGCCCATTTTCCCGTTGGTGAGCATTCCGAGCAACGGAAGAAGGTTCGTAATCATCTTGGAGAAGTGCGCCTGATCGTGTTCAAAAATGCTTAACAGACCGCTCAACTCCCTGCTGGGATGATCCTTGGCAACATTTTCTTTGTAGTATTCGGCGTGAATCTCCGCTTTACGACGGTGAAGAGGTACTGTCGGAGTTTTATTCTGAGCTTTCAACCCTTCGTATGCTCTTTCGAGACGGTCGATCTTATCGTCCAACTCATCAAGGTAGTCTTTCTGTTCCGGAGGAAGGTGTTCCAAATAAGACCTTACGGCGCGGCAAAGTAATTCATCAACACCATTTTCCACATACCCTCTGAGTTTTACCAGAGACGGCTTCTCATCACACAAAATCATTGCGTCCGAGATGCTTGAGAGCACGTTCCACGCAAATGATGAGAAAGAGGAGCTTGAGCCTTCGGACGGCATGAGAGAAGTAATACGGGAAGCAATTTCCGTACTTCTCGTAAAGTTCTTCAAGGGATCAAGAGCCACCGATTCGTCAGGGTGCGCAGGATGAAACCAAATAAAGCGGTGCTCAATACCGTTGGCCTTGCAAGCTCTAAGGGCATTACTCCGCAATTCCTTATCGCCCTTCGGGTCAATGATAATGACGCCCTCACCTCTGCTTATTGCCTGAGAGATGAGCATATCAAAGAGACGAGTTTTCCCTGACCCGGGCACGCCTGTAATCAAAGTGTGACCGTTGGTGTGTGCAAGAAGCTGCCAAAGGTCGGTTTCTTTCGGTTCCATTCCGTGCAGCCAGCCCATTCCGAAATTGTGGGCACAGCCACCGTCGGAAATAAATGTGGTGTAGTAGTCGGACTTTGTAATCTCAAAGGCCGCTTGCGCATGGCGATTTTCCCATATGAAACCTCTGCCGATGTACTGCTCGTCCTGATGGCGCGAGTCGTGGGCTTTCTCCTTCATGTCCTCCACAGTTGCGAAAGAGAACGGGTAGCCTTTCAAAAGTTTGACTCTTCGCCAGACGCGATAAGCACCCACTGCACACCAAGCCCCGGATGCGGCGCAAAAAGCTCCCATCCACAAAAAGGGAGCCGCGGGCATTGGCGTCGTGACTGAACAAACGCCTGCTGCAACAATTCCTGCCAAATAACCTAATGTTGCACGAGCCTCGAAATTCTGTCTCCAAGGCATCTCGTATGAATAACCGTCGGAATTGAAAGCCATTTATTCTTACCTCTTTTTTTGGAATACGCACTGCAAGTCTCGGTCATAAAACAGCGACTCATATTGAACCCGGGCCGGAATCCAAGAAGCATATTTTTCAGAAACTGCCTCGTCGCCTCCGCTGGCTAAAAAGGCAAGCTCTTTAAGCTGATCCATTGTTATGTAGTAGCCCTTATCCGGAAAACAAGATAGAGTTATTGAGGGTGATGCCCGCCCGCTGTTTATTGAATCGGCTAAGGCCGAAATAAAATCTATAAGCGACATCTTTTCGCCTTTCTCCAAATCAAAGGGATAGCGTTTGACCTTTGATCCATCCGGGTTCACCGTGTCAATGTCTTTGGCGTCAGTTGCGGATAAAACCGTTCCGGCTACGTTGCCGGGTTCTTGTACGGGAGATTCGATCTTCTTCGAAGATTGTGTATCCTTTTCCTCCTCTTGCGAAAGAGCGGGATCGTCCGAAGGCCTCACCAAAACTTCTACTCGTTTAACGCTTTTGCGAACGACAACATCCTGATGCTTGATGCGATACCTTGGATCGGGCTCATAGGGCCAAGATAAACCGTCAGGAATCAAAACTTCAGCCTGCCAGCTTGCTTCCGGTTCATCGCCTCTGAGATCAAATTTGTACTGCACGCTGCGACCTTGCTCGTCTTTGGCGGAGAAGATGTTAAGTTTCCACGGACGGGATTTCACAATATAAGGCTGCTCGGGTTCGTAGAAAGCCACATCGTCGTAGCCATCGTCAAATGTCGGGCAGTAACCTGTAATTTCCTCCAATCCAGGAGATGCTCCCATATATTGGTCAATTACTTTCTGAATCTCTGCTTCTTCGTTTGTCGCGTTAGTGTCGAAAGATGTGGAATTAGGCACTGAAGGAGAGGAGAAAGGAGGCGCTGCTGAGTTTTGCGATTCTAAAAAAACCTCAGCGCCTCCTCTCCTCGGCGTTTGGCTCTGATCTTCGGCCTGAGGATTGCCAAGCTGCTCTCCGGAATCCTTGGAATGCGAGTCAGCTTCGCTTTTGTTATTTTCCCCGGATGCTTCATTGTTAGCCGCGTCGAACTTTTTCGTCCCTTGTGTTAAAGACTGAGCACTCACCGAAGACTCGGAGAGGTTGACGCAAGGTTTCTCCCCAGACTGCTCGGCCGTCCCCTCCGCTTCTCCGGAGGAAAGATTATGAACATCAAATGAATTAACAGAAGGGTTCGGGTTGGCGGCTGAGTTTACGTTGGGAGTTTCGTTCTTAACGGCTTTCTTGCGTTTATGCTGGCGGCTTTTAGGCTTGGTCAAATTGTTTGACAAGCCAAGGTTAAGTTCCATTGACTCTCCGCTCAATGGCTTGCGGTAGCAAGTTCCTGTGGATTCCAGGTTGGTTTCCCCTACAGGAGAAGGTTCTTCCGATTGGTCTTTTGAGTTTTGAGACACTTCAGAAACAGACCCAGAGCCGGAATTCTCATCCTCAGACTCATCTCCGGATGCTTCCTCTTTTTCGTCTGTATCTTCAGAATCGTTATCTTCTTTCATTACTTCATTTTTTGAAGTTCCGGAAATTTCTTCAGTCATTGCCTCCGACTCATCGTCCTCATCGGTAATGTCGGGAACCTCGGCGTCTCCGCATTCTGAGTCGTCTTCGCTGATCGAAGTTGTCGGATCGGGGATGTCATCGGGATCAACTTCTTCAGCAATTGTTGTGTTGGATCCATTGTGGATTACTCCATCATCGTCAATCCAAATGGTTTGTCGCGGAGTCGCGTTTTCTTGAGATTCGGGGCAGTAGTCGGATGGTTCCTTGGTTTTCTCGGCTTCTTCTGTTTCCTGTCCTTTGGTCTCATCCGCTGTTTCGTTACTTACATTTGAGTTGTCTGCTTCCCTCCGTTGTTCCTGTTCATTTGATTCCTCTGTCTCAGATGGATTCCCAACATTCGTTGCTGCATCTGCATGGAGACCGTCGGTATCAACATGGGTTTTTTCGTTTGTTTCCGAAGAAGTTTTCGGTTCCGGAGATATCTGAGTCGTTGCTTTTTCTTTGAACAACAATAAGGTTTCATCGTGCTTGGGATCGTAAAGAGCATAAGCAGGAACCGGCCTCGGCAGTTTCGTGAGGTCTTGGAAAATTTCGTTTATAGCCTTTGCATTCAGACAAATGGCTTTGTAGGTAATGATGTCCTTGCCCGGTTGAGCAGTATCGAAACGGCCCACCTGCCAGATCAGAGTTTCATTATCGTAAGTGCCGCCAAAATCATTTTTATCGACGTACCCGCCGTCCCTCAGTTCTTTGAGAAGTGCAAACAATTCTCCCTCAATATCGTTCTTCTCAAATTCTTTTTCTATGGAATCTGGTTCTGCTTGGTTTTTTCCTTCGTTTTGTAATTTTCGATTCGGGTTGATATTCAAAAAGTCAGAGGATACGTTCTCAATCCTGAGAATCTTCCGAATTTCGGGGAGTTGTCTCCAGTCAACAAAAAGCTTTTCGTCAAAGGTGTACATGAGGGCGCTGTCGCTCGTATTTATCGTCCACCCTCGGATGCGAAAACCTTTGTACTCAGACTCAATGGATTCTCCGGTAGAACTTTTATGCCTTGAACCGAAGAGAATCAAATTCTTTGTTGCCGCAAAGAAGTTCTGACATTCACGATCATGCTGTCTGCCTTGACTGCGGTCGTAATGGCCCTGCTCTCTGTCTCTGGCCGTAGATTCGGCGTCCGCTTCGGTAATGATGTCATTCAAGACCATTTTCCCTTTTGGGAGCTTCATTCTGAAGTATTCAGCCAAGTCTCCCGAAATCATATCGCCCAAATAACGATTGGTCTCTACAGGAATCAAGTCTCGGTACAGATGAACCAGTTGGTTCTCGTGCTCCTTTCCGTTACCCTTCCAGTACACGTAATATCGTCTGCACCCTTTGCCTTCCAACCATTCGGCCAATGATGTACCGGTAAACGCCGGATATTTATCTCCGGTCAGCGCAGCATCTCTTACGACAACATCGGATAAGACCTTCCCACAGTCATGGCACAAAGCTCCCAGAACTGTTGCCAGAAGCCACTTCCTTTGGTTTTCTGCCTTATTGGGATTCGCAGGATCGTCGGAGAAATAAGCTCTCTTACCGTTTTGCGCGGCTTTCCAGGCAACCTCAAGACTATGTTCAAGAAGTCCTCCGCATTCCTTATGGTGGTAACCTCCCGAGGCCGGGAGCAAGTGGACCATCGCAGCTACCCTTCTTATAGTCGGCAACAGGTACTTATCCAGTTCTTCCTGGGATAGGCCCACAGCCGCAAAAAGCGCTCTTACCGCTCCTGCGTTGTATGCAATCACTGCATCGAGGGAAACATTGGGATATCCTGTTTCGGAACAGTCGGATAATCTTGCATCCCGAATAAGCCGGGTTTTATGGCAAAGTGAAGTAAGCGTTTCCGAAGTTTCCGGATTAAAACAAAGCTGCTGAGCAGAGCACCCGATATCCAACTTCAAATAGTATTCGTAGCGATACTCGCGATTGAATTTAAGATTGAACTCGTGCTTAAGCTTGTCGGTGTAGGTTTTCCGTAGATATAAGCCGTCGTCAATGGTTTTGGACGCCAGTCGTATCCATTTAACCTCCAACAACAGTTCAACCACTTTTTTTAGGGCGAACCTGAGCCAGCTTTTCTCTTGTGCCATGATTTCAACAATTAAGGCCATAGTCCTTCCTCCGAGACCGGAGCAAGGACTGAAAAAGGATTACTTAGCCAAGTTGACTTCTACAACGCGGTTGCTTACGCCTTGAAGTGCTTCAGCAGCTTTCCGAGCGGTGTCCTGAGTTGTAGGAACACCGTCAGGTTTCTCACACAATGTCCGATAAAGATTGCAATCAATTTTCGGTGTGGTCTTTTTCGCAGCTTTTCGGGTTCGATAAATGCTCTTGTTCTTGCCTGCGGCCGCCCTTGCCTTTGATTTTGTCTTTGTTGTCTTCTTAACGACCTGTTTGGGTTTTTGAATTACCTGCTTTACTTGCTGGGGCTCGCAGGGTTCGCAAGGTCTAATGTCTTCAAAAGGCACCTGAGAATCGTTTAGTGTGTATTCAAAAGAGTTTAAACGCCAAGCGGCTCCTCCCATTTGCAATTTTTCATAGGCGCTCTTCGGATAACGGACGTAAACATTTGACTGGATGACCGCTTCCGGCTCTACAACGATAACCTTGGTCTTCGGCTCCGTACTGCAACCTGTCAGAACAATTGTTGCCGTACAAGCGACCGACGCTAACAACTTTGTGGTCTTTTTCACTTATTTTCTCCACGAGACAAAGAAGGATTCAGGTGTTCTTGACACAGGGCGACACGCACGAGTGTCCGTTCTTCCATGTTAGAGAAGAGGATTGCGAGCCTCTGCTTACAAAACCTTGTCAAAGGGTGCCTTTAACTCCATGAAAAAAATGAACTATGTGAAAAAGACCACAACTTAATCTTGTACCGATTTGATCACACCTTTTCAGCAGGTCAGTATCCTATACAGGAACATAGTGGCTTCCTTTCACCTTGTTTGAAAAGACCTTCTTTCTGTGTATGGGAAAGAGCGAAGCGACAAACTGAGCTTTTTGCCGCGTGACGGTTTTGGAGTTATCAACAATTTTTTTCGAGCTATTAATACAGTTATTACAGTTATTAATAACTACAGTAACTATAGTAGGAGTTGGCAAAAGTTATTAGCATCCTCTCTATGAGAAATTTTTTACTATTTTTCACCCCTAACCCTTGCGAGGTTTAGCACGTAAAAGCGCGAGGTTTGGCACGTGAATAACTCTAAAGCGCAGGTTTCATCAGATTTCCGAGTGCGAGGTTTAGCACGTATTTGCGCGAGATTTAGCACGTGAATAACTTTACTTATTAACAGCATTTTTGTTAATAACTTCTCTATTGACGACCATAATTTTTGGTGCAACTGGTGACCCTACAAAATTGCTCTCCATTTAATTTTTAACGTAGCACTACGTTTTCCGGTCTTCTTTCTCTAAAGAACCTTAAACAAAAGACTTATTTTTTTTCTGCTCGGCAAACAGCAAAGACTCACCATTTTTCAGCCGGGGCTGATTTTTTGCTGTGTGAAACTGTCTACGATTTTGTGGATGGGCAAATGAAAAAACAGGAAGCACAACCTTTCGTTTCTCTCGAGAAATTTCGAGAAAACGAAAAAGCAGATCGCTACAGAGAAAGAGCGTTAACGCTTTTTGCTCTGGAACAAGAGTTGGAGGAAGGTCCAAAAATATTCTTTTGGTCGCCGCTTTTTGCTCAAATTTGTCTTCCTCACAGGAAAGTCAACGGAACAGTTTGGGAGGTGGAAAGTCAAAAGTATGCTTTAAGAATTTCCTCCGGCTTTGAACTTCCCTACGGCTGCTTTCCAAGGCTTTTGCTCTCGTATATAACAACTCAGATCATCAAAACTGATTCACCGATCATTTCTTTAGGAAAGAATCAAAACCAATTCTTTGAAATACTGGGGTTGGAGAAAGATGGAAGAACCATCCGGAGATTTAATCAACAAGCCCTTAATCTGTTTCGGTCAATGATTGAAATTGAGATTAAACCCGAAGCTGGAATAAGTGATTCCAACGGAAGACGGGGAAATCTTTTTGATTGGATTCACATCTCGGATCGTTGTGTGTTTTGGGAAAATATCGAAGCAACTCACAAGAAAACTTGGCTTGGAGAACTTCAAGTTTCCAGTAAATTTTTTGACTTTGTGAAGTCCAAAGGCGGAATCCCTTTCAATTTCCATCGTTACGCAAGCCTGACAAAATCTTCAATGGCGATGGATTTGTATATTTGGCTCCCCTATAGACTGTTTATTCTTCAGCAACAAAGGCATTATTCCGTTTCGTTGCAATTCCCCTTGTTGCAAAAGCAATTCGACCCAAACAGCTCCTTGTCGGTAAGGGACTTCAAAATCAAGTTCTTAAATTGCCTGTCAATGGTAATGCCCCATTACACGGACTTTTACGACAATGTTAAGTTGTCCGAAGACGGCAAGCATTTAGTTCTGACAAAACCAAAGAAGTCTGTTGAAGCCGTTCTCAAAAAAGACAACGAGGCCCTCTGATAAAAATCTTAACCCAATGTTTAGGTGATTTAAAATCGAACCACCCATACAAACCTTTGGAATCCCAAGATGACGGAAAACGCAAAAATAGAAGAACTCAACAAAAGAAAAGAAGAATATTTAAAAGAACTTGAGCGGGTTAATGATGAGCTTAAAAAATTAGATGATCAAAACAACTCCACGGATTTAAATTCTTCTAACGATCCAAAGAAAGAAGAAAAAACGATGAACCTAAAGGATCAAAATCCTAAAGGAGGCTTCGATAAAGGTTCTGTTCGTAAGTTCCTAAATTTTCAAAATAATAAAAAACCTTTGCTTATCCTCTGTGCAACCGCGCTTGCGTTGCTTTTTTATTTTTTCTTTTTCCCTTCAAATATTCAACTTACAGATGTAAGTTACATTGACGGGAAGTCAATAAAACGAAAGGGAGATGTTGTCGTGTTTACTACTAAGGGATTGGAGGACGGCAAATGGTATATCCAAAAGTGGTCCATAAATTGCTTAACAAGTGATATTCATCGCTCCAATATCGAGGTTTATGACAATCCTGAGGGGAATGGAAAAAGATCAGGATATTTACTGATACCTAATCCTTTCGACAAAGCCGATTTAAACAGCCCAGTTCCTAAAAAATTGTGTAGCCGGTGGTTCTAAAAACCGGTTCCTAAAATTTATTGATTCAATTCCTTGCTTTTCATAATTTCACCATTTTCAAGCAATACGCAGAGTGCTCCCATGAAAGAAGAGGAGCACTCTGAAGTTTTTTTAGCTTGCGTTATTCCCAGCGGTGCCAGGAATGTGGAGAAATTTCTTTGACAACCTTTTTTGTCGGTTCCAGCTCAAATTCAAGTCTCTTTGTATTTCTTATCGCGAAGCCGGTAAGGGCTTCTTTCGCCTCTTCAAAAGTTTTGTGTTGAGAGATGATTTTCATTTCCCCGAGCGAGAGGAAGGAAGTACCTTTGTCGTATAAAACGACAAATTTTTTCCCTTTGCTCTTAACTTCCTCGATTGATGGTTCTTTTGCCATCCCACGACATCTATCGACACAAAGAAGTAAAGAAGGATGTCTTTCATAGCGATATTTCTCACCATTCTCGGAAGGTTCAGGACCGAAATACGCTTCCAAAAGCGTAAACGTTTGGATGCCATTCTTGTAGGGATCCAGCAATGGATTGGCGCGATCCTTATCAGAAAAAAGGGAGCCAGATACCCTTTCTCTCCCAGTCCAATGTTCATTGATGTAGAAAGCCCTGTAAAGTGAGCGCACACGTTCCTGCCTGGCTACCTCCTTCTGGATCTTCTCTTTTTTGGTAAATACTTTAACAGGGGGCTTCTGTAGGCTAGATGCCTCGACTAGACCGATGACCTTTTCACACACCTCTTTGCTATCCTGCGGAGCAAGTCCCTCCAAGATGAAATCTCGCAAATCATTGCTGTAGTCAGCAGTTGTCTTTTCTTTGGAATAAAGATTGCCAATCCTAGAAAGAATCTGCCGTACAAATTCAGGTGAGGACAATTTTTGAGCTTCCATTAAACAAGGCACGATCCCTTCCCTATAAATGAGAGGAAAATCCTTTTTTACATCCTTAAGATTTTCCAATCTTTCAAGCTCTTCTTCCTGTTCCTCCGTTAGATCAAAGGATTCTGATTCTTGCTCCTCTTCCTCTTCGTCATCCGGGAATTGGTATCCACCGTAATCATCTGAACGAATAGCTATGAACTGAGAAAAAACCGCCAGCCATTTGGCCTGGTTTCTTTTAAAAATTTCTTGAACAAAATGAATAGTTTCTTCTATTGAAAAGAATGTTTTGAGTACATAGGAGCTTCTTTTATTTGGGAAATCTCCATTGTTGAAAGTTAAGACACATTCATAGAACAAAGCGTTCTTAATTATTGAATTGTATGTTCGCTTTTCAATATTGGACTTCGGACAAATTGCATAAATAGTTATATTAAGTCCCATGTCGTCATCAAACTTCACGACATTAGAAGGGATCACCAGATGAAATTTGTGGAGTCGATACTCATCCGCTTTATCGTCTTTATACGATAAATTCTTAAAATCCTTCTTATTTAATTTGACCATCAGCCAGGGCTGCCCCTTTTTTGAGCCCTCACCTCTAAGAATATCTTGGTATTTTAATTTTGTGGGTGGTAAGACACATAAACTATTCGGTGTTGACATACGTTCTCCTTGTTTTTTAATTTTAATTTCAGTCTTAACAACTCCCAGATTTCTATCAAGTGTTTTTGACTGAGTAACGGATTTGGAAATTGAGCCTGAAATAAGATTTTCCGTTTTCTTCATAGACCTCAGCGTAATTGCCGTGGCTTTTGTCGGTAGCCGGGAAATCAATTAAGGAATTATCAAAGAGGTACTGTTTGAAAGAATCCGACTCTAGGGCATAGAAAGCAAGTACCTCTCCGTCGGCAGCAACCCTAATAAACCCTCCGTTTACATTACTTTTCCCGTTCCATAAAGTTCCCGCTGTAAGTCCGCAATAAGAGGCATACAGAAAAGCCTTAATCATGTATTCATAGACCTCATGCGGTCTTTGAACTTGTGCCGGATTGATTTGGCTAACATAATCCGTCACTGTTGGAATATCTCGCGAAGGGCATTTTTGAGACAAAATCCCTCTCAGGGCAGTGTCGAAATATAAAGGTAATCTGGGATTTAAAATTTCCAAGTTCTCACGAAAAACCTGTATCTGAAGCCGTTTATGTATTGGAAAACCCACAAAGGTCAATTTAATCCCTTTGCTTAATAGAGCCTGGAATCTAGACAAAACCGAAACTTTTCCATTGTCCTCAAACATTGAGTTTATTTCATTCATCAGCTTTGGAGTCATGCCGTCAAGTTCATAAACCAAAGCGCTGTTTGTTCCGGTGTTAAACAGGGTTGGAGCGTTGCCGAGTTCTGATTTGATTGAAAACCCGATATTTTTTCGTGTTACCCCGCTTCGGGGATCCAGAATCGTAAGATAAACGTCGTTCTTATCTTTCGATACCGCCTTGACTGACTGCAACCCAGTCTCATTAATTTCCTTTTGCAGGTTTTCAGATAAGGCGAAAGTACCTTTACCGTTCTTGATTTCCACAAGCATAGTATCCGCTAGCTTCAAGAACATTGAAGCTGGAAGAGTTTTTCTGTAGGAATCAAAAGTGATCGTGACCTCCGTCGTAAGCGGAGAGCAGTGATAGCGAACGATCCTTTCTGCAGCCTCCTTTCGCATAAGCTCAAGGACGTTCAGACAGTCTTCACTGTGCTTTCTCCCGCTTCCGTCAGCGATATAGATTTTTCTTTCAGCGAGAATCCTCAAAATACAATAAACCTCGCCCCATTCACCTTTATTTGCCTTGTCCATCCAACACCTTTTTGATTTCTTTTGCTATTGCAGCAATTACCGGGACGGTCACTGAGTTTCCAAACTGCTTGTAAAGGTGAACGTCCGACAACGGGAGTTTGTAGTTATCGGGGAAGCCTTGCAGACGTGCCCACTCTCTGGGAGTCATCTTGCGGATATCTTCCTTGTTGATTTCGCCCTTGATGTGCGTGACTGGCTTCATTGAATGAGGTCGATGGTCAATAATCAGATTTCTTTCCCGTCCCATTCCGCCGCAGACAATCGCAGAGGCAATACCGTCCAGATCTTTGATCTCGTAGCCGAAACCATGTCCAAGAGACTCGTGATGCGCTCTATGGCGCCTCAACGTCTCCAAGTAAACGTCGGAGAGGTAGTATTTGGGAGAGATCGGCGCGTCATCCATAATCTGCCTGATGGAAACCTTCTCTCCTGTCGGTTCCGGAAACTTAAAGGCCTCAGGTGCAACATCTTCCCTGAAGCAAACCAAAAAAATGCGCTCACGGTTCTGCGGCACTCCGAAATCTTTGCTGTTAAGAATTTTCGTAAAGACCTTGTATCCGATCTGTTCGAAGGCGCCCTTGATGACTTTGAAGGTTCTTCCTTTGTCGTGGATAGTCAAACCCTTAACGTTTTCGCAAAAGATGACCTTCGGTTTGTGTAGGTCACAAATACGAACAACATCCTGGAACAAAGTTCCCCTACAAAGGCCCTTGTAGTCATCGTTGAAGCCCATTCGCTTTCCGGCCAATGAGAACGCCTGGCAAGGAAATCCGGCAAGACAAATATCGAAATTCGGAACATCTTTTTCGTCAATCTGTGTGATGTCGCCCGCTATTTCGAAACTGTCGTCAAAATTAGCCCTGTATGTCTTTTGTGCGTCGGTATCCCATTCACTGACAAAGACGGTTTCAATATCCGGACCAAAGGCTCGTTCAAACCCAAGGCGGATACCGCCGATACCTGCGAAAAGATCAATGGATTTCAGTTTGTTGGTCATTCATTCCTCCGAAGTGCAGATTTTAGCGGCTCTCGAAAGACTTCGTTCGTTTGCGATTTCGCCTGACTCTTTGCCCGACCTCAGCCACTCGATTGTTTTCTGAACCGTTTGTTCCGAAAGATCCTTGTTGCCGAAAGCACAAGTCCATACAACCAAAACTCTCCAACCTGCATTCTGCAAGGCAAGAATATTCTTGGCATCCCTTTCCATATTTCCGTGAATCTTGTTGGTCCAAAATTCACGATTTGTTTCGGGAATCTTACTTTTCGGGCAGCCAAGATGTCCGTGCCAGAAACATCCGTTAATGAATATCGCAGCACGGTACTTTTTCAAAACAATGTCCGGTTTGCCGGGAAGTTTCGTGTCATTTAGACGAAACCTGAATCCCTCTCGGTGAAGAGCTTTTCGCAGGAACAATTCTGGCTTCGTATCCTTCGAGCGAATTTTCGACATATTCCTGCTGCGCGCTTCTTTCGACAGCCTGTCCACATTATCTCCGGAAAGAATCTCATTAGATCTGGAGAATTATCGCCAATCCGTAGCACTTCGTTCTTAATCTCGGTTCCAAATGCGCATCCCCGCTTCACAGAATAGATTTTTTCTTATGCGGATTTCTAAGAAATTTCGGCCCATTTCAAGGCAATGAAAAGCCTGAGGCCCCTTCAAAATTTCAAAAAGGGAGTCATGGTTTGACTTCCCTTACAGCGGATCTGGTTATGGTTACTTAAACAAAACAAAAAATGAGAGTTGCGAGCTTCTTTGCGGGTGTCGGCGGTATTGATCTGGGATTTTTGCAAGCCGGGTTCGATGTCATCTGGGCAAACGAATTTGACGAAAGAGCCTCACAAACCTACCGAAGTAATTTCTCTTCTACGTTACTGACGGAAGACATAAGAAAAGTCAAAGCATCCGATATCCCGGACTTTGACATCATGGTAGGCGGTTTCCCGTGTCAGGCGTTCTCTCTTGCCGGGAAACTACTCGGATTCGGGGACGAACGCGGAAATCTCTTTTTTGAACTCGAACGAATCCTCAAAGAGAAGAAACCAAAAGCTGTTTTCCTTCAAAACGTAAAGAATCTGATCAACCATGACAACGGCAACACTTACCGAGTGATTTGGAGTCGTCTTACCGAGGCAGGATATTTTGTCAGAGAGCAAATTATGAATTCCTGCGAATACGGAAACCTGCCGAAAAACCGTGAACGTATCTACATCGTTGGTTTTCGTGATCGAAAGGTCTATGAACGTTTCTATTTTCCCAGACCGATTCCACTAACGACAAAACTATCCGATTGCATCAATATGGTCGAACCTGTAGAGGAGAATTTTTACTACCGGCAAGGAACTTGTCAGTTTTACGAGACTCTCGCTTTAGGCGTTCAACACAGCAACACTCTCTACCAGTGGCGCAGACATTATGTTCGTCAAAACCGGCGCGGTCTTTGCCCCACTTTAACCGCAAATATGGGAACCGGGGGCCACAATGTTCCAATCGTAAAAACCAAATTCGGAATCAGGAAGCTCACTCCCAGAGAATGTTTCAATTTCATGGGCTATCCCAAAGACTATAAATTGCCCAACCTCAATAACTCTTGCTTGTACAAACAGGCTGGAAACAGCGTCACCGTTCCGGTTATAAGGCGGATTGCCGAAACGATGAAATCTGCAATCGAAGAGCAAGAACCTCGAATCGAACGCTATCAACAACTACAACTTTTCTAGGTCGAAATTCCCATACAGCAAAGGATCAACAACATGAATCCAAGAGTCTTCATTGCGCTTGCACTGGCGCTTACCTGTAACCTCTCTTTTTCCGCCACTCTCGAAGGATGTGTCGTGCGCGTGGCTGACGGCGACACAGCAACTGTTGAACTCGATAACGGAAAAAGAGAAAGGATTCGCTTCGAGGGCATTGATGCTCCGGAGTCGAGTCAAACCTACGGACGTGAGTCCCGTAAAAACCTCATTGATCTCCTAGAAAAATACGGCTCTTGCGTCATTGTGGAATATGACAGAAGAGACAACTATGGCCGCATTGTCGGTAAAGTCATCTCCGGAGGTGTCGATCTCAACCTTGAACAAGTCAAGTCCGGGTCTGCATGGGTTTACCGCAATTATCTTAAAAACCTCTCTTTGGCCGATAAAGCCCGCTACGTTGCAGCAGAAGTTTCAGCCAGAAATCGCGATGCAGGACTTTGGATTGATCCTGATCCGACCGCTCCGTGGATATACCGTAGAAACAACCGATAGGTTCGTGCCGTTCAAAGAATCAAACGGGAAAGCATTGCTGCCCACTTCCCCGCTCAATTTTTACTCCAGCAGCAAATTTTGGAGACAATCCGCTTTTTCAAGTCGTGCTAAAACGTAGTGCAACGATACAAAAACAGGACTTCAACCCTTTTTGCTTTTAAAGGGTTAAGTATTTCGGAAAGAACAACGGAGGACTTTCATGCAAAACAAAGTTTGGAAAATCGCTTTCTGCAACCTGAAAGGAGGCGTAGGTAAAACAACCCTTTCGGTGCAGTTCGCAAGGTGGCTTGCCTTGCACGGAAAAAAGGTACTTTTGATTGACGCTGATTGTCAGGGAAACGCAAGCTCGACCTTAATTCCCGAATCAACCGGGATTGAAGGTCAAACCTTCTCAACCCTGGGTATCCATTGCACAAAGGCGGCGGAACTCTTTTCCGATAAATGCGGTTCTGTCATCCCGTACAAAACTGAGGCCGGCATTGACATTATCCCGAGCGAAGTTGCGGACGTTGATCTCGTCAGATGCAGTTTCGAGTCAATGGAGGCTTCTTTGAATGTCGCCTCTAACGTCAGCAAAGTTGAAAATGAATACGACTACGTTATTTTCGACTGCCCTCCTTCTTTGGGAACAGCCGTAGCAGGACCTCTTTTGGCATCAGACAGACTCATCGTTCCTGTAGTTCTCGGCGGAAACTTTCAAGAGTCCATCCGAAGCATCCGCGCAGCAGTTGACGCAATTCGCTCGTCAACGCCGAAACTGAAGCTCTTGGGATACGTCGTGAACAATTTGCCCCGCAATTCGCCGCTTGACGAAAAACTCTTCGAAAACGTCAAGGATTGGCTTGGAGAGGATGTATTTCCAACCTGCATTCACAATCGGCTTACCACTTTGAGAGCCGGACAACTCAAAAAACCCGTCTTCGGGTTCTTGAATAAGAAAGCCAGCCGGGAATTAACTGAATTTTTCGACTCCATCATGGATCGTCTCGGAGAATCCCGGTTAGGTCTTCCGGAAATTACAAAAGAGGAGAAATAAATGGCCTCTAGCATGAAAGACTTGTTTGGCTTCATAGCAAAAGACGATTCCCTCAGGACGGAAGGTCAGATTCTGAGACTAAGCCTGGGTCTGATCGAAGTAAAACCTCAGGTGAGAAAGCATTTTGACGAGGAAGAATTAAAAGCTTTGGCTGAGTCGATCAAAGCTGTAGGTCTCCAAGAGCCTCTTACGGTTATGGAGGAAGATCCTCATTCTCATAAATACACTCTCGTCAACGGTGAAAGAAGATATCGCGCTTTGAAACTCATTTATGGCGAAGACTTCCAAAATACCATGGTCGAGTGCTATGTAAGAGCAAAGCCTGTCGAAGAAAATCATAAGAAACTGCTGCAAATAGTTGATAACGAAGTTCGATCCGGACTTACGGTATCCGAACTCGTTTCTACCATCCGCTATCTGGAAAGAAACGGCATCAAACGCAAGGAAATAGCAAAAGCTTTAGGAGGAGTTACATCAGCCAAGATGACCAAGCTGTATGCGCTGGCTGATTATGATTGCCCCGCTTTTTTGGAACCTCTGATGTCGATGACCACGAGTTACCAAAATTTGTATTTGCTCAGGAATTTGGCTAAAAAGTATCCTGATGAAGTTAAAAACTTCTGTATCGAGTGTGTCGAAGAAGGCGTTTTCTCCGAAACCCAAATGAATGCACTTAGGGCAAAGATCAAAGAAATTGAATCTCCCGACTTCACCGCAGAAAAATCCGTCGATCCTGATCGCACGTCTGACACAAGCAAGGAAGAGTCTTCGTCCGTTGTGAAGGAAAATGATCCCACAGCGCCCAAGGAAACGAGTGAGGCTGATACTCAAGAAACAAAATCAGTTCAAAATCCTTGGAAAGCCTCCCAGACAATTTCCGGAGAAAAGACCGTTGCCGTAGAACAGGAAAATTCCGGTGATCCTGAAGAAAGTGAAGGTTTCCGCGAGGACGGCGAAGAAAGACAAGGTTATTCCGAGATCAACGAAAGAGATGATTACGATGATCCTTCAGTGAATGATGAAGGGAACGAAACCGCTGAGACCCGTTTACCTCGTGGCGAGAGTACCTCAAAACCCGAAAAACAAGAAACGAAACCTCCTAAAAAGTTATGCGGTGTCCGCACCATTCTGGCCTTTGATCAAGCTGCCAACCAGCTGATCTGCGTCCTGGACGATTACACACAGGTCGAAGTAAGCCCAAGTCAATTAAAGGTAAAAATTTAGTCTTCCTATTGATTGTTCTCCCGACTTGCTGCATTTCCCCGTCAAGGCTCTAAAAATCGCTTTGGCGGGATTTTTATTTTTGAACCTATTCTCTCTCAAGTTTGTTTTTCTTTTCGATTGTGGAGCGATTTGTCTGCATTATCGGGACTTCCTAAAAGAGCATCCCTGGAACCAAAAGGCCGAAGGGTGTAGCTTCCCAAAACCTCAAAAGTTTATCGAAGACTTTTTGTGACTTTGGAAAGACATTCAAGTTTTTCGGGTCTGTTGAACGTGAAAAAGCTCCCTCCGAAAATGGGGCCTCAGGATACATTCATTATGGTAATCCAGCCACCCTCCGGATTACATTGTATTTTCGTTCCGACAATGTAAACCGGAACCCCTTCGGATTACATTGTTTTTCATTCAATAAAGTAATCTGATATCCCTCGGTTTACATTGTTAAACAAAGCACAATGTAAACTGACCATCCTCGGTTTACATTATTGGCCCTTGCACAATGTAATCTGGTCATCCTCGAATTACATTGTTAGCCATTCCATAACGTAATCTGGTCTCCCTCGGATTACGTTATTAAGGAATGCACAATGTAAACTGACCACCCGCGGTTTACATTATCAGATATTGATGGCCTCCGAACTTTAGATAAGAACCAAACAAAAAGCGGAGCCACCCAAGACTCCGCTGATTATTCAAAACCAAACTATGACTTAATTGCCTTTAATTTTCTTTTCAAGAATTGAAATTTTCTGAGACGTTTCTACCAAGAAACCAGAAGCCCGTCTGCAACCTGCAAAATGTGCATCGTAGATATTTTGAAGAAACTTCTTGTGCTCACCTGAACCGGTGAAGTCATTAGCTTTTTGCTTAAAGGTTCCCGGCTCTATTGTGAGATACTCGCTTTCAGTCAGGTTGCTTACTCCGCCCTTTTTCCATTTAGGTCTAATTCTTTTCCATGGAATAGAGATTCCAACCTCTCTCATCTGAACAAATACAAGAAAAGGCAGCGCATCTCTCCTGTCCTTGACTGAAAGTTCTTTATTTCGTTCGCTTATATCTCGTTTATAAGAGCGAAAGGCCACCACCATACGAAGTGCATTAAGAAAAAGCAATCGCTGATAACAACGCAAAAGTCCTCTCACCGCAGCAAAAATTGCCAACTGTGCTTCTTTACCGTTACTTTCGAACCACAAGTCGATTTTATCTACGGCACCTCGGTCCTCTCCTTTCGAGGTGTCATCGGGATATCGCTCACCGTAAACATCCAGTTCGTTTAATTCTCTCAAGGACTCCTCTAGTTGCTTCAAACTTAAACTTGTTTGCGCCAGAGCATCTTTAATCTCATTCATCTGCCCTTTCCCCTACCCAATTTTCATGAAAAGTTAAACATCGTTCAAGTTTTTCTCTGTAATCCGAAACAAGCCGATTATCCCGCCTGTTATCACACCAAGGGCAAACATAAAAGTTACGGATGAAATTACCGTCTTTCCCTCTGGTATAGGCGTTCTGCACAAGAATTTCTTTCCCGCACTCACATTCTTCAATAAAGATATCTCCCTTTAAGACCCCCAATACGGTGTAAAAAATCTCTCTCAAATTCGGGATCGAGTCCTTGAATTTTTCTGACTCGACGAAGCCGTCCAAAACCATTTGGCGGGCGAAGGCAAGAGATAAAAGATCTATTTGAATTGTTGTTCCCAGAGCCTTCTTCTCAGCGTTCAGGCTATTGCTAAGATCAATTTTTAATTTGAACACGGGCCGGTTATTCATTTTTTCGGGCAATTTATCAAGAAGTCCCGTGACCATTTCTGACGACTCAAAATATTTAAGAACTGTCGCAAAAATAAAACGTCTTTTGTCGCGATAGACGGTTTCGTGGGAAAACAACCCTTTCGGCTTTTCTCTTGCCAACCGATATCTTGATGTTTGACAATTATCTCGAAGAAATTTGATAGAAATATCAGGAACGGCGTTTCTAATGATCTCGTTGTCATAGCCCAAGGAAAAAAGTTGAAGCGCTTCTGCCATAGACTCAAGAGAATCTACCCTTTCAACACTCGTATTTCTAACTGCTGTATTGGTCAATTTAACTATCCCTGAGAGGTTGCGAAACCGTGTTTTGGATCAAAGTAAGAGCTGCAAAGCCGGAAATAAATCTTCAAAACATCAAGACAACCGGCGACGTTCGCTCGATTATTTACGTTCCTAAGCCTGAACAGGTAGGTAGAGAAATTCATGTAGCATTTAAGCGAATACCAGACTTCTTCGATACTGTAAGAGCCGCTGAGAATGTCTTGAACCATCCAATTTTCCAAACCAAATATTGAAGGGACAAACTCTGGGCAGGTGGAAATACTTTCCAAAACGGCAGACCAATACCTGTATTCCAGGCTCGGTTTTATGGTGACTTTGGGTCTGAAAGTTCTAAATTCCCGCACACCCTTATTGAAACTATCCTGATCAATAGGAGCAGGAACGAACCATGTTTTATACGGATCTGCGTAGCGAATCAGATCCTTGAGCCCCTGTTCCGTTAATTTTTCTGAAAAATACTTGTAATCACACTCTGTAATGAAACGGTGATCAATCCAAAATGATTCTTCGGGTCCCTCGTCCTTCCGAATCTTCTCCTTCCGACATACATCGAAAAAATCGTGATTGAGACTTTCGACTTGTGTACGTATCTTTTCCCTAGCTTGTTTTAGTTTTTGAAGATCCATTTTGTCACCCTACCTCTGCCGGGAGAGTTGTTTGTATATTTTTAGAACTTTCAAGGCATATCGCGCCTGACGGCCTGAATCGGACCAATTGTGGTATCTTCCTATGCCTGTTACTAAGTCGCCCGATGCCGAATCAAGTGCCTTTTTTAAGATTTTTGCACCCGTTCTCAAGTTGATTTCCGGGTCAAACATTTCCTTATGGTTAATCTTGTTAGAGTGCCAAAGCAAATTAACCTGCATCAGACCGACATCAACGGATTTAATTCCCATCTTTTTTAGTCTGGCAACTTCAATTTCCGCATCTTTCTTCGACGCGGCAAAAAAAGATCCTTGAGATGAACAGACGGCCCACGGCCAAGGTTGCTTTACTTTTTTATTGGCGGGTGCAAAACCGCTTTCACTGATTGAGACCGAATAAAGTAAAAGAGGGTCCAGTCCTACTTCATTGGCAATTCTTTCGTAAATGCTTCCGGTGAGAAAATTAGAGGCAAAGCATGAGTTTGACAAAAGGATAAACGTCAAAATCAGCGTTTTTCTCATATCTTTTCTCCTAGGACCGAATCTAAAGATTCAATTCGTAACTCTTTCTTTACAAAACTTCGCAAGATTGAGTATATGCCCACGGAGTAAAAAAAATATCCGTAAAAATATAGGGTTAAATATAAATTTCCCCCTGCATACAACTTTTTGACCCAAACCCCCTATTTTTCAACAAGAATATGTCTTGTTGGGTTAAAAATGCGACAAATTTTTGTCTCGGTAATTTCACTTACCCTTTTCTTGTTTTTCTTGGTATTGTTGTTTTTATCGCAGTTTGAATGAATTTCGATACATTTTTTTAATTGAAATTCTTTGCTTTGATCGGATCAAACTTTAACCTTAAATAGAGCTTTTTCTCACGAATAACAGAACAAGGACTCAAAGGGATATCAGAAAGAGAAAATTCCTCTTCAATCGGTCTGAATATTTCATCCTTGATCGTGCTTAATGAGCGGCCTCTAACGTTTTGATAAAACAAGTCTTCCAGAATATCGCTTGTGAAGGAAATTTCCACTTCCGGACGGTCGAAATATGCCTCAAGTATTTGAAAATTCCTAGCATCAAACAGGGCCATTACGTTATTGACGCCAACCATGTACAGGAAATTTGATAGAAAAAATTTCGCGTTTGCACTCCTTACCCCGAAAAGATGAAACCATTTCCAAAAATAGAGTAGTTGGCGACACTCGTTAAAAAGAGCAGAGGACTGGGTAGTAAATTTAAAAGAGACTTGACCTCTTTTACTTCTATTCAATCCGGTAATACTTTGAAAGTGAACTCCACGAGTAAGAATGAGGGGTTTTTCTAAAAAAAGGAGGACTTGCTTCAAAGACGAGAAACTCCCTCGATAGCCCTCCAAGTTCCTGACATCACGCTCTCTGATGACAACAATACCTTTGTCGTCCGGTTGGAATTTCAAAAGAAGAAGACAATACAAGAAGGAACTGTTGGAAAATTTTTCATCTAACGCTCGAAAAATCACCAACAGCAATTCAAGCGGGAAGCCGGACAACTTAGTCTCCTCTAAAGCAATCGAGAATCAATTTTAAGGATTTATAGCGATCTTCATCCGGATTCCCAATAGCGCGAATTTCGCTCATGCACTCCTCTTCAGATATACCCGGTTTTCCCACCATTCTTCCGTAAACCCTAATGAGCCTCAGTGCTTCTTCCCCGGTAAAGCCTCCAAACGCGTTTGCGGATCTTTTCCTCAATTGACCGGAATAATATTCGTTCAAAAGATCAAGGACGAGATACTGAATCCTATGTTTTTCCGGAACAGGAAATATTTCAAATGAAGGGTACAGAGAGTCTTTGCTGTTTCGCCTTATTCTGGTTCTAAAGTTTCCCAGATCGAAACTTCGCGGATTGTTCTCGACGGATTCTTTATTAAATTCACACGATGCCTCCAAAGCTCGGATAATCCAGTCGGGTTTAGACAAATCCTCCCTATTCACCTTCATAAAAGAAGCTTGTCTTTGAGGGTGACCGCCCTCCAAATAACAATAAAGAATATGAGCTCCGATATGTGGATAACACAGTTTGTCCAACTGAAAGCAATTCAGCATCTCCCTACCGATTCTTGAGGTTTCGGCATAATTTCGAGCCAGAGTTCTCCTAGTTTTTTGAGTCTCAGGATTTTCCGGGCTTTTTTCGCTATTTTTTGTCATACGGTCTATTGCAGACTTGGTGTAAGCAACAACCCAGCATTCATATAAATAAAGCCCTTTTTTATGGATGTTCTGAGAATCTTCCGCAAGTTTTTCGAATACTCTTTTTGCTTGCGACATTTGTCCTTCTGCAAAGCAGTATCGGGCGTAAATACCTTTTCCGGTATTAGTGCTCAACAGTTTTTCTCGGTCTGCACGAGTAAGTTTGAATTTGCTGTCTTCCGCAATTTTCTTTTGCAGTCTCAGCGCTGTCTCTACCAACTCGCAGTTCATGTCGTGAATCTCCCGTGCTATTTCATTGCCGAAAATTTTTACGGGGGATTCACTCACCAAACTCAAAAAACCGAGATCCAGGCGTAGCGCTACGTTTTCCATGTCGAAGCTCTTCAATTTAGTATTTGAATCGTGGGAAAAGCTGAGGAACCGGCCGATCCTAGATAGACCGAAAGCCAATTTTTAAAACCTTTAGGCAAAGGCAAAATTACTGTAGGGAAAGAAATCTGTGATCCGGACTCCAACTTTTCCTTCAAATTCAGTGCGATCTCTGTTTCTATTTCGTTCTCGGGAAATACCAAAACGCACTTAACACCTTGCTCAGGATAATATCGGCCCAGATTCTCAGAAGTAAGAAGCGCTCTGGTTGATACGGACTTGAAAACACTTGCAATTATCAAAGCAGATTCAAGCTTCACTGAAAGACAAACAACTTTTGACGAAGAATTGAACTTTACGAATCCCGAAAAACCATTAGTCGTCTTTGTATGAAGAAAAGTCCAGCCGTTCGCAGCCTTTCCTGTGTACACGCCCTTTGAATTGATGGTCGCACTCAGCACCCCTGTCAGTCGATTGGAATTGTCTTTTACAGCGAAAAGAAGTTGTGTGTCGTCCTTTTCCATCCGATACCTGAAGTTTTCCAATATCGGATCCCCTACACAAAATTCAAGATTCCGCCGATTAAAAAACTTCTTAACCGCCTCTGAATCAATGAGAGAGGGATCGTATTCAAAGGCGTTCTGCCAAACGGACAAAGGAGTCTGAGTGATCGCCATCAACAAATTTAGGCGCGGAGACCTCTGCCTTCAGGCAGGGGAGGAAGCGCCTTCTCCTTTCGAATTTCTGTTATATAAGTTTGTCTCTTTTCCAGCAGATGCAGCTTCTTGTAGCTGATGCCTGCCGAAATGCGGGTTCCGTCAAGTTTTCGAAC
>ENA-UESD01000605-UESD01000605.1-human-gut-metagenome-genome-assembly--contig:-NODE-605-length-32229-cov-52.251928_pt1 | contig 32229 bp, 44 predicted proteins | sample MGYA00242985_ERZ507986 | MGnify/ENA primary metagenome ERZ507986 (study PRJEB26167, sample SAMN06115408) | human gut metagenome | host: Homo sapiens | place: China:Guangxi | collected 2016-04-06... | reverse complement strand
GACAATCCGGACATTTCGGACAATCCGGACATTTCGGACAATCCGGACATTTCGGACAATCCGGACATTTCGGACAATCCGGACATTTCGGACAATCCGGACATTTCGGACAATCCGGACATTTCGGACAATCCGGACATTTCGGACAATCCGGACATTTCGGACAAAACAAAAGAGGGACAGCTGATTATTAGATCAGCCGCCCCGCCGGGGAATTTTATTTTACATTTTGCTCGACCCATCTATCTACCCGCCGCCGGATGGCATCGGCGTCCATGTCGCAGCCCATCTCCATCAACTCAACAGCCACGTCCTGAGGTTTTTTGCCGAGGATGCAGATGCCGGAGATAGCCGCCCGTAGGATAAAGTCGTCACAGCTCTCGACGATTTGCAAGCCTTCGAGATATGCTGCTTCGAGCTTTACGTTTTTGTCCTTGAGTTTTTTTATCTCGGTCTCTCTCTGTGTGTAGGCATTGTCGGCAGTACCGCGCACTGTGGCGTGGCCGATGATACAGGCGTTTCCGTCGCCGCGAGAGGACTTTACAACATCGGCCACCAGCTCTGGCCCTTGTGCCTGCTTTTCTTCCAGCTTTTTGATGAGCCGCTTGCGGGCCTTGATGTCATAAGGGATTGCATACAGTTGCTTAAACTCTCGCGGTTTCATCCTTCGCCCCTCCTAGAGGTTATTTTAGCTCAAAATATCTTACCAGCTCTGTTTTTATCTCAGCTTGAGTTATCCATCCGCAGGTAAAAAAGCTGTAATCCTGCAAAATAATGGCATAGCGTGTGGTGTCGGTTTTGCCTTTAAGGTCTCGTGTATCATCCACCTGTCTCCAGAGTATCGCCCCGCCGGGCAGCTTTTGGGTGTAGTAGGTCAGCTTAAAAGCAGGCTCCTCAAGATTTAGCTCCCATGCTGCCAAGCTATTTAATGTTTTCGCCGCCAGCTTGACAAGTGTGTCATGGCCTCTTGGTATACCATCCGGCTCTTTTGTAGCAGGGATGCCGCAAGCCTTACAGGCATCAACAAACCAATGCCATGTAAAAATCACCTTTTGAGTCCGGTCGGCGTTGCGCAGCACAAGCCCTCTCGGTAGATAATTGACATACCCACCGCCCATCAAAGGGTGTCCATTGTGGACATTATGGCAGCTGTCCAAAAGATTCCCGCCGGTAAATTCGGGCAGCGCCTCAATCCAGTCCTCGTGGCAGATCTGCACAGCATATTGATACGCCCACTCGGGGAGTTTTGTTGCTGTCTGATGCCAGTCCACACCATCCTCAGATGTGGTTGCTGTGCTTTTTGTAGGCTTTTTCTCGGGCGATGCGGGCTTTTCCGAAACCGTTACCGGAGCTTTACTGTTTTGTGCTTTTTGAGCCTCAAGCTCTTCGGCATTTGCCTCGGTAAAACGCGTATAGTCTTGCGCTGCTTGATAAGCCTGCATCAAACCTATCTCGCCAGACATTAACCGCTCTTTAATCAGCTCGTTTTGGCAGGAGGCGATGACGTTCAGCCGCGCCGCTGCACCGGTGCTAAGTCCCAGTATCCGGCAAACCTCGTCTCTTACCTTGCCCTCAAGCTTACCGTCTCTCTTTTTGTGGGTCAACGCCTCTTTGAGTGCCTCGTACTGGGCAAGACGCTCGCCATCGGTCAAATCTCGGGCGGTAGCGTTGGCCGTGATAAGAGCTATCTTGTCATCCAACTCACCCTTGCTCTCCACGATGACGCAGGGCAGAGACTCAAAGCGGTTATCGCCCTCTTTGGCCAGCTCTTCGCAAGCTGTCAAGCGCCGCTCTCCGCCGATGAGCTTGTAGCCGTTGTCCCACCGAATGACCTCAAGCGGCTGACGGACCCCATGCAGCCGGATGTCCTCTTTGAGCTTTTCGATGTCGCCCACGACATAGATTTTGTTGTCCGGGTTGCGCATGATGTACTCGCGTGGCAGCATCTTTACTTCCATCTGCCCCGCCGGGGTGGATGTCTGAGGCTGGATGCTCAGGAGGTTGCTTATCAGTCCGGGGCTCATCATGCCACCCCCTTTGGCTTTTTGGGAAGAGTCATCCAGCCAACCACCGGACGGTCTATTTTGTTGTTATAAACTTCATCTGGGTTGAAGTGGCGATATTCCCACCAGCCCTCCGGGATTCGGTAGTCGTCCTGTTCCTCGTCGTATGTTCCAAAGTCAGGAAGATCTTTCCAATTCCATTCGCTGTCTTCGGAGAAAACATTGCCGTTTTCGTAGTGCGCCGTTGTAATTCCATATCCGCCAATTTCGTTGAGGTATAAAATTAAAACTTCTGTCTCTACTTTTGGAAGTTCGGTGTCTGGGTTCTTCCACCGAGGATATAGCGTTTCTTTGTCATAGACCGTCATTTCATCGATGAAGTCTTCCACATCATGCAGGGTCTTAATTGTCCCTTGCTCCACACCGAGCTTGAGAATAAATTTTAAGTTATTAGCATCAATCAGCCTTACCTCGTCCATCGTTCACCCCTCCACTTTCTTGGCCATATGCCGGGCCAGCTCAATGTACTGCTCACTGGCTTTGGATTTCGGGCTGTAGGCGTACAGCGGCATGTGCTCGCTGATGGCCTCCTGCACTTTCACGCTGGCATCGATGCGCAAAATCCTGCCGTCCTCGTGCCGGAAGAGCGGCAGCCCGCTTTCCGCCACCTGGTTGATGGCTTTGGCACCGTACCGGGTGCGGCGATACATGGTGGGCAGGACGCAGAGCACTTCCAGCGCCGGGTTGTAGGCCTCTTTGGCCTCTTTGACCTGCTTGAGAATCTCCGCCAGTCCGTCCATGGCCCACTCGCCGCAGTCCACCGGGATGATGACCCAGTCCGCACAGACAAGGGCGTTGACCGTGGCCATGTCGATGTCGGGAGGACAGTCCATGATGCAGTAATCGTAATCTTCGCGGTGCTGCTCCAGAGCGTGCCGCAGGCGGTCGTGCCGGGGCCGCATGGTCTCCAGCGTGAGCCGCTGGTTTGCAAAAATCATGTTCATGCAGCTGGGGGCGACATCCACGAACCTAAAATTTTTGTAGTCCGGGATCTGGATCACGTCCCCAAGCTTTGCCTCCAGGGTGAGCACGTCGGCCATGCTCTTTTTCTCCGGGTCAAAGCACCGGAAGAACTTGGAGGTGTTGGCCTGCTTGTCCAGGTCCATGACCAGCACCCGCCGGGAGTACTTCCACCCGAGGACGCAGGCCAGGTTGCAGGCGGTGACGGACTTTCCGACGCCGCCCTTGAGGTTAATAATTGCAATTTTGCTCATCTTGCGCATTGTGGTCTCCTTTTTGCTCATCTGCTTGTCTTTATTTTGGCTGCTGCGATTTGATAACCCTGCCACCGGTCCATAAACCACTCTCTCCACCGAGAGCACTCGCGGAAAAAGTTGTGCGGACGGTCACGGCAAGTCGCATATGCACAGCTGTTACACGGGTTATCATCCGGGTAATGCCGGGTGTGGCCATCGTCGCCTCTCATGCTCCATCGCCTCGCTTTGTCCTGAGTCGGCGTATTGATGCCCCTGCCATGTCACGCAGAGGCGTTTGTTGGCTCTGGGCCACCGCCGCCTGGCTCTGGGCCTTATAGTAATGCTCGATAGTCGTCGGCGCCCTCAAAATCGTGACCCGCAGATAGCTGCGGATGTTTTTGATGGGCTGCGTGGTCTTGCTCATGCTCTCCATGATGTACTCGATGTGTCGGCTGGTCAGCTTGTCCAGCTGTTGCCGGATGGCCTTGGTGTTTTGGAGCTGCTGCCCGACCTGTTGGCACTCATCCGGGCAGGCATACATCTCCACCACGGCGTCCAAAAGCTCATCCAGCTCCTGAGGGTCATACCGCTTGGCCAGTATGTCGAGCTCCAGCTGCTGACGGAAGCGTTCCCGCAAAGCATCCAGATCCGCGCTCTCGTCCATCAATCTATCCGGTTTCTGCGCATCGCGCAGATAGATAGATTTCCCTAATAGATTTCTATTAGATTTCTTCCGGGAAAAATTTTCACGGGTCTGAGGGAAAATTTTTCCCGGGTCTGGCGACATTTTTTTCACCGGTGCAAAATTTTCACCGGTGAAAATTTTTCCCGGGTCGGCAGCGTTTTTAGATGCGGGCTCTTCATCCGGGATAACCAGTTCTTCGACGTCCGGCACAGTGCGGTAAATGTTATGGACAACACCGTTGACGGTCTCTTTTTGCATCTCGATAACACCGAGGCTCTCGAGAGTTGCAAGGTGAGTCTTAGCAGTGCGCTGGGTAAGAGGTGTAGTCTGCTCAATGTAATACGAGCCGCCGCGATACCAGCTCTGGTTATCCTGCGAAAAGCCGTAGATGATGGCAAAGACCAGCGCCTCATTGACGGAGAGCTTGAGATTTTTGAACATCCAGGGCTGGATAACAATGTAATTGGTAAATTTCTTTTTTTTACTGCTCACACGTTACCCCCCCCCTCAAAATGGCAAGTCATCGTTGTCGTCGATGACGGCAAAGTCGTCTGCATCGCCCCGAGAATAGGCCGGTGCCGGGTCGCGGTAGTCGCTGGGCGGTGCCTCGCCGCCCTCATCCACTGCCTGCCCGCCGGGCTTTTTGCTCGAGCCTGCAAAGCTCAGACTGTCGGCCACGACTTCTACAGCCGTGCGCTTGTTGCCGTTCCTGTCCTGATATTGCCGAGTCTGGAGACGGCCCTGTACGGCCACCATACCGCCCTTTGCAAAGTGCTTGCACAAAAAGTCTGCATTGTGCCGCCATGCGACAACGTCGATAAAATCGGCCTGTCGCTGCTGACCCTGCTGGACAAAGCTCCGGTCACAGGCAATGCGGAATGCACACACATTGATACCCGCCGGAGTGGTTTTAAGCTCCGGATCAGCCACAAGCCGACCCATGATAGCTACTACATTAAGCATCTAAATAATCCTTCCCGACCTCCTGCATCCAGAGGTCATGCCCATATACCCACTCAAAAGTCTTCTGGGCCTCGCCCTTGAGCCAATGCATCATCTCGGCGTTGTGGTGGACGCCCTCAGGCGGCTCGTTGTGGTGCCGGTGGCAAAGCCAGACTTTGAGGCCGTACCGCTCCGAAAAGCTCCGCAAAGGCCCGTTGAGCACATGATGCTCTTCGAGGCCCGCAGTTGTCTCCACGAGATACTTTCTCCGGCAGATGTAGCAACACCTTGTGGTCTGCATAATGCTCTTGCTCATCGCGGCACCTCCTGCCACTCCTGCCAGTAGGCCGTGACGTTGGGGTCATTTACTCCCATCTCGGCCAGCCGGTCAAATATCCCGTTGATAAAATCAGTCATCTGGGCCGTAGTAAAGCTGCTGGACCCTCTCATACACTTGACAGTGCATCGGTCATCATCCAGCAGCTCCACGACGTGTACCAGCTTGTATGCTGTGCGCAAAATCGGGACGGCACCCGTCGGCACCTCCAAAAAATCAAAGTCCACGCCGTACTCGTCCAGCATCTGCACATAGCAGTCTTCCGGGCTCATGCCGCCCGCCCGTCCGCCGTTGTAGGTGTCGGCCATGATGGTCAACAGCGCCCACATCATGCGGTTTTGGTTAAGGCTGCGTCCCTTGCGCTCCGGCTCAAATGTGACCGTCAGACGCAGAGGCTTGCCATGTGCCAGATCATCCAGCTTTTGGCGTATCTGAGTTTTAACAAATTCCGCAGAGTTTTCCACGGCAAAGCCCCGCCGGGCTGGGTCATACACCACGGGCAGCCGCCCGATTATGCCTTTTCGTCCCATAAGACTTTCTTGCCGTCGGGGAGAGCAAACTGTACCATGCAGATATGCCCGTCCTCAGCACGGGCGAAACGGTCAACCGTGAGCTTTTCCGCCGCGCGCCATACGCCGTGTTGGTCTTTCACCATCGGAACCTGATCGCTCTTCAGGGCGATGGGCTTCAGGTCCATCACGTCCTCCGCGACGCCGAACAGTGCCGCCGCGCAGAGAAAGCTGGTGTTTTCCTGCATCCGGTCCACATCGGCGGAGGGCAGGCACATCGGCCCGGCATCCTTCCGCACCGGAAGACCATTGGCAGGGGAGAGCACTTCGAGCTGGCATCTCCACCAATTTTTTGTGTAATAGTACGAGTTGCCCCAGCCCAGCGGGCCGTATGTCTCGTTGAGGATGTACCGCACGGCAGACTCCTTCGGGAGCACAACAACGCGGATTCCATCCTCGCAGGCAGCGATAACGCGCACCACGCACTCCTGCGGCTCGATTTTGCGGGGGACAGGCCCGGCCACGGGAAAAGTGACCGGTGGGGGAAAAACTCCCCCAGAGGCTTTCTTTGCCCCCTGAGAAGGCCCACGCCGCCCGGATGCCGGTTTACTGGATGCCATCGTCGTCGCCCTCCAGATACTCTGTGGGAGAAGGGAACGCGCTGGCATCTGCGTCAGCAGTCCCATCCGGGAGACTATAGCCGCTCTCACGCACGTCACGCTCCAACAGAGCGCGGCAGTAAGTGCAGGCGTCACGCGCCTCCTGTACGGTCAAGTCGCTCTTTGCGAGCAGCAGGTAATTGCGCATGACCTCACCGGCCGCTTTTGCCCTCTCACTGTACTTGCGAAAACCATGCTTATAATTTGCCATTTGGTCTACCTCCTAAAAATTTATCTGCGCGGGTTGCGCTGGCAGCGGCTCTTATTTTAGTTCCTGCTGCCATCGGAATTGGTATATTAGTTATCCGTCGCCGTAGCCGGAGCCGTAGCCGGAGCCGGAACCGGAGCCGGAGCCATAGCCGGAGCTGTAGCCGTAGCCGTCGCCGTCGCCGGAGCCGTAGCCGTAGCCGGAGCCGGAGCCGTCGCCGGAGCCGTCGCCGTAGCCGGAGCCGAAGTCGAAGCCGGAGCCGTCGCCGGAGCCGTCGCCGGAGCCGTCGCCGTAGCCGGAGCCGGAGCCGTAGCCGGATCCGTTAGTCACTCGTGCCATACCGGAACCCCCTCGATGCTCTTCTGGGCTTTATCGGTAATGGGGATGATCTCGATGGCCTCAGTCAGCGTCACGCGGTCAACCTTGCAGGGGAACTTGCAGTTCTGCGGCTTGCTGGTGCCGTCGGTGGCGAGCTGAGACAGGCTGGCAGCACCATCCCAGTACCATATACGCCGGGCCTTGCGCAGCGTGACCTCTTTGCCGTCACGACTCTCGATGTATCCTGCGAAGACGCCAGCGCTGTAGGTGCGCACCATGCAGTACGGCATACCGTTGAGGTCAGCAGCAGGGGACGGAGTGACGGAGTCGGCGCGGACATATTCCATGCCATCAACGATAATTTTGTTGGATGCCATTTGTAGATACCTCCATTTTTGTGTGTATGACTTTGCGCTTTTGCGCTGGCAGCGGCTCTTATTTTAGCTCCTGCCGCAAGTGGAGCCAGGCATCAGTACACCCCATACTCCTGATCCAGCAGGGTATCGAGGCGGATGCGCTTTCCGCGGCCATCGCCCGCGCCGTTGTTGTTCCAGCCGTCCGGGTAGCGCTTGCAGACGTCACGCTTGGGGACGCCCATGTAGGCCGAGACTTGGTCCATTGTCAGCCGGATGCACTTGGTCTCGGCAAAAATGGCACGGTAGGCGGTATTCCACGCCTCGCCTCTAGTCGATTTCGCCACGGTCTCTCAACTCCTTCTGCCGGCGTTCATATTCCACCTGCTGGCCGTAGGTGCGGCCGGCAGCATGTGCTCTGGCACATACATCGCTGATACTGCTGCCCTGAGGCAGGGCTGCTTTTTTCTTGGCTGCATAGTATGCGGCCATTTTTTTGTTGTGCTCCTCAGCGTTCTTTTTGCGCACGACCTTGAGGCAGGCCGTGCAGTACTTGCGGCCTCCGCTCGTCTTGGCTGTGCCGCAGAGTGCGCAGTATCTCACTTTTGCAGGTGTACCCATCTTATCGCGCCGTCCTTTCCATCCGCCGGCGCTTGGCAGCGCGGATGCGGGCATTGTCCGACCGCTTAAATTTGTCCCACTCCACCAGTGCCAGCGGCAGACCGGCGACGATGGGCGCGAGGATAAAGAGCACGGCCAGAGTCTCGATGCACTTGGCCTGATAGGGCGTGCAGCCGGTGGCTTGCAAAAAGCCCTGAAAAATAAACATTACACCGCTCATAATATAAGCGCACCTCCCAACGTATAGGCCAGTATCAGCGCGATGGCCAGGTAGGCCATCCAGCCCACCAGCACCTCACGCGCCGGCTTTTTGGTGCAGACGATCAGCAGTGCTGTCATGCACCCGCCTGCCATAAAACACATAAAACAGGCAAAAATCGTGCCTCGTGTCATAATCGTCACCTCATGCCCAAAGCGCGCTCGATGGGCTCTTTGGGGTAGTCGTTGGGGTAGTTGCCGGACATATAGTTGTTTACCTGATATATCGACAATCCAGCAGCCACGGCCAGCTCGCGGTTTGTCCAACCGTGCTGGACTTTGAGCTTTGTAGCCTCGCCCTTCCACGCCCGGAACTCGTCCGAGAGGATGCGCTTGTTCCGCGCCATGTTTTCCACCGCCTTGTCAAAAGTTATAAATGATGCTCTAAAAAACATTGCCAAGCGGTGATAAAAAGTGTAAAATGAGAGTGCGGGCAATCAAATCACATTTTTTATACTTGGCAATGCATCCGAGTCAGGCCGCAAGCAGTACGGCCCGGCTCAAGTGCTCCGCGCAAGAGGGCACTTGTCAAATGGGGAATCACAACGCTCACAGCGGTTTGCACACGTAGGAGGTCTCCGTTGATTCCTGCGCCCGGAGAGGAAGGTATTAACTCTCTGGGAACATCTTTATTATAATCGTACTTGAGCGAACTTGCAAGAGGAAAAGTAGCATAAAGTACGATTTCGGCAATATCAACAAAAAGAAGGTGATAATTTTGTTTTGGGAAAACTTTGTACGGCAATGCGAAAAGATAGCAAAATCTCCAACTGCCGTTGTTGAGGAGCTCGGCTTTAAGCGATCCGCTGTAACAAGCTGGAAGAACGGTGCGCTGCCGCAGGTAAAAAACCGTAAAAAGATAGCGGACTACTTTGGCATCTCTGTCGATGAGCTGATGGGAACAAAAAAAGAGCCCGCCGGGAAGGGCGGGCTCGATGAGCAGATGCAGACGATCGTAGACTTGCTAAACGGCGCTACACAAGAGGAGCGCGATGCAGTGGAGACGCTGCTTAAATCCAAAGTCAAAAAAGATTGATTTATGCGACGTCCGACGGCGAGGTCTTTGCTCTGCGCTTGGTAAGTATTGCCAGCACGTCAGGGATGAGCTCGGGATGGTCTCGCAAGATAGCAATGATTTCGTCGTTCGTCACATGAAACACTCCTTTTTGTTGTATTTGCTGGTTTAATTTTACAACTAATAAAAAAGAAAATCAAGAGAAAAGAGGAAATACCATGAAAATTGCGGAAAAGTGCCGGGTGGCTGCGGTAGGCCTGAGCCTCGCGGCTGCTGTCGCTTTTTGCCCTCTTGCTTTTGCGGCCACCCCGGAAGAGGTGGAAGCGCAGATCAACCAGATCGGCACGGTCACGCTGGACAGCGCCACGGCCATTGCAAACGCCCAGGGTGCTTATGCATCTCTGCCCGCCGCGCAGCAGCAGATGGTTTCCAATGCCGGCACTCTGGCAGCGGCCCAGCAGGCGCTCGAAGATTTGCAGGTCAATGCCCTGATCGAGAAGCTCAACTCGAAGCTCTACAAAGAACACGATGAAGTGGAAAATGTGGACTACTATTTTTGGAGCGGCTATCCAAAAACGGATCAGTACACTTTTGTCATGCCGTACTTCTGCGGCCGTGGTGGCAATATCCAGCCCTTGCGGATGCTCTATATCTACTACGACAGGAATTGGATTTTTTATAATCAAATCATTTACAACGTAGATGGGGACATTTACTACAAGCCTATCAGCAAAGACAGCGTTTCGCGAAAGACCGTGACGGATGCCTTTGGTAATGGAGTGTATGTTTGGGAATATGGCGACGTTGTAGCCGACTCGGAAGAAATCCGCCTCATGAAAAAAGCACTTACTGCCCAAAGTGTGACGATCCGCTTTAAGGGTGACAATGCGCTGACAGACTTTCACATGGATATACACTCCCGCCATCTGGCATCCATCTCCGGCATCTTTGATGCTTATGAGTCCTTGCAGGCCGCGTCTCCCACTGTCCGAGCCCGTGCTTTGGCCGGTATGAAAAGCCATAAGCAGGGTACAAAGTTTGTAAGGCTGGCGTTTTAAGCCTGTCAAAATATTGAGCTAAGGGGAAATAAAAATGAAATGTCCAAATTGCGGCACAGAAGTTGGAAATGCAAATTTTTGCACAGAATGCGGAGCTCCATTAAAAGCCGGACTTGTCAGGGGTACAGCGCCTCAAGAAGACAACGAAAAGAAAAAGCCAAAAAGAAAAGGCTGCGGCTGTCTGACGGCGATTGTGGTGGTTCTTGTTCTTGGAATGATTGGCGGCTCTTCTGGCGCGGGAAGCACAAGTACCACGGTATCCAAACCGAGCACAGCGGCAAGCTCATCTATCTCCAAATCCAGTGAGCCCGAGTTGACGATGGGGCAAAAGAATGCACTTAGAGCAGCTGCAAATTATCTGTCTGCAATGGCTTTTTCTCATGATGGTCTGATAAAGCAGCTCGAATACGAGGGCTATTCCACCGAAGATGCAACGTATGCAGCCGATCACTGCGGGGCAGACTGGAATGAGCAAGCAGCCAAAAGCGCGAAAAACTATTTGAATGCGATGTCCTTTTCTCGCTCAGGTTTGATTCAGCAGCTGGAGTACGAGGGCTTTACGGCAAGTCAGGCAGAATACGGCGCAAGCGCCAACGGGTACTAACCCGCTGAGGTGTCCACAGTGGACACAAAAATGCCCCCGCCGGGCGGGGGCGAAGATTACTTAGAACGGCGCTTAAAAGACAATGCCAAAATTGTATAAGTAATTTTTGCCCAGTCCGGTACGCCGTCAAGCTCCGAAAGAGCCCGGGCGAAAGGGGAATGCGCTCTCATATATCTTTTGGACATCGAGATTTTGAGTCTCGATTTTTGCGCTATTTGACAGCTTGGTAGAGACAGCCTGCAAAATCTGGATGCGTTTGTTGAGGTCGGTGACGGTAAAGCCGCGCTGCTCCAACTCCTCGAGCCAGTGTTTGACATCTGCGACGGCCTCAGGAAGAGCTTCGTCCGGTGCGAAAATATTATTAAAATCCATAGTGTGCCTCCTAAAAATAAAGATTTTTAATTAAACCTCGACCATTTTGCCGTTTATGCACTCGACGTGCATCCCGGGATTTATTCCGGCGCGTTTGTCGTCCGCCGCCTGCTGTAAGATGCGGGCCGCGTCGGCATAGATGTCCGCGTCCACATCGTGCTGTGCCAGATAGTACACCAGCGTCAGCACATTGTGCCGGGCATAGCCGGACAGTAAAGTATGTACAAGCTCCTTATCGTATGCCATCTCTCAGCCCTCCCACGGTTTCCGGCTCCGGTCGGGATTCTGAGGGCGGCTTGCGGGCATCCCATCAATGATGGGCATGTCTTCGGGCAGCTCATAACGGACGGTTTTGATGGTGGCGTACATTCTTTTTTTACCTCCTATGTGGATAAAATTGACATATTTGTTATAACATGGTGGACGGCTGGACATCAACCGCGCACAAATTGCTAAAATGGCGGGAAAAAAGAACAAATTTATAATTTGATAAAATTCGACAGATGAGAAGGTGAGAGTATGACTGATTTTAGCTATCGCGTTGCCGAAGCTCTACGGATGGCCCGGGATCATGCAGGTCTGAGCCAGCGAAAACTTGCAGAGCGCATGCATATAAACCGTGAGACGGTCGCCAAGTGGGAGCTATGCTACTCGGAGCCGTCCTTGGGTGACGTCATGCAGTGGTTTACCTGCTGCGGAGTGTCAGCTGCACGTTTTATGGACGCCTGCATCCACCCGGGCCTTTTGGAGCATATCGAGGACGACCCCATCGACACCGAAAAGAGAGGCTATCTCCACGAGGCCATCGATGAGGCCAGCTCTTACGAGGTGGATGCTCTGCTATACATCCGCTATGGGGACCACGGCTCTGATCACGTCGGTGTACTGACAGAGATACTTGCAAACCTACACTGTCCGCTGGATAACCGCGTCTCTCATTGTGGCACCATCATCAGTGACTACGAGGTAGCTCATGCCCGTGGTACAGATCCAGACCCCGCCGGGCTACAGCCTAAAATGACCATCTTAAAACAGGCTCACAGCGGCGGCAAGGCGGCAGTAATCGCAGATCAGCAGGCATACAGTATCAAACGGGAGGTGTAAAAAATGCCGAGAAAAAAAGCCAAGCGCCCAGATGGGCGCTATGAGATAAAGAAGAAAATGCCCGATGGAAAGATAGGGCATTTTTATGGCAGTAGTTTGACCGAGGCCAAGAGTAAATATGAGGCGGCTCGTGATGAGCTGATTTTGCAAGCCGAAAAAGCTAAAATTGGTCCATCTTTTGAGGAAGTGGCAAATGCTTACGAGGACTATATAACAGGGCCGGGCAGTCCAATAAAAAGAGGGACGATCAGTGCCTACCGCAAACATTTTGCTCCATTAAAAAATTATTTTGGCGATATAAAGATGACTCAAATCGATGCACAAGCAGTGAGTGGCTACCTTGAGAGCTTAAAGCTCGACGGTAAAAGTTTGCATACTGTTACAAACGCCCGAAGTGTGCTCTCTTGCATTTTTAAGTACTGGTGTGCAAATTACCATGGTACAGGCAACCCGGTGCAATATGCTTCTGTCCCCGCCGGGATGAGGCGGGGCAAAAGGGAAGAGCCAACAGAGGAGCAATGCAGGCTCATCAATGAGCATCCAGAGGGATGTGGATTTTGGGCGCAGCTCTTTGAGTATACAGGCCTGCGAATCGGTGAGGCAAATGGGCTCCGCTGGGAGGATGTTGACTTGGGCGCCGGTGTGATCCACGTGCGTCGAGCGATGCCGTGGGAAAAAAATAGACCGTATTTGGAGACGCCCAAAACTGATAATGCCTATCGTGACATCCCCATCCTCTCGCCGCTCAGACCGGCGCTCCTCGAAAAAAGACGCTTACACAAAGCGTCTGATTATGTCCTGTCAGGGACTGCCGAGCCTTTGTCGCAAACGCAATATGAGTGGAGATGGGCTGTGTACTGCCGTCCGCTTGGCTTGAGCGTCCGGCAAGAGAAGCACTCAAAAATAAAGGGACAGCCCGGAAAAGTAAGGACTTACTACAAATGGAGAGCCGTTGTAACAGCGCACCAATTTAGACATCTGTATGCGTCTAACCTTTTTTATGCAGGTGTGCCGGACAAAGTAGCGCAAAAACTTATGGGACACGCAGACATTACAACGACCCGCCGGGTGTATCAACAGCTTAGGGACGCCGAAGACCAAAAGTATTATTCGCAGCTTGATGAGTATGTAAAAAATAAAGCAAATAAATGAGGTCGTCAAAAAGTCGTCAAAAGCAAAATTTACACGTAAATGCGCAAAATCCGTGGGGTTCAAATCCCCTCCCTCGCACCAGAAGATATCCACGGAATGTCGATGAAAAGTCGATATTTCGTGGATTTTTTGCTATCTGCGTCTGTCGGATACTGCCAGATACTGCGCGATACTGCCTGCTTTTGCCGGGTACTTTGTAGTCAGAATCGTAGTCAGAAAAAGTAGGTCATAGCAGGATTTTTCCGGGGTTTCCCCGGGACAAAAAGTAGTCAAAAATAATGAATCAGGCCGCCGTCTCCGTAAAACAGAGACAGCGGCCTGATTCATCAAGGGGATTATTTGTCCATATCATGGTACGAACCGTCGGGCGGCCGTGCTGTTCGACCCCTCTTCTCCGCAAGATAAAAAAATGACCCCAAGCCTGAGCTTGAGGCCATTTTTTTATGCGGGAGAAGGGGGTCGAACCCTCACTCCGTTGGAACTGGTGCCTAAAACCAGCGCGTCTGCCATTCCGCCACTCCCGCACGGAAACTTTATTTATAGTAGCAAGATTCGCCGCAAAAGTCAACTGCCGAAGGATAATTCCCTCTTTGCGTCCGCATAATAACCCCAAAAACAGCGAGGGAGGCCATAGGCGTGAAGAGAATGCAGCGGGCGAAGCTTGCGGCGGCATATCTGCTGCTGGCTCTAGCGGCAGCTTTGGGCTGGCTGTACAGCTGCCTGCCGGACCGGGTCTATCTGGAGCCGGGACAAGCCTTATATCTTCCCCGCTTTGCATGGGTCGAGCCGCAGCGCGGCCATGGGAGCCAGAATGTTGCCAGCACCCGGGCGGTGGGCAGCTACCAGACGACGCTGACGCTGGGTGGGTGGCTCCCCATCAAGACCATCCGGGCAGTGGTGACAGAGCGGCCCAGAGTGACCGTCTGCGGTACACCGTTCGGCGTCAAGATGTTCTCCGAAGGGGCGCTCATCGTAGGATTTTCGGAGATCGTGCAGGCTGGCGGCGGGACATCGAATCCCGCCAAGGAGGCCGGGCTTCACCTCGGTGACCGGGTCATCTGCATCGGGCAGACCCGCACCGAGAGCAATGAAGCCGTAAAGGAAGCCCTGGACGCTGCCGAGGGGCAGTCCGTGGAGGTCGTGTATATCCGCAGCGGCGAGCAGAAGCTGACTACCCTGACCCCGGTGTGGGACGGTGCCGCCGAGCAGTGGCGGGCCGGAATGTGGGTGCGGGACTCCTCCGCCGGCGTGGGTACACTGACCTTCGCCGACGAGGAGCTCGGCGTATTTGCGGGACTGGGTCACCCCATCAGCGACAGCGACACCGGCGAAAGCGTCGCCCTGCGCAGCGGCGAGATCGTTCCCTGCGAGATAACCGGCTGCAGTGCCGGAACGGCTGGAAGCCCCGGTGAGTTAAAGGGCCATTTCCTGAGCGCCCACGCCATCGGCACCATCCGCATCAACGGCGAGAACGGCGTCTACGGTACGACGCGCACCCACTTCTCGGGCCAGCTGAGGGAGATCGCGTTCGCGCAGGAAGTCGTCACCGGTCCCGCTGAGATATGGGCCACCATCGAGGGGGAAACGCCCCGCGCATACCGCATCCAGATCGAGCGGGTCAGCGATGCCGACCCCCGCCGGAATCTGGTCATCCGGGTGACCGACCCTTCGCTTCTGTCTGCGACCGGCGGAATCGTGCAGGGCATGAGCGGAAGCCCCATCCTCCAAAATGGGCGCCTCGTGGGTGCTGTGACCCATGTTCTGGTCAATGACCCCACCCGAGGCTACGGGATTTTCGCCCAGACGATGCTCGAACAGGCAAAAAACGCCGTTCAAAACGGTGCCGAAGCGCAGACCGCAGAATGAACAAGAAGATTTTCGTGAAAATTCCAGAAAATGTAAAAATTTCCTGTTGCAATCCATGGTAAAATATGGTAAAATCTAGACTGTAAAGGGAACTGCACACATTGGAGGATAGTACGATGGATAAAGTAAGATTTTTGATGTCGGATACCAGTGCGGATGTTACGGCAGCCTGCCGAGAGGCACTGGAGCAAAAAGGCGTAGAAGTGACCGTCGTGGAAAAAGACGGCCTTCAGATTTTGCAGAAGATGCTTGCGGTGCGGCCGCAGGTAGTTTTGCTGGATGCCTTTATGCCCGGGCTGGATGCTCTGGCCGTCAAGCAGAAATATGTCGCCGCCGGCGAAACGCACACCACGTTTTTCGTAACCGGCGCCTTCCAGAGCGAGGAAATGGTCCAGGAACTGCTGGATGAGGGCTTCGCCTACTACTTTGTCAAACCCTTCGACGAGAATGTCCTTGCCAGCCGGGTGCTCAAGGTCGCCCACGGCCACCAGAAGCGGCTTATCACGGCCAGTGTGGACAGCGACGAGCTGAAGGTCACGGGCATTCTGCATCAGATCGGCGTCCCTGCCCACATCAAAGGCTACCAGTTCCTGCGGGATGCCATCCTGCTCACCATGAACGAGCCGGAGTACATCAACGCCGTCACCAAGCGTCTCTACCCGGAGATCGCCAAGAAAAACGGCACCACCGCCAGCCGGGTAGAGCGGGCCATCCGCCACGCCATCGAGGTGGCATGGGACCGTGGCGATGTGGATACCCTGAACAGCTACTTCGGCTATACCATCCACAACCTGCGCGGCAAACCGACCAACTCGGAGTTCATTGCGATGATCGCCGACAAGATGCGCCTGGATAAGCGGCAGCAGGCGGGTTGAAAATAAGATTTCTGCGTCATTTCCTTGTGGTATTTTTCATTTATTTGCCGGGTGCGAAATTATAAATTACGGTTCCCTCATAATATGGTAATAACAGGCCTCCTGCATCGATTTTCCAATGCAGGAGGCTCGTTTTATGTGCAAAAGTGATCGTTGGCAGATCAGCACGGCCGCCCGCAGGCGGCAAGCAGTCAGCCAAGAGGACTGCCATCACAACTTGACGAAAAAAGCAAGAATCTCTATACTATAGAACAGAATAAACAAAGAAGGGAATGGATAGATCCCCTTATGCTGAAGATCGCATTTTGTGACGACGAGACCCAAGAGACCAGACGGCTGGAAGCTCTGTTGGAAGAATATGCTGCTGACCATGGGCAGGACTTTGCCCATACGTCTTATCAAAGCCCGGTCGAGCTGATGGCGGAGGTGGAGAAGGGAACGCGCTTCGACATCATCCTGCTGGATGTCCTGATGCCGGGCGAAAACGGGATGGCTGCGGCCCGGGAGATACGGGAATATGACTCGAATGTGAAGATCATCTTCCTTACTTCAAGTTCGGAGTTTGCGGTGGAATCCTATGCGGTGGATGCATGGTATTACCAGCTCAAGCCCATCCGGAGAGAAGACTTTTTCCGCCTGATGGACTCGGCCTGTGCGGCCTGCACCAGGGAGCAGAAGCACAGCCTCATCCTCCGGAGCAAGAGCGGCATCGTCCGCCTGGAGCTGGAAGAGCTGGTCTACTGCGAGGTGATGGGGCGGACGCTCACGTTTCACCTGAACAACGGCGTCGTGCTGGAAAGCATGGGCCGGCTGGACGACCTCTGCGACCAGCTCGTGGAATACCCGAATTTCCTCCGTCCCCACCGCTCCTTCCTTATCAATATGGAGTATATCGCCAACATCGCAGCCCGCTCCATCACGATGCAGGACGGAGCCGTGGTGCCGCTGCCCCACGGGAAGTATTCGGAAACGAAGGAGCGCTATCTGAGCTATATTTTTGACCGAAAGCAGGTGGTCATGTAGTGAACGCTCTTACTGTACCAAACGGCGTTGCCGTGGCGCTCTTTGGCATCGCACTCTCGGCGGCGTTCTGTGACATCCACTGGACGAAGAAGAACTGCATCATATTGGCGGTCGGCTCAGCAGCTATGCTCTTGATGCAGGCGCTCATTACTTATAAGGGTAGCTGGATGGCGATGCAGGAGGCGTATCCGCTTACCACCCATCTGCCGCTCGCCATCATCCTCAGCGTCCTCAGCGGAAAATGGCTCTGGCCCACCATCTCGGTGCTGGCGGCGTATCTGTGCTGTCAGCTCCGGCGCTGGGTGGCACTGCTGGTCATTGCGATGGTGCCGGGCATCGACTGGCTGCAGCCCGCCGTCGAGATGGTGGTCACGCTGCCGTTGCTGGTAGTATTACTGCGCTATGTTGCACCGGCGGCCCGCAGCTTTGCCCGGTATCCGCGCTCGATGCAGCTTCTGTTCGGCGTAGTGCCGCTGGCAGGCTACCTTTTCGATTATGTGACCCGCATCTACACCGACCTTCTCGCCCAGGGCAATCAGGCGGCGGTGGAATTCATGCCCTTCGTGTGCAGCGTGGCATATATCGTCTTTGTCCTCCGGGTCTCGGCAGAGGAGCGCACCCGCAGCCAGCTGGAACAGACCCGGAACAACCTCAAATTGCAGGTCGGTCAGGCGGTGCGGGAAATCGAGGCCCTGCGCACCTCGCAGCAGCAGACTCGCGCCTACCGCCACGACCTGCGCCACCATCTGCAATACATCTCCGCCTGCATCGAGAACGGCAGGGGAGAGCAGGCACAGGAGTACATCCAGAGCATCTGCTCCGAGATAGAGGCCAGCAAGGTGACGACCTACTGCGAGAACGAGGCTGCGAACCTCATCTTCTCGTCCTTTGCAGGCCGGGCGGAGAGCTGCGGTGTGCCGCTCAACATTCAGGCTCATATCCCGCAGCTTATCTCGGTGGCCGAGACAGACCTCTGCGTGCTGCTCTCCAATGCGCTGGAAAATGCGCTCCGGGCCTGCCGCAGGATGAAAGCGGAGAATGGCCCTGCATACATTGAAGTTACTGCCCGGGAAAAGAAGGGGCATCTCTTTTTGCAGTTCGTCAATCCCTGTCCGGAGGGGATACAGTTTGAAAACGGCCTGCCGGTGACCCACGCCGAAGGACACGGCATCGGTGTGCGCAGCATCTGCGCGATCGTGGAAAAATATAAAGGGCTTTCGGATTTCTCGGTGCAGGACGGCAGATTCATCCTCCGAGTTTCCCTGTGAGCCGGGTCGATTGAGCGCAGTTTCGGGGCGAATCGTGTCAAACTGCCCGCCGCAGGGGCAGAAAAGAGTATACTGAAACCAGACAAAATGTGATTTCCGAATATCGTACAAGGAGGAAAAGCTATATGAAACGTATCGCTTCTCTTGCACTCAGCGCGGCACTTCTGGCCTCGCTTTCGACACCGGTGCTGGCCGCGCCGGTGATCTCTGTGGATGCAGCCCCTACGGCAGCTGTGCTGGAAGAGGAAAACTCTTTGTGGGAGCTTCCGCAGGCAGACACGCCGAACATGAGCAACACGGTCTGGTCGTTTGCCGGCGGCTACATCGACGGCAGCGAGATGACTCAGGCCGAGATGGACGCGTCTCTGGAGGCATACGGCGGTACGCTGCAGTTCACCTTTGACGCCGCAGGCGGCGCAAAGATGATCCAGGGCGGCGGTACGCTGAACGGCACTTACCAGTATCTCGACGACGGCAGCGTGGGCGTCATCTTCGACTACAACGGCGAGGAGCTGCGCTACGCCTGCATCTTTACCTGGACGGACGAGGGCGAGCTGCTCATGGTCGCCATCTCGGATGCAGAGGGTGCCGACGGCATTTACTTTGTCCAGTAAATTCGTTTCATCGTGTCTTTCAGATGCGATGCAGATAAGCCTTGTCCTGGAACTCTGGCTCTGACAGCTGCTTTTGCGGAAAGCAGCCGTCCTGCGGGAGCCGGAACGCCCATTCCCAGGTGAGGCTGGAGGAATCAGAAACGGCCCGGCAGAGTTTTCTGCCGGGCTTGTTCGTTTTCCGGGGCGGAGAGAAGGACTTTCCAGAAAAAAGTGCAAAAAAGTTAAAATATCCTCTTGCAATTTTTTTGGAGAGTGATATAATACTAAAGCAATCGTTTCCAAGGCCGCTCGAGGGGGTAGCCGATATTGAAGGTTGTGATGGGCACATACATTAAATATGGCCCCAATAAGTCAGAACCAGAAATGAGGTGAAAAGAATGAAACAGGGTATCCATCCGAACTACGTTGACTGCACCATCACCTGCGCATGCGGCAACGTCATCAAGACTCGTTCCACCAAGCCCGAGATCCACGTCGAAGTTTGCTCCAAGTGCCATCCTTTCTACACTGGTAAGCAGAAGCTGGTCGACACCGGCGGACGTGTTGAGCGCTTCAACAAGCGTTTCGGCCGTAAGTAATTGCAACAATTACAAGGCTTCCAAGAGCGTCGTTCCCTTTGCGGGGAGCGGCGCTCTTTTTGCGTCCAGCCGCGAAAACTGCCGCACCAGCGCAAAAGAAACAATATTTGGAAACGCACACAGGTTTATCTTATTTCTGACACATTTTCGGGCTAGAATGATGCAGATATTCCCGGGGACACCCGCAGAGAAGGAGCGTTTTTTGTGATAGAAGTATCCCACCTCACCAAGAAATACGGCAGCCGCCTTGCAGTGGACGACATCTCTTTCACGGTGGAGGACGGCGTCATCTACGGCCTGCTGGGGCCGAACGGTGCCGGCAAGTCCACCATCATGAACATCCTCACCGGCTACCTCGCCGCCACGGAGGGACAGGTGACGGTGGCGGGCCATCCGCTGCCCGAAGAAGCCGACGCCGCCAAGGCCTGCGTGGGCTATCTGCCGGAACAGCCGCCCCTTTACCCGGAGATGACGGTGGCCGAATATCTCGACTTTGCCGCCGAACTGAAAGGCGTCAAGAAAGCAGACCGCCCGGCGCAGGTGCAGTCTGCCGCCCGCCGTACCGGTCTGGAAGACGTTCTGCCCCGGCTCATCCGCAGCCTCTCGAAGGGCTACCGCCAGCGGGTGGGCGTGGCGCAGGCGCTGCTGGGCAGTCCGCAGCTCATCATTCTGGACGAACCCACCGTGGGTCTCGACCCGGCGCAGGTCATCGAGCTGCGCCGCCTCATCCGGGAGCTGGGCCGAACCCACACGGTCATCCTGTCCAGCCACATCCTCAGTGAAGTGAAGGCCGTCTGTGATAAGGCGCTCATCCTGTCGCAGGGGCATCTGGCCGCTGTCGTGGACCTTGCCGCCGAAGAGCGCGATTTGGAAGAACTCTTCCTTGAGCTGACGGCTCCGGAAGAGACTTCGGATAAAAAGGAGGACTGATTCGATGCTTGCCATCTACAAGCGGGAGCTGCGCAGCTTTTTTCACGGAATGATGGGCTATGTGCTCACGGCCTTTCTGCTGGCGGCTTCCGGCATCTATTTTCTGGCCCTGAACCTCGGTTACGGCCTGACGGATTTTGGCTACTATACGCTCTACCGCACGATCTTCGTGCTGCTGCTCTATTTTCCGGTGCTGGCCATGCGCTCGCTGGCCGAAGAGCGCCGCGCCCGCACCGACCAGCTGCTTCTCACCAGCCCGGTGTCCGTGTGGGGCATCGTGGTGGGCAAGTATCTGGCCCTCTGCACCGTGTTCGCGCTGCCCTGTCTGGCCGACGGCATCATGATCGTCGTGCTCTGGCTGCTGGGCGGCACGGCCTCGGCCTTCGGGGCAAATTTCGCCGCGCTGCTGTGCTATTTCCTGCTGGGCTGTGCGGCCATTGCCGTCTGCGAGTTCTGCTCCGGCCTCACGGAGAACCAGATCATCGCGGCAGTCATGGGCTTTTCGGCTCTGCTGCTGGCCTATATGATGCCCAGCCTCCGCAGTATGTTCAACGCCGGGAGCGCCGTGGCACTGGTGGTCTTTACGGCTCTGTCGGCGGGAGCCTCCCTTGCGGTGGGCCTGCGCACCCGGAGCTTCACGCTGGGCTGCTTCTGCTTTGCGGCCCTCTGTGCCGGGCTGAGCGCCCTGTTCCTGCTGCGCAGCGCATGGCTCACCGAAGCGTTCAGTGCTGTCTTGAGCGCCCTCTGCCTGTTTGCGCCCTTTGAGGAGTTCGTCAACAACAGCTTTTCCATCCAGACGCTGGTTTATTATCTGACGGTGCCGGTGCTCTTCCTCTTCTTTACGGCGCAGGGCATCGAGAAGCGCCGCTGGAACTGAGAGGGGGCAGACTATGAAGAAATTTGAGAAAAAGAGCGCAGGCCCGCTGGAACGGCTGCGGCTGCGCAGCGGCATCTATGCCTCGGCGGTTACGGTGCTGGTGGTCGTGCTGGCCGTCCTGCTCAACCTCATCGTCCGGGCCGTTCCGACGAAGTACACCGAGTTCGACCTCTCGGAAGCCGGGCTCTACACCCTCAGCGACAGCTCCAAGGACATTGCCCACGCCCTGACGCAGGATGTCACCATCTACTATCTGGCCGAGACGGGCAGCGAGGACGCCATCATCACAAAGCTGCTGGACCGCTACGCCTCCGAGAGCAGCCACATCAAGTGGGAGACGAAAGACCCCGCCGTCTACCCGACCTTCGCCGCCCAGTACGGTGTGCAGTCGGCTGAGAACGGCAGTCTCATCCTCGTCTCGGGGGAGAAGAGCGCTGTGCTGGCGGCGTCCGACCTCTACGATTATGACTACTCCGACTACTACACCACCGGCAGCTACAGTGTGACCTTTGGCGGCGAAAATAAGCTCACCGCTGCCATCTACCGCATCACCAGCGGCGAAGAGCTCCACGCCTACTACACGACGAACCACGGCGAACAGCGCCTCACCGACACCCTGACCGACGCGCTGGAAGGCCAGAACCTCTCCGTCAGCCCCCTCGACCTGCTGACGGACACCATCCCGGACGACTGCGACCTGCTCATCATCAATGACCCGCAGCAGGACTTTGCATCGGCGGGCGGCCTCGTGGATGAGATGTCGGCCCTGCGCGCCTACCTGAAAAATGGCGGACATCTGATGCTCACCACCGACAGCTATTACTCCACCCCGAACCTTGACGCCCTGATGGCCGAGTTTGGCCTGACTCGGACGCCCGGACTCGTAGTGGAAGGGGACAGCGGCCATTACCTGAACGGTTACCCCTACTATCTGCTGCCGGATTACGCCACCGACACCGAGAGCGGCACGCTGGACGGCATCGACACCAGCCGCCGCGTCCTGCTGCAGATGGCGCAGGGCATCACCATCACCGAGACGGAGGGCATCACTTCGGAAGCTCTGCTGGTCAGCACCGAGAGCTCCTACAGCAAGGCGGCGGGCTATGAGATGACCACCGCCGAGCAGGAAGACGGCGACCCCGACGGCCCCTTTGCGCTGGCAGCCTATGCTTCCGATAACAGCACCGGCGCAGAGGTCATCTGGGTCAACTGCGGCAACATGGACAACGAGGCCGTCTACCAGACTGTTCCCGGCAATGTGACCTTCCTGCAGGGCTGCGCAGCCTCTCTGGCCGGGCAGGAGGGGACTACCCTCGTGGAGTCCAAGGCGCTGGAAGCTGCGCCCATCACCATCTCGGGTCACACCGCCGCTGTGCTGGGTCTGGTGTTCGTCCTCATCCTCCCGGCGGCTGTGCTGGCCGTGGGCGCAGTGGTGGTGCTGCTGCGACGCCGCAAGTAAGGAGGCACGCCATGAAAGCAAAACAGCATACCCTCATCGTTTTGCTGGTGTTCGTCCTTTCCGCCGGGGCGGCGCTGACCCTGCTGACCCACGCGAACCAGAAGGCCGAACAGGCCGCCAGCGAGGCCGAGGACGGCAGCATCCCGCTGCTGGATGTGACCACCGCTACGCTGGAAAGCGTCTCCATCCAGTATGGCGGCGATACGCTGACGCTCCGGCCCTCTGATGACGGCTGGACGCTGACCGAGGACCCGGCCTACCATCTGGACGATTCGGCCTGCAACACCATCCGGACCGCGCTGACAGGCATGAAGGCCAAGCGCCAGCTCGAGACGCAGCCCGGCGAGGACTACGGTTTCGACGCGCCCCGGCTTGTCGTGAATGTTTCGGCGGCGGGGGAGCGCACCACCCTCACCGTGGGGGCAGAAAACCCCGTCACCGGGGATGTGTACGTCCGGCGGGAGGGCGGCGACGCTGTCTACACCGTGGACGCGGCCAAGTTCCGCTGCATGGAGCAGACAAAGGCGGAGCTATTTGGGACGTTCAGCCCGGCGGGCATCACCGTCTCGGACATCGAGGCTGTGAGCTACACCCTCCAAAGCGGCGAGACGGTCAAAGTGCAGGCTGTTTCCCAGCCCACGGAGGCCGACAGCACCACCTACCAGACCGTCTGGCAGCTCACAGATGAACCGGATGCTGCGTTGGACACCGAAAAGACGGACGCTCTGCTGGCCGCACTGGCCAGCTATGTCACCGGGCAGGACACTGCCGCCGACCTTTCCGCCTGCGGCTTTGACGCCCCGCTGGTGACAGCAGAGGTGACGACGGCAGACGGCACTGTCACCCTGACGTATGCCATCGGCACCGACGGCTATTATATGATGGTGTCGGGCGACAGCTCTGTCTACACCGTGGACGGCCAGACCGTGCAGGCCCTCTGCCTGACGGCCCGGCAGCTGAAAGCCGACACCTGAGAATTTATCCCAAAAGCACCCGCAGTTCTGCACTGTAGGTGCTTTTATGCTGTATAAGGAAACGCTATATGCAAAATTGATGTAAAACCCGGGAGGGAAAAGCCCCCTCGAAGTCAAAGTTTCGGCAAACATCAGCAGAGTGATTGACATTTTGACAAAGATTGTTTAAGATAGACAAGACAGGGCAGAATAACTGCGCAATGTTACGGTCGTCATGGATGTTGTGCGGGGATGAGTCTGCTCCCACAGCCAGCACATATTGGATGGGCGAGGCGTTTTTGTGTCAGACAAGGAGGGCTTCCGCAGCAATCCTGACGGATTGCAAGGGAGAACGACGCGGTATGACACGAAAAAGGCCGTTCAGACGGTGTGGGATGGTTGCGGGATCAGACTCAAAGTCACCCTGGTACGAGAGGATGGGGCAGATACCCTGTCTTTTTTCGTATCTGAGTTACAAGGAGGATATAGGAAAGAAATGAACAACTCAGTGATCGTTTCGCTGCGAGACATCGTAGTGGAATTTGATGGTCAGCGCATCCTGGATGGGCTGAACCTCGACATCCATGACAAAGAGTTTGTGACGCTGCTGGGATCCTCCGGCTGCGGTAAAACCACCACCCTCCGCCTCATCGCGGGCTTTCTGGAACCGACGTCCGGCAAAGTGCTGCTGAAAGGAGAGGACATCACAGGCGTACCGCCCTACAAGCGTCCGGTGAACACCGTGTTCCAGAAATACGCGCTGTTCCCCCACCTGAACGTCTTTGAGAATGTGGCCTTCGGCCTCCGCCTCAAGAAGATGGACGAAGAGACCATCCGCCGCAAGGTGCGGGATATGCTGGAAGTCGTGGGCCTGAAGGGTTTCGAGCGCCGCAGCATCGGCCAGATGTCCGGCGGCCAGCAGCAGCGCGTGGCCATCGCCCGCAGCCTGGTCAATGAGCCGGAGATCCTGCTTCTCGACGAGCCTCTGGGTGCCTTGGACCTCAAGCTGCGCAAGGAGATGCAGCTGGAACTCAAGCGCCTGCAGCGCGAGATGAACATCACCTTCATCTACGTCACCCACGACCAGGAAGAGGCCCTGACCATGTCCGACACCGTCGTCGTCATGAACGGCGGCAAGGTGCAGCAGATCGGCACCCCTGAGGACATCTACAACGAGCCCAAGAACGCCTTTGTTGCCGACTTCATCGGTGACTCCAACATCGTGGACGGCGTGATGCACCGCGATTTTCTCGTCTCCTTCTCGGGCGTCGAGTTCCCCTGTGTGGACCGCGGCTTTGCCCGGGAGGAGAGCGTACAGGTGGTCGTCCGCCCCGAAGATATTGAAGTGGTCTCCCCGGTGGAAGGCCAGCTGGTGGGCGTTGTCAATGACGTCATCTTCAAGGGCGTCCACTTCGAGATGCACGTGGAGTGCGAGGGCCGCGAGTGGCTCATCCATTCCACCCGCGCCTGCACGCCCGGTGAGACCATCGGTATGCGCATCGGCCCCAACGAGATCCATATCATGTCGCGTTCGGAGGGGTGAGGCCGCATGAAGATTTACGATAAGAAACTGGCCTATCCGTACTTTGTATGGATGGTGCTGTTCACGGTGGTGCCGTTGTTCATCGTGGTGTATTACGCCCTCACCGACTCCACCGGCAGCTTTACGCTGGACAATCTGGTGACCGTCAGCGGCTATGGCTCGGTGTTTGCCCGCAGCCTGCTGCTGGCCCTCATCTCCACCGTCATCTGCCTCATTATCGCGTTTCCGGTGGGCTATTTCCTCTCCCGGCTGCGCGTCAACAAGCAGCACATCATGCTGATGCTGGTGATGCTGCCCATGTGGATGAACTTCCTGCTCCGTACCTACGCATGGATGGGGCTGCTGAGCATCAACGGTCCTGTGAATGCCGTTCTGGGCGTCTTCGGCCTTGGACCCTACAACATGCTGAATACCTCCGGCGCTGTGGTGCTGGGCATGGTGTACAACTATGTGCCGTATATGATCCTGCCCCTCTACACCAGCATGACAAAAATCGACCAGAGCATCGTGGAGGCAGCGCAGGATCTGGGCGCTTCCACCACCAAGACTCTGTTCCGGGTGCTCATCCCCATGAGCATCCCCGGCATCAGCACCGGCATCACGATGGTGTTCGTCCCGGCGGTGTCCACCTTCGTCATCAGCCGTATGCTGGGCGGCGGTTCCAACCTGCTCATCGGCGATTTGATCGAGATGCAGTTCCTCGGCAACAGCTACAACCTCAATGTCGGCTCTGCCATGAGCCTCGTGCTGATGGTCATCGTGCTGCTCTGCATGAGCTTTACGTCCAGCTTCGACGAGGATGAGATGGAGGGTGTGTCCTGATGAAAACGAAACATCTGCGTCTGATGCAGCGCGCCTACGTCATCCTGTTCTTCTGCTTCATGTACCTGCCCATCGCGTACATGGTCGTGTTCAGCTTCAACCAGAGCAAGGGCTACGCCCTCTTTACCGGCTTTACCTTTAAGTGGTACACCAGCCTGCTCCACAACGAGTCCATCCTGCACGCGCTGTGGGTGTCGCTGTATCTGGCACTGTTCTCGGCGGTCATCGCCACCGTGCTGGGAACTGCGGCGTCTCTGGGCATCGCCTCCATGGGGCGCAAGAGCCGCCTGCTGGTGACGAATATCACCTATATCACCACGGTCAACCCCGAGATCATCACCGGTATCTCTCTGATGATGCTCTTTGTGGCATACCAGCGCTTTGCGTCTGAGCTGGACTTCCTGCCCGGCAACATCATGGGCTTCCCCACGCTGCTCATCGCCCATATCGCGTTCAACGTGCCGTATGTCATCTTCAATGTCACGCCCAAGCTCAAGCAGCTGGACATCAAGCTGTTTGAGGCGGCGCTGGACCTCGGCTGTGACCCCCGGCAGGCATTTTTCAAGGTCATCCTGCCCGAGATCAGCCCGGCCATCCTGTCGGGCTTCCTCATCAGCCTGACCTACTCCATCGACGACTTCATGATCTCCTACTTCAACTGCGGTACGGTGGAGACACTGCCCATCGCCATCTACTCCATGACCCGCAAGAAGGTCAGCCCGGAGATCTACGCGCTGTCCACCATCATGTTCGTGGTCATTCTGAGCATCATCCTCATCTCCAACGCCATGGAGAGCCGCGGCTACCGCCGCGACCAGCGCGCACTGAGAGGGGGAGATGTCAAATGAAGCGTTTCGTGATTCTTCTGCTGACGGCTGTGCTGGTGCTGACCATGCCGCTGTCGGCTCTGGCTGCAGGACAGATCGAGGTCACGGAGGACATTTCCGTCTCGGATGACTACGACTGGACCCGCTTCAAGGGCCAGAACGTCACCCTGAACGTCTACAACTGGGGCGAGTATATCTCCAACGGTTCCGACGACAGCGTGGACGTGGTGGCGGCCTTTGAAAAGCTGACCGGCATCAAGGTCAACTATACCACCTTCGACTCCAACGAGTCCCTCTATGCCAAGCTGAAGTCCGGCGCGGCCAACTACGATGTCATCATCCCGTCGGACTACATGGTCGCCAAGATGATAAGCGAAGGGATGCTGATGCCGCTGGACTACAGCAACATCCCGAACTTCCAGAACATCGACGAGGAGTACCGCAACGGGGACTATGACCCCGAGAATGCCTACACCGTGCCTTACACCCTCTGCACCACTGGCATCATCTACAATACAAAGATGGTAGACGAGGCCCCCACCAGTTGGGCAGACCTGTGGGACGAGAAGTATGCAGGCAACATCCTGATGTTCAACAACAGCCGCGACGCCTACGCCATCGGTGCGTTCAAGAGCGGCAGCAGCGTCAACCCCCAGACCACGGAGGATGTGGATGCTGTGGTGGACGAGCTGAAAGCCCAGAAGCCTCTGGTGCAGGCCTATGTCATGGACGAGATCTTCGATAAGATGATCGGCAGCGAGGCGGCCGTCGGCGTCTACTACTCCGGCGACGCCATCACCATGATCGACGACAACCCCGACCTGGCCTGGGTGTTCCCTGAGGAGGGAACGGTGCTGTCGGTGGACAGCATGGCCATCCCCGCCACCAGTGAGCACGAGGAAGCTGCAGAGATGTTCATCAACTTCATGTGTGCACCGGACGTCGGCAAGGCCAATATCGAGTATATCGGCTACACCACCCCTATGCACTGTGTGTGGGATATTCTGGATGAAGACCTCAAGTACAGCGAGATCGCGTACCCCTCCGAGGACATTGCGGCCAAAGAAGAGGTGTTCACTGCCCTGAGCGATGAGGTCAACAGCGAGCTGGATGTGAAGTGGAGCGAGATGAAGAGCTATGACGAGGGCGGCAGCGGGTATCTGTTCCTGATGCTGCTGGCGGCGATGCTGGCTCTGGCCTGCTTCAATATCTGGCGCAAGGTGCGCAGGAAAACGCGCAATATGTATTGAACCTGAGGGGGCTGTGCGGAGGCGTACAGCCCCTTTTTATAAGGAAAGGGAAAGAATATGAGTGAATACAGAAGCTATACGGAGCAGATGACCGTGCTGGACGGCGACAGCGACTTCCGCCGCTGCCTGAAGCCCAGCGCTCTGTTCCGGTATGTGGAGCAGGTGTCGGCAGACCATGCCCGGGCTTACGGCATGGACCACGCCTTTTTCAGGGAGCGCCACAGCGCATTCCTCGTAGGCAAGCAGGCCCTCAGGGTCTGGCGGATGCCCGGCCGTGCGGAGAAGATCAACCTGACCACGGCCTGCGAGGTGTTCAAAAAAGGCACGATGAAGCGGCTGACCACCATCACCAGCGAAACAGGGGAGAAGCTGGCCCTCGTGGACTGCCGCTGGATGATCGTGGACACTGAGGCAGGGCGCATCCTGCGCACCCCCGGCTGGACGATGCCGGACTTCCAGAACGACGACCTGCCCGAAGAACTGCCCCAGATCGTCCACAAGAGCCAGCCGCTGACGGCGGCAGGGGAGCGCCGCGCCAGCTACTCCATGTGTGACCTCAACGGCCATATCAACAACTCCCTCTATCTGGACATCGCCTGCGACGCTCTGCCGCAGGAGGTCGTGGAGGCTGCGCCGCTGTCCTTTGCTTCCATCAAGTACCACCGTGAAGTGCCGATGGGCCAGACCGTGCAGGTGTTCTATGCCCCCTCAGGAAATGGCTGGTATGTGCTGGGCCGGAGGGAAGAGCACGCGGCTTTTGAGTGTTATCTGGAATTCGGAAGCGCTGTCACAGAATCTTTACAAAAATAATTACAGAAAAATTACAAAAAGCTATTGCAAAAGTCCTTCAAAAGAGTTACAATATGGTTACAGAAAGGGCAGGACCCTTCTGGATCATGAAATCTTTTTCTTCTTGTTTTTTGGAATATCGGGTGTCCGCCATCCTCCTCCGGCTGTTCTCCTTCGCAGCTGCCGGCCGACACCGCACAGGCGATATTCCGCTTCGTGTGCAAAAGAGTCCGTCTGGTTTCAGACGGGCTTTTTTGCGTCCGAAAATCCGGAAAAATCGGCCCACAGCAAGGGAAAGTATGACCTTAGGTCAATTTGCCTGTTTTTCTGCAAAGGACATTTATAAAGTTTGGCGGGGCAGGGGTTTGTATTCCGCGTGGGTTTGTGGTAAAGTATATACAATCTTGTCATAAATAACGATATTTCGATATAAAATGACTAAAATGCCGCCCTACTACACCACTACTACACCAACTTCGAAAATTACACCATAGCGGCGTTCAATCGCCTTAGTCGAATCCGATTTTGAGTCTTAATCGTAAGAGCTCTGATGTGACATAGCAGCCCCGGCGTCCTAGCGACGCCACTACATAAGCAGCATTAAAATTGAAAATCGCATTTGAACCGATGTGTCAGATGACGCATCATTACAAGGCGTGGGGCAACCTGCGCCTTTTTGTTTGCTATCGCATACAGCCTGTGATATAATATTGTCAAAGAAAAACTTCTTGCTCGGTTAGAAAAAATCAATGAAATATTAGGAGATGACAACTCCAATGAATAATCCCAAAATACTAGATATCGCACTCGCATTTATATTCCATAAGCACCCGGCTGCTAACAATAAAGCACAAGCCATCCGCGAAATGAGCGATGAAGAACTTGCTGCGGCGTTAAATGAAATTGTCGCCCAACAGGATAACTGTCCACGCACAGTAAGTGGCTGGAAAGAGTGGTTGTCAGAGGAAATAAAATGAATAAAATAGAAGTGATTTGTTGTAAGGACTGCGATCTTTGGAACGCATGGGACAAACATGGGAATCTGTGCAGTTGTGCCCACTTTACACAAGATGATGCAGCGCCTGTATATACTAAACCTGACGATTTCTGTAGTTACGCAGAGAAGAAATAAGATGCTAAAAAATGGGGTACCAGTCCAATTAAGGATTGATACCCCATTCGTTTTATATCAGCTCAATATCGCTTGGCTCAACATAGCCTGACACATTCACTGAGATTGGATACTTGCCAATACGGCTTTCAAGATTTGTCACTCGATACCGTCCATTGACAAGTTTTCCGTCATAAATAAACCACTCACCAGAGCGGCGCATCCCGCAGTGTGTTTGGCTGTTTGAATATAGTATTCCGTCTAATTTGATTTTATCTCCTGCACGAAGAGTATTCTGATGTTCCATCAAAACGAACCCCATGTAGCTGGCCCACAGATACCGTCAGCACTCAAGCCATGCGCCTTTTGCCATTCCATCAGTTTTGTCTTAGTGCCTGCTCCAAAGATACCGTCCGCTTTCACGCCTAGATGCCGCTGCAGCACGGTGACTGTATACGAGATGCCGCCAGTGCAATCTTTCGCGCCTTGACGAATTGTAGGCATAATTTTACTTACTGATGCATATGCAGTGCCAACCTTACTGATCCAGCGAGACTTCCAGCTCCGCACATCAACATGAACAAAGCCTCCTGTTAGCTGCACTCGACTGTAATAGCCGATGCCACCCCGCTTCTGGAAATAAGGCATGGAGGCCAAATATAGAGCAATCCGAATTGGGTCAACACCTTTGATGGTAACATCCGCCGCCGTACCCAAACAATGCTGACTGCGAGGACTGCCGCCGATGGAAATATTATAAGAAGGGGAGCGGTAGCCGGAGTTGATATGGACAGGCTTGCCAAAATGGGCTCGCACCTGTTCAAGAATGTAGATGAGTTCTGTATCGATTAGAACAGTATCGCTGTGGTCAGAGCAGGCGAACTCATAGACGGAAAAATGAGCTGACACCTTTTTGTTCCAATCTTTTTTCATTGAGTATGTATTTACTGCCATGCGGCGCACCTCAATTCTTCTTCAACTCATTCTCGATTTTTTCATTCTGAATGTCCAGCTCCTTGACGGCAGCTTCAATCATCATATCGATAGTAGGAGTGATCTTAACACCCATCTTCTCAAGAGCAGCGATAACATACTTCTTCTTGTCGGCTTTCTTGATAACACCAGTTGCGCCGACCTTCTCAGCGGCACGAACAGTCATCTGGACAAGCTTATAGACGCCAATTTTCTTGAGATAGGGGATACCATAGACCATAAAAGCGGTACCAGCACCTGCGACGACCAGCTGGGCAATAGTAGCAACAACCTGATTGAAAAAGTCCATCATAATATACCTCCTGATAAAAATAAAAGACCCCGAACACATCGTTCGAGGTCATGAATCACGTGATCTTATTCTTTTGGTTTCAGAAAACCATTAGTGCGTAGCATTTCGTCATATACGCGCCCCACGTTCTTGATGGCGAAGGGCATCTTGTTGTTTTTGTAGTTGGAATGGGTCTTACAATAATCTTCATACTTTCCAATAACATCAAGGATGTCATCAAAGTCCTCTTCGGTGTGGCCGAGCCCGCGAACAAGCTCATTATTAAAGCGCAGCACCTGACTACGATAACCGTCAGCTTTGGTTTCTTCACCCTTTTCGATGCGTACCATTTCTTCTGCGCTGGCAAGAAGATCAGCAAATAATTCATCTTTCATCTGTTTTCAATGCCTCCGTTGACATTTCGGCCATGGTGGAATTTGTGGAGCTTCAACATTAAAGCAGCTTCTCGGACAATAGTTTCAATGCCTTTCTTTGTTCTTCTGTTAAATCATCCTGTTCATTTTTAGGATAAATCAACGCCAGATAAATTCGGCCATTGCGTGTTACGTTGTAATAAATTATCCGAATGCCACCCCGTTTCCCCATTCCAGAACGGTTCCAGCGAATTTTTCTAAAACTGCCTGTGCCTGCGATAATGTCACCGGCAGTGGGATCTTGAATGAGTAGTTCCTGAAAAGCCCGGAACTCATCATCAGGTAACAATAA
>ENA-UESD01000604-UESD01000604.1-human-gut-metagenome-genome-assembly--contig:-NODE-604-length-32259-cov-4.295693_pt1 | contig 32259 bp, 29 predicted proteins | sample MGYA00242985_ERZ507986 | MGnify/ENA primary metagenome ERZ507986 (study PRJEB26167, sample SAMN06115408) | human gut metagenome | host: Homo sapiens | place: China:Guangxi | collected 2016-04-06... | reverse complement strand
AGGATAGGAAAATCCTTTGAGAGGGGAGGAATGTCCGTGACGGAAAACATCATTCGTATCCGAAATGTGACGAAGGTATTTCAGATGGGGAGTGAGTCCATTCATGCGGTGGATAATGTATCGCTGAATATCCATAAGGAGGAGGTCTGCTGTCTGTTCGGGAAATCCGGTTCGGGTAAATCAACACTGCTGAACTTGATTGCAGGGCTGGAAAAGCCGACAGAAGGAAGGATTTTGTTTCACAATAAGCACATCGAACGGATGAATGAGGATCAGCTTGCTGATTTCCGCAGACAGTATGTCGGGTTTGTGTTTCAGTCCTATCATTTACTGCCGACATTGACAGCACTGGAAAATGTGACTTTGCCTCTGATTTTCAAGGGTGTTTCCGTAAAGGAGCGAAATGAGCAGGCAATGGAGATGCTTGAGGCGGTCGGTCTGGCGGACAGAGCAAATCACAAGCCATTTGAAATGAGCGGCGGTCAGCAGCAGCGTGTCAGCATTGCAAGAGCATTTGTTAACCGCCCGCCTGTGGTGTTTGCGGATGAGCCGACAGGCAATCTGGATACAAAAACAACCTATGAGATGATGGATTTGATTACGGGTATGGCACAGAAAAACCATCAGACACTTGTCATTGTTACCCACGATCAGGAGCTGGCAGAATATGCAGACCGCATCGTGGTGCTACAGGATGGAAAGATTGAGAAGATTCAGAAACGGATACGGGAAAAAAAGGAGAATGTGTATGAATAAGAAATGGCTGCGACGCATACTGGCAATGGCAATGGTGTTTTCTCTTGCAGCAGGCTCGTGGGTAACGGGCTATGCGGATGACGGGGAAGGGAATATCGTCATCAGTGGTGACGGTGTATATGAAGTAGAGGCAGGAAAAACAACGAAAATCGAATTACAGGTGAAAAACAAAGGAACGGGGACGGCGGAAAATGTGAACCTTCAGCCGAGAGTGTCTTCGGGCGTTGCGCCGTTTCGCGTAAAAATGCAGGGCAACGGCGACCTTGGCGACATGGGCGCAAATGCCTATAAAAAGGTGACATTGCAGGTAACGGTGGATGGGGATGTGCAGGAGCGCAGCTACAGCCTGCCCATCGAATATACCTACAGCAGCCGCGGCGGCAGTGCAAGAAGCGGCTCTATGACGATTTATTTGAAAATGAAGGGCTTTGATTTAGAGCCGGGGTTTGCGTTCCGGGATATGAAGCTTTCCCCTGAGGATATGAGTCCGGGCAGCAGTGCAAGACTGAGCGGACGGCTGATGAATACGGGCGGACAGGATATGTATCAGGTGGAGCTTTCTCTGGATAACCTGACAACCGAAGGCATCAGCCTGACGGGTGGCTTTAACAGCAAGATGGTTTCCAAGATTCCCATTGGCGGCAGCACTGCCTTTCAGTTCCCTCTGGTTGCGGCGGCGGATATGGCGGCAGGGAATTATCCCGTTGCGATTAAGCTGAAATATCGCGACCAGTTCGGTAAAAATTACGAAAAGACGAATCAGTTTTATGTGAATGTCGGCGGTGTGGCAGGCAGAAAGGCGATTCTGGAAATTCGGAACATGCAGGAGCCGGGTGGTACTTACGGCGTGAATCAGAACTTCACGGTTTCCTTTGATCTGAAGAATACAGGTGCGGTTGCGGCGAAGGATATCGTGGTAACAGCGGAGGGCGTGGACAGCGCAGCGGTAGTTCCGAAATCCGCAAGCATGAAGAATATTCAGTCCTTGGCTCCGGGAAGCAGCGCAAGTCTGAGCTTTACTTTTGCGGGTACATCACAGTCTGCGACACAGAATCAGGCGATTCAGTTTACGGTGGAATACACTTCCGGCGGTACGGCAAAAACAACCTTCAAGCAGTACGCAGGGGTAAATATCAACAATCCCAGCAAGGAGGGCGAGGAAAACACCAGTAAGCCGAAAATCATCGTAAGCAATTATAGCTGCGATCCGCTGATTGTGATGGCAGGGCAGGAATTTGATTTGAATTTGACCTTGATGAATACGCATAAGCAAAAGGCGGTCAAGAATATCAAAATGTATTTGACCTTGGCAGAGGAAACATCTTCCGAGACGCAAAAATCGGGGAATATCTTTACCCCTGTGAACAGCAGCAATACCTTCTATTTTGATTCCATTCGCCCGAAGGGAACCGTCAATAAGGCACTGCGGCTGTATGTTGTGCCGGAGGCACAGCCGAAAACCTATACCCTGACGGTCAATTTTGAATATGAGGATGCCAAGGGGACGGAATATACCGCAACAGAGCTTTTGGGTATCAATGTGAAGCAGGTTACAGAGCTGCAGATTGACGATTTTACCATTCCCGAAACAGTGGAGCAGGGGATGCCCGTAACGGTTGGCTTCAACTACTACAACACAGGGAAGGTTACCCTGAACAACGTGATGATTAAGGTTGAGGGGGATGTGGACTGCCAGAATAAGAATACTTACGTTGGCAACATGGAATCCGGCAGCAGTGATTATTTTGAAACGACATTTACGCCTTACGAGACGGGCGAGGTGCCTGTCAGCATTGTGATTACATACGAGGACCCGAGCGGCGAGACAGTCGAACAGCGCAGGGATATGATCATGCAGGTGACAGAGCCTGCGATGCCCGATGATACGGAAAATCCGGATGCAAGTGCGCCCATGGATAAGAAGCATATTGCGATTGGGCTTGGGCTTCTGGTGATTCTGGCAGGGGCATTGGCGTTCTTTGTGAAAAATCAGAAGGAGCCGCCGAAAAGCACAGCTGAAAGCGTGAGCAGTGCAGAGGATTTGGAGGATGATTTCGAGGAGGATGATTTTGTAGAGGAAGTGACAGAGGTAATCCACGAGGATGATAAAGAGGGGATGTCCTTATGAACAAACGTGACATGATTGATATGGCACTGCGCAACCTCTGGAAGCGAAGGCTGCGGACGGCGCTGACGGTGCTTGGCGTTGTAATCGGGACGGCTTCTATCGTGGTTATGGTTTCTATTGGTATCGGCATGAATAAGGGCTTTGCCAGTCAACTGGAAAACTGGGGCAGCCTGCAGGTGATTGACGTTTATCCCAGTGGCGGTATGGAATATGACAAAGAAACAGATTCCATGAAGCAGACAAAAAAGCAGGATGAGCTGAATGCAAAGGCGGTTGAGAACTTTCGGCAGATGGAGCATGTGCAGGCGGTTTCGCCCGTGCTTGAGGATTATCTTTACCTGACAGCAGGAAAATACATGGCGGATGCAAGCTTTATCGGCATTGAGCCGGGGGCAATGACCGCCTTGGGCTATCAGGTAGAGGATGGACGTGCCTTATCGGAGGAGGACAGCAAGGCCATTGTGATTGGCGGCGGGGTGGAATTTTATAACCCGAAGCTGAGCTGGGAAATGCGCAATGCCTCCGAGCCGCCGCAGGTGGATGTGCTGAATGAAAAGCTTGGTGTGACATGGGATTGGAGTTACGGCACACGGGACGCAGACAAAACCATTAAGCCTGTGAAGGTGGATGCGGTTGGGAAGATGTCTGCCGACGGGAATAACGGCTGGACGGTCATCATGCCGATTCGAGAGCTGGAGAAGATACAGAAGGAAAAGCAGGCATGGGAGCAAAAGCAAAATGGCGGAAGCAGCAACGGCAATCGCCAAAAGTCCAAGGAATATCAGCGTGTGATGGTAAAGGTGGACGAAATGGAGCATGTGCAGCAGGTGCAGCAGAAAATCAAGGACATGGGCTTTCGTGCCACCAGCCTGACGGATGAATTGGAGGCCATGAAGGAAACCACCCGTATGCTGCGCTTGGTTCTTGGGGCAATCGGCGCGATTTCCATGGTGGTTGCGGCAATCAGCATTACGAATACTATGGTTATGGCAATTTATGAGCGCACGAAGGAAATCGGTATCATGAAGGTTATCGGGGCATCTTTGAAGGATATCAAGGGACTCTTCCTGACCGAGGCGGCTTTTATCGGCTTTTCGGGCGGTATTATTGGGATTATCGTCAGCTATGGAGCTTCGTTCCTGGTCAATTTCGTTGCACAGCGGCAGGGAAGCACCATGCAGTCGGCAATTCCCATCTGGCTTGCTTTGGGCGGCATTGCCTTTTCTACGGCGGTAGGCGTAATTGCCGGATATCTGCCTGCGAAGCGTGCAATGAAGCTGAGTGCATTGATGGCAATTAAAACAGAATAAAAAACTTTTTGGCTGACCTTTCGGACATACCTAAGGTCAGCCTTTTGCTTTTGGCAGAAACTTTTCTGATAGTTTCCCTTTTTCTGCGAAAGCTAAGAGAAATCGGGCAGAAAGGAGAAGCGGAATGCTTGTGGAGCTGGCGAGTACACCTGTTGCGGCAGGGTTATTCTTCCTTTATATCAAGGATAAATATGAAAAGGAGCCTTGGAAAATGCTGTTTCTGGGTGTTCTATTCGGGCTGTATACAGCGGCGGTGGTATATGCCCTCGGCAGCTTTTTAGAGGAACGGTTTCCGCATGAGGAAACACCGTTTTACACGGCTTTTTTCAGCTCGGCGGGGGTGGAGGAGGCTGTGAAGTTTCTGTTTCTGTTTTTTCTCATCTGGGGCAACCGAAACTTCAATGAGCCGCTTGACGGGATTGTATACGGCGTATTTGTTTCGCTCGGCTTTGCCTGGGCGGAGAATGTGATTTATGTGACGCACCCGATTCTTGGCGGCTATGAAACGGCACTTGAGAGGGCGCTGCTTTCCGTGCCCGGACATGGGCTGTTCGGTGTCCGGATGGGATATTATTTTGCGCTGGGGAAATACCGCAATCGGAAAAGATATCTGCCGCTTGCCTTTTTCAGTCCTTATCTTGCCCATGCATTGTATAATTATTTTCTGCTGAAAAGGGAACCTGTCTTTTGGTTATTTTTTTCGGTTTTAGAGGTGCGGCTCTGGGTTTTCGGGTTAAAAAGAATCAAAGAGCTGCAAAATTGCTCGCCGTTTCGGGAAAAAGTATCAAAAGAGTCTTAGCGGAGGGAGAGAATCTTTTGGAAATACCTTGAAAAAGGATAAAAAACAGGATATACTATAACCAGTGCAAAAACTGAATAGGCGGGAGGAAAAACGATGATAGAAGCAGTCAGCTGCGGTGGCGTTGTGATATACAAGTGGAAGATCCTTCTGCTGTATAAAAATCAGAATGGCAGATATATGGGCTGGGTTCTTCCCAAGGGAACTGTGGAGGAAGGCGAAACCTATCGGCAGACGGCTTTGCGCGAGGTAAAGGAAGAAAGCGGGGCAAATGGCGAGATTATCAAATATGTCGGCAAGACCCAATATACCTTTAAGGGCAGTGAGGATACTGTAAATAAAACGGTACATTGGTATCTGATGAGTGCCAACTCCTTTTACTGCAAACCGCAGAGTGAGGAATACTTTGCCGATGCCGGTTTCTATAAATTCCATGAGGCTTATCATCTGCTGAAGTTTAACGATGAACGCCAGATTTTGAAAAAAGCATACTATGAATATAGTGAAATGCGCAAAAACAAAGAGTTTCTGAGAAGAAAATTCGGTGAAAGCAAATCATAAAAGGCAAAAGGAGAGATGCGATTATGAAAAAATATTTTGAAGCTACACCCAACCTTGACGGTTTGAAGGAAAAAATTATCGTTCTGAAAGACGGAGAGGATAGAAAGACACTCATTGCTGTAATCGCACTGGTAGCAGCTGTGCTGATTGCGGTAACGGCAGGTGTGGTTTATCTTCTGAAAACAAGAATGGATGACGAATACGAAGAAGATTGGGATTATGACTGGGATGATCTGGATGATGAATTCTGTGAGGATGACGAATGCTGCTGCACAGATAAGGATGTAGATAATTCCGTAAAAGTAGAACAGGCGTAAGAAAATCAAGAGGGTATGGTAAAATTTTGCTGTCACCCTCTTTTTTTGAGGCAAATGGGACATAAAATGAACTTGTGGGATAAAAGATAGCCAAATAAGGTGTGTGAAGAAAAATGGAACATAAATTGCAACTGATTAAAAAAATCGCGCCGGATTTGACAGAGGAAATGATCAAGCGGTATCGTGTTCTGAAAACGGTCAGACTGCTGCAGCCCTGCGGCAGGCGGCTTGTGGTGCTTTCTCTTGGCATGACGGAGCGGACGGTGCGCAGCGAGATTGAACGGTTGAGTGCGCAGGCACTGGTTCATATTTCTAAAATCGGCATGAGCCTGACGGAAGAGGGCATGGAGGTTCTGGAGGGACTGGAGACAATTTTTTCTGCCTTGACGGGGCTTTCCATTCTGGAGGAACGGTTGACGGATGCCCTTGGGGCGCAGAAGGTCTTTATTGCGCAGGGAGACAGCGACAGCAGCGAGCGTGCCAAGAAGGAAATGGGGCAGCTTGCGGCGCGCGTGCTTTCTGAAAATACAACAGAGGATTTGCGGATTGCCATTGCAGGCGGCTCTGCCATGGCGGAGCTGGTGCAGGCGGCACCGGAATCCGCTGTGCCGATGGCGAAGATGGTACTGCCGGCGCGTGGGAGCATCGGGCGCAGATTGGAGCTGCAGGCGGATACCCTTGCGGCAAGACTGGCGGAAAAGCTGCAGGCGGATTATCGTTTGCTGCACCTGCCGGATAATTTAAGCCCAAGAGTGCTGGAGGAAATGAAAAAGGACCCTGATATTTCCGAAACCATTGCGGAAATGGAGCAGGCGAATATCCTGCTTCTGGGCGTAGGGAATGCTTTGGAGCTTGCGGAAAAACGCCGCTTGGATGAAGCTGTTCGCAAACAGCTGGAAAAGGACAATGCCGTTGCCGAGGCGTGCGGCTATTATTTTGACGGCGCAGGCAAGGTGGTCTATGAAACCCGTTCAATCGGGATTGATTTTAATGATATTGATAAAATGGACTGCATTATCTTAGTGGCAGGCGGCAAAAAGAAGGCAGAAAGCCTGCTTGCAGTCAGCCGTAGTATCCCTAACGGCATTTTTGTGACGGATGAAGGTGCAGCTTTGGAAATGTTAAGGCTTGCGGGAAAGTAAATCTTATCGTATAATAGCTTTTGAGGGACGTTTTTTGTCCCAATTAAAGAGCAATTACTTTCATAATAGAGGGAAGATTCGGGAAAACTGAATAAGCAGTTTTGTCGGCAGAAGCACCGACAGCCGTATCGGATAAAGAAAGGAGCAGGACAGATGCTGAATAAGAAAACAGTGGATGATCTTAAGGTAACAGGAAAACGCGTATTGGTAAGATGTGACTTTAACGTACCCCTTAAAGACGGCGTGATTACGGACGAAAACAGAATTACAGCGGCTTTGCCGACCATCAAAAAGCTGATTGACGAGGGCGCAAGGGTAATTCTCTGCTCACACATGGGCAAGCCCAAGGGCGAGGTAAAGCCTGAACTTTCTTTGGCTCCCGTAGCAAAAAGACTTTCCGAATTACTGGGCAAGGAGGTTGTTTTCGCAAAGGATGACAATGTAGTCGGTGAAAATGCAAAGGCGGCGGTTGCAGCAATGCAGAACGGCGATGTTGTGCTTCTGGAAAACACCCGTTACAGAAAGGAAGAAACAAAGAACGAAGAAAATTTCAGCAAGGAGCTGGCTTCTCTGGCAGATGTTTTTGTAAATGATGCCTTTGGCACAAGCCACAGAGCGCACTGCTCCACAGTTGGCGTAACCAAATTCGTGCAGGAATCCGCAGTGGGCTATCTGATGGAAAAGGAAATCGCATTCCTCGGCAATGCCGTAAATAACCCCGAAAGACCCTTTGTGGCAATTCTGGGCGGCTCCAAGGTTTCCGATAAAATCAACGTAATCAATAACCTTCTGGAAAAGGTAGATACACTGATTATCGGCGGCGGCATGGCATATACCTTCGCGGCGGCAAAGGGCGGCAAGGTTGGTAATTCCCTGCTGGAGGAGGATAAGATTCCCTATGCACTGGAAATGATGAAAAAGGCAGAGGAAAAGGGCGTGAAATTCTTAACTCCCGTGGATACGGTGATTGCAAAGGAATTTAAGAATGACACAGAATATAAAACCGTACCGACAGGCGAAATTCCTGATGGATGGATGGGTCTGGATATCGGTGAGGAAACCAGAAAGCAGTTTGCGGATGCCATCAAGGGCGCAAAAACCGTTGTATGGAACGGGCCTATGGGCGTATTTGAATTTGAAAATTTTGCAAAGGGCACAAAGGCAGTTGCAGAAGCAATGGCCTCTATCGATGCAACCACAATCATCGGCGGCGGTGATTCTGCGGCGGCAGTTAATCAGCTGGGCTATGGCGATAAAATGACACATATTTCCACAGGTGGCGGTGCATCTCTGGAATTTTTGGAGGGCAAGGAGCTGCCCGGCGTTGTTGCGGTGGATGATAAATAAGAATTTGTAATAGAATTTGTAAGAAGTAAGAGAGTGTAAGGAAAATGAAGAGAAGAAAAGCAATCGCGGCTGTGCTTGCGGCAGTGCTTTCGCTTGTTTCGGCTTCTGCGGCGTATGCAGAGGAGCTTTCGGAGCAGGAAATGACGGAGGTTTTGGAGCAGGAACCGACAGAGCAGGAGACAGCAGAGCCTCCGCAGGAGGATGCAGCAGAACAGCTATCTTACGGAAAGGTTGTTGATGCGGCGGAGGATGCAGAGTCGCTGGAGGGGGAATATATCCCCGTCCTGATGTACCACCATTTTGCAATTCGCAATATGGGAGTTGGCAACGGCGTTGTGACAACCACAAAGGAATTGGAGGATCATCTGCACTATTTCCAATTGCAGGGCTATAGAATCATTTCCTTAGAGGAACTGGACAGCCTGCTTACGGCGACGGAAAGGGATACCCATGCGGAAGGTCTTGGACTTGGTTTGGGAAAGAAATATCTTTGTATTACCATGGATGACGGCTATTTCAGCAATTATGATCTGGCATATCCGCTGTTCAAAAAATATCGTGTGCCTGCGTCTGTGTTTGCAGTGACGGATTATGTGACGAATCGGATTGGTATCCAGAAATTCACATGGAATCAGGCGGCAACGATGGAAAAATCGGGTTATATGAAGGTTTACAGCCATACGGCAGACCATCAGCCTGTTGTGGCAGGGGAGGAAGAGGCGTTCCTTGATTCCATGCGCAGAAGCGAGGAAACGCTGACCGAAAACCTCGGCACAAAGCATGTGAAGGCAATGGCTTACCCCAATGGGCGTTATACAGAGGCGGCACAGCAGCTTCTGGATGAGGATGGCTATGTGCTGCAGTTTACCGTGGAAAACAGCGTGATTACAAGAAAGACCAAAAGAGATGCAATTCCGCGTATCACGATTGAATCCGGCATGAGCGGTGAGGACGTGGTGCGGAAGATTGAATTAACTGCAGAAAATACATTTGCTGCGGAAGGAGAAGGAAACGAGACATGAGGAAAAAAATCGTTGCAGGCAACTGGAAAATGAATAAAACACCGAAGGAAGCGGCAGAGTTCTGTAAGCTGATGAAGGAAAAGGTCGTTTCCGATGCGGTTGAGGTTGTATTCTGTGTGCCTTTTGTGGATTTATATCCCGTTCTGGAGGAGTTGAAGGGCACAGGCATCGGCGTTGGTGCGGAAAATATGCACTTTGCGGAAAGCGGCGCATATACCGGCGAGGTTTCTGCACAAATGCTGAAGGAAATGGGCGTTGGCTATGTCATTCTGGGACATTCCGAGCGCAGACAGTATTTCGGCGAAACAGATGAAATGGTCAATCAGAAGGTGAAAAAAGCTCTGGAAACAGGTATTGTGCCGATTCTTTGCTGCGGCGAAACCTTGGAGCAGAGAGAAGCAGGCATTACGATTGAATGGGTACGCATCCAGATAAAGTGCGCTTTGGCAGGCGTTTCTGCCGAGGATGCAAAGAAGGTTGTTGTTGCCTATGAGCCTATTTGGGCAATCGGCACGGGCAAAACCGCAACCTCTGCACAGGCACAGGAGGTTTGCCATGCAATTCGTACCGTTCTGGCAGAGCTGTACGGCAAGGAAGTTGCGGACGAAATTCGTATCCAGTACGGCGGCAGTGTCAACAGCAAAAATGCGGCAGAGCTGTTCGCAATGGAGGATATTGACGGCGGTCTGGTCGGCGGCGCAAGCCTGAAAGAGGAATTTGTTTCTATCGTACACTATTAAAGCATTTCCTATGCAAGCAGGCTCACCATCATATCCCTTGGGGTTCGGGGAGAGGATTCCTCGAAGAATGGAGGAAAAAATGGAGAAAAAAACAACAGTTTTGATGATTTTGGATGGCTTTGGTCTGAATGATAAAGCAGAGGGCAATGCCGTAAAGCTGGCAAAGACCCCTGTTCTGGACGGACTGATGCAGAAATATCCCTTCGTCGAGGGCTATGCCAGCGGTCTGGACGTTGGCCTGCCGGCAGGGCAGATGGGCAATTCCGAGGTTGGGCATCTGAATATGGGCGCAGGGCGTGTCGTTTATCAGGAGCTGACACGCATCACAAAGGCGATTGAGGACGGCGATTTCTTTGAAAATCCCACACTGTTGGAGGCGGTGGAGCATTGTAAGAAAAACAATTCCGCACTGCATCTGTATGGTTTACTTTCCGACGGCGGTGTGCATAGCCACAATACCCACCTGTACGCTTTGCTGCAGCTGGCAAAAAGAAACGATTTGGAGAAGGTTTATGTGCATGTTTTTCTGGACGGCAGAGATACCCCTCCGACCTCCGGTGCGGAATATGCCGCACAGCTGGAGGAAAAAATGCGCGAAATCGGCGTAGGCAAAATTGCAACCGTAATGGGCAGATATTATGCCATGGACAGAGATAAACGCTGGGAGCGTGTGCAGGAGGCATATAACGCCATGGTGCTTGGCAGAGGAACCACTGCGACCGATGCGGTGCAGGCAATCAGGGATTCCTATGAAGCAGGCAAGACGGATGAATTTGTTCTGCCTACGGTAATTGTAAAAGAGGACGGCATGGCAACAGCGAAAATCAGTGACCATGATGCAGTGATTTTCTATAACTTCCGTCCGGACAGGGCGAGAGAAATCACACGCTCTCTCTGTGATCCCGATTTTGACGGATTCCAAAGAGAAAGTGTGCCGCAGGATTTGAAATATATCTGCTTTACAGAATATGATGTGACGATTCCCAATAAGGAGGTTGCATTCAAGCCGCAGAAGCTGAAAAATACATTAGGGGAATATATTTCCTCTCTGGGGCTGAAGCAGCTCAGAACGGCGGAAACAGAAAAATATGCACACGTTACGTTTTTCTTCAACGGCGGCGTGGAGGAACCCAATCCCAATGAGGATCGTTGGCTGGTGCCCTCTCCCAAGGTTGCAACCTATGATATGCAGCCGGAAATGAGCGCAGTTGCCGTAACCGATGGGCTGGTAAAGGCAATTCGCTCCGGAGAATATGATTTGATTATTGTAAACTACGCAAACTCTGATATGGTAGGGCATACAGGCGTGCTTTCTGCCGCAATTAAGGCGGTGGAAACGGTGGATGCCTGTGTAGGCAGAGTGGTGGATGCACTGCTTGCGGTGAATGGGCAGATGTTTATCTGCGCCGACCATGGCAACAGTGACCAGATGATTGATTATGAAACCGGACAGCCCTTTACAGCACATACCACAAACCCCGTTCCCTTCATTCTGGTGAATTATACCGACGGCGTGGGATTGCGCGAGGGCGGCAAGCTGGCGGATATTGCGCCGACCTTATTGGAAATGATGGGATTGCCGAAGCCTGCGGAAATGACAGGCACAAGCCTTTTGACAGGCAAATAAAATTCTGGTAAGTAAATTTTGGACAACAGCATTTGTCAAAAATTAAGGAGGATAAACGAAATGAAAGGTTATTACGAAATTACAGATGTATACGCAAGAGAAATTCTGGACTCCAGAGGCAACCCTACAGTTGAGGTAGAGGTTATTCTGGATGACTGCATTCTGGGCCGTGCGGCTGTTCCCAGCGGCGCATCTACAGGTGCATTTGAAGCAGTGGAGCTGCGTGACGGCGGCGACAGATACAACGGCGTTGGCGTGCAGGATGCTGTAGATAACGTAAACGATATCATTGCAGATGCTATCATTGGTATGAATGCACTGGATCAGGTTGCAATCGATAAGGCGATGATTGCACTGGACGGCACACCCAATAAGGGCAAGCTGGGCGCAAACGCAATTCTGGGCGTTTCCATGGCAGTTGCAAAGGCAGCGGCAGAAGCACTGGATTTGCCTCTGTATCAGTATCTGGGCGGCTTTAATGCAAAGACAATGCCCGTTCCCATGATGAATATTATGAACGGCGGTAAGCACGCAGATAATACCGTAGACGTACAGGAATTCATGATTATGCCTGTTGGTGCATCCTCCTTCAAGGAAGCACTGAGAATGTGCGCGGAAATTTATCATAAGCTGAAAAAGGTGCTGAAGGATAATGGCCTTTCTACAGCAGTTGGTGACGAAGGCGGCTTCGCACCCGACCTGCCGACAGCAGACGCTGTGATTGACTTGATTCAGGAAGCAGTTGTAGCCGCAGGCTATAAATGGGGTGAGGACATCAAGATTGCACTGGATGCTGCTGCAACAGAGCTGTATGATGAAAAGGACGGCAAATATCACTTCCCCGGCGAAAGCAAGATGCTTGGCAAGGAAATCGTAAGAACCTCCGAAGAAATGGTTGATTTCTGGAAGGCTTTGGTTGCAAAATATCCTCTGGTTTCTCTGGAGGATGGTCTGGCTGAGGAAGACTGGGCAGGCTGGCAGCTTCTGACAAAGGAATTGGGCGATCAGATTCAGCTGGTTGGCGATGACCTGTTCGTTACAAATACAGAAAGACTGCAGAAGGGCATTGACCTGAAGGCAGGCAACTCCATTCTGATTAAGGTAAACCAGATTGGTACATTGACAGAAACCTTCAATGCAATCCAACTGGCAAACAGAAACAAGATGACAGCAGTTGTTTCTCACAGAAGTGGCGAAACAGAGGATGCAACGATTGCAGATATCGTTGTTGCTGTAAATGCAGGGCAGATTAAAACAGGCGCACCTGCAAGAACAGACCGTGTGGCAAAATATAACCAGCTGCTTAGAATTGAAGAGGAACTGGATGATGCAGCAGAATATCTGGGCGTTGATGCATTCTTCAATCTGAAATAATTAAAAATCGACACAAAGAAAACCGCTACCTATTTTCCGAGGAAAGTAGGCGGCGGTTTTTGTTATCATTCGTAGGTTTCCTCTGCGGGGGCACCCTTTCTGCCGGTTGGGGTTGTGCCAAAGCGTTTGGAATAAGCACGCGTGAAGGAGGAATAGCTGCCGAAGCCGGAAAGGAAGCAGCTTTCCGTAGCGGAAACACCCTGCCGAATCAGCTCTCTGGCGTGAAGCAGACGACGTTCCTGTAAATAGCCATGGATAGAATAGCCTGTTTCCTGCCGAAAAAGGCGCATCATGTGATACTTGCTGATGAAAAATTCCTCTGCCAGACGTTCAATCGGAATGTCCTCGGTCAGGTGTGCATCTATATAGTGCAGGATATCCAGAATACGGCTGTTGGTCGGCACGATGGGCTTTGCAAAGGCAGCATCGGGGTTCTGCATCCGGCGCGCAAGTGCAATCAGAAGGCGCAGAAGAAGGCCATTGCTGAGAATGACTCTGCCGTAGGCGTTGCCCTCCAATTCTTGCTCTAAGCTATCTGCCAGTGTCCAGATGGCTTCGGGATTTTCCAAATGCAGAACTGCGCCTTTTTTGCCATTGAAGATTTCCTCCAGCTGACAATCGGGCGTAGATTGCTGCTGCAAGAACTGCGGCGAGATATAGATAATGATACGCTCATACAGCACTCCCGGCTCAAATTCCGGACGATGGACACATTGACTGCCGATTAAAACCGCATCGCCTGTTTTTAAATCATACCGCTGTCCGTCTACGGTATAGCCGCCATAGCCGCTGCGCAGGAGCAGCAGCTTGCAAAATTCGTGATAATGATAGTCGATATTTGTTCCGTTTTTATCCTTCAAATGAAATAAACGGAAATCATCCAAAAGATAGCCCCGTTTTTCATAATTCGTTTCCATATTATTTCTCCTCTGGTCGCACTTTTTGCAATAATCATAGCATAAAATGTATTTTATTTGCAAGTTGTGCTTCGTAAAATAATAGTAAAGAAACAGAGGTTGATAGAAAGGGGAATCGGCTATGTTAATCGTAAAAAAATTCGGCGGCACCTCCGTAGCAAACAGAGAGCGTATTTTGCATGTGGCAAAAAGATGCAAAAAGGAATATGAAAAGGGCAACGATGTGGTTGTTGTGCTTTCTGCTATGGGCGATGTGACAGACCGGCTGATTGACAAGGCGAAGGAAATCAACGAAACCCCCTCTGAGAGAGAAATGGATATGCTCTTTACGATTGGTGAGCAGATGTCCGTTGCATTGATGGCGATGGCATTGGAAGGCCTTGGTGTGCCTGCGGTTTCTCTCAATGCGTTTCAGGCGAAAATCCACACCACTTCTGTGCATGGGGATGCAAAAATTACCCATATCGAAACAGAACGAATTCGGGAGGAGCTGGCGCAGAAAAAAATTGTTATCGTGACAGGCTTCCAGGGCATCGATGAAAATGATGATTATACCACACTTGGCAGAGGCGGTTCTGATACAACGGCAGTTGCTCTGGCGGCAGCCCTGCAGGCAGATGCCTGTGAAATTTATACAGATGTCGATGGTGTGTATACCGCTGATCCCAGAAAGGTACCGACAGCAAAAAAGCTGGACGAAATCTCCTATGATGATATGCTGCACATGGCGTTAAATGGCGCGCAGGTGCTGCACAGCCGTTGCGTAGAACTGGCAAAAAAATTTGAAATCCCCTTAGTGGTGCGCTCCAGCATGAATGAGAGAGAAGGAACAGTGGTCAGAGAGAAAACAGTTTGCCCTTGCAGATAAAAAGCCGATAGAATTTTATGTATGAAAAAAAGCCCTTTTGCAGAGAATATCCGCAAAGGGGCTTTTTGTGTCAGGCTTTCAAAATCAAGTCATTTCAGAAGAAATCAGCCCTGATTTTTTTCAGCCATCATCTGTTCCTGCTTTTCAATCATCTTTTTTACCATATAGCCGCCTACATAACCATTCTGTGCAGATGTCAGGTCGCCGTTGTAGCCCTTTTTCAGGGGTACGCCGATTTCGTTTGCCACCTCAAATTTGAACTGCTCCATTGCCGCCCTTGCTTCGGGCACGTTGATTTTGTTGCTGTTTGTATTGTTGTTGCTCATGTTTATAACCTCCTTGTTGTTTGCTGATTTTTGTGTTTTGTATTGCTTGGTGTTGCAAGGTTAGTATGTGCGGCAGGCGGCGGTTTATGTTAGGAACATCCTGCCATGAAAATTGGCGAAAATCAGGAAGAAGCCGCAGAAAAAAGAAAATCCGTTTTTATGGATATTTTTTGTCGAAAACGTGATTGACAGAAGGATTTTTGAGGCATATCATAGATAGGAATGACAATTTTAGGAGGAAAAGAAAAATGAATGTTTTAAGCCATCTGGGTTGCGATAAAGTTTTTGACTATTTTGAAAAAATCTGCGATATCCCCCATGGAAGCTTTCACGAAAAAGCTCTGAGTGATTATATTGTTTCTTTTGCAAAGGAAAGAGGGCTTTACTGCCGTCAGGATAATAAAATGAATGTTCTGATTAAAAAGGGCGGCACAGCAGGCTATGAAAGCTCTCCTGTATTGATTATGCAGGGGCATATTGATATGGTCTGTGATAAAAACGAGGATACAGAGCATGATTTTCTGACAGAGCCCCTCGAAATTTATATTGACGGGGACGATATCAAGGCGAGAGGGACAACCCTTGGTGCGGATAATGGCATTGCGGCGGCGTATATGCTGGCACTTCTGGATGCGGAGGATATCGCACATCCGCCACTGGAATGTATCTTTACCGTCGAGGAAGAAATCGGTATGGGCGGTGCAACAGATTTTGATGCCTTTGATTTGGAAGGCAAACGCTTTTTAAATATGGATACCGAGGAGGAAGGGCATCTGATGGTAAGCTGCTGCGGCGGCAGACGGATGCGTGTGTATCTGCCGATTGAAAAAGAGAAAAAGCAGGCAGGCACAACCCTTTCCGTTCATATTCGCGGCTTGAAGGGCGGTCATTCCGGTTCGGATATTCATTTGCAGCGGGCAAGTGCGAATGTGCTTCTGGGCAGATTTCTTTTTGAGCTGCGTGAAAGAGTAGATTTTGCACTGGTAAGCGCAAATGGCGGCAATATGGATAATGCCATCTGTCGGGAAGCAGAGGCGGTTGTTGTAGTTGCGCCGGAACAGGTGCAGACCGTAGCGGCTGTGATTGAGGAAGCAGAAGCTATGTTCCGAGAGGAATATAAAGACCGCGAAAGCGATATACTGATGACAGCGGAGCAGATGCCGGAAGCAGCCGAGGTGCTGACGACAGAAACGAGAGATTATGTAATTGCATTGCTGCGGCTTCTGCCCTATGGTGTACAGACAATGGATACCAATATGGATGGATTGGTGGAAACCTCCAGTAATATCGGGATTCTGAAAACAAATGAGGATCATATTTTCATTGATAATGCAGTGCGCGGCTCTATGGAAAGCAGAAAGGATGCTATCTGCAAAAAGATTGAGGTTCTGGGCAGTCTTTGCGGTGCAAAGGTGGTCGGCGTGCATGATTACCCCGGCTGGCAGTATAACCCCAATTCTGAGATGCTGCGCATCTTCAAGGAGGTCTGGGTGGAAAAATTCGGCGATGAACCCAAGGTGGTTGCCATCCATGCAGGTCTGGAATGTGGGCTGTTTGCGAAAAAAATCCCCGGTCTGGATCTGATTTCTCTGGGACCCAATATGTACGATGTGCATACACCCGATGAAAGACTCAGTATTTCCTCTACCATCCGTATCTGGGAATATCTGAAGCTGGTTCTGGCAAGGCTGAAATAAGAAAATCAAAAAAATTCGTGCGAAAGAGGGCGGCGTATGCGGCTTCCGTGGAATAGAAAATACATGGAAATCGGTTTTCACGTCATTCTTACCGTTTTGCTTCTGGTGGGGATGATTGCACTGCTGTTGCGGCTCTCTGTGGCGAAAAATGTCATATTACAGACGGCGGGGACATTCCTCGCCGTTTTTGCGCCCGTTTTCTGGGCGTTTTTCTTTACACTGCTGCTTGAACCGCTGACTGCATTCTGGCAGAGGTTTTATGAAAAGCGGTGTACATTATATCACCGCAGCCGCATCCGAAACCGCAAGGCAGGCGCAACGCTGACATATCTTTCCATCGGGCTGATTCTCTTTCTGATAGGCGGTTTTCTGGCAAGGAAAATCGGACAAACGAATCTGTCTGCCCTGACGGAGCAGATTGGTGACTATATTCGACAGGCAGGAGACATGCTTGTGCTTCTGAATTTGAAGCTGGCGGAAATGGGGATTCTCCGGAATGCGGAGTGGATTTTTTCTCGGTGGATAGAGCAGGCGACGCATTGGATGCAGGAGAGGATGCTATGGCTGGCGGATGTGATTCCGAATATCGGCGGCAGTCTGCTGGACGTTCTGCTTGGGGCGGTGGTAGCGTTTTATCTCCTGATGGAGAAGGAAAAAATTCGTGGGATTGCGGGCGAATTGAGCAGGGTTCTTCTGGGAGAAAAAATCACGAAACACGCAAAAAATCTTTTTCATGAGGTGTATACGGTTTTTGCGGGCTACCTCAGTGGGCAGCTTCTGGATGCGTCTGTTATGGCGGTGTTGTTTTCGGCGGCGTTTACGATTGTCGGTCTGCCGCATGGAATTCTGATTGGTCTGGTTTCCGGCTTTTCTAATCTGATTCCGTATTTTGGGGCGGTGATGGCGTTTTTCCTGGCGGTGCTTGCAGGACTTTTCAGCGGCGCGCCCATGAAGGCGGTCTATGCGTCTGTGCTGATTCTTCTCTTACAGCAGGTGGACAGCATTTTCATTGTGCCGAAGGCAGTCGGGCAGAAATTGGAGCTGCATCCCGTTCTGGTTCTGCTTTCTCTGGCGGCTTTTGGGCGGATGTTTGGTTTCTGGGGGCTGGTGTTTGCGGTTCCCTTGGGTGCGCTTTGCAAAAATTTTGTGCTTTGGTGCTATCGCAGAAAAAAATCTGACATTTGTCAATAATTCCGTGGAAAACCACTTTTTTTTATGACGATTTTGTTGTATAATGCGATAAGGTTAGAAAAGTAATAAAATGAGTTTTGAGCATATACTGTGCCCTGCCTTCAGCAAAAGCGGGATGCAGGGAAAGAGATAGAAAGGTGGTTACGCGTATGAGAGGTATCGTACATGAAGTAAAAGGCGATCTGGCAATGGTAAAAATTCAGAGAAAAGAAGCCTGCGGGGAATGCAGAGCTTGCTTTTCCGGCATGATGAAAACGGAAATGGATATCGAAGCAAAAAATCTCTGCGATGCAGAGGAAGGCGATTGGGTGGAGCTGGAGCTGCAGGAAAACGCATTTTTTAATGCAGTAATCGTGATGTATGGACTGCCCTTTATCGGCTTTATCGTAGGCATTGTGCTGGGGTATTTTGGTGTGCCGAAGCTGATTCCGAATATTTCTCCTGTTTTGCCTTCTCTGGTTCTGGGCGTGCTGGGTATTGTTCTTGCAATGCTTTGGATTCACAGCCAGAATCACCGTTGGGAAAGCGGCAAATATCGCCCTCTGGCAACAAAGATTGTGGAGGAAGATGAGCCTGAAATGTGCGGCGCATAAACACGAGAAAAAGAGATGCTCTATTAGGTGTGTCCCAATAAGAAAACATGAAGAAAATGAAATAGCTGAAAGACTGCGGGTACAAGAAAGTTTCCCGCAGGCATCCTTTGACTTAGGCTGTCAAGGGGAACTGACGCAGTAGCCGTAGCTTTCAGCATTTCAGAATTTATGGTTTCTTATCTGGGCGCACCTTTCAGGGCATCTTTTTTTATGTCTTGTGGCTTTACAGTCACACTTTGTCCCGTTTTTCATAATATATAGAAAAAAGGGGGCGAGGGGAATGCTGAAGGAACGCATCCGCACAGATTGCGGCAACGGGGATAACTGCTCACAGGTGATTCTGCGCGCAGTGGCAGAGGAATATGGCATTTCCCTGTCGGAGGAGCTGTTCTGCGCCTGCCGCGGCATCCATGGCGGCTTTGGCATCAATGGGATGTGCAGTGGGATTGTTGCAGGGGTGATGGCGCTTGGGCTTTTGTGCGAGGAGGAGTTGAAGCTGAAACGGATTCTGTTTCTTCTTCGGGTACAGAATCGATTCGGCAGTCTGGATTGCTGCACGCTTTCGGCTCTGGGCGCGGATTGCAGCGGCGTTTTGGAGGAAATCGGGGGAATTTTACAGGAGGTGATAGAAGAATAAAGGGCAGAAAGCAAAGTCAGCTTCTTCCTGGTTTCTTATTGGAACACATGCAAGGATAGTATTGCTTTTTATTCTTTACACAGAGGCGAAAGCCTATATTTTTTTGCAGATGCAATCGTATTTTTGAAGCTTCTGTGTTACAATGATTCTCACGGAGGGATTACCATGAAACTGATTGCACCTGAGTATTATACAAAATTTCACTGTATTGCCGATAAATGCAGGCACAGCTGCTGTGTCGGCTGGGGGATTGCGATAGATCCCGATAAGCTTGTGTATTATCGCAGTATTGAGGGAGAGTTTGGCGCTCGCCTGCAAAAGGGCATTGCGGAAGCGGATGATGCGGCGCAGTTTATCTTAGATGATGAGGAGCGCTGTCCCTTTCTGAACCGAACAGGCTTATGCGATATGATTACGGCCTTGGGGGAGGATGCGCTTTGCCAGATTTGCCGCGACCATCCCCGTTTTCGTAATTTTTACGCCGACCGAACGGAAATCGGCTTGGGGCTTTGCTGTGAAGCAGCAGGAGAACTGATTTTGTCGCAGCAGGAGAAGCTGACGCTTATCACACTTGAGGATGACGGCGCGGCAGATTTGCCGGATATTGCAGACGAATCCCTGCTTGCGTGGCGGGAGGAGCTCTTTGCTCTTGCGCAGGACAGAAGCAAGCCAATCGAACTGCGCGCCGCGGAAATTTTGCAGACGGCGGGGCGGACGCTTTCCCATCATTCGTGGGCAGAATGGGCGGAGATTTATCTGGAGTTGGAGCGTTTGGAGCCAAGCTGGACAGACCGCCTTCTGGAGCTGAAGGAAACCGATTTGACGGGGATTTCCCTGCCGGATGCGATGGCGTGGGAGCCTGCGTTGGAGCAGCTTCTGGTGTATTTTCTCTATCGGCAGATGCCCCTTGCGCTGGATGATGGAGAATATGAGGGAAGAGCCGCCTTTGCTGTGCTGAGCTTTGCCATAATTCGCAGGCTTTTATTGGTGCATTTTGCATTGCACGGCAGCGTTGTTTTGGCGGATTTGATTGAAATTGCAAGGCAATATTCCGCAGAAATCGAATATTCGGATGAAAATGTTGAAATTTTGTTATACAGAATACAGGAAGTATTGTAAAGAAAGTCGCCTTTTGGCGGCTTTTTTTGCGTTTTCGATGTACAGATGTAGAGAATTGTCGGGTTTTGTTTGCAGGGCGAGGACTTTTCATGCTATAATATTACCTATTATACTTTATTAAAGAGGCGCTTTATTTTGTGATTTTGCAAAGTGATTCTCGAAACGGAAAAAGAGGAGGAAAGGAAAGAAAAATGAGTTCCAAAGACTGTAGCGTAAACAACATTTATCAATTAGAGGGCAGGGTGCCTTTGCTGAAAGCCATTCCCTTTGGCTTACAGCATATTCTGGCAATGTTCGTTGCCAATCTGACCCCGATTACTATTATTGCGGCGGCAGGAGGGCTTTCTCAGGCGGAGATTGCAGTGCTTCTGCAAAATGCAATGTTTATTGCCGGGATTGCAACGCTGATTCAGCTGTATCCCGTCTGGAAGGTCGGATCGGGTCTGCCAATCGTTATGGGGGTCAGCTTCACCTTTGTAACGGTTTTATGTACGGTTGCGTCTAATTATGGGTATCCCTCGGTTGTCGGGGCGGTGCTTGTCGGCGGTCTTTTTGAAGGCACACTGGGGCTTCTGGCAAAATATTGGAGAAAGCTGATTGCACCTGTGGTTGCGGCATCTGTTGTTATCGCAATCGGGATGTCCCTGTTTTCTGTTGGTGCAAGATCCTTTGGCGGCGGTTATGCAGAGGATTTTGGCTCTGCGCAGAATCTTCTGTTGGGGACGATTACGCTTGTGGTCTGTCTTGGCTGGAACTGCTTTGCAAAGGGTTATCTGAAGCAGCTTTCCGTTCTGGTGGGACTGCTTGTGGGCTATGTAGTGGCAATCCTTATGGGGAAGGTGGATTTGTCCGTTATTTTTGCAGGCGGCTTTGTCTCCCTGCCAAAGCTGATACCCTATAAGCCGGAATTCCATGCGGGTGCGATTCTTTCCGTCTGTATTATTTTTCTGGTTTCCGCAGCGGAAACGATTGGGGATACCACAGCCATGGTTGCGACAGGGCTGAACAGAGAAATCGAGAGCAAGGAAATTTCCGGCTCTCTGGCGTGTGATGGCTATGCGTCCTCGTTGTCCTCTTTGGTTGGCTGCCCTCCTGTGACATCCTTTTCCCAGAACGTCGGGCTGCTGGCAATGACGAAGGTAGTCAATAAATTTACGATTATGACAGGTGCAGGCTGCATGATTCTGGCAGGGCTTCTGCCGCCTGTCGGGAACTTTTTCGCATCTCTGCCCGAATCTGTTCTGGGTGGCTGCACCATCATGATGTTTGGTACGATTATGACAAGTGGGATGCAGATGCTTGCAAAGGCAGGCTTTAATCAGAGAAACGTGACCATTGCCGCATTGTCTTTGGCAGTCGGCGTTGGCTTTACGGCTGCAAGCGAAATTGATTTGTGGCATATTTTCCCCGAAATTGTGCAGTCTGTATTTTCCGCAAACGTGGTAGCGGTGGCATTCGTGGTGTCTATCATTCTGAATCTGGTTTTGCCGAAAAATATGGATGTGGATAAAATTTCGGAATAAGCAATCAAAAAAACAACAGCATCGATGGAGGATGGAGCATCGGTGATAAAAAAGAGAAGGAATTTAGAGAACAAGAGGAAGAAGAAAGAAAAAGGAGGAGCTTATGAGTCGTTTATCTATTGAAACGCCAGGACGCGCCCAAAATGTCTTGGATGGTCTGCATCGGGATATGGAGCGCCGCATTGGTGCCAGTGCCTACGGACTGTGTCCGGTGGATATGTCTTTGAATTACCTGCGGCTGTGCCATGCGCAGACCTGTGGGAAATGTGTGCCCTGCCGCATTGGTCTGGGACAGTTGGAGGTGCTGATCGAGCAGGTGCTTGACCGTACCGCAACCATGGAAACCATTAACATAATTGAGCGTACCGCAAAGGTGATTGCCGATTCCGCAGGCTGTGCGATTGGCTATGAAGCGGCACACATGGTTTTGAAGGGGATTCGCGGCTTCCGCGAGGATTATGAGGAGCATGTGCAGCATGGACGCTGTATCTCTGTGCTGAGCTATCCCGTTCCCTGTGTTTCCGCCTGTCCTGCGCATGTGGATGTACCCGGCTATGTGGCGCTGGTGAATGAGGGCAGATATGAAGAAGCAGTGAAGCTGATTCGGAAGGACAACCCCTTCCCATCCGCCTGTGCGTATGTCTGCGAGCATCCCTGTGAAGCACACTGTCGCCGCGCGATGGTGGATGATGCTATCAATATCTGTGGTCTGAAACGCTTTGCAGTGGATCATGCAAAGGCAGAGCCTGCGAAAATCCTGTATGAGAAAACAGGCAAAACCGTCGGCATTATCGGCGGTGGCCCCGGCGGACTGACGGCGGCGTATTATCTGGCACAGATGGGGCATCAGGTAACTGTATATGAGCAGCGTCCTAAGCTGGGCGGTATGCTTCGCTATGGTATCCCCGATTATCGTCTGCCGCAGGAGGTTCTGGAGCGCGATATCGAGCATATTCTGACAACAGGCATTAACGTGATTACGGATGTTTCCATCGGCAGAGATGTGACAATGGAGGATATCCAGAAAAGCTATGATGCAGTTTATATTTCCATTGGCGCGCATAATGATAAAAAGATTGGCATTGAAGGCGAGGACGCAGAAAATGTTGTCAGTGCGGTCAGCCTGCTGCGCCGCATTGATGAAGGCAATGCGCCCGATTTCACGGGTAAGAGAATCTGCGTTATCGGCGGCGGCAATGTTTCTATGGATGCCACCAGAACGGCAAAACGTCTGGGAGCGGAAAGCGTCACCTGTGTATACCGTCGCCGTGTGGATGATATGACCGCGCTGGCGGAGGAAATCGAAGAGGCAATGGCAGAGGGCTGTCAGATTTTACCCCTACAGGCACCTGCACGCATCGAAAAGGATGCAGAGGGCAAGGTTGCGGCGCTGTGGACAGTTCCGCAGATTATCGGGCCTTACGGCAAGGATGGCAGACCCAAGCCCATTCCTGCGGATGTACCCGAATTCCGTATCGCATGTGATTATGTGATTGTTGCCATCGGGCAGGCGATAGACGCGCGTCCCTTTGAAGCCATCGGCATTAAGACCTTTAAGGGCATGATTCAGGCGGAGGATACCAGCTCTGTTGCGGATGTGGATAACGTATTCGCCGGCGGTGACGCGGTTTCCGGCCCTGCTACGGTCATTCGTGCCGTTGCGGCAGGGAAGGTTGCGGCAGCGAATATTGATGCCTACCTTGGCTTTGAGCATAAGATTAAGACGGACGTTGTGGTTCCTCCGGCGCATCTGACAAATGCACCTCCCTGTGGGCGTGTAAACTTGAAAAGCCACTGCACACCGGACTGCAAGGGCAACTTTGATCTGGTTGTGGAAGGCATGAGCAGAAAAGAGGCGGATCAGGAATCCGAACGCTGCCTGCGTTGTGATTACTTCGGCTTTGGCAGCTTCAGAGGAGGGAGGACAGGAGAATGGTAAGAATAACGATTGATGGACAGCTTGCGCAGGTGCCGGCAGGAACGACGATTATGGAGGCGGCGAAGGCGGTCAATGTAAAAATCCCTCATCTTTGCTACCTGAAGGGAATCAATGAAATTTCCGCCTGCCGTATCTGCTGTGTGGAAATTGAGGGCGAGCGCGCGATGGTTGCAGCCTGCAGCAACCCTGTAAAGGATGGCATGGTGGTGTATACGAATTCCCCTCGTGCCAGAATGACACGCCGCACAAATGTAGAACTGATTTTGTCTCAGCATGACTGCAAATGTGCGACCTGTGTACGCAGCGGCAACTGTCAGCTGCAGGAGGTTGCGAATGATCTGGGTATCCTTGAGCTTCCCTTTGAAACACAGCTGCAGAAGGGGCTGCGCAGTGCGTGGACAAAAACATTTCCGCTCTATCGGGATGTGAATAAATGTATCAAATGTATGCGCTGCATCCAGATTTGCGATAAGGTGCAGACGCTGAATATCTGGGATTTGGCAGGGACAGGCAGCCGCACAACGGTGGATGTTTCGGGCAACCGTGTTATCAAGGATTCCGATTGTGCGCTTTGCGGTCAGTGCATCACGCATTGCCCGACAGGCGGCTTAAGAGAAAGAGATGACACCGCAAAGGCAAGAGCGGCTCTGGCAGATAAAGAAAAAATTACGGTCGTACAGGTTGCGCCTGCGGTGCGTACCGCTTGGGGCGAGTATTTCGGGCTGAAACGGGAAGAAGCGACCATGGAGCGCATGGCAGGCGCACTGCACCGCCTTGGATTCGATTATGTATATGATACAAACTTTGCGGCAGACCTGACGATTATGGAGGAAGGCAATGAATTTCTGCATCGGCTGAAAAGCGGCGCATTGGTACGTTGGCCCATGTTCACAAGCTGCTGTCCCGGTTGGGTGCGTTTCCTGAAAGGGCAGTATCCTGAATTGACAAATCAGCTTTCTACGGCAAAATCTCCCCAGCAGATGTTCGGCGCGGTTGCGAAAACATGGCTGGCGAAGAAGCTGGATGTGGCACCCGAAAAAATCTGCTGTGTTTCCATCATGCCCTGCGTAGCGAAGAAGGCGGAAGCAGATTTGCCGACCATGCGTGGTGAAAGCGGTGCGGATGTGGATATCGTGCTGACAACAAGGGAGCTGGTGCGTATGATGCGTGCAGACCATCTGGACCCGCATTTCATCGAGGAGGAAGCACTGAATTCCCCTATGGGAACACATACCGGTGCAGGCGTGATCTTCGGTGCAACCGGCGGCGTTATGGAAGCGGCTCTGCGTACTGCGGCGTATGTGCTGACGGGCGAAAATCCGAATCCGGATGCCTTCAGTGAGGTGCGGACAGGCCCCGGACTGAGAGAGGCAACCTATACCGTTGCGGGAATTCCTGTGCGCTGTGCGGTTGTCAGTGGTCTGGGCAATGCGCGTAAGCTGATTGAACGGCTGAAGGAGGGCAAGGTGCAGTATGATTTTGTAGAGGTCATGGCTTGTCCCGGCGGCTGTGTCGGCGGCGGCGGTCAGCCTATCTCCGCAGAGGATGAGGAGCTTTACGGCGTGAGAGGGGAACGGCTTTATACCCTTGATGCGGAAAATCCGATGCGTTTCGCTCATGAAAATCCTGAGGTACAGGCATTGTATCATGAATATCTGGGCGAACCCTTGGGAGAGACAGCACACCATCTGCTGCATACGGACCATAAGGCATGGAATATGCCCATGCAGAAATAAACGAAAAGAAAATACAAAGGCTGTTGTACTTTATTGTACAGCAGTCTTTTTTATGCAAAAAAATGCTGAACAGAGAAAAATTTCTGTTCAGCAAAAGAATCAGATTTAGGAATATAGCTTACGGACGGAAACCCGACTTAGCTTTTTGATGATATCCGCCCAGAAGGCTGTCCCGAACAGGAAGGTCAGCAGAAGGGAAACAACCATAATCTCCAGAACGGCAAGATAGCCATTTGCACTGAGCAGCTCATAAAAGCCGCCGTAAATGAGGAAATCCTTAAACAGGCGGTGCAGGATATAAATACCGATGGTATTTTTCCCGAATTGGCAGAGGAAGGTTTCCTTTTTCGGGCAAAGGATAAACAGACCAAAGAGCATCAGCACAACCGCCGCCATCCACAGGATACAGATGAGCGGTGCAAAGGGAAACAGCTGACTTTTCAGCTGTGCATAGGGGGCAATCCCGAAGAAGAATACCCCCAGATATTTCTGTACCCCTCGTCCATAGGGAATCAGCATGCAGGCGGAAAGCAGCAGAACGGCAGGCAATGCTTTTCTGCATTTCGCATTGTTGATGACTGCCTGAAACTGCTCCTTCTTGATGTAATACCCCATGAGGAAGAAGGGCAGAAAGTGAATGGTGCGGGAAAGGCTTAAAAATTTCCCGACCGGCTCCTGATAATGGATGACTGCCGCCAGAAGGACTGCTCCAATGAGGACATATTTCGGTTTCATATTTTTTGTCACGTAAAGAAAAATATGCCACCAGATTAAAGAAAGCAGATACCACGGTGCTGCCCCAACTGTCAGCATATTGATTTTCAGAAGAGAGAAAATCAGAACGCCAAGAATAAATGCTTTTCGGAACAGCGCGGATTTACTGTACGCAAAAGAGAGCAGCCAAATGCCGCCGCAAAACAGCAGAACAATGAGAGTCCAGACGGCAGGGTGGTGTGCCGTTTCAAAATATGGTCGCTCAAAGATGAAATGTACCAGCTCGATGGCATCCTTGAACAGAAGATAGAGCCATGCGAAGGAGAGCAGCTTTTCCGCCTTATATTCCTTTGTGAGAAAGCCCTTTGCCAGATAGCCCGACATGAAGATAAACCCCGGCATGTGGAAAAAATAGATAAAGGTTCTCACGCCTGTGGCAAAGGCAGAATGGGTTTCCTGCAAATAGCCCAGCATGTGTCCCAGAACCACCAGAAAAATCAGAACACCCTTGATGTTGTCGATATGAAAATCTCTTGCTGTCTGCTGCTTCATGATGAATGACTCCTGTTTCATTTCTGTTTGATGTTTTCTTCCCAAAGAGTATGATAAAGCGCAGGCTTTCTGTCCGCCTTGACAGGAAAGCTATTGCGGTATGCGTCTGCCTCGCTTAGGTCGATATCTACAATCGTCAGCCCGTTGCCGCCCTCTACATGCGCCAGCACTTCGCCTGTCGGGGAAACTGCCATGCTGTCACCGATATAGGAAAGACCGCCGCCCTCGCCGCTGCGGTTCACACCGAGGATGAAGCACTGGTTTTCGATGGCGCGTGCCTTTAGGAGTGTCATCCAATGCTCTCTGCGTGCTGTAGGCCAGCTTGCGATAACGGGAATTACCTTTGCCTGCTCGGATACAATCTGAAAGATTTCGGGGAAACGTAAATCATAGCAGATTAACGGTGCAACAGGTACACCCTTTACCTCGCAAAGCTGCAGCGCATTACCGCCGGTATAATGCTTTGCCTCTGCGCCGAAGGAGAAGGGATGAATTTTTGCATAATCTGCAAGCTGATTCCTGTTCTCGTCCAGAATGATGCAGTGATTTGTGGCAACTCCGTTTTCATATACGGGCAGGCCATAGCAGATGGCAACATGGTTTTTCTTTGCTTCTTCGCGGAAAAACGCCATGGAGGGGCTGTTTTTTCTGTCCTCGCCGTAGGTTTCGGGGTTCAGCGTAAAGCCTGTCAGCGTCATTTCGGGGAAAATGACAAAATCCACCTGTTTTTCCTTTGCCTCTGCAAGCAGCCTGCTGCAAAGTGTCATGGTCTTTTCCTTTTCTTCAAAGCCCATATCAATCTGTCCCAATGCGATTCTCATAGGATTTTCCTCCTTTTATTCTTAAATGTTATTCTCAAATGCAAAACTGATTTTTTATTCCCAATCCTTCCAGATATCGGGGCAATAGCCCAGTGTAAACGCTTTACCGTTGCGTACAATCGGTGTGGCGAACAGCTCCGGATTTTCAAACAGCGTCTGCTCGCGCTTTGCCTCGTCGATATAATCCATGTAAAGCCTGGTGTATGCCTTTGCCTTGCGGTCAATCATATCCTCAACGGGGATACATTTTTTCGCTGCTTCAAAGACTGCCTTTGCCATGCCGAATTGGTGCAAATCAATATATTGATATTTTATTTTTCTCTCTTTAAAATAACGCTCGGCTTTTTTGGTATCAAAGCTTTTCTTGGAGCCGTAAATTTGGATATTCATGCGAAAACCATCCTTTCTTTGATACCTCATTTTATAATATTTTTTCCGTGGGGGCAAGACAATAGAGAATGATTCTGTTATACTTATGTTATTTTCAAGCGAAGGAGGCAGAAAAATGAGATTCATTTCATGGAATGTAAACGGCTTACGCGCCGCAGTAGGCAAAGGCTTTTCGGAATATTTCAAGGAAGCTGATGCGGATATATTTTCCTTGCAGGAAACAAAGCTACAGGCAGGGCAGATTGATTTAGAAACAGAGGGCTATCATCAATACTGGAATTATGCCGAAAGGAAGGGCTATTCCGGTGTTGCGGTGTTCACGAAGCAGGAGCCGCTTTCTGTTGCCTATGGTATTGGCGTGGAGGAGCATGACCACGAGGGGCGTGTGATTACGCTGGAATTTCCCGAATTTTACCATGTGACGGTATATACCCCCAATTCGCAGCAGGAAAACGCCCGTCTGGCATACCGCATGGAATGGGAGGATGCGTTCCGCGCGTATGTAAGCGGTCTGGATGCGAAAAAGCCTGTTGTTATCTGCGGGGATTTGAATGTAGCACATAATGAAATCGATCTGAAAAATCCCAAAACAAACCGCAGAAGTGCCGGCTTTACGGACGAGGAACGCGGCAAATTCACAGAGCTTCTGGGTGCCGGCTTTGTGGATACCTTCCGCTATTTTTATCCCGAGCAGGAAGGCATTTATTCCTGGTGGAGCTATCGTTTCAAGGCAAGAGAGAAGAACGCAGGGTGGCGGATTGATTATTATGTGGTTTCCGCACGCTTGCAGGACAAGCTGATGGATGCGAAGATCCATACAGAGGTGCTTGGCTCTGACCATTGTCCTGTGGAGCTGGAAATCAATCTGTAAAAGAGGAGAAATATGGAACCGTATTATTATCAAACCTTATCCAAGGCGGAGCAGAGCAGCTATCAGGCGATGCAGGCAGGACTGCAGGCGTTTGCGCCCTCCTTTCCTGTACCGCTTCTGGAAAACAGAGCGTTGACGGATGTTTTCATGAAGCTGCGTCTGGATTGTCCGCAGCTGTTTTATGCAGGGACATTTCAATATCGCTATTATCCCGATTCCAGAAATGCGGAATTGATTCCTGCGTATCTTTTTGAAAAGGGAAAGATGAAGGAGCATCAGAAGGCGCTGCAGTCACGCGTGGAAAAGCTGGTTCGCCCTGTGGCAAGGTGCAGCGATGAGGAAAAGCTGCTGTATATCCACGATTTTATCTGCAAAAATGTACGCTATGATAAGCTGAAAAAGCAATATTCCCATGAAATCATCGGCGTTCTGGGGCATGGCGTTGGTGAGGGTATTGCAAAGGCAGTTAAGATTCTTTGTGATGCATTGCAAATTTGGTGTATCATTGCTTTGGCGGAAAATAACCCCGAAAGGGGCGTGAAGTATCGCCATGCGTGGAACGTGGTGCGGCTGGATAAAAAATATTACCATCTAGACTGCACCTTTGATCTTTCCTTAGGGAATCCTGAGGAAATCCGCTATGATTATTTTCTGCTGAGTGATAAGCAGATTTTTCGCGATCATGAGAGACTGGTCTGGCGTGTGCCTGCCTGCGAGGATGCAGACAGATTTTATTATAAGAAAAAGAAGCTCTCCTTCACGAAGACGGAGGAGGTGCAAAAGCGCGCGGCGCAGGCGGTGAAAAAGGGAAAACCACTGCTGTTTCATTGGCGCGGCGGCTATATGACAAGGGAAATCGTGCAGGAATTTCTGCGGATTTTCAAGGAAGAAGCGGCGAAGAAAGAAAAATTCGCACAGGTTTCGCTGAATTGGGCGCAGGCGATTGTGAAGGTACGCTTCATCGAACAATTACCGACACAGGAATTGACCATGGAAGAAGCCAATGAAGGCGAAAAAGAGGAATAAATCAAGAAAAGAAAATCAAGAAAAGAAAAACCCGGGGACAAAAAGCATCCTCGGGTTTTTATATAATAAGGGGTAGTGAGTTATCAAGGGTTTTGAGAAATTTATGCTTCAAAGGCAGTCAGCTTTTCCAGAAGAAGATTGCTTCTGTCGATGAAGGCGGTCATTTCCTCGGCGGTCAGCGGACGGTGGCTCATCAGTGCCAGATCATACAGCTGATGGCACAGAAGGGTTGCATCCTCCTTCTTTTCCTCCTTGCCTGCCATGGAAAGCAGTGCTTTTACCAGTTTATTGTTTTTATTCAGCACCAGAGTTTCATCGGGCTTCATATTGGCAAACATTGCCTTAAATTCTTCGTTGTTGGCGTAAGCCTCCATCATTTCCATCATACGTCTGGATTCCTCGGAAAGCAGAATCATAGCGGAAACCTTTTCCGCTTTCAGCGCTTCCAGCTTTACATTCAGCTTTTCATTTGCAACCGCCGCGCGGAACAGCTCCTGCATCTGATTTGCTTCAAATTCGTCTGCCTGCTTTTTCGCTTCGGAAATTTCGGCATCCTCTTTTTCCTGCAAGGAATCAATATCCGCATCGACACGCTGTACTTTCAGCTTGATATCCTGATTTTTATATTCCAAGAAGGAAACGAAGGGCTTATCCACAGGCGTATCCATGATGGCAGCCTCCAGACCCTGCTCCTTGAACAGGCGGATATACTGCGCCTGCTGATTGGTGTCGGTTGCAAAATAAATCACGTTTTCGTGCTTTTCCTTATTCTTTTCCAGATATTCGGCAACGGTTTCATAAACGCCGTCTGTTGTTTTCAGCAGCAGGATATCCTTTACCTTATCATACAGCTTTTCTTCCTTCATGCAGCCATATTTGATGAAGATATTGATATCATCCCAGAAGCCCTCAAAGGCAGAACGGTCGGTTTTGAACAGCTGGTTCAGCTTGTCCGCAACCTTCTTGGTGATGTAGGCATTCATTTTTTCCACATAGCCGTCATTCTGCAATGCACTTCTGGAAACATTCAGCGGCATATCGGGGCAGTCCAGAATCCCCTTCAAGAGCAGCAGGAATTCGGGGACAACCTCTTTTACGTTATCCGCAATATAAACCTGATTGCAGTACAGCTTTACCTCGCCGTCCATCATGTCCATCTGCTCCACCAGCTTCGGGAAATAGAGAATCCCTTTCAGACGGAAGGGGTAATCCATATTCAGATGAATCCAGAACAGAGGGTCATTCAAATCATTGAATACCTGATGATAAAAGGCTTTGTAGTCCTCATCCGTACATTCGGAGGGCTTTCTCTGCCAGAGGGGGTTGGTGTCATTCAGCGGCTTGGGCTCCTCTGCCTTTGCCTCCTCTGCGGCATCCTGCTGCTCCTGCAATAAATCCATGGCACCCTCGGTGGTCAGCTTTGCGGCTTCCTCGGGGGAAACATGAACGGGGTTTTCTGCTTTCTTTGCGGCTGCCTTTTCCTCCTCTGTTTCTTCCTTCAGCACATCCACAAAGATGGGAACGGGCATGAAGGCGCAGTATTTTCTCATAGTGGCGTAAAGCGTTGCCTCATTCAGAAATTCCTCGCCGTCTGCGCCGATAAAGAGGGTGATGGTTGTGCCGCGTTCGGTTCTTTCACCGGCCTCCATTTCATAATCAATGCCGCCGTTGCAGCGCCATTTTGCAGGCTCTGCGCCCTTCTGATAGGAAAGGGAATCAATCTCGACCGTATCGGCTACCATAAAAGCAGAATAGAACCCCAGACCGAAATGTCCGATAATCTCACTGCCTTCGTCCTCGGTTTTTCCTTCAAATTTGGAAAGGAAATCGGTTGCACCGGAGAATGCAATCTGGTTGATGTATTTCTTGATTTCATCTGCCGTCATGCCGATACCGTTATCAATAATCTGCAATGTTTTCTTGTCCTGATCCAGAACAACATGAATTTCGTATGTTTCCTCTGCGGGAATATCCGCTTCCCCCATCATGGAAAGCTTCTGCAGCTTTGTTACCGCGTCACACGCATTGGATACCAGTTCACGAATGAAGATGTCCTTATCTGTATAGAGCCATTTTTTGATAATTGGCATAAAATTTTCACTGTTAATAGAAAGATTGCCTTTTTCCTGCATACTGCATACCTCCTAAAATTTTTTTTACAGAGCCAATGTGTTTGGCTCTCATCACTCTATATTGTAGCACCCGAAACGGAAAAG
>ENA-UESD01000597-UESD01000597.1-human-gut-metagenome-genome-assembly--contig:-NODE-597-length-32473-cov-3.164002_pt1 | contig 32473 bp, 28 predicted proteins | sample MGYA00242985_ERZ507986 | MGnify/ENA primary metagenome ERZ507986 (study PRJEB26167, sample SAMN06115408) | human gut metagenome | host: Homo sapiens | place: China:Guangxi | collected 2016-04-06... | reverse complement strand
TTTAATGTTATCACCAAAGGTAATAAGAGATATAAAGTTTTAATCTCTTGATTTTCTTATTTAACAGATTACATTTTAAATACCTTGAGCAGGCATTATAATATCATTCTTTGCCCAAAACAATCCTACATGCATACATCAATACGACAGCATAAGCAATCCAAGGAACGATGAAAGACATAACCATAGAAGAAGTGATATCTGCCACATAGCCCATCAGTAAAGGACCCACGACGCCTCCCACTGGCGACATCATCAAGTAAGAAGAGGCACGTTTAGTATGGCTTCCCAACCCTCTTAAAGAAAGAGCAAATATAGTAGGAAACATAATAGCCTCAAAAGCATAACCACACAGCAAAGCAATCAATGAAATAATGCCTAAGTCACATAAGATTAAAGTCGTTGTCAAAACGGTTCCTATAGAACAATAGAGTAACATTCTCTCTGCAGAGATACGTTGCATTATCCAGCTGCCAATAAAACGCCCAGCCATAAATAAGCTTAGCCCCCCGAAAGAAAGAATCAAAGATGCGCGCCGTGCATTCATCCATCCTTGCTCTACTACATAATTGATAAAAAAGCTATTGATTGAAATTTCACTTACCTCATAGGCAAAAAGGGCAATCAGTCCGAAAATAAATAATTTATGCGACCAAATCCCAACACGATGCCCTTGAGAATCAACTTCTGTCTGGTGCTCGATTTCAGGCAACTTTACACGCATAAAAACAATGGCAACCAACAATACAACCACTCCCATACATGCATATGGTAAAGCTACGTTTCCTGTAGGTTGAGAATCATCTGAGAAAAGTAAAAGCCCCGTCAGAATAGGAGCACAAATACACCCCAATCCATTGAAAGACTGAGCGAAATTCAAACGGCTAGCAGCAGTTTCCTTTGCACCTAGTTCAGTAACATATGGGTTGGCAGCAGTTTCTAAAAAAGTAAGTCCACACCCTATTACAAAAAGTGCAAATAAAAATGCATTGAATGAAACGTAATATTGCCCTGGAATAAACAGAAATGCTCCTAGTCCATATAACAACAAACCAAAGACAACTCCTTTTCTATATCCAAAACGATTAATAAAGAGACCCGCAGGAATTGCCATGATAAAATATCCCATATACATCGTTACCTGAATAAAGGCTGAATGGGTTTTAGTTATATTCAAAACTTCCTGAAAATGTTTATTCAACACATCCAGAATGGCATGCGCAAATCCCCACAAAAAGAATAATGAAGTAACCAATATAAAAGGAAGAGTATATTGTTTACTTACCAATGAAATGCGTTTTGTTTCCATATTTTTCAATTATTATTACTATATCATTTCAGTAGACAGCAAAGCTTCGGCAATCCGTATATCCTCAGGGTGTGTCAATTTGATATTTCTTCGCCCTCCTTCTGCTATATATAAAGGAAAGCGCTTCAGTTCTGCCATCAGAGTATATAAAGATTGTGCACAAATAGATTTTTGTTCTGCTTCCTGGTAAGCTATCTCCAAATCTCTTAAAACAAAAGTATGAGGAGTCTGCGCCTTATACATTTGTTCACGAGGAAAACAACGATACGAAGAAACTCCATCTTCAGTATACATAACAGCTTCGTTGTCCCGGACAGCAGTAATTGCATTTCCATACAATTCACATATCCGGATATTCTCAGAAATAATCTTTGCCGATAGCAAAGGCCGTACAGCCTCATGAACTAATACAATATCATCCCTTGTGTAATAATGAGAAAGTCCTTTTATACCATTACCGATAGAAATATGGCTATTGCTACCACCAGAAAAGATATGCTGCAATTTAGTTATATGAAAATCATGTTTCACCCGTTCTACATATTCTTCCCATCCAGAAAGACACACAACAGCAATCACATCTATTTCAGGATGATTTTCAAAAGCTTTTAATGTATGTGCTATGACAGGCATACCTTGCAACAATAAAAACTGTTTTGGAGTTTCCATATGCATTCGCCCTCCATATCCCCCAGCCAGAACCAAAGCGATACGGTGCCTTTTTATAATACTTTCCATATCTTTATTTATAAGCTTCTAATTCTATCTCCTTACAGAGTTTCTCATGCCTGCTACGCATATAAAAGAAGATTACATTCATTACAGTTACTTCGAAAACCATATACAACCATGGTTCTTTTATTAATACTGATATAAATAAGACACCTGCACGCATATCAAATGTCAAGATATTAGTATATTTCATCAAAGGCTTACTTCCTACCCTAAAGTGTTGACGGAGTTCTGTTGGAATTTGATTTCCATATTTCTTTTTTAGTGTAAGTAATAAATGCTGGCATGAAGGCGACATTTTCTCCTGACTATGTGTATAACGAGCATAAAAAAATAAATAGATCTTTTCAAACCAGTCTTTACTCCATTTCAAGGCCTTCATTTTACGATATTGTTCTTCTGAAGAATCCAACTCACATTTATCAGCTCCTTTTTGAAAAAACATATGGACATTACGATAATAGTCGGCCAAAGCACACTGTTTACTATGACAAATAAATCCGGCAAAGGCTGACAACAGCCAAATCCATATACCCCAAGATGGCGTAAGCCGTAAACTGATAAAGAAATAAATGATTTATCTCATACTGTTTGGGGGATTGTTTTACTGAGATGAGCAACTCGATATGATTGTATATATGGGCAACTTGCTCGTAACAGTAAAAAAATCCCCCACAGAGTATGAGATAAATCATCATAATAAAACATATACCCCGACAAGGCCCCTAATATGATAGAAACGATTGTCACTACATTAGGATGTATATGTAATTGCTTAAAAAACAATGCCCACAAATAGCCGCAAGAACGAGTTACATATATTTCAAAAAAACCTTCTGTATCTTCCGACTTTAATGTAGACTTTATACCTTGTACCAAAGAACTAAACCACATGATTTATTTAAGCTTCTAAATACGTTTACTTTTCAGACTATTCTTATTACCAAATTTCATTAATCCGATACCTAAAATTATCCAGACCAATTCACGAAGCCGCATTATCAGCCCCATATACACACCGTAAGCATATGGCATTGACAATCCACCTACAGCCAAAGCAAAACCGCCCTCCCGACCTCCTAACTGCATCGGTAAAAAGAACAAAGCATTAGCAAACAAAGAGGTAAAAGCCAATATTAGAATACAATCCCAATAGCTAATCGTATCTGTAAAAATCGATAATATAAAATAAATCTCAGCACATGATAAAACCCGCGCAAAAAACTCAGCTCCCAAAGATGTATAAAAAGTTACACGATGTTTGCTATGTAATTCCGCTATCTGATCATCAATTCGTTGAAGTGTTTCTTGCTTCTTTTCAGCAAAATTTATAGCCCAACGCTTCAAAAAAAACACCCTTTGCAACAATCGGATACAACGCATCGCCAACCCCTGCCGATAACCTTTCATAAAGAAATAAACTCCCATTAAACAAAAGATGCCGGAAAATGCCAAAAACAATGACAGACTCCATTGAAGGTGATGAAAGTATAAAACGAGATAGAGAAGGATAGAGAAAAGCCAAAAACAAAAGTGAGAAAAAATATGCATCATTACATATAATATCACACTAGAGGTAGCTTTTTCTACTCCAACATAAGGAGCTAACTCCATAATGCGATAAGGTTCCCCCCCCATCAGCCCAACGGGAGTAGTTGCATTCAACGCAAAGCCCGTTACCGTATATTTATATACACGCCAATAAGGTATTTTATCACCTCTAAAACCATCGTGTATAATGATATACCAGGCTCCAGCATTAAGCAAATAAATTAAAACCCATAAAAAGATAACCACCGGAAAACAAAGACCTGCTTTCCGGAGGCTATCTGTCAGTTCTGCATAGGACACGTCAAACGTAAGAAGCATGACGGCTATGGCAACTATGCCAAAAAGCAGAAACAGATTCCTATATTTGCTCTTCATCTACCGTATCCAGTTTCAGTTTATCGCTATCGTCACGCTTTTCATAATATTGCTTGCGCAACGGATGTGCACTGATTTCTTTTTCTATACAACGATTACGGAAAACATCCAGCGCTACATATATTGCTTGACGGAATGAATCCTCTGAAGCAACTCCCTGACCCGCAATATCATAGGCTGTTCCATGAGCAGGAGAAGTACGCACAACAGGAAGACCCGCTGTAAAATTGACCCCCTCATCCATAGCCAAAGCCTTAAACGGAGCCAGGCCTTGATCGTGATACATTGCTAAAATACCATCAAAATAGCGATAGTTTCCAGAACCCATAAAACCGTCTGCCGGATAAGGGCCAAAACACTGTACACCACGTTTTATCATTTCTTCCATCGCTGGAATGATAACCGTTTGCTCTTCACTTCCAATCAGTCCACAGTCACCAGCATGAGGATTCAGTGAAAAGACTGCTATACGAGGATTGTCAATGCCGAAATCCTGTTTTAAGGAACGATGGAAAATAGTCATTTTTTCCATGATTAATTCCTGAGTCAAATCTTTTGAAATCTCGCTGACAGGCACATGTCCAGTAACCAAAGCTACTCTGAAATCATCTTTTAATAAAATCATCAGAGCCTTCTGTCCATTTCCTACACGTTCTTCTATATATTCAGTATGACCGGGAAAATGAAAATTCTCCGACTGTATCGTGTGTTTGTTGATTGGAGCTGTTACCAATACATCAAACAATCCTTCACGATATTCCTTCAAAGACATTTCCAGTGCAGCTAATGCAGCACGTCCTGCTTCCTGAGTAGGCTTAGCTAATTCCACCTTCAGTTCATCTTCGGTACAATTTACAATATTGACACGTCCTTCCTGAGCTTCGGATGCAGAATTGATAATACTAAAGTTTGTCTGAATATCCATCGCTTTACGATGGTATGCAGCAACTTTAGGCGATCCGTAAATTACTGGAGTACACAAATCCAACATAGTGGGATCAGAAAAGGCTTTCAGTATTACTTCATACCCTACTCCATTTATATCTCCGTGGGTGATTCCCACAATTATCTTACGTTCTTCCATGCTTCTTATTTATTGCTTGTTTGTTCAGCTTTATGTTCTACTTTTTCTTCGGTTAACGTACTATCAACCGGCAGTTCTGAAACAGCCTGTTCTGAAGGTAACTTCAATGTATACAATGCTGCATTCAACCGACGGATCTGATCTCGTTTCAATTTACCCGGATTATAGACAAACCCTTCTACAACTACTACACGAGCATTTGCACGGTCAACTCTCATATGCGATACAAACGGGCCACCCATTGCATCATTTTTCATTTCCCATAGTCCACGGGCCTCAAAAGCATAATTTCCCTTTACTGCTATATTTCTAACTTCAACAAATGCAGAATCAGCAGTTTCCATATACATACCTTCACGCTCTCCCGGGATATTCACTTTCATTACAGAATCACGTTTGTGTATGAAGTATGCTTTGGTGAAAGTATTCATCTCTGAACGGGAAAGTATACATCACAAAATTCATATCATTAAGGTTGGTAGAAGACCAAAAGAAATCTTTACCTTCTTTATATGATTCCATTTCAACAGGCATCCAGATATCACAGTCGAAAAGACTTCCTACCTTAGCAGAAATAGTCTGATTATGTTTTTTCTCTAATGTCTTTATCTCACGGTTCATTTCTGCCCGAGTAAAGAAATCGATAATCACATTTCCATTTTGAGAAACATAGTTTGCAAATTCTTCCTGATTTGGGGCCTGAATGACCATAATCATCTGAGGTGAAGCATATACATCACGCGAGTATTTGAACTTTACCTGAGTATACAGCTGCGGATTGATGTCTACCATAATTATATTACGGAACAGACGCATTGTCCGGTCATAATACGCAGTTCGCACTCTTGAGATACGGAAAGAGCGTTCCGGCTGAGGCAATCCTGGAACATCCGTGTCCAACACATGAAAAAGAGCACTATCCGGACTCATCCAACAGTCATCATCGGCAACAACCAAAATTTCATAAGGACGACCACTGGAAGCCGGAGTTATCAGACTTTTTCCTTCCCCTTTACAAGAAGCTAATGCTAGCACAACAAGTGCCAAACTCAGATAAAAGGCTAAACGCTTCATATTTTTTTCTTTTAGTTAGTTTCTTTATTTTTTTCAGCTTGCCGTTTCGCCGTAGACAGCATGCCACAAGCAGCAAAAATATCCTCTCCTCTCGATGCGCGAATTGTTGCAAAAACTCCATGCTGTGTCAAATAATCACGGAACGCAAGCATAGACTCCATATCCGTACCTTCCAAATCTACATTTGGGATAGCATGGAAACGTATCAAATTGATACGGCAATCCAACCCTCGTAAAAGCTTTATCAATTCTTTAGCATACAGCATACTGTCATTTACTCCCTTGAAAACGATGTATTCAAAAGACAAACGACGCTGTTTGCTAAAATCATAGCGCCTGAGAATATCAATAATTTCAGTAATAGAAAATGCTTTCTCGGCAGGCATCAGTTCTCTTCGCTGTGCAGGGAACGGAGAATGCAGGCTCACAGCCAAATGACAGTCACTTTCTTCCAAGAAACGCTCTAAGCCTTTACGCAAACCTACAGTAGAAACAGTTATACGTTTCGGACTCCAAGCATATCCATAATCAGCTGTAAGAATTTCAAGTGAACGTAATACCGCATCCAGATTATCAAATGGTTCTCCCATTCCCATAAAAACGATATTCGTAAGCTTATCACGTTCCGGAATAGAATAAATCTGATTCAGTATTTGAGTAGGTGTCAAACTATTCGTATATCCCTGCTTGCCTGTCATGCAAAACTTACAATTCATTTTACATCCTACCTGCGAGGAAACACATAATGTAGCACGGTCTTCGTCAGGAATATACACAGATTCAATGTAATCACCTTCAGGAGTACAAAACAAATATTTTACAGTCCCGTCTACAGAACGCATCTCATGAATCGGAGCGGTAACCCCTATCTCATAGTTTTCTTTCAGCCTTTCACGATTTTTCAGCGATAAGTTTGTCATATCATCTATTGAAAAGACTTTCTTATCGTATAACCATGCAACAATTTGTTTTGCCGTAAATCCAGGCATACCCAAACCATGCACAATACCTTGTATTTCGCTCAGTGTTTTCCCCAACAAGGGAATTTTTACATCAGCCATTCTTTCTTTGTTTTTGCACACGTTCTACAAATAATCTGTACAAAAGGATTCTCCATTCTATACAATTAGCGTACAAAGTTAGACAAAAATAAGATATATTCTCTATCTTTGCCACTATAAATGTATTAAATATGAATAAAACAATCACATGTTTCATTCCATACGGAAGTGAAAATCAAATTAATAAAACAATAAGACACCTACAGGAATGTTCTACAGTAGACAGGATATTCTTACTGCCAACATCTCCTGTTCCCAATTTGAGCTTACCCGATAAATGCTATATATTGCCGTCCTCAGCTCCCGAATCTGTTGAAAGATACAAGCAAGTTGCTCTTTATGCAAATACTCCTTTTACCCTTATCTGCACACAGGTACAAGATTTGGAATTTGGCTACATGGCATTAGAACGTATGTGCGACTACCTTTCAGCACCTCAATGCAGTATGGTATATGCAGACCATTACAAAACTATAAAAGGAGAACGGACACCTCATCCGGTTATCGACTACCAACTTGGAAGTGTGCGGGATGATTTTGACTTCGGCTCCTTACTCATGTTCCGTACCGATTATCTTAAAAGAGCAATCAACGAAATTGAGGCTGAAAAAGAGTACCAACATTCCGCATTATATGCTTTGCGATTAGCTCTTTCAAGATACGGAGAACTTACACACATACGAGAGTTTCTTTATACAGAAACCGAGATAGACTTACGAAAGTCAGGTGAAAAACAGTTTGATTATGTAGACCCGCGTAACCGTCAGGTACAAATCGAACGTGAAGAGGTTTTTACCCGGCATCTAAAAAAAATCGGAGCTTATCTTAAACCCAGCATGATGACAGTTGATTTAAAAGAAGGAGAATTCTCTCATGAAGCATCAATAATCATTCCGGTGCGCAACCGTGCACGCACAATAAACGATGCCATACGTTCTGTCTTAGAACAGGAAACTAGCTTTCCTTTCAATCTGATTATCATAGACAATCATTCTACCGACGGAACCAGTGAAATCATAGAACAATATAAAAATGACAATAGAGTTATACACCTGATTCCCGAACGAACCGATTTAGGTATTGGTGGATGCTGGAATCTAGGTATTAACCACCCACAGTGCGGTCGTTTTGCTATACAGCTAGACAGCGATGATTTGTACAGCAGTCCGCATACCCTACAAACCATCGTTGACAAGTTCTACAAGGAACAATGTGCAATGGTTATTGGTTCATACCGCATGACCGACTTTACGCTGCAAACCTTGCCTCCCGGAGTAATCGACCATAAAGAATGGACAGATGAGAACGGACATAATAATGCGTTACGCATCAATGGATTAGGAGCTCCCCGAGCATTCTTCACCCCATTACTGAGGAAAATTCGTGTACCAAACACCAGTTACGGAGAAGACTACGCTCTAGGACTTGCATTTTCACGCCAATATCGCATTGGACGTATCTATGATGTTCTTTATCTATGCCGTCGTTGGGAAGGAAACTCTGATGCAGCCTTAAGCATCGAAAAAATAAATCAGAACAATAATTATAAAGACAGTCTCCGTACACTGGAAATTAAGTTGCGTCAAGCAATGAATAAAAAAAGACAAGCAGGGGACCTCTTTATCGAAAACCAATTAGCAAAATGGCAGACAGCACGCACTAACCACGAAGCACTCAATCAAATAGAAACGCGTCGGTTCGAGTTAGCAGGAAATACGATAACTGTACAATTCAATCCAGCACGTGCTGTTTCTACATGCGCAAAAGTCGATAAATCATCTATAGAAGCACGAAAATGCTTTCTTTGTCCGGAAAACAAGCCCAACGAACAAGATGAAATAATCATTTCATTAGACGAACCGTTCAGCTTACGGATCAATCCATACCCGATACTTCCCGGACACCTTACCATTTCCAGTTTAAAACATCAGGATCAGGTATTGGCAGATAAAACGATACGTCAGCTTCCAGGAAAACTGATCAGCTGGCTGGAAGAATATTTTGCATCCGGTTATGTCCTATTTTACAATGGGGCTAAATGTGGAGCCTCAGCTCCGGATCATTTCCATTTTCAGGCAGTAAAACAAAGCGATGTGCCGGTCATCCAGCAATGGGAAAGACTCATGGAAACAGCTGTCAGAGAAAAAGAAATAAAAACAGAAAACGGTAACACTTATTCTTCTTTCCAAATAACCAGTTACATCTGTCCGATCCAAGTATTTATCTGTAATCATTCAGCAGATATATTACCTGAAATGATTAACCAATACTTAGAATCACTTCCTTTGCACGAGGGAGAAAGCGAACCCAGATACAATTTATTTGCATGGCAGGACAAACAAAGAGGGTTCACGATGGCTTATTTTCCACGAGAAGAACATCGCCCGGCCTGCTATACGGCAACAAGAGGAGAGCAACTGTTAGTCAGCCCTGGAGCACTTGACATGGCAGGTTTATTAGTAACTCCGCGTAAAGAGGATTTTGATAGAATAACCGAATCAGATATTACAAAGATATACAAAGAAGTAGCATACCATAATTAAACACATAGAGCATAATGAAAGAACCAGAAATAAGTGTGGGTATCGTCAATGCCCAAGAGATACATTTTACCCTTAATTCTCATTTCCTGGCAAAAGGTGAAACTGTAACCGGTAACCAAGTCGTATCTTTTAGTGAAGGAGGAATCCTATGGAATGGCAATGTATATCGAGAACTTACATTCACTCCTGTAGAAGATGAAGCCTCTTTCTCCTTATACGACGTAACGATTGGCATCAATTTCCATTGGGAGCGTCAGGAAACGCAGCATTTCAACGGAACTTTGAAGTTGGTTGTAGATGAAGGAAAAATCACAGCTATCAATATTTTACCGGCAGAAGATTACCTGATAAGTGTGATTTCTTCTGAGATGAATGCTACATCCTCTCCCGAGTTTTTAAAAGCTCATGCTGTAATTTCAAGAAGTTGGCTATTGGCGCAAATTGAAAAACGCAAAGCAATGAGCAAACACGATAACGGTTTTTTCTCCTTTATAAAGACTGACACTGAATACATCCGCTGGTACGACCGCGAAGATCATACTATTTTTGATGTCTGTGCAGACGATCATTGCCAGCGTTACCAAGGCATTACGAAGGCATCCAATAAGAATGTTGTAGAAGCGGTCAAAGCAACTCAAGGCCAAGTATTAATGTACAAAAACTGTATTTGTGATGCACGTTTCTCTAAATGCTGTGGAGGAGTCAGTGAGGTTTTCGATACCTGCTGGGAAGAGAAAAACTACCCTTATCTCAGTGCTATACGTGATACAAAAGAGGAGAGAAGTTTTCCTGACTTGACTCAAGAAAGTGAAGCTGAGAAATGGATTAAAAGTACCCCTGACAGTTTTTGCTACACTCATGATAAAAATATCATTTCACAGATACTTAACAACTACGATCAGGAAACAACCAATTTCTATCGCTGGAAAGTTCGCTATACTCAGGAAGAGCTTGCAGAACTGATTCGCAGCAATACAAAGAACGATTATGGAAAGATTGTCGATCTCATTCCCGTTGAACGAGGAAAATCAGGACGTATCTGCAAGCTGAAAATAGTAGGTACAGAAAAGACACTTATCATAGGCAAAGAACTGGAAATACGCCGTACACTCTCTCCTACTCACTTATTTAGTTCTGCATTTATCGTAGAAAAAGGAGAAACGGATGCCGAAGGAATACCTGCATGGTTCGAACTTACTGGTGCCGGATGGGGACATGGTGTAGGCCTTTGCCAAATCGGTGCAGCCGTCATGGGTGAGCAGGGCTATAATTACAACGAAATTTTGCTTCATTACTATAAAGGGGCAGATATAAGAAAACTGTATTAATATTTTCAATATGAAAAAACAATCTCCCTGGTCGTGGGTTCCAACGCTTTACTTTGCTGAGGGATTACCTTATATAGCAGTCATGACTCTGTCGCTTGTCATGTATAAGCGCATGGGAATTTCAAATACAGAAGTAGCTCTTTATACGAGTTGGCTGAACCTGCCATGGGTCATCAAACCATTATGGAGCCCGTTTGTCGATTTGCTCCGTACCAAACGCTGGTGGGTAACTCTCATGCAGCTATTTATCGGAGCAGGTCTTGCAGGTATTGCCTTTACTATACCTACCGAACATTTTTTCCAGACTACACTTGCCATATTCTGGCTCATGGCTTTTAGTTCCGCAACTCATGATATTGCAGCAGACGGATTTTACATGCTCGGCTTAACGACTCATGAACAGGCTTTGTTTGTCGGAATCAGAAGCACTTTTTACCGTATAGCAACCATTGCCGGACAAGGCTTACTGGTCATGATAGCCGGATATCTGGAAAAAACAACCGGAAGCATTCCCTACTCATGGAGCATCACGTTCCTCATCATGGCAGGAATATTTCTTGCGCTATGGCTCTATCATGCCTTTATTTTGCCACGTCCTGCAAATGACAAGGCAGCAGTAGAAACATCAGCCTCTGGACTACTTAAAGAGTTTTTGCTGACATTCCGCTCGTTTTTCCGAAAAGAGCAGGCTGGTATTGCTATATTATTCATGCTTCTGTACCGGTTACCGGAAGCACAACTGACTAAGATGAGCATTCCTTTCCTGCTTGATCCGGTTTCTGAAGGCGGATTAGGCATGACGACCGAACAGATAGGATTTACACAAGGTACAGTCGGCATTATCGGACTGATGTTAGGAGGTATATTGGGAGGTATGGCAGTCGCACGGCACGGACTGAAACAATGGCTATGGTATATGGTATGGGCTATCTCACTGCCCGACATTGTATATGTATTTTTAAGCTACTTCCCCGAAACGAATCTCTTATGGATAAACATATGCATCTTTATTGAGCAGTTTGGCTATGGATTCGGTTTCACTGCTTACATGCTTTACCTCATTTATTTTTCCCGAGGGACTCACAGTACCGCACATTATGCCATTTGTACAGCTTTCATGGCACTGGGAATGATGCTTCCAGGCATGATAGCCGGATGGATGCAGGAGCTTCTGGGATACCAGTACTTCTTCCTCTGGATCATGGTATGCTGTGCCGCAACCTTTGGTGTAACAGCTCTACTGAAAATAGATCCTGAATTTGGGAAAAAACAGACCGAATAAACGACTTCAATACACACCGACAAATGAGAAAAAACGTCACCGGAAATTATCGAATTTCCGGTGACGTTTTTTCTCATTCATGGTGACAAATACATACCATGTACTTATAAAGTCATCAATTCTTCTTTTCCAGCTCCCGCAGGTTTTCCATTTTCTTAGTCTCCAAGAATTCATAGATGCCACACAAGTGTTCTTTCACACGCTGATTACCGAACTCGTATACCTTGGTAACCAATCCGTCAAGGAAGTCACGGTCGTGCGAAACAACAATCAGTGTTCCATCAAAATCCATCAGAGCCTGTTTCAGAATATCTTTTGTCTTCATGTCAAGATGGTTAGTCGGCTCGTCCAGAATAAGCAGGTTAACCGGCTCCAGCAGCAATTTAATCATAGCCAGACGCGTACGTTCTCCTCCTGAAAGTACCTTTACTTTCTTCATTGACTCTTCCGGTCCGCCAAACATAAACGCTCCCAGCAAGTCGCGTATCTTGTTTCGGATTTCCCCTTTTGCCACATCATCGATAGTCTGGAAAACAGTCAGGTTTTCATCCAGCAACGAAGCCTGATTCTGAGCGAAGTAACCAATCTGCACATTGTGTCCCAATGTAAGTGTTCCCTCGTGCTCTATCTCTCCCATAATACATTTCACAAGCGTAGACTTACCTTCTCCATTCTTTCCCACAAAAGCAACTTTATCGCCACGTTCTATGGTAAGATTTGCATTACGGAACACCACATGATCACCATAAGTTTTGCCTACTCCTTCCATAATAACCGGATAACTTCCGCTTCGGGGTGAAGGAGGGAATTTGAGTCGGAGTGCCGAAGTATCTTCTTCATCAACTTCAATAAGTTCCAGTTTCTCCAGCATCTTTACGCGACTCTGTACCTGAAGTGTCTTACTGTATGTTCCTTTGAAACGTTCAATAAAGTCTTTCGTTTCCTGAATCATCTTCTGCTGTTCTTCGTATTGCTTCATCTGCTGTTCACGACGTTCCTTACGCAATACAAGATACTGCGAATAGTTTACCTTATAGTCGTAAATACGTCCCATCGTCACTTCAATGGTACGTGTAGTAATATTGTCGACAAACTTACGGTCGTGACTGATAACTACCACAGCCTTGGCACTGTTAATCAGAAATTCTTCCAACCAGCCGATAGATTCAATATCCAGGTGATTAGTCGGCTCGTCCAGCAATAATACATCCGGGTTCTGCAACAGCAGTTTAGCCAGTTCGATACGCATGCGCCATCCTCCACTGAAATCACTGGTAGGACGGTTAAAATCCTCACGCATGAAACCCAGTCCGAGCAAAGCCTTCTCTACGTCCTCTTCAAAGTGAGTCATATCAATGGCATAAAACTTCTCGCTCATTGCCGCAACCTTTTCTATCAACTCCATATACGAATCGCTTTCGTAATCGGTACGGGTAGCCAGCTCGTTTTTCATGCGTTCTATCTCTTCTTCCATTTCACGAAGATGAGCAAAAGCCTGTGATGCTTCCTCGAACACCGTACGTCCATCCTCCGTCATCAGATGCTGAGGCAGATAAGCAATTACACAGTCTTTAGGAGCCGTCACCTTTCCACGGGTAGGCTGACGTACCCCTGCCAATATTTTCAATAAGGTCGATTTCCCTGCTCCGTTCTTTCCCATCAGGGCGATACGGTCTTTTTCATTAATCTGAAAACTAATGTCACTAAATAAGGTGGTTCCGCCAAATTCGACGGTAAGTCCATCTACTGAAATCATAAAATATTACGTATTAGTATATAAAATTACATCATCTATCTCAAAAGCCGAACTGCTCGGCCGGATTTTTTAATTGTCCGACGACCAGTCCCTTTAAAGAAACCATTTTCACTGACAACAGGTTTTCCGCTACAATGCTTTCCGGCGCACAATTACCCCAAGCTGACCATTTCCTGTAAAATCCGGACTGCTGAATCCACATCAGTAATATCTTTCACAATCATGCTGCGGCGTCCGTTCTGTTCACGCAAGTTGCATACTCTCGGATACTTTGCCATATAGTCGATTATCTTTCCAAAAGCGGCACTCTGATAATACGGACTGTCCGGATTGCTTACAAAATAAAGAATCATCTTACCACCTTTCAGTACAGCTTTTTCCACTCCCAAACGTTTTGCCAGGCGACGAAGAGGCACAATGCGAATCAACTCTTCCCCTTCAGGCGGAATCTTTCCAAAGCGGTCGACCAGACGTTCCTTGAAAGCCTCTACATCACGGTCGAGTTCCAGTTTGTCCAGTTCACGATAAAGCAACATTCGTTCACTGCTGCTTGGAGTATATTCGTTAGGGAACAATAATTCCAAATCACTTTCTACAGTACATTCGTCCACAAAATCTTCGCCACTGATTTTTTCTTCTCCTGCTTTTATCTCGTCGGCATAAAGTTCTGCAAACTCATCATTCTTCAATTCGGTTACAGCTTCCGACAGAATCTTCTGATAGGTTTCATATCCCAAGTCTGCAATAAAACCACTTTGTTCAGCTCCCAGCATATTACCAGCACCACGAATATCCAAATCCTGCATGGCAATGTGTATACCGCTTCCCAAATCGCTGAAGTTTTCGATGGCTTGAAGACGGCGTTTGGCTTCGGGGGTAAGCGATGACAACGGAGGAGCCAGCAAATAACAGAAAGCTTTTTTGTTGCTTCGTCCTACACGTCCGCGCATCTGATGCAAGTCACTCAGCCCAAAGTTCTGTGCCTGATTAATGATAATCGTATTGGCATTCGGAATATCAATTCCACTTTCGATGATAGTAGTTGCAAGCAACACATCATAATCATAGTTTACAAAACCGAAGATTATCTTTTCCAGCTCTTCAGGCTGCATCTGTCCATGTCCGATACATACACGGCAATCAGGAATATTGCGCACAATCATTGCTTTCAGTTCCATCAGGTTCTGAATGCGGTTGTTCACGAAAAATACCTGTCCGTTCCGGCTCATCTCGAAGTTTATCGCTTCCGTTATTATCTCTTCGTTAAACGTATGCACCTCCGTCTGTATCGGATAGCGGTTGGGCGGTGGTGTCTGTATAACCGAGAGGTCACGAGCCCCCATCAACGAAAACTGAAGTGTACGCGGAATAGGTGTTGCCGTCATGGTCAGTGTGTCTACATTGACCTTTATCTGACGCAATTTTTCTTTTACACTTACTCCAAACTTTTGTTCTTCATCGATAATCAGCAAACCCAGATCATGGAACTTTACACTTTTACCGATAATCTTATGCGTACCTATCAAAATATTGACAGTACCAGCTTCCAGCTCCTTCAGAATACGGGATGTATCTTTAGCTGTACGGGCACGGCTCAGATATTCTACCTTACAAGGCATCCCTTCCAGACGTTTACAGAAAGTCTGGTAGTGCTGATAAGCCAATACAGTAGTAGGAACAAGCACAGCAACCTGCTTATTGTCGGCCACGGCCTTAAATGCGGCACGTATGGCAACTTCTGTTTTTCCGAAGCCCACATCACCACACACAAGGCGATCCATCGGGCGATCGCTCTCCATATCGGCTTTTACTTCCTGAGTAGCTTTCAACTGGTCGGGAGTGTCCTCATAGAGGAAGCTTGCCTCCAGTTCATGCTGCATAAAACTGTCCGGACTGTACTTAAATCCTTTTTCCTGCTTACGCAGTGAATAAAGTTTAATCAAATCACGGGCAATATCCTTAATCTTAGTCTTGGTACGTTCCTTGATCTTTTCCCATGCTCCCGTACCCAATTTACTGATACGAGGCTGTTCACCTTCTTTGCCCTTATACTTGGAAATCTTATGCAGAGAATGAATAGAAACAAATACCACATCATCGTTCTGATAAACCAGCTTAATAACTTCCTGCGTTGTATTCCCGTTCGGGATACGCACAAGTCCGGCAAACTTTCCGATTCCATGATCAATATGCACCACATAATCACCCGGTTCGAACATGTTAAGCTCTTTCAAAGAAAGTGCGACCTTACCACTTCTTGCCTTATCACTGCGCAGATTATATTTATGAAAACGGTCGAATATCTGATGATCGGTAAAAATACAGCAATGCAACGTATGATCGACAAATCCTTCGTGCAAAGTACGGTCTACAGCTGTAAAATCTATTTTATCACCACGCTCACGAAAGATATCTGCCAGTCGGTCCGTCTGTTTTACACTGTCAGAACATATATAAATGGAATATCCCCGCTGTAAATAATCTGTCAATGAACTTGCTACCAAATCGAAATTCTTATGGAAAATAGGCTGTACAGACGTATTGAACTTCAGTGTAGCCTGAGGTGTCCCCGTTGCCTTGTGTCCGAAATCAATCCGCCGGAACTCCAGTGATTCTACCGTAAACTCAGCACCGTCTATCAGCTTCCGCTCCAGGTTCATCAACTCAGTCTGCTCTCCCTCATATGCGGTCAGTGCCTGAGGCGAGAGAGCCTCATCATGAATTATCTGGATACGTTCGCGTACCCACAATAAATCTTTTACCCATAAAACAGTTTCACGTGGAATAAAGCTCAGGAAACTGATATCGCCATCCATAGCCTGTGCCAGTTCCGGAACAATACTTACCGAATCTTTTTTCTCACGCGACAACTGGCTTTCTACCTCAAAGGTACGTATACTATCTATCTCATCACCGAAAAAGTCTACTCGGTAAGGATATTCAGAAGCGAAAGAATAGACGTCGATGATACTACCGCGTGTAGCGAACTGTCCCGGTTCATATACATAGTCAACATGCTCGAAGCCATAATCCGAAAGTGTTTTGGTAATTTCATCCGTATCAATGTGCTGTCCGACAGTCAGCTTCAGTGTTCTGTCACTCAGTATCTTCGGTGAAACGACCTTCTCGGCAAGCGCATCGGGATAAGTTACAACTGTTACTGGTTCATTCTTTTCCAGCCTGCTCAACACTTCAGTACGGAGTATTTCATTGGCTGCATCTTTTTGACCGTATTTAATAGCCCTGCGATAAGATGAAGGGAAAAATAAAATCTGTTCATCACCGTTCACCTGCACCATATCATGATAAAAATATCCGGCTTCCTCCTGATCATTCAAGACAAAAAGATATACGCCCGGTACCGACTTGATAAAGCAGGAAGCAAACAACGATGCGCACGAAGCATGTGTTCCCTCTAAAAATACAGTACGGATATCATTATTTTTTAAAGTATTCGCCAATCCTTCCAAGGCCGGATGACGAGTATAACGCGATTGAAGTTCTGTTATTCCCATTGTTATCATCAATAGTATAGTCACATCTTCCTGACCTCGCCGGCAGAAGATTACTCATATAATAAACAATGCAAAATTATAAAATAATTTCAGTACAGAAGAATATAAACCCGAGCTTGAAGAAAAACAAAAGCTTTTTTAGATTTTCAAAATAAGAAATTTTATCCATAAAAACGGAAAGAATGAATAACTTTGCAGAAAAACCAATATCTTAACAACAAAAAGATAAATAAAGGAAATGACAAGGTTTAAGAAAATAGTAGCGGTAGACGAAACGCTGCTTAATGAAGAAGCCCTACAACAGCTGCAAAAGCTGGGAGAAGAAGTAGTGGTATATCATGATTTTCCACAAGACGAACATATCGTAACCGAGCGTATCGGTGATGCCGACTGCCTGTTAGTATCATTCCGTACACCTATCAGAAAAAGTGTACTCGATGCCTGCCGCAATATACAATACATAGGCATGTGCTGCACACTCTATAACCCGGAAAGCTGTAACGTGGATGTTATAGAAGCCCAACGAAGAGGAATTACCGTGCTCGGAGTAAAAGATTATGGCGACGAAGGAGTTGTAGAGTATGTAATAAGCGAACTGGTACGATTATTACACGGATTTGGAGGCATACGCTGGCGTAAGGAAAGTACTGAACTGACCAGACGGAAGATAGGAATCATCGGAATGGGTAAAACCGGACGAATGGTTGCCGATGCGCTGAAGTTTTTCGGAGCAGAAGTCAGCTACTTCAGCCGCCACAGAAAAGCAGATGCAGACAACGCCGGATTTGTGTACATGCCACTCGATGAACTGTTGGATAAAAATGAAATAATCTGCACATGTATTCCTCGTAACAATTATCTGCTGGAAAAAAGAGAATTTTCCATTTTAGGCAATAACAAAATTGTAGTGAATACTTCAGTAGGACCGACATTCGATGTTGCTGCCATGAAAGATTGGCTGAATGAGTCACCCGACAATTATTATCTTTGTGACGCGACAGGAATGGGCAACGTATACGAAGAACTGAAATCATGCAGTAATCTTTTATATACGCCCTATATTTCAGGAAAGTCCATACAAAGTGTCGAAAGACTTTCACAAAAAGCTTTGGCCAACATAGAGTCTTACCTTACGGCATCAGCCAATAATAAATAATACTTTAATATTATTCGACCAATCAACTATATGTACAACGACATCATTGAATTTCTTGATAACAAACGGCTTAAAGAAGCTCTTGTACAACTTACAGCTTTGGCGCATGAAGCAGACAACTGGCAATTAAGTTCTGAAATAGAAAGTTTGCAGACTACTTACAGTTATATGCTGCAATATGCGGCACAGGGTATGGAAGATACGGAACGCAACAAATTATACCATCAGTTACTCCGTACAGCATACGAACTTGCCGACCGCACCGAAGCCACACGTAAATATCGTACTGGAACAGGATATATGCATGGAAAATATTACAGTTTTCAGCAAATTCCACCACATTCTTATCAGGAAATCTGTCTCAGTCTTGAAGCTTTCAGCGAAAATCTGGGAATGGCTCAGATAACAGTCATGGACGAAGAACGGCGTAGTGAAACAGTTAACAAGCTATATATCGAGCATGAAAAGTATGTTACTGAGTTATTCGATATAATATGGATTTCTACACATTGGACAGATGAAGACTTGTCGGGTGCAAATTCCATATTGGAATCACTGCTCGTTCCTGCCAACGATGTAGCTGTAATGATAAGTGCAGTCACTTTAAGCCTGATACAAGTATTCGACAGCCGGAAGTTCCAATTCCTTATTAAGGCATATCAGACACACAGCGAAACAATAGTTGTCCAACGTGCTTTGATTGGAATTGCTCTGACAGCCTATTATCAAGAAAAAAGGTTAAAGCTATATCCGGATCTGCAAGCAGCCTTATCATTACTAAGCGACTCTACCCCGATCATTAAGGAACTGAACAAACTTCAGACCCTCCTGCTCCTTTCCCGTGAAACGGAAAAGATAGAAAAGAAACTGCGTGAAGAAATTATACCCAACATGAAGATTTCTCCGGAAATGCTGAACCAAAATCAGAAAATCATTGATCTGGAGGATTTGGAAGACAAGAATCCTGAATGGGAGAAAGAGATGAAACGTGTCGAAGAAAGTATACGCGAACTGGGAGAGTTACAGCTGGAAGGAGCAGATACCTACCTGAGTGCCTTTGCCCAACTGAAATCGTATCCGTTTTTCCGTCAGGCAGCACACTGGTTTTATCCATTCGACCGCCAGCATCCTGACATTGTGAAACTATTCACCAATCACAAGTCTACAGAAGGCAAATCGCTTATAAATCTGCTTATGGAATCAACCATGTTCTGCAATTCGGATAAATATTCTTTCTGTCTTGCTTTAAAGGATATTCCCAAACAGCAATTAGAGATGTTTACGGCAGAAGCTACCGAACAAAACCAAATACTGAAAGAAGGAAGCGAACAATTTGCAGAAACAATAAAAGGAGAAAAAAAGCCAAGCAATATCAGCCGTCAGTACATACACGACCTGTACCGCTTCTTCAAGTTATGGATGTATCGCAGTGAAATGCACGATATCTTTACAGACGATTTGTCACTCTGGAAATGTGAAGCTCTGAAACCGTTGATGCATACTCCGGAAAACCTGAAACAAATAGCCGACTATTTATTTTCTAAAGACTATTTTCAGGAAGCATGCACGATATATTATGACGAATTATGCAACAAGGGAAAAGGCGATGCCGACTCCTGGCAAAAGGCCGGATTCTGCCTTCAGAAAATGAAAAAATACACCGAAGCATTGCAGGCTTACGCTCAGGCAGATTTATTGAAACCTGAACATATATGGACGTTAAAGCAAATGGCACAATGCCATAAGAAATTACATCATTATCAAGAAGCACTTGACTGTCTGTACAAAGTAGAAACAATGCAACCCGACAACTTGAATTTGCTTCTGCAAATAGGACAATGTCTTGCCAGCCTGCACATGTACGACAAAGCTTTGTCTTATTTCTTCAAAGTGGAATATATGGAAACTGCTCCGGCAAATGCACAAAGAGCCATCGGATGGTGTTATTTCATGACAGGGAAATATGCTGAAGCTGCCCGTTTCTTCGATAAACTGCAACAGGCTGACGAAGTGCTGACTTCCGACTGGCTGAATGCCGGACACGTATATCTGGCACAAAACAATATACCCAAAGCACTGGAATGCTACAGACAGGCAGAAAATCATTGCCAAAGTCACGATGAATTCATACAGCTTTACTTAGCAGACAAGGAAGCCTTGCTGCAACAAGGCATATCAGAAGAAAATATTTATCTGGTTCCAGATATGCTCTAACACAAAAATCCCCTTCTTCAGTTTTGCTCAATACATGGAAAACCGAGGAAGGGGATTTTGTATCGTAATATTCAGAATCAGATAGTCATTTTAAGAATCTTACCACCCCATTCCGGTAAGTCAACAGCAACAGGCTTATCACTTGCGAATGAGATCGTTTCGGCTTTTCCCGACAACAGATCCGTTGCCTGAACTGTTTTATATTCCGGTATCTGCAAATATTCGAAAGCATGATAAGGAATGTTCACAGACAGATGGACGGGCATATTGTCGAAATTCACCAAAACCAGCAATACTTCATTTTCATACTTACGGATAAATACATACTGACGGTGCTCATTCATCAGCCAGTTTCCTTTATTCGCATACATCAGATCGAAAAATGCTCCATGTGATATAGCCTTTTCCTCACGGCATAAATTCAGGACATGCTGATAAAAACTGCGAAGCTCCTTTTCCTTATCATTCAGTAAATGCAAATTATAACGTCCGTGATTACTCCACCGGCGGATAGTATCCACACTCCAGTAATCAAAAATAGTAGTTCGTCCGTCACGGCCACTGAATCCTTCGCTATCCATTCCTCTTTCTCCCAGTTCCTGACCAAAATAAATCATCATAGGATTGGTGTTCATACAAGCCGAAACCAGCAAAGCAGGAAGAGCCTTACGTGCATCGCCTGCAAAGAAATCGGAAGCAATACGCTGTTCATCGTGATTTTCCAGGAAGTTCAGCATGTGCGGCTGTATATCGTCCACACTCTGCCAGCAATTTGTAATGGCAGTAGCCGATCCATATCCACAAGTTACGGCACGAAGGGTATCATACAGTCCCACCTTATCGTAAAGATAATCAAAATGCCCGTTGAATATATAATTACGGTATTCGTTCGGATTATAAACCTCAGCGATAAATATAAGTTCCGGATGCTGTTCTTTCACCTGAGGAATAGCCCATCCCCAAAATTCACAGGGAACCATCTCTGCCATATCGCAACGGAAACCGTCTATACCCTTTGCTGCCCAGAACAGCAGGATATCTCTCATCTTATACCAGGTATCGGGAACAGGAGAAAAATGGTTGCCGGTGTTTCCCATGTAATCGACTCCATAATTCAGTTTTACTGTTTCATACCAGTCGTTTTTGTTCGGATAAGCGTCGAAGCGGTTGTTTCCCGTAGCTTTAGCCGGCTGTTCTTCGTACATACCAGCCTGTTCATCATAAAAATCAATTTCTCCGCCTAAACTAGTTCCGGGGATATAATAAAAATTATTGTTTACATCGAAAGCTTTCGAGCTATCATCATCTTCTCCCAAATCCTTCACTCCGTCCGGCTTGGCATACGAATGATACTGACGTGCCACATGGTTTGGCACAAAATCAATTATCACTTTCAATCCATTGTCGTGCGAACGTTTTACCAGCAGTTCAAACTCTTCCATACGGCGGTTTACATCAACAGCCAAATCAGGGTCTATATCATAATAATCGCGGATAGCGTATGGAGAACCTGCCTTACCCTTTATAACAGCAGGATGGTTGCGAGGTATATTGTAAGCTGAATAGTCTGTCTGAGAAGCATGGGCAATAACCCCTGTATACCAAATATGTGTTGCCCCAAGCTTTTTTATCTCATTCAAAGCCTGGTTTGTAAATCCGGCCATCTTACCACATCCGTTTTCCTGCAGGCTGCCATTGTAGGCATTGCGTACCTCTTCATTACCAAACAGGCGGGTAAATACCTGATAAATAATTATTTTCTCACTTTGCTCCATATCATTATTGTATTTTGTCTTCATTTCATATCACCTGAATGAAAAATATCTTTCCTTTTCGTCTTCTTCCAGTCCTTCCAACACTTTTGAAGCTGCAAAATATCCGGCACTGAAAATCTCCTCTGCTTTTTCCAGCTCATAGTTCGAATATGATCCCAAGCCATCGGGAGCTATAACCAGATCAGCCTTTTCCAGTTCGGTAAACGTATTCGCCTGAAACATGAAATGATAAGCCCGAAGAGCAATAGCTGCCAAGTTCTTACTATATTCATCGGCTACCAGCTTGTAGACATTCAGTGCCAAAACCTTATCGCACATATCACGTATCGGTGTCACTGGTACATTCATGAATACTCCCCCGTCGACATAATATGTTCCCCCGATCTTGACCGGAGCAAAAAGTACGGGAATACAACACGAAGCAGCTACCCGACGCGCTATTTCCCCACGTGTAAAATGTACACACTGTCCATGGTCGAAATCGGTAGCTGTCACTACTACTGGTATTTCCAGATCTTCCAGATTACGTGTCCGCAAATTGCTTCTCATAAAATCGATAAAGTAGTCCATCTGAAACAAACTGTCTTTACCGAAACGTATCTTGGCAAGCTCTGTAAACGAACGGTCGGAAAACATCTCCATTATTTCAAACGGCTGTTTGCCATCGGCTATGAATACGCTTACAATAGCTCCCGCACTGGTTCCCGAAAGAATATCAGGGCGAATGTTATGCTCGAACAATGCCTGCAACATTCCCAAATGGGCTATGCCTCTGATAAATCCTCCGCTCAAGGCGAATCCGATATGATATTTTCCGTCTGCCATATATTCAGGTGTAAATAAAATCTTTATTATTTAATGACACGATAATAATCCTGCTTGCGTGGCTTAGGCTGTGCCGGTTCTTCTGCCGGATATCCCAGTGCCAGAGCGCCTATACCTACCAGACCTTCGGGCAGTCCCCACGACTTCATCAGTTCTTTGCCTTCGGAAGTAGAAAACATTTCCCGTTCACGATGAATCCAGCAGCTTCCTAATCCGATAGCATGAGCAGCGAGCATCATGTTTTCCAATACACAACTTCCATCCTGGATAGGATTGTTTGCATCAGCAGGAACAAGTACCAACACATAAGTAGGTGCATCGTAATACGGATTCGAAGTTACTCCCATCACATGAGCGTTCATGCTTGCCAACTGTTTACGCAGCTCTTCGTTCTGTACTGCCACAATATAAGGCGACTGCATGCCTCGTGAAGTAGGAGCATATGTTCCGGCTTCGAGCACTGCCTTCAGTTCTTCATCGGTTATCTGTTCTTTTTTATATTTACGGCAGCTGCGCCGTGTTTTGATAATCTGTAAAAAATCTGTTTCCATAACTTGCTAATAATTGTATAGGTATTATTAAGTTGAAGTCAAAAATACGTATTTTATTCCGATTGACGGATAAATAAATATTTTTTTATTGCAACAGATACAAAAAGAACGTGATATAAATCAGAAAACATGCTGAAATCTTTCCTAAAAATTCAGCATGTTTTTGACAAAAATTGTACAATAAATTCTCATTTTCGTACAAAAAAACAGGTAAATATGCAGGCGTTTCACTAGAAACATGTACATCTTTCATTATCAATAAGTTATCACCAAATTAAAGTTCAGACGAATAGTACAGCATCCATACAATACAGCATAAAAAAACTCCTTTTCTGCAATATCCAGCAGAAAAGGAGTGTGATTCATCTAACAGAAATAACTTTTATCAATTATTTTCCGGACGCAACTTACGGACAGTTACAGCAGTCTGCCACATTTCGCTTTCGCGCAACTGACGAAGTTCTTCATTCAGTTTTTCACGATAATCCGGCTGAGAATTTGAATCGATAGAACGCTGTGCCTCGTGTCCTTCAGCAACCGATTTGTACAGTTTTTCGAATACCGGTTTAGTTGCATCGTGGAACGGAGTCATCCAGTCCAAAGCACCGCGCTGAGCAGTAGTAGAACAGTTGGCATACATCCAGTCCATACCTTTGGCAGCAAACAACGGCATCAATGACTGAGTAAGCTCCTCAACTGTTTCATTGAATGCTTCAGATGGGCTGTGTCCGTGTTCACGCAATGTTTCATACTGTGCCAGCAACAGACCTTGGATTGCACCCATCAATGTACCACGTTCACCGGTCAAGTCAGAAGTAGCTTCACGCTGGAAAGTTGTTTCGAACAAATAACCAGAGCCAATACCGATACCCAATGCAATAGTACGTTCGTAAGCCTTGCCTGTTGCATCCTGATAAATTGCATATGATGAGTTCAAACCACGACCTTCGAGGAACATAGTACGCAAAGATGTACCAGAACCTTTAGGAGCGACCATGATAACATCGATATCTTTTGGAGGAACTACACCGGTACGATCGTTCCAGGTAATAGCAAATCCGTGAGAGAAATACAATGCTTTTCCAGCAGTAAGATGCGGTTTGATAGTAGGCCATACAGAGATTACGGCTGCATCCGAAAGCAAGCACATGATAACAGTAGCTTTCTGGCATGCTTCTTCGATGCTGAACAGAGTTTCTCCCGGAACCCATCCGTCGGCAACAGCTTTATCGTATGTTTTTCCCTGACGCTGTCCTACGATGACATTGAAACCATTGTCACGCAAATTCAGTGACTGTCCAGGTCCCTGCACACCATAACCGATGACAGCTATCGTTTCATTTTTCATTACCTCACGTGCTTTTTCCAAAGGAAACTCATCGCGGATTACTACATTTTCTGTAACACCGCCAAAATTCATTTGTGCCATAATTACAATCTTTTTATTAAAAATCAATTAAATATCACTTTACTTCGAACAACAACTTCAGCGTCGTTCTTTTTTATTTCTATATCAAATTCGTTTTCGTTTATCTGCTCTCGATAGAAACTCAGCTTATCGCCATAATAACTTTCGGCTACATAAGCTACTTCGAAACGGCGAAGTGATTTTTCACGGAACATTTCGAGCGGGAACAAGTTGAGTGAATGCTCGATATATTTAATACTGTTTACATGCCCGTTGAGATCGATATCACCATATTTTACCTGATATTCAAAACAAGGAGTCTGTTCCGTAATCTTCACACGGCCGGCCTTGTCAATAGGACACTCTTTCTTGCAGATGTAATCTGTAATCTTGCCTCCATGCAGAGCAAGCAAGTCGGCAGGCTTACGGGTTTCCATGCTGATCATCGCCCAAATAGAACGTGCATATCCTATTGGTTTACCTTCCTGGTTCAGAATGGCAAAATTACGGTCGGTAAACAGACGGTATACATTTTCCACCCATGTCTGAATGCTGAACTTTTCGTAAGCACGGGGCATTTCCTCCATTTCTACCGCCAGACGAGAAAGCACCCATGTATAATGGTTTTCATTCAATGTAGCAATACCGAATCCGCGTTCTGCCGCATGAAATCCGGCACAGTTCAGCAAATGATTACCTAAAACACCCATTGTAAGCTTTTCGGTAAAATCTACATGAAAGGGTTCTGCAACGAACTGATAAGTACTAACTTTATTATCCTCACTCATCATAATAACTGACTTTACTGTTTTTCATTTCTATATCGTTCCTCACGATGTGCCAGATATTCATTGACACGCTCAAAGCAACTGGTGGAAACAGCAATTCTTCCAGAACGTACAAACTGAAGCACACAGTTCAGATTTCTCAACTCCTGATACAGGTTAGTAATATCATCGCTCATACCTGTCATTTCGACTATAGAATAAGTAGGATTTACTTCTACTATATGTGCTCCATAACGACGTACGACTTTTGATGCTTCTGCAGTTGACTGAAACTCTGGTGTAGAAACCTTATACATGGCAACTTCACGCTGGAAGATTTCCTTATCGGTAAAATAATGTGCTTGTATAACGTCCATCTTTTTTTCTATCTGACGCACCACCTTTTCTACGATATCGGGAGTGGTCCAGCAAGTAATAGTGTACTTATGTACTCCCTTAATGGAAGAGGCAGACACGTTCAAACTTTCAATATTAATCTGACGACGTGTAAATACAGCAGTTACCTGATTCAACAAACCGGCTATATTTTCCGAATGAACGATTATTGTATATAATGTCTTATTATTATCCATAGTTACTTTTATATTAACAGTCCAACAGCATATAGTTTACGGGACTTCCCGGAGGAGTCATAGGCAATACCTTTCCTTCTTCTACCACACAGGTTTCCAACAGGAACGGTCCGTCGGTTTTCAGCATCTCACGAATAGCATCGTTCAATTCTAAACGATCCATCACCCTGCGTGAAGGAATACCATATGCCGCTGCAATCTGCATGTAGTCGGGGTTCATCATCGGAGTAAACGAATAACGGCGATTGAAGAACATGGCTTGCCACTGACGTACATTTCCCAGATAATTATTATTCATAAGAATGATTTTTACCGGAGCTTTTTGTTCCATAACAGTTCCCAGCTCCTGCATAGTCATCTGCAAACCTCCATCACCCATAAATGCACAGACCGTACGTTCTGGAGCGCCGAAAGTAGCTCCAATGGCAGCCGGCAGACAGAATCCCATTGTACCCATACCACCGGAAGTTACAACACTGCGCTTCTTTGCAAACTTGAAATAACGGCAAGCCAGCATCTGATTCTGACCGACATCGGTTACGAGAATAGCTTCGTTATCCGTTGCTTCGCTTACGGCATTTACCACTTCACCCATATTCAGTGGTCCGTCTTCAGGAAATACTTCCGGTTTTATTACTTGAGTGTATTCTTTTTCTTCATACGGCTGGAAGCTTTCTATCCATTCTGTATGTTTTTGGGCAACAATCCGCTCGGTAAGTAACGACAGTGTACGCTTGCAATTTCCAAGTACAGGAACATCTACCGGTACATTTTTCCCAATTTCAGACGGATCAATATCCAGATGAATGACTTTTGCCTGACGGGCATATGTAGACAAATCACCTGTTACACGGTCGTCAAAACGCATACCGACAGCAATCAGGACATCACATTCATTGGTTTTTACATTAGGACCAAGATTACCATGCATGCCGAGCATTCCTTTATTCAACGGATGCTTGGACGGTAAAGCTGAAAGACCCAGCAGGGTACATCCACAAGGTAAATCTGCCTTTTCAACAAACTTACGAAGCTCTTCCTGAGCACCTCCAAGTTCTACTCCTTGTCCTACCAAGACTAATGGCCTCTGAGAGGCATTTATCAGTTCCACAGCCTTGTTTATTTCATCCATGTCAGTTTCCGGATCCGGATCGTAGCTACGGATAAAATCAACATCTACCGGTTCGTAATCAGTCATTTCTATCTGAGCATTCTTTGCAAAATCGAGGACAACCGGTCCGGGACGTCCGCTTCGTGCTATATAGAAAGCTCTCGAAACAGCCCAGGCTACATCTTCCGCACGGCGTATCTGATAACTCCATTTCGAAATTGGCTGAGTTATACCCACCAAGTCAACTTCCTGAAAGGCATCCGTACCCAATAATCCGACACCGACCTGTCCAGCTATCACAACAATCGGGGTGCTGTCTATCATTGCGTCAGCTATACCTGTAATGGTATTCGTAGCTCCCGGTCCACTGGTTACCAGACAGACACCTACTTCACCCGAAACGCGTGCAAATCCTTGTGCTGCATGAGCCGCACCTTGTTCATGACGAACCAATATATGGTTTAATTTATCTCTATGATCATATAAAGCATCAAATACAGGCATAATAGCTCCCCCCGGATATCCAAAGAGAGTCTTTACCCCCTGATGTTCCAACGAACGCATTAAAGCTTCCGATCCTGTAATTCTTTCTTTAGCCATAAGTCAAATGAAGAATAAATAGTTCTTTATACAATTCTTACTCCACCCTTGTCGGCCGAGCTTACCATGCTGGCATAAGCTTTCAGAGCTTTCGACACCTGACGATTGCGAGTCACAGGCGCCATAGGACGTGCTGCCAGCTCTTCATCAGTGAGTTTTACATTAATAGTACGATTGGGGATATCTATCTCGATAATATCTCCATCAACAATCTTACCGATATTTCCACCAGCCGCAGCTTCAGGAGAAATGTGTCCGATACTTAATCCGGAAGTACCTCCACTAAAACGTCCGTCTGTAATCAAAGCACATTCTTTACCCAAATGTTTTGATTTGATATATGAGGTGGGATAAAGCATTTCCTGCATACCAGGACCTCCTTTCGGCCCTTCGTGAGTAATAACGACTACATCTCCGCTCACAACCTTACCACCAAGAATGCCTTCGCAAGCTGACTCCTGAGAATCAAAGACCTTAGCCGGTCCTGAGAATTTCCAGATGCTCTCATCCACTCCTGCTGTTTTTACTACACAACCGTCCTGAGCAATATTTCCTTTCAATACCGCCAGTCCTCCGTCTTTGCTGTATGCATGCTGTAAATCACGAATACAGCCAGCAGCACGGTCTGTATCAAGTTCTTTATAAACATTGTTCTGAGAACCTAACTCAATATTGAATTTTCCGCCCGGAGCACTTGTATATATACGCATGGCTTCTGCATCTACATCAGCCTTACAAATATTATACTTGGAAATAGCTTCCTCGAGTGTAGAACCGTCAACACGATGTACACTGGTATCAAGCAAACCTCCTTTTGCCAGCTCTCCTAAAATATTAAGAATACCACCGGCACGATTGACATCCTGAATATGATATTTTTGAGTATTTGGAGCAACTTTACACAGACAAGGTACACGGCGGGACAACATTTCAATATCATCCATCTTGAAATCAACTTCAGCTTCATGAGCTACTGCAAGCAGATGAAGTACTGTATTGGTAGATCCTCCCATTGCAATATCCAGTGTCATGGCATTCAAGAAAGCCTGACGAGTAGCGATACTGCGAGGCAAAACGCTGTCATCACCTTCTTCATAATACTTATATGCATTTTTTACAATAAGTTCGGCAGCATCACGGAATAAGCGTTTACGATTTTCGTGTGTGGCTACGATTGTTCCATTTCCAGGCAGAGCCAATCCGATGGCTTCATTTAAGCAATTCATAGAATTAGCCGTGAACATTCCCGAGCAACTGCCGCATCCTGGGCAAGCATGACATTCAATTTCGGCTACATCCTCGTCACTTACAGTCGGGTCAGCCGATTTAATCATCGCATCTATCAAATCGAGATGCATGCCTCCCCACTCCCCGGCTTCCATAGGTCCACCAGAAACAAACACTGTAGGAATATTCAATCGCATGGCAGCCATAAGCATACCCGGAGTAATCTTGTCGCAATTCGAAATACATACCATAGCATCTGCCTTGTGAGCATTTACCATATACTCCACACTGTCGGCTATAATATCGCGGGAAGGCAATGAATATAACATTCCGTCGTGTCCCATAGCGATACCATCGTCAATAGCTATCGTATTAAATTCGGCAGCAAAGCATCCCAGCTTCTCAATTTCGGCTTTTACCTGCTGACCTATTTCATGCAAATGAGTATGTCCCGGAACAAATTGTGTAAACGAATTTACAATAGCAATAATGGGCTTCCCAAACATTTCTTTTTTCATACCGTTAGCAACCCATAAAGCTCTTGCTCCTGCCATACGGCGACCTTCGGTACTCATCGAACTGCGTAACTGATGTTTCATTACATTATCTCCTTTTCATTAAGTAAAAAGCCTTTCTCAACACTGGCGAGAAAGGCTTTCATACATATTTCTTATGTGAACTATATACACGAAAACTTTACTCACCTCTTGGTTCTTTCACCACGACGCGAATAATATGCAGGACTGCCAAGTTAATTCGTATATCAGTTATCATTTTCATATTATCTTGTTTTGTTTACGCTTGCAAAGGTAAAGGCTTTTTCGAAACAAACAAATAAAATGAAAGATTTTTTCGATAAAAAATAATCATTAGTAAGTTTCCCTAGGTTTTTATATCCAATTTCTTTTTAAACAATACATATTACCACATTTATAACATATAGATATAAACAGAAAGAGAAGACAGACCGTATTTCTGAATATCATTTTTTATTCGTACCTTTGCGAAAATTCAATTATTCAAACAAATTATTAAGTATGGAAAATAAATACATCACCGTAGCATATCGTCTGTATGCTATTGCTGACGGTAAAAAAGAATTGCTGGAAGAAGCAACTGTAGAACATCCGTTCCAGTTTATTTCAGGTATCGGATATACACTCGATAAATTTGAAAAAGAAATTACAGCTTTAAGCAAAGGGGATAATTTTAATTTTACTATCCCATGTGCAGAAGCTTATGGCGAACGTAACGAAGACAATGTACGTCAGGTATCAAAGAAAATGTTCTGTGATCCGGACGGAAACTTCGACAGCGAAAACATTTTCCCAGGAAACATCATTATGCTGAACGATGCAGAAGGTCATCAGTTTTATGCAAATGTAGGTGAAATAACAGAAGACAAAGTTGTACTCGATCTCAATCATCCTCATGCTGGTAAAGACCTGATTTTCGAAGGAACTGTTACCGAAATGCGTCCTGCAACCAATAAGGAAATCGAAGGAATGGTAAACATGATGAGTGGAGAAGGATGTGATTGTGGATGTGACAGCTGCGGAGGCGGATGCGGAGACCACGAACATCACCACCACGATGATGGATGCTGTGGAGGCGGATGCGGACACTGCCATTAAATCTATTAAATTTCATCTAAATAAAAAGCACAGTGTAACATGATTACATTGTGCTTTTCACCATAAAACACATTCCTTTATGATACTTATTGCCGACAGTGGATCCACAAAAACCGATTGGTGCTACGGCACAGAAATAAGCAACTGCAAAATTATCCAGACAGAAGGAATCAATCCATTTCATCAATCCGCAGAAAAGATAGAGTCTATAATCTGCCAAGGACTCATTCCTCAACTGGGTTTTCCTCTTGAACGTTGTACTGCCATCTATTTCTATGGTGCAGGATGCCTGCCGCCTAAAACAGAAAGTATCATACATGTCTTACAAAACAACTTTCCTGAAGCCGACATCGCTGTAGATACAGATTTACTGGGAGCAGCACGTGCTTTGTGTAAAGACAATGCAGGAATCGCCTGTATATTAGGAACAGGATCAAATTCATGCTTATACGATGGCAAGCAAATAATACAGAATATATCTCCACTTGGATATATTTTGGGAGATGAAGGTAGCGGTGCATATTTAGGAAAACGTTTTATCAGTGACTGCCTAAAAGGACAGTTGCCGGAAATATTACGAAATGGATTATTGGAAAAACTCAATCTTACTGTTCCTGAAATATTAGATAAAGTTTATCGGCAACCAGAAGCCAATCGCTTCCTCGCCTCTTTAACAACCTACATTCATGAGCATAAAGATATGCCTCAAGTACATACATTCTTACTAGATTGTTTTGGGGAATTCTTCCGGCGTAATGTTATGCCCTATCACCGGTCATTACCTGTATCATTTGTGGGATCCATAGCATGGTTCTTCCACGATGAGCTTACAGAAACTGCAAACTCTTATAATATTCCATTAGGAATTTTTATAAAGAACCCGATAAGCGAACTGATTCAATACCATTTTCGGATACCAAAATAAAATCGAGTAGGAGGAACGGGATTAATTCCCGTTCCGACCTCTCACACCACCGTACGTGCCGTTCGGCATACGGCGGT
>ENA-UESD01000592-UESD01000592.1-human-gut-metagenome-genome-assembly--contig:-NODE-592-length-32648-cov-40.334654_pt1 | contig 32648 bp, 29 predicted proteins | sample MGYA00242985_ERZ507986 | MGnify/ENA primary metagenome ERZ507986 (study PRJEB26167, sample SAMN06115408) | human gut metagenome | host: Homo sapiens | place: China:Guangxi | collected 2016-04-06... | reverse complement strand
TATACGGAACCTGTCACTGTAACCAATCAGAGGCAGAAAGTAACTGTTACCCTGACAAAGCTTATTGAAGAAAATCCCATCTTCCCAAACCCGGACGCTTATAAAGATATCCGGTTCGGTATTTTTACCGCACAGGATTTTAAAGACAGTTCCGGGAATGTGGTAATCCCTCAAAATTCTTTAGTGGATATTATCAGCCTCGATGAATCCCTGAAAGGTGTGTCCTCTGCCGATCTCCCCATCGGGAGCTATTACCTCAAGGAGCTTCAAACCGCCCCAGGCTGGGTATTGAATGAAACTATTTATCCTTTTACCTTTGAGGCCCAGCCCCAGGAAATTCAGGAGATTACCATTGATCCCAGCAATGGAGAGCCTATCGTCAATAATACGGTAAAAGGATTTATTGAAATTATCAAAAAATCTGTTCTCCCGGAAACCCACAAGGGGTTATTTGTCCCTTCCGGCCTTCCGGTAGGCGAAGCCGTATATGGAATTTTCACTCTTGACGATATCAAAGTGGGAGAAATGACTTTAAATGAGTCCGGCTATGCCAAAAGCACCCTTATTCCTCACGGTAATTATTATGTAGCGGAACTGGTTCCGCCCTTTGGCATGGAATTAGACCTCGCGAAATATCCGGTATCAATCCAGGAGGACGGAGAGGTTATTTCTGTAGAATCCACAGATATCGCAAAGCTGGGAACCGTAACAGGATTCTATCAGGATACAGGCGGCGGTGATGGACTGGACGTTGCTCCCATCGTGAAAGAACCGAAACCTTTAACTCCGACTATCAGCACTGGCGATCACACCTTCGGTTTTATCATTTTCTTAACGGCTGCGGCAGGCGGTTCTCTCCTGCTTCTTTTGCTGTTCAGAAAAAAGAAGAAATCCCGGCTTTTCCCGGTGCTGTTCCTTGTCCTTTCCCTTCTGTTCCTGACAAGCTGCGGCGGCATTTCAGATGCTTCCGTTTCTGAAACAGACGGGGGCGGAACCAGTTCCGCCCTATCCTCCGGTGCAGAAACGCCCCAGGCTCCCGGAGCTGGCAGAAGCATCACACGGGAACAGGAATTTGTAACCACATCTGAGGATTTTAACGCCAGCTTCCAGAAAACGCTGGAACAGCCGGAAGGCTCCTATTCCCTAAAGGATATCGAATACACTGTGCTTTCCGAAAAGAAGCTGGAAGAGCCTGTCACGGTAACACAGCAGGTTGAGTATTTCGGCCTTTTGGAGCAAAACGCGAAAGCGCCTTCCGCCATCACTATTGACGCTGACGGGGAAAGCGTTACCGGGAAGCTTATCGGGATTGACTATACCCCCATCATCATCACAGGCCGGGAAACGTCCGCTGACGCTTACACGGATTATGGGCTGGACGTAAACGAGCCAAAGCCCCCTCAAACCAAGGAAATCGCATATGCTGACCCGCAAACGGGAAAAACGGTTTCCGCCGTCCTGGACTTCGACCATCTGGAAACACTGGACGGTTTTTCCTGGCGTTCCGACGTTACGATTCCCCTAACGTTTTCGTATTATGATTCTTTCGGCTATGTGCTGGGGGACGCGTTCATTCCATATAACGAGGAAATCCCCGCAATGGACGGCTTTGAATCCGTCCTGCTGGATTCTCTGGGCCTCAACCCGGAGCAATACCGGATTACAGGCTTTCAATGGACAGGCGAACCATATGAAGAAAATGGGGTAATGTATAGAAATGCGGAAGCGTCCGGGCAGAGATATGCCGCTAGTTACCGGGCTGTGTACTCTGGTACGGTTTCCCTTCCCGACGTTCCGGGCTATGACGCTGTTGCCACCTATACGGGAACCGTCCAACAACCCACCGGAGAAACGGAATACACCGTGAAAGCCGTTGCTTCCTATGAACGTCTGGAGTCAGAGGAAAAAGCGGAAATACCTTCCCAACCGGGAACGGGCTTAACTCCAATACAGATTATTTTGATCTCTGTCGGTGCTTTCCTATTCTTGGTTCTGATCGTTGGCTTATTATGGATTCTAGCAAAACAAAAAAAGAAAAAACAAACAAAAAAGGAGTTTTAAAGTATGCAAAACATTGAATCAACCGCCCTTGCCTTTTTTACCGCCATTCGAGGTTACGTTTGGATTCTTGTTGTCGCTGGCCTGCTCGCCGTAGGAGGGATCGCTTTGTGGGGAAAGCAGAGCTGGAAAGACGCAGTAAAAGACCGCATGGCGGGAATCATCATCGGCGCTGTTGTAATGCTGGGCGCCGTCGAAATTGGAAAATGGATTTGTGAAATGATAACGTTTTAAAAGGGCGGAACCAGTTCCGCCCCGAAAGGATTCTAGCTATGAAAAACAAATTCCATGAAGAAATCATTAAGCCAGTACAGGAAAAAGAAACCCTCATGCGGGCTAATCGGTTTTTATCCTCAAAATATGCTTTAACCGCCGTGATTATTCTAATCTCGGCGGTTTCCTTTTTCTTTTTTAATTACTGTCTGAATACTTTGATCGCCCTGTTTCAAAATTTGGAGAATTTCAGCAATCCCGGCTCCTGCTTCTCCGTCCGAAACGCCTTTCTCTTTTCATTCCGGGAGTGCTGGGGTTTTTATGTGGTATTTCTCCTTCTGATTCTCGCCGCTGATATCCGTATCGTCTACGGCGCGAGGGTAAGCTGGAAGGACTATAACATCGGCCAAAAGGGTACGGAACGTTTTGCCGCCTTAGAGGAAATACAGCATCAATACAGGGCCGTTCCCGCCAAAGACCAGCGTTATCCGGGTTCAGGCGGCTTTCCGGTCTGCCGATGGAAGGATACTATTTATATCGATGATGGCCCAGTCAATAATTTGATTATTGGAGCGCCAAGAAGCGGCAAAGGAGAAAGCTTTGTCTTTCCCATGATCGACTTGTATTCCAGAGCAGAGGAAGCCCCTTCCCTGGTGATAATTGATCCCAAGCTAGAGCTGTACGCCGCCAGTTACCAAACCTTGAAAGAAAGAGGATTTATCCCTTTACTGCTGAACACCATCGATCCCTCCCGTTCTATGGGCTACAATCCTTTAACGCCAATCACTCAAGCGTACAAGGCCGGAGACTACGATCACGCCCAAATGCAGGCAAAGGGCCTGGGCTACGCATGGTTTGAGGGTTCCCAATCGGAACGGGACGGCGATTTCTGGCTGGATAACAGTGCCAACGCTACTGCCGCTATGATTCTAGCCCTGGTAGATATCTGCCTTACGGACGATAAGCTTTTAAATGAAGCCCTGATTCAAGAATCCTATCAGCATGGGAAACCTTTTCAGCCCTCCACGATAAACGAGGACAAAATTTCCATGTACTCTTGTATTAAAACTTTCACAGAACTTGCGGACGTTGAAGGGGCTTTGGATATTTTCTTTTCAGAGCGTCCAGAGGGTGATCCGGCAAAAATGTGCTATTCCTCCATTAAAGCTACTTCCGCTTCCGGGCAGACCAGGGGCTCTATTTTATCCTCTGTGCTTTCCAAGCTGGGGATTTTCGCTTTAGACAGCGTAGCTAAAATGACAACCACAAATAGTATTAATCTGGAAGAAATCGGGTTTGGTAATAACCCTGTCGCTGTTTTTATTGGAATTAATCTGTTTGATTCCTCGAACAGCGGAATTGCCACCATGTTTTTACAGCAACTTGATATGGTATTAGGGAGAAAAGCGGTGCTATCCAAGGGCCAGAAATGTGCCCGGAAGGTGATCCATCTGTATGATGAATTAGGAAATATCCCACCGATTCCTAAACTGGGGGCACGTTTAACCGGAGGCCCCGGCATGAACCTTCTTTATACCTTAGTCATTCACGATTTCGCACAGTTAAAAGCTTTGTATGGAGAAAGCGCCAACACTATTATCACTGGCTGCGGAAATAAGGCGTTTCTTATGACCGCTAATATGGATACGGCCCGTGAGTTTTCCGCTATGGTCGGAAATGAAACCATCACCAATATCAGCCGGATCGGGCAGAAGCTCTCCCTGGACAAAAGCCTGACGGAGAGCTACGAGGAACACCCCCTGATTAATCCAAATCAGCTTATGCACCTGCACCGGGGAGAAAACATCATTCACCGGGTCTTAAAGCGTGAGGATTTACAAGGAAATCCTGTTGAATCCTACCCCATTTTCAATCATGGAAAAACCCGTTTCCTGTATCGTTATGAATATCTGCTGGATTCCTTTCCGGCAGATATCAGTTTGGACGAGCTTCCTGTTAACGATCTCAGCAAGATTGATCTTTCCAAACGCTCCTTTGATGTAAACAGATATTTTGAAAAGAAACTGGAACAGCAGAAAGACCAGCTTCCTGTTGCAAAGCTGAAAAATTCAGTAAAACTCATAGATTTTCTTTGCAGTATAATTCCGGGACTGACACGATCCAAAGCCTCCAAATTCTCAGTAGGCCAGCTCCGCACAATTATCAAAGAACAATTTGACACCGGGACACTCTTAGAAAAAGACCGGAATAAATTAATGGAACTAATTGAGGCAGGTGAAGCGAATGACAATCAGTGAGTTTCCTGAAATTGTAGATTTTACAGATACCTATGGCGTATACTGCGTAAAATCTGATATTTTTCAAACATTTCTGCGCTGGGTTGGCTGGTGGCTGATTCAGCTCTTAAAAATGCTTGTAGATACATGTGACCGCCTGTTAACTGTTTGCTACAGTCTAATCGATTACCTGTTTTCTGATCCTGTCCTGGAATTTATTAATTCCTTTCAACCCGTTCTCTGGGTGCTCTTTGCAGTTGCCCTTTTTATATTAGGTTATCTGTTAATCACGAATAAAGCTGAGGTAAAAGGAAACAGGCTCATGCAAAACATTTGCTTAACCGTTCTTGTATTAACCACTATGCCCTTTATGGTGCAATCCATCAGTGAAATTACAATGGCGGCTACTGATTATGTTCGATTTAATGACGGTGAGTCCATTTCTGATACCTTAATTCGTGATAACATCGTCGATTTAAGGTATTTGGATTCTAAGGATTGGAATGACGCTGTTTTAATCAACCAGGAAACTGGGGGACTGAATCGTCCCAGCATTTCCCTCTCCCTTCCTATCGATCAGATCAGCCCCGGAGATGTGGTTCACTGTGATGACAGCACCCTTCACAACCAAGATTTTTTCCGGTACTACATTACCTATGACGCAGACGGAAATAGAAATGAGCAGTTAAGTGAAGTCTATTGGAACAGTATGTTTTCTTTTATTGACAATACCTATTACCGATATTACATCGATTTTCTACCGATTTTTGTTAGTCTTATCTCTATGGCGCTTGCTCTCCTTTTCTCCGCTTTCAAGGTCGGGCGTATCATCTTTGATTTGGCTGTCCATGAGTTTTTAGCCGTGATATTCGCCGCCTCTGATTTTACCAGCGGACAGAGGTTAAAGCAGGTTTTAAAAAGCATGGGCGGCATGTTTTTCACCCTGTTCTGCTCCGCCGTTATCATTAAATTTTACATGGTGATGAATGTATATATTAAAACCCTTCCCCTCGATCCCTGGGTTCAGTCGTTCATTCTTCTGATTATGGCTTTTGCTGTGATCGACGGCCCAAACATTATTGAACGCTGTATTGGGGTTGACGTTGGATTATCCAGCGTATTCCGCACAACCGCCGCCATTTTTGCCGGAAGCCGTGCCGCAGGTCATATGGCGAAAGCCGCCGTGAGTTCCATTGGAAAGGTCGGTTCCGCCGTTGAAACCACAGCAAAAGGCGCAAGCTATGGTCTGGGGCGCTGGATCGGCGGCCTGGATTATAAACAGAGCAGGCAGGAAAAACAGTCTGACTCGCCGGAGGTTCCGACTGCCGCTCCTCAGGAAAACGCAAATGTAAATAGAGATATTGGAAGCATGAATGAGGGGAACAGAAAAACACCGAGTAATGTCCAAACGAACCAAAGCGGAACCAGTTCCGCCCCAGAGGAAAACGGTGCAGTTGAAAGCAGAACGTTAGGAGGGCTCGGTAAAAGCGAAACCACAGGAAACGGCTCTCCCCCGGAAACGGATCAGAAAGCCTCTGTGCCTCTCCACGAAGTTTCCGAAACCTCTGAAAATTCTCCTTCTGCTATTCCGGCAGATTCTCAAAATCCCCGTGAGCTTGACGGCAACGGAGGGAACAACCAGAAGGAATCGCCAGACTTTGCTCAACAAGAGCTTGAACGGGAAAAATCAGATTTTTCGGCCTCTGCTTTTCCTAACAAATATTTTCCAAACACCAGTGTGACGAAAACCAGGGACGGGCTGAATCACGGAAACAATGTAACAACTCCTTATTCTTCTGCCGAAAGCTCTGACAGAATCACGTCCAAAAACGTTTCCCTTCCCTATCAGTTCCCAGGCTCCAACCGTCAGCCCCGTACCATAGCCGAAAACTACAGGGCTGGATATGCTACTGGGGTTCGAAAGGCGGAAAAAAGAGAACTTCGCAGACAGCAGAGAGAGGAACGCCGCCAAGAAAAAAAGGAAAACCGTTTCAAATGATATTGTAACTCAAAAAAGATTCTCCAGCTCGTTGCCGGCGTCAAAAATTGAGTTGCATTAAAAAACTTTTCAAGGAGGTTTGTTATGCGTCAAATGCGCTTTACCACAGTTCAGGAGTTGAAAAGCCAGCCTAAGCTGCTCTCCTGGCTGTACGCTAAAGATTTAGTGATGATCGCCTGCTTTGTATGCGTTATGTCCGTTTTTCAAGGCTTCGTCCACCCGGCCCTACAGACCATATATTTTCTTTGGAATATCCTGGTGGGACTGGTTCTGGCCCTTCCCTCCCCCTTTAATGTTAAAATGCACGTTTATCAAAGCTTTCTGCTGATGATAAAAAAAGACCGTTGGATTTATAAACCGATCTCGATTCAAAAGGACAGTGAACATGATGTTATCCGCTAAAGCAGACCGTTCCATATTGGAAAGAATCCCCATTGTCCGGGAATGGAACGGATATTTTAAACTAAAGGACGGAAGTAGCCTTGATATTTTGGAATTAAGGTGTAAAGACCTGGAACGGGTTTCCGATGATGAATTAGAACTTGATATTATGTATTTTTCCAAGCTGTATAAGACCTGCCCCGCCGATCTGAAAATTGTAAGCCTGAATTTTCCAACTGATACCATTCCCCAGCAACGGTATTTTCGCCGCAAGCTGGAATCCACAAAAAACCATGTGTTCCGTTCCCATCTAGGCCAGTGCTTGCAAGAGGCTGAATGGATTCAGAAGCACCGCACAAAACGGGAATATTATCTATTTGTGTTTTCAGAGGACGAGGAAAGGCACAATGATTACATTTCCCTCATTACAAAATCACTCGGTACAAATACTTTAGCTTATGAAATGCCCCTTGAAAAGAAAAAGCAGGTGCTTTACAAGCTGAATAACAAGTGTTCCGCCGTGTTTAATGGAAGCGCCCGTTTTGACAGCACGCCGGAAAATTACCGTCCTCTTTTAGAGAGGAAAAAGACCTCCCTGGACGGACTAATTCAAAAAAACGGCTATGATCCGATTCTTCTTGCCTCTATCCAGTCCCAGGGCGGCGTCTCCTTTAAGGACGAAAAAATTATAAAAACCGGGGACGGCTTTGAATCCTGCGTCTATGTTTATCAATACGCTAAAAATATTCATTACTGCTGGCTTTCCCATCTTTTGAATATTGATAACGCCGTGGTAACTTTAGACATTGGCACTGAAAATATTCTGGAAGTAAAAAGAAATATCAATAAGTCCATGCAGGAACAAGAATCCCGGTACAGTTCCGCCCAAAAGGAAACAGAACGGAAGGACGCTCAGACACGCTATACTGAACTTCTGACCTTGTATGAACAGCTCACCAGCATGGGAGAAGTCGTTAAGCTGATCCACACCCGCATTTTTATTGCGGAACGCACACAAGCGGCCTTAGAGGATCGAACTGCCGCCTGTCTTTCTTATCTGGAAAGCAACGGCTATAAAGGGACGGTTTCTCTCAATGAAAGCAAATATGAATGGGATTCCCTTTATCTTTCTTATACCCAACAAAACAAGCTTCCCAATCACCGCTATGGACAGCCTGTGGTTTCGGAAACACTGGCAGCCGGCGATCCCTTTAACGGCGCTGACCTTTCCGATCCCCTGGGCGCTTATTACGGAACCACAAGAAGCGGTGGCTCCGTCTTTTTAGACCTAGCGTTCAACGATGGAAAAAAACGGTTCAGTTATAACGGGATTATCGCCGGGACAACTGGCTCCGGGAAATCCACCTTTTTGAAAAAGGCAATCCAGGATCGGGTTTCCCGTGGCGATTTTGTCCGGGGGTTCGATGTGACCGGAGAATTTACCAGCCTTGTAAAAACACTGGGCGGAAAAATCATCTCGCTGGACGGTTCCGGAGGGATTCTTAATCCTTTAGAAATTATGAAAACCGATGAATCGGATACTCTTTCCTGGACACGCCATATTTCTAAAATGAGTATTCTTTTTCGCTTTTGGGCACCGGAAAGTGATATGTATGATGTTATGGCCTATGAATCTCTGTTATCCGAGCTGTATTTACAGCAAGGGATTCAGATTCCCCAAGACGGTGTTCCTGAATTTAACGTTCACTGTACCGGCCTAGCTTCCGAACAGTATCCTGTTTTAAGCGATCTGTTATCTCTCATTGACAGCAAGCTGTCGGCAGTTCCAACCAGGCAGACCGCCGTACAAAAAGAACTTATGCTGGACGATCTGCGGCGGCTCCGCAACGTCCGGGCTGTCATTCAGAGCATTGTCAAAAATTACGGAAATGTCTTTGACGGGCACACTTCGATTGAAAATCTTCTGGATACCCAGCTTGTGTTTTTCAATATCCGCCATTTAGCCGCTATGAAGCCAGAAATTTTCCAGGCCCAGCTATACAGTGTCCTTTCCCTCTGCTGGGACAACGCTCTCCGGGTCGGGATTCCCATGAAAAGCTTATATGAATCCCAATCCATCGAATGGGAGGAAATCACCCGGTTTTTCATTGTGATTGACGAAGCTCACCGGATTGTCAATGCAGGTAATTTAACCGCTGTACAGCAATTAACTATTATGGCCCGTGAAGATCGGAAGTTTTTTACCGGGATTTTAATGGCTACCCAAAGTATATTGGACTGTGTTCCCGAAAATTCGGAAAAAGAGGGCGTGGAGGCCGTGAAAACCTTATTTAGTTTAATGCAGTATAAGTACATGTTCCAGCAGGCAAGTGATTCTTTATTTCGTCTAAAAGATATTTTCGGGAACCAACTGACGGAAAGTGAATATGAGCAGATTCCCAGACTGGAACGCGGGGAATGTATTCAGGTAATATCCGGCGGTCAAAATTATCATTATCATGTGGAGATCAGTGAGGAACAAAGGCTCTTATTCCAAGGCGGTGCGTAACCTTGAAAAAGAAAAAACGCAGAAAATTTAAATGGCTTACACTTTTATTCCTTTCCGGTTTTCTAATTGCGTTTATGCTGGTGGCGGGAATTATTTCCGCCGCCGCAGCTTTATTCTCACAAGCTGAAGGAAGCTTAGGCAATCAGGAAAATCAGGCCACTCCAGGTATAAATTCCTTTCCTCCTGCGGTAGAACGCTATCGAAATACTGTTACGCTCTACTGTGAACAGTATAACATTGCCGGGTATGAAAATCTGGTGCTTTGCGTAATGTACCGGGAAAGCAGGGGGCAAGGCACTGATCCTATGGCTTCCTCAGAAAGCGGATATAACACCAGATTTCCAAGAGAGCCTTTAGCGATTCAAGACCCTCTGTATAGTATTGACTGCGGCGTACATACTTTAGCCGACGCAATTACTGCGGCAGGCTGTACCAGCCCTATGGACTTCGAGCATATTGCATTAGCCTTACAAGGCTATAATTTTGGAAATGGATATATTCAATGGGCGGTGGAACGTGACGGTGGATACACCCAGGAAAACGCTCAGGCTTTCTCCGATATGATGAAAGCCCAACTTGGCTGGGAAGTCTACGGAAACCCGCAATACGCTCAAACAATTTTGAATGATTACCGGGCTGTTCTGTATGGCGGTGATGATGGAATTATTTTACCGCCAACCGATCAAGGGATTTCCGTTGTTTATTTTAACCAGGGTGATCCAGCCTATCAAAATGGGCGGTTTGGAAACAATGTAGCCATATCGGGGTGCGGGCCTGTTTCTATGGCAATCTGCGTTTCCAGCCTCACCGAAACCTTAGTAAATCCTTTGGATATGTGCGATTGGTGCTATGAACACGGAGTATGGATTCCCGGAGAGGGCGGCCTTCATTCACTTCCTCCTACTGTCTGCGCCGAATTTAACCTATCCTGCGAATTAACAGACGGCTCCAATCCCCAGCTTTTAATCAACGCTTTATCCTCCGGCAAGCTGGTTGTTACATTGGTAGGGCCGGGACATTTCACAACCTCCGCCCACTTTTTAGTTCTGAGAGGCGTAACTAAAACCGGAAAAATCTTAGTTGCCGACTGCGGCAACAGCGCAAACAACAATATCGAGTGGGATATGAATGTCATTTTGGACGAGGGACGCCCTCTATTCTGGATTATTGGAGCAAATTAGGGGGCGGAACTGGTTCCGCCCCCCCTTGAAACGATAAAGCCGCCGGGCAATCGTCCGGCGGCTGAACACTCAATTTGCTTTTTTGTACAGCGGAATCTTAACCTCAATCTCAGCCTGCTCCGCCCAATCCAGAAGGGTGTTGACACCGTTCCGGGTAACCGCAGAATCCTCTTTCATAACCTCTATATCCTCTTTCACCGCAGTCATATCGGTTTTCAGGACACTGACATCTGATTTCACCGCAGTCATATCGGTTTTCAGGGCACTGACATCTGATTTCATCGCAGTCATATCGGTTTTCAGGGCACTGACATCTGATTTCACCACAGTCATATCGGTTTTCAATACGTTTACGTCCGAGCGGATTTCCTTCTGCCCTTGTTCCAGCATATCCAGCCGGCCATTCATCTGTTCTAGCAATGATAATATTTTTTCTTCGTTATTCATTTCCGCAGCTTCCTTTCAGCAGTTAAATATAATCTGTTATTTTCTTCTTACAGCCCGTTCCTTCTCAAAAAGCTGGGAACCATTCCCCTTCCCGTTTAGTTTACCATGCCGTTCACGGGTATGTCAACGCCCTTCGAAAATGCCGGGCCACCTTTTCGCACCTGCTGAAAAAACAGGCTCCAGAGGGCGGAACTGGTTCCGCCCCCTTTATCTAAAACACCTAAAAAAACAACAAGAGTATCAAAAGGAGAAAGCTATGGGACACAATATTTTAATTTCCATTTTCAGCGGTATCGGTACTGGAATTATTTCTGCCGTGATCCCTCTGATTCTTTTCAGAAAGATTCTAAAGGACACGTCTCTGCGTGTTGAGAAATGTGTAAAACAGTATTTAGAGCAAAAAGTATCAGATAAGGAAAAATAAAAAACATATATCAAAAGATTCAAAAAGAGAGCCGTTGCCCTAATAGCGTAACAGCTCTCACATTCTCATGGAAAGGAGATCATTTAATGAGCCATGAAATGAAACCATTTGCAAATACCCTGGAATTAATTAAGGGGCAACCGGAATATCGATGTATTTTAAAAGATCAAGAATCCAGCTTTTGGTATAGCCCATTAGCAAAAGAAAAATTTGCTCTGCTCATGCACGATGAATACGGAAATCCCTGGGGGTATGGTTCAGGCCCCAAAATTGGAACGTATTCTAACCGCCTTCGTGAGCTTCTAACGCCAGAAGTCACGTTAAACCGCCAAGAAATTTTGGACATTCTTCGAGAACTGGAACCCACCGCCGTAAAGCAGTATGAAAAATATAGGGACTGGCATAGAGGACGGCCTGCAAAGAGAAAAACGGAAGTCCATAAAAGGCCCGAAATTCAAATGGCGGCTGACCTGAACAACCGGTGGGAAAACAGGAAGCTGCTGGACTGCGAAAAGCAGGAGGGGCTTAGGGAGGAAATCAAGGATTTGACAGGAGATCCCCCGGAAGGAACCATCAAGCATTATTTCCGCCAGTCAACACAGCTGAAAACCGTTGGAGCCGCAGCCGAATATGTGGAAGCGCAAAGGCTTCCCAAGCAATCGCCATTGGCTCATGAAACAGAAAAGAAGGGGCCTGAAAGATGAAGCACATAATATCCAGCAAATGCGGCCTCGCCGTTATTCTTCTTTCTTTCGCCTGCGCCGCGCTGTTGATTTTAAACTTTCTGAACGCCGACAAGCTCTCTAAAATTCAAACGGAATACGACAAGATTGCCGTTGCCGATAATTCCGATTCGGGCAGTGCCGCCGCTGTGCTTGCGGAAGAAAACCAGGAATTAAAGAGCCGTCTGGAAGCCCAGGAAAACAGTATCCCGGATACCATTCGTTCCAATGTAACAGACTTTTTAAAGGCAAATTATGCAACCGACGAGTTAAGCGTTTCTCTGGAAACACGGAGAACACAGCTTGCCCCTTTTGTAACAGAGGAATATTTAAACGAGCTATGCCCGTTAGAAAGCTCTCCCCCTCCTAACGTCAATTCTTACGCGCAAACGAGGGACATAGAAAATTCCCAGGGAGATTCAGGCGATACGATATATTTTCCTTACCGTTCTTCCCTATTTGTCAATTCCATTTACATTGAACAGACGGATATCCAAAATGCCGTTGTCCTTTCTTTATGCCGCCAGTCCTTATATATCGATCAGACGGTTTCCGATAACGGCCTGCTGGTAAAGCTGAAAATTGTTTACAATTCTGAGCGGAACCGCTGGCTGGTGGATCATGTGGGAACCGCCTCCCTGGTTGATTTATCAATTTTCGAGTAGTGAGGAAATAAGACATGGAAAAAGCAAAAAATATAAACATCAATAGAAAGCGTCATGGCAGAGTAATGAAAAATACAATGTTCCTTGTAATACTGCTCCTGGCAGCTGCTGGATATCTGTTCTTTTTTACCTCTGCTCAAACAATTCCCGGCGGTAATTCCGTGACCGCCACAAAAATGAACCAGCCGTTAACCTTTGACGATCAGAGAACAGTTACGCTTACCCGCTGGGATTATTCCCCGGAACAAAGCGTTATGGAAATCGAAATGGAGATAGAGAATCAAAGCTTTGATGGGCTGGACAGCTATGTATTTACCGCTCTTAGTAAAAACCTGGGACAATCTGAACTAACAGTTACTCCCATAATAGCCGACAAAGATTTCTATGTCATTCAGCTTGCGGACGTTCCCTCTGACTGGAAAAGCATTTCCCTGAGAATTAAGGTTGACGCTCCCTCTAAAACAGACATTTTAAAATGCTATGCTAACACAGAATCCGTTCAAACCGTCCCGGAGCTTCACGCAAAGACAAAAAACGAATATTTAAGAGACAGGCTTTTACGGAAAATATCGGAGTATCAGACTGAGATTGAAACTCTGAAAAGCGACTATGAGCTGAACAATCAGAAAATGGCCGCTTTGGAAGATAAAAACCATCAATTAGAGGACGGAAAAAAATATCAGACTGCGGAGGAAATCGAGGAAACCAACCGGGAAATCCAGTCCAATAAAAATCAACTGGAAGCTTTGAAAACAGAACAGGAAAACAACTTAACAGACCAGGCGGAATATGAGCAAAGAATCATCAAAACCCAGGAGCAGGCCGACGATCTTATTTAACCTTGCAACTCAATTTTTGACGCCGGCAACGAGCTGGAGAATCTTTTTTGAGCTACAAAGAGTTCTGTAACTCATTAGATTTTTTGGCCAGAACCGATGCGGTCTTCCTGAAGAAATTTTTGAGTTGCAACAAAACAGGGCGGAATCAGTTCCGCCCTTATTTATTTTTAAGGAGTGCGTAACTATGGAAAAATTCTGGAATAACGAGGAACTGGAGGTTATGGAGCTTTTAAATCCCTTTATCCTCCCGGAAAAAATTGAAATTCTAAAAATTTCTATTGAGCAGGAGCCTAACCCATATAACCGCAGGATACTGCAAGCTGTCTTAGACAGTCTGAAGCCGTAAGGAGTGATTTTTATGGCAGAGAATAAATATTTAGACGAACTTACCCAAAAGATGTTATCTGGCGTTCAGGAGGTTTTTCAAAGCGGACGTATCCGGGAATATTTCAAAGCCATGTCAAAGCTTCACACCTATTCTTATCGAAATTCTATTCTTATTTTCAGTGCGTGTCCGAACGCTACCCATGTAGCTGGATATAAGACTTGGCTTTCCTTAAACCGTCATGTGAAAAAAGATGAAAAAGCCATTAGGATTTTTGCGCCGTATAAAACAACGATAAAAGGCCCGGAGAGCGACCAGTCGGACGAAAAGGTAAAAGAAGAGCAAAAGGAAATCACTATCATAAAATTCCGGGCAGTTTCTGTCTTTGATATATCTCAAACAGAAGGCGATCCCCTTCCTCAGCTCGCGCCTCCGCTTCAAGGCGGAAAAGACGATTTTTCAAATATTCTAAAAGCCGCCCAAGCCATCACGAATTATTCCATTTCCTTTGAGGATATTCCTGATCCTGGCACCTATGGTTATTGTGAATATGGAGCGAAAAAAATTGTACTCCGAAATGGTATTTCCGAAGCTCAAGCCCTAAAAACTTTGTTTCACGAAATGGCCCATTCCTGGCTACATAACCTTTCTATGGATAAAAGCCAAAAAGAAATTGAGGCGGAGGCTGTTTCCTTTATAGTTTCAGAGCATTTCGGGCTGGATACTTCCTCCTATTCTTTTGATTATCTCGCCGCATGGAGCCACGGAATGGAAGCGGATAAGCTTTGCGCTCTTCTGCAAGGAATACAGTCCTGCGCCAAGGGTATGATCGAGCGGTTGAAAAACGCCCTTCAAAACCGATATGAAATCTATCAGTTAAGAGACTCACCCGAAACTCGGCCATATTTTTTTCAAGGCACGAAAGAGCTTAAAAAACTGGGTTTAACGGTTCGTCAAGAGAATTATGAGAAAGTCTATTCCTCTCCGCTTACTCCTGGCATCACTTTAGATCACATTTTTGAAAAATTCAATATAAATCACCCGGAGGATTTCACGGGACATTCCCTTTCGGTTTCGGATATTGTGGTACTCCATGAAAATGGTAAAACAACTGTCCACTATGTAGATCGCTCTGGATATACCATCATTCCAGACTTTCTAAAAGAACCGGAACAAAACCCAAAAATCAGCTCTGAATTATTGGACGAACAGAATACAGACCTGTCTAAGCTTCCATACTCCACAAAATTTCTACAAAAAGTGCCCGGTGCTATGCCGCCCGTCAAAAACACCATCATCGTTAATCTATTCGCCGGGCCGGGAGCAGGAAAAACCACCTGTGCCTGGGAAATTGCCAGTGAATTGAAAAAACGTAACATTCAGGCGGAGTATGTTCCTGAATACGCTAAAGAATTAGTGTGGGACGAAAAACGGGAACTGCTGGACGGAAGCTTAAAAAACCAGAGGAAGCTTTTCCAGGAGCAAAATCACCGACTGGCCCGGCTCATTGGAAAGGTTGACGTAGTAGTGACTGACGCACCTATTCTTTTGAACCAGGTTTATCTAAAAGAGCCTAACCCTGACTTTCAAAAGGAAATTATGGATACCTTTCACAGCTACCACAATTTCAATCTTTTTGTAAAACGTGGGGATTACTATGAACAGTCCGGGAGACTGCACACCTTAGAGGAAAGCAGGCAGAAGGACGAGGAAGTTAAACAGCTTCTTAACAGCAACCGTATTTATTACGGCACATATTTTCACAGCACAATTCAAAAATGCGTGGACAATATTGTATACAGCATGAATCACAACAAAGCGTTTCAGGCATCGGCCTCTCTGTCTCCGGGGGCGGAACTGGTTCCGCCTAAACAGAGTTCCTCTGAAAAAGCCGAGCCGATTTCTCCAATCCTGCTAAAGCAGGAACTCCGCAGTATTTCCGATACGCTGACAGACGCTGTTAATGGAGTAAATAAGCTGGAAAAGGCAGGTGGAGAGCACTTAGCTTCGCTAGTGCGGGAATATAAGGAGATAAGGGACAAGAATCCCCAGGCTTTAAGCCGGGAAATTCAGGAGCATATAGCCCAAGAGCTTGAAAATTATTTCAGTCTGAAAAAAATATATGGAGAGGTTGACTTGGATAAACTTTATCAGGCTTCAATGGATAAACTGGAAGCACTTTACACGGTCATGGAGAATCAGAAAAATCCCGTAGGAGCAGACCCGGAGGAATACCAAAATATAAAGGATTTCCTTTCTGATACTCTTACCCATTCCGATGATGGAAGTTCTCTCAGCCTCCGCCTACAGGTTCTCCTTTCCACGTCTCCCCTGCTTCGGGAGACGCCGGTTCCTGCGCCGCAGCCGGATCAGAAGGCGGAACTGGTTCCGCCCTTTGAGAAATCCAAAGAAACAAAGCCTGACCGTCACTGTAAAAGCCCTATTCAACAGTATTGTCAAGCCAAGCCCTCCGTTCAAGAAAATATGCTCACACGTTAAAAGGAGGCATTTCACATGAACTATAATTTTGAAAAAGATGTCGAGAAACGGTTTCGAGATCAAAAGGGAATTTTGAATCGGCCTTTTCAAGAGGTCTGCCGACTGACAAGGGCTGAAGCGGACGAATATTATCAATCCGGTCAATGGTACTCTATAAAAGGGCGGGAATACCAGTGTATTCGTTATCAAAATTCTATTAAGTTTATTGAACGTGATGAAAAATTTGTGATTTCCTGTAATCCAGAAGCAATGGGAAGCTTCCTCCCCGATGTTGCCAGTCCTGGCATGGAAATCATTAAAATCAATTCTCCTGATATCTCAGATATAAAAAAACCTATCGCAAAGTATTGCGAAAAAAAAGCTACCATTCCAAGAAAAGAACTTGAACGTTAGGGGGCCATAAAATGTCACAGAAAATGGAACAGCACTTATAAAAACAATACTAGGCACAGAAGAAAGCTTTTAATCTCAAACAGAAAGGAACCTGTCAATTATGATTTTATTCATCGGCACGGAGGAACGGGGATATTTTATCGAGGAAGCCTCCCATATGGAGGTAAAATTTTCCGGTTATGTCCCTGACCTGGAAAAAATTATAGATTCCGTTATTTTATCACAAAGCTACTCCCATATTATCATAGATGCTGAAATGCTGGTTAACGACTATAACACGATTGCTGAACTGTCGAAACGCATCATGTCCGCCGTCCCCTCTCCCCTTATTTTTTTAACTCCCGGTTACAGTGAAGATACGGAATTAATCCGTTCTCTAAGGCGTTCCGGCGTGTTTAATTTTATCACGGCAACTTCCCTGGCTGGTTTAAAAAGCGACCTTATACGGGCTTTAGAAGGCCGTAACAGCCCTCTCCCGCCGCCTGCCGATCCAGGAAATCCTTCGTCTGAAATGCCTGTTATTCATGCCCTTCCTCCGTATCAAACCATCGCTGTTGCAGGCTGCTTGGAACGGATCGGAACCACTACCCAGGCAATCCAGCTAGTAAAACATCTGATATTTCAAGGACATAGGGCCTGTTATATTGAACTCAATGAAAACGGCTATATCAAGGCTCTGAAGGAACTGTATGAGGACGGTATTTCCTTTGATGATGAACTAGGCCGGGTGACTTATCAAAATGTGGATATGTTTTACCGAAAGGACAAAATCGCTGAGGTTCTGCGGCTGGGCTATGAGTATTATATTTACGACTTTGGGATTTTTGATTCTGTCGGATTTTCTCTGGTTTCCTATTTGGAAAAGAATCTTAAAATCATGGTCTGCGGCATTAAGCCGAATGAGGCTTCCTATATGACCGATATCCTTGCTTCTTTGTATGATAAGGACATTGAGTATATTTTTTCCTTTACTCATGAATCAGACCGTAAGGACATTTTAGAATTGATGTCAGACCGGGCGGAACATACCTTTTTCGCACCCTGGATTCCTGATCCGTTTGTGTATTCCTCCCAGTCCGGGGAACAGCTCGCCAAGCTGCTCCCGGTGATCCCTGCGGAACTATCAAAGGAAAAGAAACGGTTCCGTTTCTTTCGGAGGAAAAGCTGATGGCAAAGTTTAAAACCTGCCTTGTCAAAGAATACAAGGAACAGCAGGCGTTTCAGGAAAGCCAGGAAAAGCTAAAAAGGCAGCACCATGTCACCGCTGATAAAAGGATAGTCGTAGTTGAAAAATTCAACATGGCGAAATTCACAGTGAAAACCATCGCCGCCTTAGTTAAAGCTTTAGCTTCGGCGATTCTTTTGTGTTTGGCTGTGGCTGGCCTGACCGCTCTGGTGTACCCAAGCACCAGGGCGGATTTGCTTATCCTCGCTCAAAATATTTTAGAACAGATTTTGACTTTTCTCAATTTGTAGCTCAGAAATTTCTTCAGCAAACCCGGATCGGCTTCAAATACAAAGCTTAATGAGTTACATAAATAAAAACCTCACACAAAAAGCAAGGGGCGGAACTAGTTCCGCCCCTTGCTTTTTTCATTTGACAATAGAAAGGACACAATGGGTATGAAAATGGAAAAAAAGATGGAAAACCTGCTAAAAACAGAAGGCATTTCCTATATGGGCTTCGGGATCGTTGGAAAGGCGGTCATGACGGATTCCGTTCTGACCCCGGAAGCAAAAGCCATTTACGCTTATCTTGCTTCCTTTGCCGGAGCCAGGGAATCCTGCTTTCCCACACGGGCAAAAATTCTCTCTGATCTTAGTATTGGCAAGGAACGCTATTATTCCCACTTTAAGCTATTGATTCAAGAGGGATATCTCCGTATTGAAAAAATGAAAGGATACTTAAATAGAAACTGCTATTACCTGGTAAGCAATCCTAAAAAACTCCAAGCAAAAAAATCCGCAGGCCAGGGTAAAACATCGAATCTAATTGCTTCCGGTATCCATTCCAAAGGATATGGAATGATTTATAAAGCCGTCATGAAGGACACCCGGCTCTCCATTACTGCTAAAGCGATTTACGCCTATCTTTCCTCTTACGCTGGAGCTGGAGCCGTTTCCTTTCCCACCCGTTCCCGTATCCTCCATGATCTGGGGATCAGCGAATCCACCTATTATAAGCATTTCCATCAGTTGTTAGACTGCGGTTATCTTACTGTGAAGCAAAGAAAGGCCGGTCATAAATTCAGCGTTAATGACTACTATTTTAACGAATTTCCCAACGCTTCCCGATCTCAGTTAAGCCAGAAGGATCAGCAAGGCAGGGAAAGAAACTCCCCGCGCCTTAAAAAGCAGGACAATGGAAATTCTCAAAAACTTTCGCACCCTAAAAATCAGGACAAAGGGAAAACACAGGCTTTTTCGTCCCCTAAAAAGCCGGACAATAGAAAACCGTCCCTTATATTCCCGAACGCCGTTTCCCCGTACCATAAAAACCAGGACAATATAAAAGCAACAGTTCCTAAAAGCAACAGGTATTATTATCATTATCATCAAAAAAGTGATGTGGCTGTGGAACAAGTAAAATATCAAATTGGATATAGAAATTTAAAATGCGATCCCTGTGTTTCCCCCTACCTCGAAGCAATCACGAATATTATAGCATCGAATAATGGCTCTAAAGAACCGGACAACCCTTTTTTGCAGCTCACGGAGGAACATATCCGTTATGTCTGCCATTGCCTCTCCAATAGTACCACCACAATTAAAAATCCTTATGCCTATTTAACGGCAGCTCTTCGCAATGCTCCACACACCTTCCCATATTCCCGTTGGTTTTCTGAAACCCTGGAACCATATTCTCCCTCTTATGATTTGGAAGCTTACGAGCGTTCCTGTATTTTTGACAGTTAGGAGCAGACCGCATGGAACAGCCAATCAAGGCGGGAATGATTCTCAAAACAAAATTCACAACGGCGGGAAGCAAAAAATTTATGGAGTATATTAATTACATAGACCGTGACGAGGCGGTGCGGAACGACAACTTCCGAAAGTTTGACCTTTTTCACGATGATTACGGACAGCTTCAACAGGATAGCTGGACAGAGGGTTATTTAGCCTACATGGAAAACCCGGAAAAGACAATCGGGCTGTTTACCTCTGAAAAAGATATCCTCAGCCAAAAGGATAAACAAACGTTGAAACAGGCATTTTCCCAGGCACAGAAAAACAACAGTGTGATGTGGCAGACTGTTCTAAGCTTTGACAACCGATGGTTAAAACAAAACGGGCTGTACAATCCTCTGACAAAACAGGTTGAGGCCGCTAAATTAAAAGAGTATACCAGGGCCGCTATGGATAAACTTCTGGAAAAGGAAGCCCTGAAGGGTTCCGCTGTGTGGAGCGCCGCTATCCATTACAACACAGATAATATTCATGTTCATATTGCGGCAACAGAGCCTCTCCCTACCCGACCCATTAAGGTGATCGGCGGGCGTGAGGAATACAAGGGACGGTTTAAGCAAAGTTCTATTGACGCCGCCAAAAGCGCCGCTGTAAACCGGATATTAGACCAAAAGCGGGAAAACCAAATGATTAACGATCTGATCCGTGGGAAAATCATTGGAGGCATACGGACAAGGCTGGAAGTTCCCTCTCCCGATCTTGAAAAAGAACTGCGCGCTTTATACGCTCATCTTCCAAAGGATAGGAGGCTGTGGAAATATAATACCAACGTTATGAAGCCTCTGCGTCCTGTCCTGGATTATATCAGCAAAGAATTTATCGCACAGCACCATAAAAGGGATTTTCAGGAACTTGTCAAGCTTCTAAAGCTCCAGGAGGATAAGTATTCTCTGGCCTACGGAAAAGGAAAATCTTCTAGCCAATTCACTAAGAACCGTTTACAGGATTTATACGCCAGAATGGGAAATTCTATTCTGCGGGAATTGAAAGAAATGGATAAAGCCGTCAAAAAGGCTGGGCTTACCGAATTTTCAGTACCACTTCCCGAAAGTGAAGTTTTACCAACAGCCCCGAACATCGATCCTCTTTTTTCGATTCTTGAAAAACCTCTGGATTCTGAAATTCCTCTGGAACCGGAAGATTACGGGGAACCGCACCCAGCGTTTGCCGGAGAATTTATTCTGGAATGGAGTAAGGAATATAAGCTGGCCCGCCGTTTTCTTTATGGAACGAAAAAGAGAAAGCCGGATTTTCAGAAAGCTTTTAACGCTTTATTTCGAGAAGCCGAAAAAGGAAATGTGCTGGCTATGGACGATTTAGGAAAAATGTTTGCCTATGGAATGGGCCGGGAAATCGATCAATCTGCTGCCGGTGAATGGTATTCCTTAGCGCTGCGGGGATTCCTGGAATTATATTCTCAGGATTCCTCTCCATATCTGGCCTACCGGATCGGCAAGCACTACTATTATGGCCTTGGGACAGAAAAAGACTATGCCAAAGCCGCTGAATATTTTCAGCCAGCCGCCGACTCAGGAGATCAATACGCTCAATACTCCTTGGCTGGACTATACCTGCACGGTAAGGGTGTCGAGAAAAATCCTCAGACTGCTTATGTTTATTACAATGCTTCCGCAGAAAAAGGAAACGCCTATGCGGTGTACGAGCTTGCGAAAATGGAGCGTGACGGCATTGGGACAAATATAAACAAACAGTTATCGGACGAACATTTTCAGCGTGCTTATCAGTGGTTCACCGAACTGCTCGACAAACGGTGTGATGATAACCTGTTGTACCGTGTAGGGCAAATGGCTTATACGGGAACCGGGACAGAGAGAAACGAAAGCTATGGCTTATCCCTTTTAGAAAAAGCCTGTGAGCTTGGAAATGTCCACGCAAAAAATATGCTGGCAAATATCTATCTAAAAAATTTTGATATTGATGGAATACGCCGAATCATCCCCCTTCTGACAGAGAGCGCTGAAAAGGGCGTTGACACCGCCCAGTTTGCCCTCGCTAAATGTTTTCTTTTAGAAGAGGAATATGTCTGCAATCTTCCCCAGGCTATAAAATGGCTTACCCTCTCCGCAGAGCAAGGAAACCAATTTGCTCAATATTCCCTTGGCAGGCTGTATCTGGACGGCAGAGAAGATTTCTCCCCGGATACCCGGCAGGCCGAAAGATGGCTTACCCTCTCCGCAGAACAAGGAAACCAATTCGCTCAATATTCCCTTGGCAGGCTGTATCTGGACGGCAGAGAAAATTTCTCCCCGGATACCCGGCAGGCCGAAAAGTGGCTTACTCTCTCCGCAGAACAAGGAAATCAATTCGCTCAATATTCTCTTGGAAAGCTGTATTATTATGGCAGAGGCATTGTTGCTCTTGATCCGGGAAAAGCGTATCTATGGCTCTCTCGTTCCGCAGAACAAGGAAATTCCTTTGCGAAAGTGTTATTGGAAAAGGAGGCGTATCAATATCAGACCGTGAAAAGAAAAGTGACGCATAATATCGGTTATTTGATCTCTAAGCTTTCCAGGTATTTGAATAACGAACAGGAGAAAAAACGAAGCATTATGCTTTATGAGCAAATGGAACAGCAGCTCCAGGCAGAATTAGAGCAGTAGAAAAGCGGAACAAATTCCGCTTTTTTCAACTGTTCCAGGTGGCGGAACCAGTTCTGCCACCTGACAGTTGTAAATCCACCTACAGCCTCTCGCTTAACCTATGACCACTCGCTTAACCTATGACCACTCGCTTAACCTATGAGCTCTCGCGCGTTTCGCTGCCAAAAATGCTCTATGGCCGTATTACCGTTGTATTACATTTGGAATTATATGGTAATTTTTGTATTACAAACGTATTTTTCCGCTGTCTTTTTGACCCCATGAAAACGCCAGGCTTTGCCTGGCTCCCCAAAGAATTTGGGGACAGTTTTCCCTTATGCCCTTTTCTATCTGCGTTCCGCAGTAGAAAACCGATTCCCCGCACCTGCGTGCGGGATTTCAGTTAGGAGTGATAGTATATGCCGGATTTGAAAATCCGCAATGTAGACAAGCTGGTAATTGCTAAACTCGATCAGGAAGCCGCTGACCGCCATATGTCACGAGAAGCATTTTTAAGAATGTATCTGCAAAACCTCGCCGTCCTGCATGAGCTTACTCAGCTTGACGATAAGTACCAGCGTATCCTTGCCGTCAACGCAGAGGCTTTGGCTTCCGTAGCCTCTGAATTGCAGAAGCTTAGACATTCTTTAGAGAAAAAGGAGGATTAACCTATGATTCATTCCCCATGTTCATTTCGGCTCTCTGAGCAGGCTTACAATTATCTGTGCCGCTTTGCCGCCGAAAATGGCCTCAGCAATACCGCCGCAATGGAAAGAATAATCTGTGAACATCAGAAATACCAAGGCCGGGAATCTGATATCCTTGCACAAAAAGTAACCGATCTGCTGGAAGAAAAATACAAGAATCTATTCACCAGAATCCGGCTGGCCTCCACAATGGCGGATCGGCGCACGGAGGTAATTGTCGAAATCCTCAATTCCATTGTTTATCATCTGGAAGCAGAGGAATCCTACAGCACCGAAATCATGAAATCCGCTATTGTAGCAGATTCAGAAAAAACAGTAAAACGCAGAATAGCACGCTTAAAACAGGTTAAGGATAATAAAACATAAAAAGCGAAACTAGTTTCGCTTTCTTCGTTCGATTCAGGAGGGCGGAACCAGTTCCGCCCTTTCTAGCTTTTGAGGACAAAAAAAGCACCGGGCAACTTCATTTTCCCGGTGCCTTCTTATTTTGCTTTCTTAAATAACGGAACAATCTATATACTTGCATCATCAGCCCAATCTAACCACTTATTGACCGCCGTGCGTGTAATACTGGATTCTTCCTTTAAAATCGCCGTATCTTCTTTTAAATCGGAGATATCCTTTTTTACTGGCTCCAATTCTTCTTTCATAATAGCCCGTACAGCTTCCAACATTTCTTTATCTACCATTATTAATATAACACACCCAGGGAATTAAAGTCTTTTTTCTGCTTCTTGTACCAAAAACTCTAATACCGCTAAAATTCGTTGCTGTTCATCAGTCGGCAAATGCTTAATTCTTTCTGATATCAAAGAAGCCTTTGTCTGATATGAATTTTTTGTCACATCTTCAAATATTTGATCCGGAGAAGCACCAACTTCATCAATAAGCAAAACCAATTTTTCAGGACTTGGAAAACTTATTCCTCTTTCTATAGATGATAGGTAATTCTGTGATAGCCCGACTCTTTCAGATAGTTCGTCCTGAGTTAAGCCGACCTTTTCCCTAAAAACTTTTATTTTCTTTCCGACTGACTTTTTTACACTTTTGGTATCCACGTTATACCTCTCTTTGTTTATTTCCACTATGATTAGTATATCTGTTTTTAAGATATTTAGAATAGTTTATACAAGATAATTATCTTGTATAAAGATATAATTTGAGGTTTCTTTGTTGACATTCATTCACAACCGAATTATAATTAAAATATCTTAATTAACAATATTCATCTACAAAACAATGTTTTTTAGGAGAAACAAAAGTGTTAGCTGAAAAATTGAGGCTATTAAGAGATATACATGATCTCACACAAAACGACTTAGCGGAAGTGATAGGCGTTGATCGTTCTACTTACACTTATTATGAATTAGGAAAAACCGAACCATCTTTAGAAAAGCTAAGGGTACTCGCTATCTTTTATCAAGTATCAGCAGATTTTTTATTGGATTTACCTCCTATTGAATATAATCAAATTCAGAAAAGAGTGGAAACCTTATTGTCCTACCCACCAGACGCCATCTATAATACCCGTATTGCTTACACCGCTTATCTAATGAGACAGAAAAACAAGCACCATGATCCGCCAGTGCACATACAACAATTACAAAAAGAAAAATTAAGAAAAACGGAGAAAACACGAGATAAAAAATAAAGAGCCTAATCACAATATATTGTGGTTTGGCTCTTCGTTTTTTCCTTCTCAAAAAGAAGCTAATTTGAAATAATCGCTGATTTTGGGACTTGACTTTTTTCGTTTTCTGGGGGGTATGCGACTATACAAAATGGTAGTTTGGAATATATTTAAAGATAAGGGTGGAACTAGTTCCGCCCTGTTTTCTGTAACTCAAAAATTCCTTCAGTAAGCTCCCATCAGCTCCGATCTAAAAATCTAATGAGTTACAAGAGAAATATTTCCATTATCTATAACAAAAAGAAAAGGCGGAACTAGTTCCGCCTTTTGCTTTGTCACAAATACTGTCATATTATCTTGAATTTGCCTTAACCCATTTATATAATAGTAAAGTTTCATTTCATGGCACAAAAGAAAATTAAGTTTTGGAGTGATTTCAAAATGAAAAAGACTGTAGGAAATGCAATGATTGAATGGTTAAATACTTATATCAAACCTTGTGATAAAGACAGCACTTATAAAAATTATTTTTATTGTATCCGAATTATTTTAGTTTTTAAACCTGAATATCAAATCAAATTTTTAGATGATCTCCGTGAAGAAGATTTACAAAATATGATAAACGACATAGGACATGAATACGCAAAATCCACGATAAAAAGAATCATTATAATATTAAAAAACACCTATGAGAGAGGAATTAAAAACAAATGGTGTTATACCAATCCGGCAACCGATCTATCTGTTCCAGCCTATGCCTCAGAAAAGGAAGTTCCCGCATTAACTCAATTTCAGTAACAGCGTGTAGAAGCTGCCGCCGCAACTGATCCTTTAGGAGATATCATTTTATTTCTTTTAAATTCCGGTTTACGGGCTGGTGAATTAATAAATTTAGAATGGATTAACTATGACAAACGCCATCAAGAAATACATATTAAAGAAAGTAAAACCAAGGCAGGAATCAGGACTCTCCCCTTAACACCTACTTTAATTACCATTATTGAACGACAGCCGCACATCTGCGATTCGATATTTACAAGCACACGGGGGACACCTGTTACAAAATCCGTACTCCGTAAGCTGTACCTGCGTATTCGCAAAAAAACTGGAATTGACTTTTTTACAAACCATGTTTGCCGTCACACTTTTGCTACCCGTATGATCGAACGAGCTGCCGATCCTAAAGCCGTGTCAATTCTACTGGGCCATACTGATGTGAGTTTTACCCTTAACAGATATACACACCCCGACAACGAATATCTTCATGAACAAATGCAGTTAATCGAAACACGGCCTGAATCCAATCTACATGTTTTAAATAAAAATGAATTACAATTATTGCTTACCTCTCTTATACATACCGGAGCCGTTTCACAAGCTGAATCTAATTTACAAACCGTTACCCTTCAATTAGAAATACCATTACCCACGGTAACTACTGCACATAAGCATCAGAATATATAAAAGCTTATTTTTTTGTTCGGGCGTTAAGTAGTGGCGGAACTAGTTCCGCCATGCTTATTCACATTTATATCTTTTCCCCGTCTGGCGATCAACAAGAGTTAATTCAACATCGCAATCCAAAATATCAGCCGCTTTTTCAATGTCCTTTATCTTCCAACTGTCTCTAACAAGAAAATTATGAAAGCTCTGCTTGGAATATCCTAAGATTTCAGCCATCTGAACCTGCTTGACAGATTTAAATGCCATGATCTCTTTAAACGTTCTTGACACCTGCATTACTATTCACCACCATTTTATTTATAATAATACATTAATTTTATTTACTTGTCAATATGTACAATTTATTGAAACAAGATTAGTATACGATTATAATGTAAAAATACATTATTTTTATTTACTTTTTCTTTGTTTTATGCTATAATAAGAACATAGAAAAGAAGAAAAAGGAGAAATCAAAATGAGTAATACACAAAGTTTACAGCCTGAAATAATACCATTGGATTCTAATTTAATACATCTTGCAAATTATAATAGCTTTAACGGAAACAGAGGAAATCTCAGTAATGAATCATATCAGGCTTATGGCAAAGAAATTTTAGAATGGCCTATTGCAGACGGCAAAAAAAGAAAACTGCTCGACGAACTTTACAAACGATATTCAAAAATTTTAAAATACGAGGCTCAGCATATAAGTGTGATGGTTGCCGGACCAGCTAATTACAACAGCAAGAAACTCGATCATGGTGATGATGTACTTCGTTCCTCTGCTGAATTTTGCGAATGGTTTGACAGCATACGGCAACAAATCAAAAAAAGTCAATCCGAGGAAAAAAACAAGGTAGAATCTCTTATAAATGATATTGAATATCGAGATCAAAATGAAGCTCTTACCCCTGTTAATCCCCTCATGGAACTTGCCTTAATTGATAACAAAAAGTTTATTGAACTTTTTGAAAATCTCGTAGAAAAATATCATTGGAGAAAAAACAGTAACTTATATAAATTATACCTTTATTCCAAAGAAGGAAAGATTCAGGAAATTCACAAAGAAATTATTTTTGAGGACGATAATTTTACTGTTTACAAAGAGAAAAATCGCTATTATTTAAAATTTGTCCTCCGTCCAAAGCGCCAAATGCACGTTGCATTAAAAAGCCGGGGCTGGTGGTGGAATAGTTACGCTGAAGCTTACAGTACCTACCTTAATAGATTTGACATCGAATGGGTACAAAGCATAAGTGAACGATATGCCAAATATCTATAGACAAAAGTAAATGGGGCGGAACCAGTTCCGCCCCCCTAAAAGAAAGAAGGAAATAATATGCCAGAAATCGATGTTTTGAAAGTATTAGATGAAATGGACAAATTCCGCCGAGAACATCAGGACGAAAAGATATCCCCTCCAGATTGGTGCATGAGGGTTCTGGAAGCAATTTTGGCAAAAGAAGCTGGATTTAAAGGCCGGGCAGAGTGGACAGACACTTTAAAAGCTAATCCAGAAACTTTTTATAGCAAGGAATACGATCCGCAATTAGGCTTTCATAAATAAAAAAACCGGCACAAGGCCGGACGAAAACACCACAAAAAGAGCTAGAAAAAAATTCCTTTTAGGGACTTCCCTTTTCTAAAATTTGTGATATAATAAAAGTCGAAAAAATAAAAAGCACTTCCTGGACGGCTAATTGTTACCAGCAATCAACCGTCCCCCACCATAAGAGTATAACCCCTACTCCTACGGTTTGTGAAATGCCATTTACAGGTTAGATTCTAACCTGATAAATACCCATTTGTCAAGCCTGCACTCTTATGTTTTGGGAAAAAGAGTGCAGGTTTATTTTTTCAATAAACCGTACCTTGACAAACAAGTTATCAAAACAGCCACACACTATAAAAGAGACTGTTTTTTAACTTTACGCTTGCGAAACTGATACTATTGTAACATCAGTCTGCCGTGATCTTCTCAGAAGTAGCAACCTCTTGCAATAGCTTCAACCCGGAACAACACATTGGCTCTGTCGATGTGCCGGAGGAACGGGTTTCGATAGACAAGCGGTTATGATTATTATGTTTGCTCTATAGAGTTTTCACTATTTTATGAAAGCTCTATAGAGCAAACAAGGGAAAGGATATTCTTTCCCTTCCTTGCTCACTTTGGAGGTGCCACCCAGATTTGAACTGGGGAATAAAGGTTTTGCAGACCTTTGCCTTACCACTTGGCCATGGCACCGCACTCTTATTTTATGAAAAAGACGCTCAAAATATTACATTTTAAGCGTCCCTTTCTATCAATGGAGCGGATGACGAGGCTCGAACTCGCTACCTCCACCTTGGCAAGGTGGCGCTCTACCAGATGAGCTACATCCGCATCTTTCGTCCGCTGAAAGCGGACGATGTGGTGCCTCCGATCGGAATCGAACCAATGACACGGGGATTTTCAGTCCCCTGCTCTACCGACTGAGCTACAGAGGCAAATGTGGCGACCCGGAACGGGCTCGAACCGTCGACCTCTAGCGTGACAGGCTAGCGTTCTAACCAGCTGAACTACCGGGCCATATCCTGAACGCTTCGGCCCGATTCTTTTCGAACTCAGGCCAAATGCTTTCAGTTTTATCAGGAAAACCTGTGGTGGGAACAACAGGGCTCGAACCTGTGACCCCTTGCTTGTAAGGCAAGTGCTCTCCCAGCTGAGCTATGCTCCCAAAAACGCCGTTTTCAAACGCTTTTTTCCTTGGCGCTCTCAGCGACGAGTTATATAATACTATATTTCCAAATAAAAGTCAACACTTTTCCCCATCTTTTTTTGATTTTTCTTCCACGATTCGAAGAAGCTCTTCCTTGGAAATCCGGTACTTCCGATTGCAGAATTGGCAGCCCGCCTCAGCAAACCCCCGCTCGTCGGCAAGAGACAAAATTTCGTCATTTGGTAAGGAGGTGACCGCTCGTACCACCCGCTCCTTACTGCAATCACAAACGTAGGCCACCTTCCGCTCCTCCAGGATTTCCCACTCAAAGCCCTCCAGCGCCTTGCCCGCCATTTCCTCGATAGAAAGCCCCTTGGCCAGCATGGTGGTTACCGGCTCCAGCAGGCTGATATTCTTCTCCAGCCTTGCGACCGCCTCTTCTCCGGCCGCCGGCAGTAGCTGTATCAAAAGACCGCCGGAGAGCAATGCCTCCCCCTCGCTTTTATCGCAAAGCACTCCCAGGGCGCAGACCGTGGGAATCTGTTCGCTGGCGGCGTAATAGCTTGTAATGTCCTCCGCAATCTCCCCGCTGGCCAAAGGAATCTGTCCCATATAGGGCTCTCCGGCACCGTAATCGCGCATCACATAAAGGATGCCGTTTTTTCCAACCACTCCGGCTACATTCAGCTTTCCGTTGGGATAGTTTTCCGCCTGGGCATGAGGATTTACCGCATAGCCTTTACAGCATCCGCTGCTGTAGGCTACCGCCACCATGGAGCCGATTGGACCATCTCCGCTGACTTTTAAGGTCAGGCTGGCCCCCTCCTGCTTCAGCTGGGCGCCCATCATCGAGGAAGCTGTTAAAAGCCTCCCCAAAGCTGCGGTGGCTGCCGGGGTCAACTGGTGTATTTTCTGTGCCGTATAGACGATATTGGTAGAATCTACAGCCGACGCCATAATTGCGCCGTCCTTGGTGATGCAGCGAATCAAACGGTCCATAATTGCCTCCTCAAAGGATTGGATTGACTAAAAATCTAGTAAGCAGGATTATCAAGTTATTCTAAAACGGGCCGGCAAGGGCCCGCCGCCGAAAAGCTCCTATTTCCGCATGGGCTTCCGCGCCGCATAAACCAAGCGCTGAGAGGCTTCCCGCGGCGGCTCAAAGCTTTGCTCATGGAATACCTCCACCGCCTCTAAGCCCGCCTTTTTCAGCATTTCCTCCAACTCCTCCCGGGCGTAAGCCCGTTCGCTGAAGGATTCCTGGCTGCGGTAATAAGCATTCCCATCTCGATGGAAAAAATCCAGGCTGATGGTTACCCTGTTTTGGCTTGGAGAAAAGGTATTCTGCCAAACGCAGTAAACATTTCGCGTATCATAAACAAAGGTATTGTTCCCCAATACCTCCCGATGCTTATAGATCGTATTGGCGTCAAAGATAAAATATCCGCCTGGATTTAAAAACAGTGATACCCGGTCAAAGGTTCTTTGCACATCCTGCGGGCTTGTCAAATGGTTAATGCTGTCCAGGGTGCAAACCACCGTGTCTACAGTGCCGTACAGGTCGATTTTCTGCATTTTTTGACATAGAAATAAAATATGCAGTCCTTCTTCTGAGGCCTTCTGCATGGCCGCTGAGAGCATTTCCGGCGATCCATCGACACCATAAATATCCCATCCCCGCCTGCACAGCTCCACCGTCAGGCTTCCAGTTCCGCAAGCCAGATCCAAGGATAAGCCGGGAGCATGTCCCAGCCTATGGCACAGAGCCTCTAAATAGTCCGCCTGCTTCCCGTAATCCACATTTCGGGTCAGCTCATCATAATACCCGGCAAAATAGGCGTAGCTGCTCATTTTTCCTGCTGGTCCTCTTCGCTCAGGCGCCGAAACACCATCTCATAGCCGTCGCATCCATAATTCAAGGCCCGGTTCACCCGGCTGATGGTGGCTGTGCTGGCGCCGGTTTTCGTCACGATATCACTATAGACCTTGTGCTCGCTCAGCATGTGAGCCACTACCAAGCGCTGAGACATGGCTTTGATCTCCGGAACAGTGCAAAGGTCTTCAAAAAAATCATAGCATTCATCTACTGTTTTCAGCTGAAGGATAGAGCGGAACAAAAAATCCACGCCCTCTTCTCTCAATTTGGAATTCATCAAAAGGCCTCCTTCTGCGGTTTAGTACAATAAAATTTTATCACAGAAAAGCGGAAAAGTAAAGATCACAATCCAAACCGCCAGCAAACTAGCGATCAGCTTCCCCTGGGGGCAGAATCCGCCGCCTAAAAAGGGGCTGAAAAAAACTCTATCCCTGTATTCGTTCCGCTGCCGGCAAACCAATCGTGCCCTTCTGTTTAGGGCTTCCGTGCTTTTTAACTTTCGCCTATTTCGTCTCATCACGCTTTTCTGAAAGAAAATAATTCTATTTCTTTTGCTTACGATCGAACTTCTACCGATTCATTTGCCAAGATTTTTTATTTATCTCAAGTTCAGCAGAGGGAATATCTCTTTCTGAAAACCATCAAAAGGAGCCTGTGAAATTTCTTCCACAGGCTCCTTTTGATGGTTTTTAGCCGCTGGCGCAGCATAAGCTGTTCCTTAAGCAGCCGGCGGCGTGCGTCCTTTTCTGTGCTTTCCGTCACATATAAAATATAAAGGCAAGGAGAAAAACGAAGCCGCCAGCGGCGCTTACACGTCGTTTTTGATTAAATCGTCGTAGGTTTCCCTTTTTACAATCACTCTGGAGCTTCCAGCCTTGACCATTACGATAGGAGGCTTGGGAATCCGGTTATAATTGGACGACATGGAATAGTTATAAGCCCCAGTGGAAAATACCGCCAGAGTATCTCCGGGCGCCGCCTCCTGGATCATAGCGTCCTCCTGGATTAAATCACCGCTTTCACAGCATTTCCCAGCGATGGTGACCTTTTCCACCGCCGGCTGGCCCGCCTTATCGGCGATTACAGCCAGATAGCTGGACTTATACAGGGCATAACGGGGATTGTCCGTCATACCGCCGTCGATAGACACATAGGTGCGGATCTTGGGAATCACCTTGACGCTCCCCACCGTATACAGCGTGATGCCGGATTCTCCCACAATGGATCTTCCAGGCTCCAGGCAGATAAAAGGCACCGGCATATCGTATTCCTTTGCCTTTGCCTTGACCGCCTTCGCGACCGTGCTCATATAAGCGTTATAAGGCTGCGGATGATCGCGGTCGGTATATTTGATTCCAAAGCCGCCGCCCAGATTCATACACTCCACCGTAACGCCTGTGACATCCTTGATCTGCTTGCGGAAGCCCATCATCACCTCGGCCGCCAGGACAAAAGGATCGATATCGAAAATCTGAGAGCCGATATGGCAGTGGATTTCTTTCAAATTCAGGTTCTTAGAGGCGATGGCCGCTTTCGCCGCTTTCAAAGCCTCTCCGGTCTCCAGGGCAAAGCCAAACTTAGAGTCGATCTGTCCGGTGCGGATAAAGCTGTGGGTATGGGCGTCGATTCCGGGCTTGATCCGCATGGAAACCTGAGCGGTCACGCCCTTTTCCGCCGCCAGCTGGTCCAGCCTTTTCATCTCGTCCAGATTATCCATAACGATCACGCCGACGCCGTTGTCCAAGGCCATGTTCAATTCATCCTGGGTTTTATTATTCCCGTGGAAACGAATCTTTTCCGGATCGAATCCGGCCTTTAGGGCTGTGTATAA
>ENA-UESD01000584-UESD01000584.1-human-gut-metagenome-genome-assembly--contig:-NODE-584-length-32801-cov-16.783645_pt1 | contig 32801 bp, 19 predicted proteins | sample MGYA00242985_ERZ507986 | MGnify/ENA primary metagenome ERZ507986 (study PRJEB26167, sample SAMN06115408) | human gut metagenome | host: Homo sapiens | place: China:Guangxi | collected 2016-04-06... | reverse complement strand
CTTGTCCAGCTCGCCACCCTTCAGACAGATCAGTCCGTTGGGCAGAGCGTTTTTCTGTTCCTTCTTGATGTTCTTGCGGATGATCTTGATGAGATCCATCAGCGGCATTACGGCACGGCTCACCACGAAGTCAAACTGTCGTTTCTCCTCTTCGGCGCGGCAGTGGCGGGTGGTGACATTTTCCAGTCCGAGCGCTTCGGCCACGGCGGTGCATACCTTGATCTTCTTGCCGATGCTGTCCACTAAATGGAACTTGCATTCCGGAAACATGATGGCCAACGGGATGCCCGGGAAACCGCCTCCCGTGCCCAGGTCCATAATCTCGGTGCCCGGTTTGAAGCGGATGTAGTCTGCGATGCCCAATGAGTGCAGCACATGATGTTCGTACAGATTGTCAATGTCCTTGCGGGAAATGACGTTAATCTTGGAGTTCCAGTCGTGATACAGCTCGTCGAGCATGCGGAACTGTTCGATCTGACGCTCGGTCAGGTTGGGGAAGTATTTTAAAATCTGCTCCATAAGTCTTTGGTTTTGTCCGTTAGAATGTTTTTAAGTTTTTTGTAGGTAAGGTAGATTTCCACCGGTCCGGCTTCGTAAGAGGCCAGTTCGTCGCGCTGGTAATAAAAGCGGATGCCTTTTTCCTGAAGCAGGAAGTTGTCGGTGGCATACATGTTGGTCAGCCGCAGGAATCCCTTCTTGCGGAGCTCTTCAAGCGACTCCACGTCCTGATCCTTTTCCAAGGCCTGCAACAGCAGCGCTTCCAGTTCTATGTGACTGCCTTTCTTGAAGATGCTGTCAGCGGTGAGCAAGGCCCCGTTTCGTGCGTCGAAGTTCAGAAAGAGCTTTTCTTCATAAGGTGCGGCGCCCCCTTCGTGAAAGCTGTGTGTCACCTCATATTGCACCAACTCCTTGTTGTCCGGAATGTGGCGTGCCGCAATGGTCCGGCTGTATTCATACCAGGCTTTGGTCACCTGCGTTTTTTTCTCCTGGTTGTAAAGTTCCTGCAAATCCTCTCGGTAGCGCTTCAGATAGGCCGTAGCAAATGAGTCGGCGGCAGCCTGCGGAGTCAGTGTCACCGTGCGCTCGTACATACGCTGCATCACGGTGCCGTTTACCGATCGGCCGATGGAATCCTGTGCCGTCAGATAATCCATTTCGATGCGGATGCGTCCCGAAGGCGCGTCCGAGTCCTTGTTCAGGCGTTCGCTCCGTTCGGTTTGCAGCGTCTGAAACTTATGCTCCGGCGGGGGAGTTGCCTCCTTGCAGGCCGAAGCCATCAGAATGCCGCCGAGAGCCAGCATTCCGATCAGCATGTTCTGTTTCATAATGTTATGAATATTTTTTCGGATACCGGAAGAGGATGCTCAGCAAGGCGCAGCCTCCCATCAGCATCGGATAGTACAGATACGGGATAATGTTTATCGGATTGATACCCGCCAGTCCGGCCGCCATCAGCATTTGTGCTCCATAAGGAATCAGTCCCTGGGCAAAGCAGGAGAAGGTGTCCAGGATGCTGGCGCTCTTTCGTTTGTCCACTCCGTAGCGCTCGGCGATGTCGTTGGCCAGAGGGCCTACGGTGATGATGGCCACCGTATTGTTTGCCGTACACAAGTCCGTGAGGCTCACCAGAGCGGCGATACTCAGCTCGGCACCCCGTTTGGAGTTCACCTTGCGGGTCAGCATGCGGATGGCGTAGTCAATACCTCCGTTGTAGCGGATCAGTTCCATCAGTCCGCCGGCCAACATGGTGATGATGATCAGTTCGCCCATACCCAGAATTCCGCTTCCCATGGCGTCGAACCAGGAATACAAGTCATAGTTGCCGTTGGCAAAACCCACGATACCCGCCAGCACGATGCCCGAGGTGAGCACCAGCATCACATTCATTCCCATCACGGCTGTAACGAGTACCACCAGATAAGGGATTACCTTGAAGAAGTTCACTTCCGGAATGTGCTGCGGCGAATTGATCTGTGCGCCCATGATGAAATACAGAATCAGGGCAATGACGGCTGCCGGTACTACAATCTGAGAGTTCACCTTGAACTTGTCCTTCATTTCGCATCCTTGCGTACGGGTGGCCAGAATGGTTGTGTCTGAGATAAACGACAGGTTATCCCCGAAATAGGCACCTCCCACCACGATGGCTACAATCATGGGCAGGTCGGCACCCGTCTTGGCGGCAATACCCGCGGCAATCGGTGTCAGGGCCACGATGGTGCCTACAGACGTTCCTACCGACAGCGAGATGAAGCACGAGGCGATGAAAATACCCGCCAGCAACAGATTGTCGGGCAACAGATGCAGGGCCAGATTTACGGTGGCGTCAATGGCACCCATGTTTTTTGCCGAAGTGGCAAAGGCTCCGGCCAGAATGAAAATCCAGATCATGAGCATCATGTTCGGATGTCCCGCTCCTTTGGAGAATATTTTCACGCGTTCTTCCAGTTTTTCGCCGGTGGTGATGGCCACACCGTAGATACAGGCAATCAGAAAGGCCACCACGATGGGTACTTTATAGAAGTCGTTGGCAATGATGCTGGTCACCAGGTATGTAACCAGTAAAACTATAATCGGGCTCAGAGCCCATATACCTTTTTTGTGATGATGCATAAGTAGAATATTCTGTTAATAAGTAGTTTTGGCATTCTTCAGATAATAGTCACAGTTCTCGGCGGTCAGCAACTCGATTGGCATGAAGTTCGTGCGCTTGATCTCTTTTTTCAGCACGATGTGATGGAACAGCGCGTCCACACAGCCATATCCCTGCTGCCAGGGATGCTGCGCAATCAGGAAGCGGATGATACCCTGTTTCAGATATTTCACATTCGGGTCGAGCATGTCATATCCCATCATGTGCCAGTCCGTGATGCCCTTTTCCTGAATAAACCGTGCTACGACGTGCGTGTGTGAACAGAAGGTACATACGAAATGCACTTCGGGGTGCTTTTCCCGGAAATCTGTCAGCACTTCATGAGCGTTGGGAGCCTTGGGACTGATACTTAATTCATGAATCACGCAGTCCGGATAGTTCTTGTGAATGAATTCACGGAATCCTACTTCCCGGTTGTATTGCTGAAGTGAAGGGATATCAAAATGCACAATCAGAAAATCCTTTTCCGGAGCTGCTTCAAGTACGCTCATTCGTGCGGCAAAGCGTCCGCTCATCAGCGAATCCTGACCGTAGAAGGTCAGCGCATCCAAATCATGGATATTGGAGTCCAGAAAAGTGAATGGAATGTTCTTCTCCTTCAGGTGCTGACAGAAGTTATATGTGATGGCCGAAAGCTGCGGGGCCAGGATGACTCCGTCGGGCTGTCGGTCCAGAATCTCTTTCAGTCCTTTGTTGTAGGATTCGGGCGAGAAGATGTTGTAATACAGTTCCTCTAGAGAAAGATTGAAGTCCCGGTAATTCTGAATGGCATCTTGCAGTCCCTGAGACACTTCGCCCCAGTACGGCTCCAGTGCCGGAGAAGGGATAAAGGCCACAAACCGGTAGTCCTTGTTCGATGCCAGAGCGCTTGCATAGCGGTTGGGTTCGTAATCCAGTTCCTTCAAGGCCTGTTCGACCCGTTTGCGCACTTCTTCCGAAACATTGGGCCGTCCGTGCAGCACACGGTCTACCGAACCGATAGAAGTTCCGGCCTTTTCGGCAATGTCTTTGATCCTTATTTTGCTTATGGATTTGTTTTTATTCATTCTGAAAAAACGGCAAAAATGTTATCTTGAAAAAAATCTTTTGCGAAAATACAACTTTTTTATCATAAAAACCCTCTTTCTTTTATATATTTTGCACTTTACCTCAAATCTGTATGATTTTGGTTGACTGATATTTGCGCGCTTCTTGCTGTTTATTATGCTCTTCTTTGTGTGATAATTGATAAAAAAACTGTAATTTTGTGTGCGTATGGGGGATTGTCAGTACACATATCTGTCGTGGTGGACAAAGGCTTTGGTCTTTGTCTCCTTTTTCTGTGTCCTTTTCGTGGGCATATCGTGTCAAAGCAGTTCGGCCGAGGCCGACCGCAGAGAAGTGGATACCCTGAATCATCAGGCTTATCTCTGGCGCTATAAGAATCTGGATTCTTCCTTTCATTATGCCCGACAGGCCGAGCAACAGGCTCTTGCCTGCGGCTATGGACTGACGCGGGCTTTGCTGAACCAGGCTTACGTTTATTATTTCCGCATGAATTTTACGGAAGTGGAAAGTTTGGTTTTGCAGATATATGCGCATTGCAGCAATCAGATAGAGCTTCTGGATGCCGATGTACTGATGATGCGGGTTTGCCAGCGCACCTCGCGTAACCAGATGTTTTATACCTACCGCAACCGTGCTTTGGACCGGATTAACCGTATCAACGAAGAGTTTGACGATCTGAGTGAATCGGAACGCACGCAGGCCACACATACCATCGTCGGTTATCATCTTTCTGCCGCTTATTACTATTATAATATGGAGCTGATGAGCCAGGCTTCGGAAGAACTGGCCAAAATCCGCGAAGAAGATATTGAAGATGATGTGCCTTTGCACCTGCGTTACATGTATCTGGTGGGGTATACCGGTTCCAATCTGGGAGTGGAAAGCCGGGAAATCCTTTTGCGTAAGTTTGACGTGCTCTTCAAGGCTTTTGCCACTTCACGCTATTACGGCTACACTTATCTGGAGGCCTATGCCAGTTGGTCCATGTCTTTAATCTTCATCAACACATACTACCGTAAAATTTTGCGCGAAGAGCGTCCCGGATGGTACGATTACCTCTATACCCAGTTCATGGGGTGGTATGATCCGGCCGACAGCGATGATGGCCGACTGGCCATACTTTTGGCCGAAAAGGCTCTGAATTCTTTCCGCGATTACGGCTATCAGTATATGGTTGTTACCGTATATCAGACTTTGGGCTTCTTCTATATCGTCAACAAAAACTATGAGCAGGCCGAAGAATGTCTGCATGCGGCGATGGACCAGATCAACAAGTATCACCAGCCCTATTTCGAGCAGTTGCACATTCCGCCTTTGCAGATGTATACACCGGGTACTACCAGTCCCGAGGACCAGCGCTGGCTGTTGGACGAAGACAAGTATACCGTGCCCGAGTGGATTGCCAAGGAGCGCGAACACCTCAGTGTGCTTTATACCGTGCTCGGCAATAGCGAGGCGGTGGCCTATAACCGGAATACCTATCTGGACATTCTCGAAGTGATTCGTCAGGACCGCGAAATGGAGAGCAAGTACAAGGAATTGGAGGGGCAGACCCGTTCGCTGAACGCTCTGCTCATGTTCGTCCTGCTGTTTGTTCCTATTTTTCTGGTGGCCTTTTTCGTCTTTTTCCGATTGTGGACTCTGCGTTCGCGCCGGCAGACCGAGGCCTTGCGCCATACTTTGGACTTTTGTGATTCCTTTGCCAACCCCGAGGCTGTGCGTCAGGAACTAGTGGAAGGATCAAAGTGGAATAAGTTTGAAGACAAAATCGTGCAGCAGGTGTTTCATGCCTTTTCGCTTTGGGCCCAGAATGTTTTGGACAAACTGAAGAATCTGGATGAGGAGTTTCAGCTGATTCGCGACGAACAGTTTATGTCGGAGCACCGTATTGCGCAAAACAAGCGTAAGAATATCAGCAAGCGCGCCAAGGTGAATCTGATCTATTCCGTATTTCCTTTGATTGACCGCCTGCTCAATGAAATCCAGAAATACCGTAAGGAAGGAGATTCCGGTTCCAAGAGACTGGAGTATGCTGTGGAACTGACAGACCGGATTAATCTCTACAACGAGATTCTGGCGCAGTGGATTATCATGAGCCGGGGCGAACTGAGCCTGCATATTGAGAATTTCGCCTTGCAGGATTTGTTGCAGGTGCTGAAGAAGAACCAGTACACCTTCCAGCGAAAGGGAGTGGAACTGCAAGTGGCGGATACAGAACTTTGGGTGAAAGCTGACAAGGCACTGACGCTGTTTATGATGAATACACTGATGGATAATGCGCGCAAGTTTACCGACCGAGGCGGAAAGGTCTCCGTTGAGGTGGGTGAGGGAGACCAATATGTAGAGATTGCCGTGCGCGATACGGGCGAAGGTATGTCGGCCGAAGACGTGAAGACGATTCTGGAAAATAAGGTCTACGACAGCAGCCGTATCGGAAACAATCATCAGGACAGCCGCAAGGGGCATGGCTTTGGCTTGATGAACTGCAAGGGAATCATTGAGAAATACCGGAAAACCAACCCGATATTTCAGGTTTGTCTGTTCCAGATTGAAAGTGAACTGGGGCATGGAAGCCGTTTCTATTTCCGTCTTCCGAAGGGAATCAAGCGGGTCTTCCTGTTGCTCCTGCTGCTTCTGCCGCTGGGAACGATACGTGCCGCATCTACGGCGGTGGCCAACGAACGGCAGGGAGCCCGGGGCATCCAGAACCTTTCGGTGTGTATCGACCCCGAAATTCAGAAGGCTACCGCCTGGGCCGATTCGCTGTATTTTGCCAACAACGAACATGCTTATGAAAAGGCCATGCTCTTTTCGGATTCGGCTTTTGCCTGTATCAACCGCTTCTATAAGCGCCGCTATCCGAAAAGCAAGGAAAGGCTTTACTCCTATAAACCTGAGTTCATTTCCGTACCGTTGGAAGTGAAGTGGTGCCAGCAGCGTATTCCTATGGATTATGCCCTGCTTCTGGGGTTAAGAAACGAAACCGCCATAGCAGCCATGAATCTTCACGACTGGGGGCGTTATTACTATAATAACCGGGTATATACCCAGTTGTATAAAATTCTGGGTCAGGACACCTCTCTGGCAGAGTACTGCTCTATGTTGGAAGTGTCGCAGAACAACATCAAGACCAGTATTGTGCTTTTGATCTTTGCATCGTTTGTAGCTATGGTCGGGTTCTATATCCTTTATTTCCGCAAGCGTATAGCCTTCCAGCTGAACATGCAGCAGATTACGGAAGTAAACAAGGCCCTTTTCGACCGTTTCCAGGATGTGCATCAGGAGGAGATGCCCGAAAAGATGCAGGAGATGCTCGATTTGCTGTGGCATGGTTTCAACGAGATTCATCAGGTGCGGGGCGTGCGTCTGCTGCTCTTGCGCGATGACCAGTCGGAACTGATACGGATCACCAGCGGTGAGGTGCCCGACGTCTTTCTGGTTGATGAGCTGATGGAGCGCGTGGTGCACACGCTGGAGCCTTTGGAGCGGGTATCGGGACTCTGCGCCTATCCGCTTTATGTCCGTCCGGATGAAGGAAGCTACAAGGCAATCGGTTCCGTGCTGCTCAACGTCGACAAGACCAGTTTGCAGGATTCGGACATGCTGCTCGACAACTTTATCATCCGCTGTTTCTCCATCATTCTCTATCAGAAAGTCATTCTGGTGAGCCGGGAGTATGAGAATATTGAGATGGCCCGCGATGAGCGCGACCGCGTACGTTATGAAGAAGACGCACTTTATGTGCAGAATCAGATATTGGACAATTGTCTTTCTTCCATCAAGCATGAGTCCATGTACTATCCGAGCCGTATCCGGCAGGTGTTGCAGAAGTTGCAGACCACCGATAATCCGGCGGAAAGACAGGCTATGGCGGCCAATCTGGATGAGCTGATCGTATTTTACCGTTCTATTTATACCACACTGTTCCAGCAGGCCAAGCGGCAGCTCAACGCCATTATATTCCGGCGTCGGGATTTCAAAGCCTCCGAGTTGCTGACTCAGGCAGCCCAGCTGTTCACCAAGATGTGTGCCAAGCGCCGTATTGATGCCCGGATGGAGATACTGGACGATCCCTGTGAGATTCGCGGTGATGAAGAAATGCTGCTCTTTTTGCTGGAGAATCTGTTCCGCGCGGCTTTGGACCGCAAGGAGCAGTTGCCGGGAACGGTGTTCCTGCTGATCCTTCAGTCAGAAGGTGACTTTGCGCGCTTCAGTCTGGAAGATCCGCGCGATATCTACACGCAGGAAGAACTGGAAGAACTGTTTATGCCCGAAGGAGGAGGAATACCATACCTCATCTGCAAGCAGATCATTCGGGAGCATGATACCTATATGAACTTCTGCGGATGCCGTATCAATGCAGAAAAGACTACCGACGGTGCCCGCATCTGGTTTACGATACCCAAAAAGAATTAAAGAAGCATGAAACCTTTTAAAGTAATTATTGTTGAGGATGTAAAATTAGAGCTGAAGGGAACGGAAGAAATCTTCCGGACCGAGATCCCTGAGGCGGAAGTGGTGGGTACGGCCATGAACGAGGCCGATTTCTGGACACTCATAGAAAAGCAGGTACCCGATTTGCTGTTGCTTGACCTGGGATTGGGCGGGTCTACCACCATCGGAGTGGACATCTGCCGGCAGGTGCGCCGGAAATATTCCGATTTACATATTCTGATCTTTACGGGCGAGGTGCTTAACGAGCGCCTGTGGATTGACGCTTTGGCTGCCGGTACCGACGGCATTATTCTCAAAAGCGGTGAGCTGCTTACGAAGAATGATGTGCGTCAGGTGATGGACGGCCGCCGGTATGTATTCAACCAACCTATTCTGGAGAAGATTGTGGAGCGTTTCCGTCAGGCCGTTCTGAACGACAACAAGCGCCAGGATGCGGTGATTGACTATGATATTGATGAATACGACGAGCGTTTCCTGCGTCATCTGGCGCTGGGCTACACCAAGGAGGCCATTACCAATCTGAAGGGAATGCCTTTCGGAGTGAAGAGTCTGGAGAAGCGTCAGAACGATCTTATCAACCGTCTGTTCCCGTCGGGCGACCGCATGGGAGTGAATGCCACTCGCCTGGTGGTCCGTGCTTTGGAACTGGGTATTCTCGATCTGGATAAACTCGAAGCCGATGATGAATAAAGTCGCCAATTTTGTCCTGCTGGTCGAAGTGTTGTTGCATATCCTGCTGGTCATTTCCTCTTTGGTCCTTTCTTCGGCCGGCTATCCGGTGAACAACATTCTTTCGTCCGAGGGACTTCGGTGGTCTTTCCTGAACGCCGTGTCGAATGTCTTGCACGAGCCGTTGATCTATCTTATCGGCTTTTTCCTGAGCTGGGGAGCCTTCAAGCGTTCGGGGCTGGACAAGGCTCTGTTGCGCCTTTGCATAGGCATGCGCGGCGTGCCTCTTTCCTTCCGGCAGCGGCGTGCCTTGTGGTTTGCCTTGCTGCTCACCCTGCTGTTTGTGCTTCTGCTGCTTGTGCTGGTGCTCTTTCCGCAGGGCATTCTGGTGAGTGTCACCGGCCGGGTATTTCCGTCCCCTTTCAGTGTGGGACTGGTGCCTACCTGTATGGTGGCTCTGGTGTTGGTGTCCGTAACCTATGGTGTAATCGGCAATACCCTGCGCACCTTTCACGAAGTGGTGCAGTCCATTTATTGCGGCTTGGGCGAATATGCAGGCTGGATTCTGGTGTACCTGCTGGGAGCACAGTCCTATGCCTGTCTGATGTATATCTTTCCAAACCTTTAGAATCAAGATGACCAATTTTTTGAACGATCTGAACAGCAGCCAGCGAGAGGCTGTAACCTATATCGACGGTCCGAGTCTGGTGATTGCCGGAGCCGGATCGGGCAAGACGCGTGTGCTGACCTGCAAGATAGCTTATCTGCTGCAGCAGGGCTGGCATCCCAGTTCTATTCTGGCGCTGACCTTTACCAACAAGGCCGCCCGTGAGATGCGCGAGCGTATTGCCACCCTGGTAGAACCCGAATTGGCCGCCCGTCTGTGGATGGGCACTTTCCATTCCGTATTCTACCGTATTCTGCGAACCGAGGCCGAGGCTATAGGCTTCAAACCCTCGTTTACCATTTACGATACCAGCGACAGCAAATCCCTCATCAAGAATATTCTGAAGGACAAGGCGCTGGATGAGAAACAATACAAGCCCTCGTCGGTGCTGGCCGTCATTTCGCGTGCCAAGAACCGTTTGGTGCGCCCTGAAGACTATGTCCGTTCTACGCAATGTCTGCGGGCCGATTCGGCTATGAATATGCCTCGGGTGGCGGAGGTTTATCAGGAATACTGCGACCGCTGCCGCCAGTCGAACGTGATGGATTTTGACGACCTGCTGTTGTACACCTATCTTCTGTTCCGCGATCATCCCGATATCTGCGAGCGTTACCGCAACCGCTTTGCTTATCTGCTTGTAGACGAGTATCAGGATACGAACTACGCCCAGCATGCCATCATCTGGCAGTTGGCCGGAGGGCATCAGCACATCTGCGTGGTGGGCGATGATGCGCAAAGCATCTACAGTTTCCGTGGGGCGGAGATTGAGAACATTCTGGGCTTTACGAAGCAATACGAGCAGGCACGCATCTTCAAACTGGAGCAGAACTACCGTTCCACTCAGGTGATTGTCAATGCCGCCAACAGTCTGATCAAGCACAACCGCCGTCAGATAGCGAAGGATGTGTACAGCATGAATGAACACGGCGAGCCCGTGCAGGTAATCAGTGCCTACAGCGATCTGGAAGAAGGTGAGCTGGTGGCCGCCCGTATCAGTCAGCTGGTGCGCAGCCGTGAGATGAACTATTCCGATTTTGCCATTCTCTATCGTACCAACGCGCAGAGCCGTATCTTTGAGGAAGCTTTCCGCAAGAAGGGAATGCCATACCGCATCTACGGCGGTCTGTCGTTCTATCAGCGCAAGGAAATCAAGGACATCATCGCCTATTTCCGGGTGCTGGTCAATCCCGATGATGAGGAAGCCATGAAGCGCATCATCAACTATCCGGCGCGCGGTATCGGGCAGACCACTCTGGAGAAGGTGCGGCGTGCAGCCCGTGAGGCCGAAGTAAGCCTGTGGGAAGTGCTTTGCAACCTGTCCGATTACCTGCCTTCGCTGACCAAGGGTACGGCCGGCAAACTGCTGGCTTTCCGAGGCTTTATTGAAAGCTATCAGGAACGGGTGACTAAGGAAAACGCTTATGTGCTGGCCGAAAGCATGATTAAGGAAAGCGGCATTGCCCGCGAACTGACACGCTCTATGGATCCCGAGGACCTGGCCCGCCGTGAGAATGTGGAAGAGTTGCTCAATGGTATGCAGGCTTTTGTGGAGCAACGCTTGGAAGAAGGTTCGTCAAACTATCTGTTGGCCGATTTTTTGCAAGAGGTTTCTCTGATGAGCGACACGGAGGAGGACGATGAAGAAGGCGATGACAAGATTACGCTGATGACGGTTCATGCCGCCAAGGGACTGGAGTTTCGTGTGGTGTTTGTCGTGGGACTGGAAGAGAATCTTTTCCCCTCTGCCTTGTCTTTAGAGAGTCCCCGCGAGATGGAAGAAGAGCGCCGCCTGTTCTATGTGGCTCTGACGCGTGCCGAGGAACTCTGTTTCCTTTCCTATGCCGGCAACCGCTACCGTTACGGCAAGATGGAGTTCTCTAACCCCAGCCGTTTTCTGTATGAGATTGATCCTGCCTGTGTGAAAGGATTGAGTGGGGGAGGTGCCCGTTATCGCCGTGAAACGGACGACACCGATTCCCGTCCGTTGGCTTCTGTCAGCCGGGTGGTGCCCAAGGCCAGTCCGCTGCGTCCGGTCACCCGCATGCGTCCTGTTGCTTCTTCTGCATCCGTACCCTCGGCTTCATCTGCCGTTTCACCGGCTTCGGCATCTGCTGCTCCGTCGGGTGATGCGGGAGGATTGCGTGTGGGGCAGACCATCGAGCATGAGCGTTTCGGCCGAGGAACGATACAGGCCATCGAAGGCAGCGGTGAGAATCTCAAGGCTACGGTGGCTTTCAGTTCCATGGGCACGAAGCAACTGCTTCTGAAATTTGCCCGATTCAAAGTGGTGGATTAAGAAGCGAAGATGCTTGCATTTTGTTTGGATTTTGCCATTCTGACAAACAAACGCTTTTTCTTAGAATGTGATTATAGCGGATGTTCCGCATAAATATGCAGCAGAATTTGGGCATTATTCCGTATATATGCAGTCGATATGCAGAAAAAGACCTGTCGGCTGTTCCTATTCACCGTGGTGCTTTTTCCGATTCATTACGATAATCTGGAGAAAGCACCACGGTGTTTTTTATTTTCCATCGGAAAGAAGCAAAAAAGTTCTCCTTTTCCCGTTGCTTTTTAACAGATTGCTTCCGGATGGATTGCCCGCGAATACTAAAGGATTTCGCTTTACTTGTTGAGAGATAGCGCATTATGTTTCAAATGCTTTTTTGAGATTTTCATTTTTCAGTTCAGCTCACTCCTTGCCCGTAAAAAACGGGCTTCTCGCCGAATGGAAATATCATTTTGACAAAATGACATTTATTGCATGTTTTCTGGTTTGTGGGCAAAAGTAATAACGAAACTGATGCGAAATAAAACGAGATATTGTTATTTTGTGTATCTTTATCCTTTCACTTTGAGATTATTTCCTATCTTTAAATCAAACTTATTAATTCGTTCTGGATGAAGAAAATGGTATACGCACCCGGTTGTGCGCTACTTTGTTACAAGCCGCATCTGGCGGAAAAGTTGGGAAAAGTGATTGCGGAGCTGTATGGAGACGTGGATTTGCAGCAGGTATGCTGTTTTGACCGTCCTGCGCTGGACGAAGGAACCCACATCATCACGCCTTGCAGTACCTGCGTCAGGCAGTATGAACAGAACTATCCCCAGTGCACCACGGAATTCTTTCTGAAAACGCTGCTCCAAAGCGAAAGCTTTCCTTTTCCGGATTACGGGGGCATCCGGATGACGATTCAGGACACCTGTGCGGCCCGCACACAACCTGAGCATCTGGAAACGGTACGCCGCTTGTTGGAGCGCATGAATATCGAGTTGGTGGAGCCTGAGAAGACCGGTGCGAGAGCCAAGTGTTGTGGGCAGGTCTTTTACAGTAAACTGCCGAACGAGAAGGTGGCCGCTCTGATGAGAAGCCGGGCCGATGAAATGCCGGTGGAGGATGTGGTTGTCTATTGCGCTTCCTGCATCATGAGCATGACGGTGGGCGGGAAAAAGCCCCGTTATCTTCTGGACCTGCTTTTTGGTGAACCGACCAAGATGGCCGATGCTGATATAGAACCCTGGAATGGAAAACTGCTGGCTTTCCGCCGGATGCAAAAGACAGAATAGGGACGGGAACAGCGGAAGAACGATGATTCAGAATGTTTCACGGAAAAATGATCTTGTTATGAGAACAAAAATTCTTATTGCTATGGGAGCGGTGATATTGGTCACCTTCCTGCTCTTTGGAGTGTTTGCCTTGCCGGTAGGAATTCCGGTGAGTGGTGTGATCGGAATTTTAGGTGCCTTGAAGTCTCACGACCGCACGTTACTGCTCGGTTCCGTAGGCTTGCTGGCCATCGGTATTGTCTGCATCATCTACACCCTGATACTGGTGTATTCCATGTAATCAAGCAACGACACATATCTAAAATCTGACGGTTATGGCCATTCAATATACAAAAGGAGAAGAGCGCACCAACACCTGGTCGCATGCCGGTGGGGCTGTGCTGGGCATTCTGATAGGGGTGCTGATGCTTCAGGTCTGCTGGCAGGCGGGCAGTCGCTGGGCAGTGTTCGGGGTCAGTCTGTATCTGTTCGGCATGCTTTCGTCCTATCTGTGTTCTGCCATCTATCACGGACTGCCGGCCCGGAGCGTGTGGAAGGAACGGTTGCGGCGCTTTGATCATGCCGCCATTTACTGGCACATTGCCGGCAGCTATTCTCCGTTGGTGCTCACCGTGCTGCGTGAGGAAGCCGGTTGGGGATGGGGACTGTTTGCCTTTGTGTGGACCTGCGCGGCGGTGGGTACGGTGCTCACTTTCCGGAATCTCAAGGAACACAGCAATCTGGAAACCCTCTGTTATATCGGTATGGGGCTGAGCATTGTGGCTGCTTTCCGTCCGCTGATGGAAAGCGTGCGTCCCGAAGTGCTCTGGTGGATTGCGGGCGAAGGACTTTGTTTCATCACCGGAGCGTTGTTTTACAGCATGAACCGGCGGCGCTACATGCACTCCGTGTTCCATTTCTTTGTGCTCGGAGGATCGTTCTGTCACATCTGGGCCGTCTGGATTGCTTTGGAAGATTATTTGTTCTGATTCCAAAGAATCGGTAGATCCCGCACATTGCGGGATTTTTTTATGCCCCGCTTTCTTTTATCTTCGTCCGTTTTTTGCTAATTTTGTTGATACGATAAGAATAGACTCTTTTTACTTTACCCTTATTTACATTATATTTTATGAACAAACTGCTTTTGACCACCATGTTGCTGTCTGCGTCCGGACAGCTGATGGCACGAAATGCACAAGCTCCCAATATCGTACTGATTTTGTGTGATGATATGGGCTTTTCTGATTTGGGCTGCTATGGCAGCGAAATACAAACCCCGAATATAGACCGTCTGGCCGATGCCGGAATCCGCTTCAGCCAGTTCAAGAATACCGGCCGCAGTTGTCCCAGCCGTGCGGCCTTGCTCACCGGAAGATACCAGCATCAGGTGGGCATGGGATGGATGGCCGAGGTGGACGAGCATCGTCCGGGTTACCGCGGTCAGATTGATGCCGAATATCCCACGATTGCCGAGATCATGCGTGCCGGTGGCTACTCCACCTACATGAGCGGCAAATGGCATGTGACGACTATCGGCGGCTATGACCGTCCCAACGGAAGCTATCCGGTGCAGCGGGGCTTTGACCGTTATTACGGTTGCCTGCATGGCGGCGGCAGCTATTACAAGCCCGAACCTTTATACAACGATCTGACTCCGATTACTGAGGTGCCGGATGACTATTACTACACCCGGGCCATTACCGATTCGGCCGTGTGCTTTGTGCAGCGCCATGATGCGAAGAAACCCATGTTTCTGTATGTGGCCCACTATGCGCCTCACTTGCCGTTACAGGCTCCGGCCGAGGCTGTTGCCAAGTGTCGTGAGCGCTATCGTGTGGGCTACGATGTGTTGCGCCGTCAGCGTTTCGAGAAACAGAAACGGTTGGGTTTGGTGCCCGATACGATGAGCCTGCCTCTGTTCGACCGTGAGTTCGGAGGAAAGCGTCCGGCATGGACCGATCTGAACGAACAGCAACAGAAGCAGTGGATTGAAAGTATGGCTACTTATGCCGCCATGATTGAGATTATGGACGAAGGTATCGGTAAACTGGTGCAGGCCATTCGCGACAAAGGAATGCTGGAGAACACCGTGTTCCTGTTTTTAAGTGATAACGGAGCCACCGAGGAAGGTGGATTTATCGGTCAGCTGATGTCCGACCTGTCGAACACCCCTTATCGCAGTTATAAGAAATGGTGTTTTCAGGGCGGTACGAGCACACCGTTTATCCTGACCTATGGCGACCCGAAAAAGAATACACACCAGGGAGAGGTCTGTGACCAGCCGGCGCATATCATTGATGTGATGCCTACCTGCATGGCTTTGGGTGGTGTGCGCTACCCCAAAAAGATGGCTCACTCCGATTTGCCGGGCGAAAACCTGTTGCCGGTGATTCAGGACGGAAAGATACACGAGCGTACGCTTTTCTTTGAGCATCAGGGATCGTGTGCCGTGATTCACGGTACCTGGAAACTGGTACGTGCCAACCGCAATGTGGCGTGGGAACTATATGATCTGAGCCGTGATCCGTTTGAGACTCAGGATCTGGCGAAGCAGGACCCTGAACGGGTGGAGGCGCTCGAAGCCGAATGGGTGGAGTGGGCCAACACCCATAAGGTGTTCCCGCTCGAAGACAAGAGCTGGACGGAACGAATTAACTTCTATAAAGCCAAGAATCCCGACCAACGCGGGGAATAAACACTTTTAATTCTAAGAAAGACTATGAAGACATCATTCTTATTTTGCACAGCCGTATTGGCATTCTGCTCGGCTTGTGCCCCCAAAGTCATTGCGCCGGACGGCGACAGTCAATACTGCTCTTTTGCCCCCGACGGCATTCCGTTTATTGTGGCCGACTCCATGTGGCAGGCCGATCAGCACGGCAATCATCGGGCAGTGGTGCAGGTGGACGGCGCGCAGGGACGGAATGCGGTGCAGGTGCGTTTGCCTTGGCGGCGTCCGGATTTGAGACCCGAAACCAAAAAAGTGGTCGTGGTGGATGCGCGTTCTGGTAAGGAAATCCGGAATGTGCGGGTTTCCGACTTTTCGGCCGAATCGGCAACGGTGGCCTTTGAACCTGTGGCCGGCGACGGTTTGTATTATGTTTATTATCTGCCCTATAAATACCGGAAAGGATGGGACGATGCCCGTTACGGAAGTCCGTGGAATGATTATCTGCCTCCGGTCTATGAGGCGGATGAGAATTGGAAGAACAGTCTGTCCGGAGAGATTTGCAGCGCCAGAGTAGTGCGCTTTGAGAGCCGTTCGCGCTTTGATGCCTTTACGCCGATGGGACTGGCTGCCACCCGGCGGGAGACGGACAGTCTGAAAAATGTCTATGCGGGCAACCCCGTGCTCTTTCCCGAAGACCGCGCTTTCCCCATTCGGCTGACCAACAGTCTTCCGGCCCGCTGGGTAAAGACCGGGGCGAAAAAAGGTTTTTCGGGAGTGGCGCAGCGCAATGAGTATTATACCTGGCAGATTGGAGTCTGGGCCGCCCGGCAGGATATCAGCGAGGTGCATCTTGCTTTCTCCGATCTGTCCAACGGAAAGGAAATAATCCCCAAGGAGAACATCACCTGCTTTAATCAGGAAGGAATCAACTGGGACGGCAAACCGATAAAATTCACGGTGAATGTTCCTCTGGGAAAGGTGCAGGCCTTGTGGTGCGGGGTTCAGATTCCCGAAACGGCGGCACCGGGCGTATATAAAGGAAATGTGACTTTTACTTGTGCGGGCGGCGACACCCGGAACATTCCGCTGGAGATACGCGTCACGAAAGAGGTGCTGGCCGATAAGGGAGATAATGACCTGTGGCGGCATGCGCGTCTGCGGTGGCTGAATTCCACCATCGGGATGGACGACAATCCGGTAAAGCCTTATACGGCCATGCAGCTCGACGGGCGCACCATAACGGCTACGGACAAGACCTTGCAGGTGGATGGAAACGGTCTGCCGGCTTCTATCCGTGTGAATGACCGGGAAGTGTTGGCGGCTCCGTTCCGTTTCGTCGTAACGACCGACCGCGGTCCGGTGGCTTTTGAGGCCCAGAATGTTTCCTTGCAAAAGAAGGCCGACGGACTGGTGACCTGGACGGCTTCGTGCCGGCGAGAGGGTATATCCTTCGAAAGCGAGGCTTCGATGGAGTACGACGGTTATGTTCATTACAACCTGAAAGTCTCTTCGTCCACCCCGTTGCCGGTGAAGGACATCCGTCTTGAAACAGACTATACGCCTTATGCTTCGGAATATTTCATGGGAACGGGCTTCAGCGGCGGCTTCCGTTCGGCTTCCTACCGGTGGGACTGGAAAGGTCCGTGGGATAGCTATTGGATGGGCAATGCCAAGGCCGGTCTGCACGTGGAATACCGGGGAGGCAGTTATCACGGTCCGTTGCTCAACGACTATAAGCCGGCTCCTCCCGAGGCCTGGGCCAATGGAGGACGGGGAACGGTCAGCGTGTCGGGAAACAAAGGCGAGAAGGCTCTGGTGGTGGCCAGTACGGGAGCCGATACACTCCGTGCGGAACCGAGTCAGTATGAATTCGATCTGCTGATAACCCCGGTGAAACCTGTAGACAGCCGGAAACATTTCTCTGAGCGCTATTACCATGCGCCGCACACCGGTTTTGACAAGGCGGCAGAAGAAGGGGCCAACATCATTAATATCCATCATGCCCAGAAACTGAATCCGGTCATCAATTATCCGTTTATCGTGCAGGATTCCCTGAAGGCCTTCATCAGACATGAGCATGAGTTCGGCCGCAAAGTGAAGCTTTATTATACCATCCGCGAACTGACAAACTATGCCACGGAAATCTATGCCCTGAAGAGCTTGAACCATGAGATTTTTGCTCCGGGAGTGGGTTATGGATTACCTTGGCACTGCGAACATCTGATTGATGACTATCGTCCGGCCTGGTACACGGAGCTACCTCAGGAAACGGCTGATGCCGCTCTGGTGCTGACCGGTTTCTCCCGCTGGATCAATTACTATCTGGAGGGACTGCGCTGGATGTTCCAGAATTATGACCTCGACGGCATCTATATGGATGATGTGTCCTTCGACCGTCCGGTGATGAAGAGAATGCGCAAGATTATGGAGCAGTATCACCCCGGAGCCTTGATCGACCTGCATTCCAATACGGGATATTCTGTTGGTCCGGCCAACCAGTACACCGGTTTCTTCCCTTATGTGGACCGCCTGTGGTTTGGGGAAAGCTTCCGTTATAATCAGATGAGGCCCGATGAGTGGTTCGTCACCTTCTCCGGAATACCTTTCGGACAGATGAGTGAGATGCTTCAGGACGGAGGAAACCGTTTCCTGGGAATGGTTTACGGAGCTACAGCCCGCCATTCTTACGGCGCCTATTCTCCGGCTCCCGTCTGGGCCCTTTGGGATTCCTTCGGTATCGGTGAGGCCCGCATGTTGGGTTATTGGGACGAGGACTGCCCGGTGCAGACTTCGGATCCGGAGGTAAAGGCCACGGCTTATGTGAAGGCGGATCAGGTACTGGTGTCTGTGGGTAACTTCAGCAATCAGGATAAGACGGTCACTCTGTCGTTTGACTGGAATGCGTTGGGCATGCGTCCCGATCAGGTCACTCTGGAGAAGCCGGAGGTGGCCGACTTCCAGACTGCCGGATCGTTGCAGTTGCAGGCACCGATTCCGGTGAAGAGCAAGGAAGGCTGTCTGCTTCTCTTGAAAAGGAAATAGTATTTTGTGATTGATCATTACCAAAGCATCTAATAAATCATGGAAAAGAAATGTATGATACAACCCGTTTCGGTTCGGAAACTGGTGTTGTTTGTGTTGTGGGCGTTTTGCGCGCTTTCGTTGCAAGCGGCCCATCAGCCGGAATTCTCTGCGGCTGGTTTTTTCGAGTTGCCCAATACCGGGCGTCAGGCGTACAGTATGAACCCTGCGTGGCGTTTCCACAAAGGTGCAGTTACCGGAGCCGAGCGTGTGGATTTTGATGACAGCGAATGGGCACTGGTGTCTCTGCCCGATGGGATGGAATTGCTGCCTTCGGAGGCAAGCGGTTGTGTGAACTATCAGGGCGAGGTGTGGTATCGCAAGCATTTCACACCCGAGGATGCCTGGAAAGGCAAGAAGATGTTCCTGCATTTCGAGGCCATTATGGGCAAGTCGAAAGTGTGGGTCAACGGCAAACTGGTGAAGGAGCATTTCGGCGGTTTCCTGCCCGTCATTGCCGATGTGAGTGAGTATCTGGAATTCGGACGCGACAATGTCATCACTGTATGGGCCGATAATAGTGACGATCCGACTTACCCTCCCGGAAAGCCGCAGGACATGCTGGATTTTGCCTACTTTGGCGGAATCTATCGCGACTGCTGGATGGTGGTACATAACACGGTGTTTATTACCGACCCTAATTATGAGGATGTGAAGGCCGGAGGCGGTTTGTTCGTGTCCTTCGACGGCGTGTCTGAAAAGGAAGCCGGGATTCGTCTGGATGCCCACATCCGCAACAGCGCCGGGAAGGCTTTTTCCGGAAAGGTGGTGTATGAGCTTTACGACCGCGACCGGAAGCTGGTGCGCCGTACCGAGCAGAAAATTTCCATGACCGACGGACAGACCGGAGTGGCTACAGCCCAAATGACGGTATGTCAGCCGCATCTGTGGGCACCGGATTCGCCTTATCTGTATCAGTTGCACGTTCTGGTCAAGGACCGCAAAGGTCATGTGGTGGACGGTTACCGCCGTCGTGTGGGCATCCGCAGTGTGGAGTTCAAGGGGAAGGACGGCTTCTGGCTCAACGGAAAGCCTTATCCCGAACCTCTGATCGGAGCCAACCGTCATCAGGATTTTGCCGTAATCGGTAATGCACTTTCTAACAGTCTGCACTGGCGCGATGCCAAAAAACTGCGCGATGCCGGTCTGCGTGTGATCCGTAATGCGCATTATCCACAGGACCCTGCCTTTATGGATGCCTGTGATGAGTTGGGGCTGTTTGTCATCGTGAACACACCGGGATGGCAGTTCTGGAACGAGAAACCGATCTTTGCCCAACGGGTGTACAGCGATATCCGCAATATGGTGCGCCGCGACCGTAACCATCCTTCTGTATGGCTTTGGGAACCGATTCTGAACGAGACCTGGTATCCGGAGGATTTTGCCAAGAATGTGGTGGATATTGTCCAAGAGGAATATCCTTATCCGTACTGTTATACCGGTTGTGATGTCACCGCCAAGGGGCATGAACTCTTCCCCGTGCAGTTCACGCATCCGCTGAACGGTGCCGGAGGAGCCTTCAATACCAATGAACTGAATTCGGATGTGTCTTATTTTACCCGCGAATGGGGTGACAATGTGGACGATTGGAGTTCGCATAATTCTCCGAGCCGTGTCAGCCGTTCGTGGGGGGAGGTGCCGATGCTGGTACAGGCACAGGGATACGCCAAGACCGATTATCAGTATACTAATTACGATGCGCTGTACCGCAACCCGAGACAACACGTGGGCGGTTGCCTGTGGCATTCGTTCGATCATCAGCGCGGCTACCATCCCGATCCGTTCTATGGCGGCATTATGGATGCTTACCGTCAGCCGAAACTGTCGTACTACATGTTCTGTGCGCAGCGTCCGCCTTATGAAAATCCGGAACTGATTGCCGAAAGCGGACCGATGGTGTATATAGCCCATGCCATGACTCCTTTCTCTCCTAAGGACGTAACGGTTTACAGCAATTGTGATGAAGTGCGTCTGACCTGCTGTCAGGGTAGTACTCCTTATATATATAAGAAAGACAAACAGGCTGGTGGCATGCCGTCGCCGATTATTGTATTCCCGAATGTGTGGGATGTGATGCATGATAAGGAACTGGCTCGTGGAGGAAAGCATGCGGAGTCTTATCTGTTGGCCGAAGGATTGATCGATGGAAAAGTGGTGGCTACCCATAAGGTATATCCGGCGCGCCGTCCTTCCAAAATCAAACTGTGGGTAGACAACGAAGGGGTGGAAACCCGGGCAGACGGTTCAGATCTGGTAACTGTGGTGGCTGCCATTACAGACGATCAGGGAAATATCAAGCGCTTGAATAACAGTATGATCCGTTTTGAAATTGAGGGACCGGGTGAACTGGTGGCAGATGAAGAAGACTTCACGAACCCGCGTGCCGTACAGTGGGGCACCGCTCCGATGTTGGTACGTGCACTGCCGGAGAGTGGAGAGATTCGGATCAAGGCATCGCTGACTCTGCAAGGAAAGCATACTCCAGTATCGGGAGAGTTGGTATTAAAAACAACAGAACCGATGCGTCCGCTTATTGCCGACAAGGAAGAGTTGGAAACCTTATATCAGCAGAGCCAAACGAAAAAAGAAAGCCGACTGCAAACTGGGGATGCTGCTTCAGAGGAGATGCGCCATTTGCAGCAGGAGCAGAACCGCAAACGCTTGAAAGAGGTGGAACAGCAACAAAGTGACTTTGAATAATATTAATACCATTCCTGCCGTAGTACTTTTCTCAAAAATGCGTACTATGGCAGGATTTTGTTTTTATAAACGCTGAATGTGTAATAACTTGAGTTATTAATGTAGTAGAAAATAATAATGATAACAAGACTTAAAGAACAGATGTCTCTGAATGCTGATATGACTAATTCAGAGATAGAGATGCGGTTTGCTCAGATTGCTAAATTGTTATTTGAAAATTTTGCGATACAAAAGGGAGAAAAAATCTATCTTTTCAAAGAAATAGAGTTTTATTTCTATAATAGGCATCATCGTGATATAATTACATATCCTCGTATCTGTGACACTATATGCTGGCATGTAAATAGGTTTGGAGGCATTGACTTAAATTTTCCAAGCTTTATAAGAAAAAAGGTTGTTTCTGTTGTAAATGGAAAAGAAGTTGAACGCTATATCCTTGACGACAAGTCTTATTTTGGCGGCATACTTATTCGCCAACTGGTTAGTGAGGACAGAACCGAAACCTTGTCGGGGCCATTGGCCTGTGCGACATTATTTAATGGTCATGTCGATATGAAAAATGATATTGAGGCTCCTGTTTTGATAGAGCATGAGAACAAAGTTGTTAGCTTTTATATTCAGTCTCGTAGGAACATCCTGCCCCATGGAATTTCAGTCGAAAAAAAGGTTGCTTCTATTCTTGGTAATTTTTGTGAATATCTATCATCGGAAGAATTGCACGATGAATTTCTTTATTTCAAGGACAAGCAATATAGCTACGTTCTTCGTGACTTTCTTATGCACGACAGTGAGACCAATGAGGTCTATTTCTCGCCGTGGCTTAATGATGAGAATGAAGGACATTCGCAGTTTTATCAACGTTTGAAAAATGTACTGAATGATTGTGGTATTGAACTTAAAGAACTGAAATGCACGAACGATTATTGGGTCCGTGATTATATGCCTGTACAGTTAGGCAAGAAAGAGTTTGTTAGATACCGATACTGGCCTGATTATCTTATGAAAAACGGTAATCCGAAAAATGTTGAACTGAGAACGGATTGTACAAAGGTTTTGCGTGGAATGGGACTAGTTTGTCATCCTACAGACGAAATAATAGATGGTGGAAATATGGTCTCTTGTGGTCCTTATATAGTAATGACCGATAAAGTGTTCACTGAGAACGGACATGAAATTGGAGATACTGAGTATAAAGACTTTCTTGAATCTGAACTTGGGCATCCTGTTATCATTATCCCATGGCAGAAGCATGGTGAGGATGTTTTTGGCCATTCCGATGGGTTTATCAAATGGTGTGGTGGTAATCGTATTCTGATGGGTAACCATGGAGATGAATATCCAGAAGAAACTGCTACTATCCGGCGCATTCTTGAAGGATATGGTTTTGAGGTGACCGAGATGCGATTTGCAGATAAGGTGGATTTGCCGCGTACAGATCTTAATTGGGCTTATATCAATTTTTTGCAAGTTGGTAATAAAATTATTATGCCGATATTCAATATTAAAGAGGATGCTATTGCTTGGCAATATATACATGAAGCATTCCCTAATTGTGAGATCCATCAAATAGAAATGACTGAGATTGCTGAAGAAGGAGGAGCCTTACATTGTATCAGCTGGAATATTCGGAAGTAATTAAAGATGTAAAATATAAATGTTATAGATGGAATGGAGCGTCTGAATAGGGCGTATGGTGTTGAAGTTATTAAGCAGTGATAATAGAATACTTCTCAATAGTATGGAACCAAATGGTAATCCAACTATTGAGAAGTATTTTTATTGAGAAAAAATTAAAATCGCATGCGCAGCAGGCGGATGGAATTCAGTACGGCCAGCAGGGCTACACCAACATCGGCAAAGACGGCTTCCCACATGTTGGCCACGCCGAATGCACCCAATAGAAGCACGGCCAGCTTGACCCCTAATGCAAGAATGATGTTCTGCCATACAATGCGGCGTGTGGCCTGACTGATGCGCAGGGCGGTGACAATGCGTTCGGGATGGTCGGTCTGCAGAATCACATCAGCCGTTTCAATGGCGGCTTCCGAACCGTTCTTGCCCATGGCAATGCCGATGGAACTGAGGGCCAGCGAAGGGGTATCGTTGATACCATCGCCCACATAAGCCATTTCATCCTGCGTTTCCGCTTTTATCCGTTCGATATGTTTCACTTTGTCTTCGGGCAGCAGGTCACCATAGATACGGTCTATTCCGATTTCTTTTCCCACCTTCTCGGCCAATTGTTGCTTGTCTCCGCTCAGCATGATAGTCTGTCCGATGCCGGCCCGTTTGAGTTGTTGTATGGTGCGTGCGGCATCCTCCTTGATGCGGTCGGCAATGAGAAAATAGCCGGCATAGGTGCCGTCAATCAGAAGATAGATTACGGTTTCGATGCGCTGGGCCACTTCTTCCGGTATCGGCAGGTGGTGTGCCGTCAGCAGATGGGCATTTCCCATTTCCAGAGTATGGCCGTCCACAATACCGGTCAATCCTTTTCCAGCCACTTCACGCACCTGTTCAGCGGGCAGAAGCGGAAGGTGTTGCTTTTTTCCATATTCCGTAATGGCATGGGCCACGGGGTGTGAGGACAGTTGCTCCAGCGAGCAGGCCAGATTCAAGGCGTTGTCCGGTGCACCGGCTTCCAGATGGGCTTCCAGAACGGTGAAATCACCGTAAGTCAGGGTGCCGGTCTTGTCGAAGACAATAGCCTTCAGATGCGGGAACCGGTCCATGAAACTGGCTCCCTTGAACAGGATGCCCTGACGGGAAGCAGCGCCGATTCCGCTGAAATAAGCCAACGGAATGGAGATGACCAAGGCACAAGGGCAGGAGATGACCAGGAAGATCAGAGCACGGTAAACCCAGTCGGTGATTTGGGCCTCGGCCAAAAATAGCGGAGGCAGTACGGCGATGAGCAGAGCCAGTACGAAGACCGTGGGAGTATAGACACGGGCCAGACGGCGGATCATCAGTTCGGTGGCTGACTTTCGTGAGCGGGCCTCACGCACCAGTTCCAGAATTCGGGCACGGGCGCTGTCTTCGTAACGGTGGGTTACCTGCATCTCGATGACATGTTCCTCGTTGATCATTCCGGCCAGAAGTGCATCGCCGCGGTGTTTGCTTTGGGGAACGCTTTCGCCCGTAAGGGCTGCCGTGTTGAAGCGTCCCTTGTCAGACAGCAGGATGCCGTCGAGCGGAATTTGATTGCCTGCGTGCAGACGGATGGTTTCGTTTACCCGAATCTGCTCCGGCAGGTCGTGTGTCCACGCACCGTTTCGGAACACTTCCACTTGCTGCTCCTTCATATCGAGCAGAGAGTCGATGTGACTTTGGGCCTGACGCACGGCGCGTTCCTGAAATTCTTCTCCGATGGTGTAGAACAACATCACGGCTACGGCCTCGGCAAATTCGCCGATACAGAAAGCGCCAACGGTTGCCAGTGCCATCAGTATGAATTCATTGAACCAGTCGCCATGGCGCATTCCGTTCCACGCATGCTTCCACACCGGCCAGCCTACGGGCAGATAGGCCAGTGCATACAGAATGCGTGCCGGTAATATTTGCGCGAACAGATGTTCGGCGATGAGGCCGCCGCCAAACAGCAGGGCGGTGATCAGAACCGGTAGCCAGGCTTGCATGCCGTGGCTTTCGTGGTGGTCGTGATGACTGTGGCAGGAGCATCCGCCGCTGCAACAGCATTCTTCATGATCATGTGGTTTCATTTTCTTTGTTGTTTTATGGATTTCTGAAAGCAAAGATAGGAGCTTTCCGATGCAATTTGGTTGCAAATGCGTATCTTTGTCTTGCCGAAATGGCTTGAAGGAGTATTTGTTTATGGAAAAAGAGTTTGTTCTTTATATTAAGAATATGGTGTGCAACCGCTGCATCTGGGTGGTGCAGGAATTGCTCCGTGAGTTGCAGGTGCCTTATCTGCGGGTGGAATTGGGGCAGGTGGTGCTGTCTGCTCCTCTGTCCGAATCTATGCGGAAGGAGCTGGCGCAGCGTCTGGAGCAGCATGGCTTTCTGTTGTTGGCCGACCGTAAAGAGCAACTGGTGGCGCTGATCCGGTCAGCGATTATCCGAATGGTGCGAAACGAGGATATACAGGAAGACCAGAATCTTTCTGCCGTCCTTACGGAAACCTGTCACATGGATTACAGTGCCTTGAGCAAACTCTTCTCCGAACAAACTTCAGTCACGGTGGAGCAGTATTATATTCTTCAGAAGGTGGAGCGGGTCAAGGAACTGTTGTCATACGGAGAACTCACGTTGGCCGAAATTGCTGATCGGGTACACTATTCCAGTCAGGCGCATCTCTGTGCTCAGTTCAAGAAGATTACCGGGATGACCCCCACTCAATACCGCAAGCAGAAAAATCATCCCCGCAGTCCGCTGGACGAAGTATGATATAAAAAATATCCCGAATTATGTAATAATCTTCCTTCATGGCGCTTGTATTTTTGCAGAGAAAAAAGGATAGGATATGCAAGATACAACAAAAGAAACCCGAATCTTCCCGGTTGTGGGGATGAGTTGTGCGGCCTGTGCCGTGCGGGTAGAGAAGGAATTATCCAAGGTACCTGGTGTCAGTCAGGCCGGTGTGAATTTTGCGGCTTCGAATGTGCGGGTGGTTTTCGACAACAACAGTTGCTCGCCCGAGCAGTTGCGTCAGGCCCTACAATCAGCCGGATATGATCTGATTCTGGAAACGGAGCAGTCGGAGAATGATGCTGTGGAGCAGATGCATCTGAAACGGATGCACCGTCTGAAGCGGCACGCCATCAGTGCTTTGGTGCTTTCAGTGCCGGTTGTGGTGCTGAGTATGTTTTTCATGGACTGGGCTTATAGCGCAGCGATTTCCTGTATTCTGTCAACGGTGGTGCTGTTTTTCTTCGGACGTGTGTTCTACGTCAATGCTTGGAAACAGTTGCGCCACGGTGCGGTGAATATGGATACCCTGGTGGCCAACAGCACCGGAGTGGCCTATCTGTTCAGTCTGTTCAACTTGTTTTTCCCTGAATTTTGGTTGAGCCGTGGTCTGGAACCGCATGTTTATTTTGAGGCATGTAGCGTGATTGTGGCTTTTATCTTGCTGGGTCGCTTTATGGAAGAGCGTGCCAAAGGCAATACTTCGGCTGCAATCCGCAAGCTGATGGGATTGCAGCCCCGTATCGTATCGGTGTGCCGTGCGGACGGCAGTGTGGAACAGTTGCTGTTGGCACAGGTGGAGCCGAGCATGCATCTGCTGGTCAAACCCGGTGAAAAGATTGCCGTGGACGGAGCTTTGGTTTCGGGAGACTCATTTGTCAACGAAAGCATGCTGACGGGCGAATCACTTCCGGTACGCAAGCGTCCGGGAGCAAAGGTATTTGCCGGTACGGTCAACCTGAAAGGTTCTTTTGTTTTCGAGGCGGCCAAAGTGGGAGCGGACACGCTTCTGGCACAGATCATCCGTCAGGTGCAGGAGGCACAGGGCAGTAAGGCTCCCGTTCAGCGGCTGGTGGACCGTATTGCATCGGTTTTTGTTCCTGTAGTCATGGGTATTTCTCTTGTCACTCTCCTGGCGTGGGGATTGCTGAAACCCGAAGATGGTTGGGTTTTTGGTATTCTTTCTATGGTAACCGTGCTGATCATTGCCTGTCCCTGTGCTTTGGGACTGGCTACTCCTACTGCGATTATGGTGGGAATCGGTAAGGGAGCCGAATTGGGAATCCTGGTGAAAGATGCGCAGAGTCTGGAAACGGCCCGTAAAATTGATACCGTAGTGCTCGACAAGACCGGCACCATTACCGAGGGGCGTCCGGTACTGACCGACTGCATCTGGAAGGAAGGCGCTTCATCTGCTCGTCGTGTATTTTATAGTTTGGAGCGTTGTTCTGAGCATCCGTTGGCCGAGGCTGTGGTCCAGTCTTTCCGCAATGTATCCACACTTCCGGTAACAGACTTTGTCAGCCACACCGGTTGTGGTATTAGTGGACGGGTAGACGGAAAAACCTATTTTGCAGGAAGCGTGAAATGGTTGTGCGAGCAGGGTATCACTCTGGATGAAGAACAGGAAAGTGCTTGCCGTCGTTTGGCAGATGAGGCCAAGACCGTGATCGCTTTTGCCGATGAGACAGCTGTACTTGCCGTGTGTGGCATCCGTGATGCGGTGAAAGCAACCTCTGTTGAGGCCATAAAGATGTTGCAGGAACGCGGCATCCGTCTGGTGATGCTGACGGGCGACCATGAGGTTACGGCGCGTTCTATTGCCCGTGAAGTAGGTATCACCGAAATGAAAGCCTCTCTTTTGCCGCAGCAGAAAAATGAATATGTCCGTCAGCTTCAGGCTGAGGGAGCCTGTGTAGCTATGGTGGGCGATGGTATCAACGATAGTGCGGCTCTGGCCAGTGCCGATTTAGGTATTGCCATGGGGCAGGGAAGCGATATTGCGATGGATGTGGCTAAGATGACGATTATCTCCTCCGATTTGCGCAAGATTGTCGATGCGATTGAGTTGTCGCAGGCCACGGTTCGCACCATCCGTCAGAATCTCTTCTGGGCCTTTATCTATAATATAATAGGTATTCCGGTGGCCGCCGGTGCTCTTTATCCGCTGTGGGGATTCTTGTTGAACCCGATGCTTGCCGGAGCGGCTATGGCGATGAGTAGCGTCAGTGTGGTGACCAACAGTTTGCGTCTGCATGTCTCTTCATTAAGTTCTACGGGCCCGACAACGGGCAGTCAGCTGGTGCGCAAACGCTATCAGGTGGAAGGCATGATGTGCGACCACTGCCGTCAGCATGTGGAGCAGGCCTTGAATGCTTTGGACGGTGTACTGGCAACAGTTACTTTGGAACCGCCTGTGGCTACCGTTGATTTTGTCCAGGCACCGCTTTCTGTGGAGCAATTGCAGGAAGCGTTGTCCAAAGCCGGAAAATATTCGATTAAGGAAATATAACATTTGTGGAGGAAATGCCGCATGTTTGCTATATTTACATAGCAAACATGCGGTATTTCCTGATGTCAAAAACAGTAATATTCTAATAAAACTGTAATAATTACAAAAATGATGGGGATTGTTTGTTTTAATCATTTTATTGGAATATCTTTGCAGTAACTAAACTAAATTATGTATAACTATTAATTATGAAAAAAAATTATGTAGCTCCTTCTTTGAAGGTGGTAAACCTGAATATGCAGGTATTGTTGTGTGGCTCAGAAATTAGTAACATGGAAAAATTTCCTAGTGATCCAAGTCATTCTGACTATAACACCTCGTCTTCTAATATTTGGGTTTCCAATACCTCTTCAATTTGGGATTAATTAAAAAAATAAAGAAAGATTGTTTTCATGACTCGATTTTTATTAGGATTTGGATTGTTTTCGATGGCACTGTGTGCACAAGCACATGTAGCAGACAGTGTAGAGGTATATCGTTCTTCTGATTTGGACGAGGTTCTGATTTCAGTAAATAGGGATACGCAAAAGAAATTAAATACGACACAGCAAACGTTTACCTTCTCCAAAAGCAAAATTGATTTTGCGAACAAACAGAATATGGCCGATCTTTTGATGGAGAGCGGTCAGGTGGCTGTGCAGAAAAGCCAGCAGGGTGGAGGCAGTCCTGTTCTCCGTGGTTTCGAGGCATCACGTATTCTTTTGGTGGTAGACGGAATCCGCATGAACAATCTGATTTATCGTAATGGTCATTTGCAGAACTCCATTACCGTAGACCAGTTTATCCAGAATCGCGTGGAAGTGCTCAACGGTCCGGCTTCGTTGAATTACGGAACCGACGGACTGGGCGGTGCCATTGTGTTCAATACCCAGAATCCGGTTTTGGCCGTTCCGGGACAGCGCCGCTTTACGACCGGAAATGCAGCTGTGCGCTATGGTAGTGCCAACAGCGAAGGCTCTACACACGTGGATTTCAATTACGGAACCGAGAAGTTTGCTTCGCTCACTTCATTCACCTACAGCCATTTTGGCGACTTGAAAGCCGGAAAGAACCGCAATCCTTTCCTGCCCGATGACGATGCCTATATCCGTTGCAACTATTATGTGAAGCCGTGGGGCGGAAAAGCGGATGAGGCTATAGCGAATGATTCTCCGGAGAAACAATACCGCTCCGGCTATGACCAGTATGACATTTTACAGAAGTTCCTGTATCAGCCGAACCGCGAGGAGCAGCATATCCTGAACTTCCAATTATCAAATACAACAGACTTTAACCGATATGACCGTCTGAGTGAAATGAGCACTGCCAAGGACGGAACCGTCACTCCGAAGTTTGCGGAGTGGTATTACGGTCCGCAGTTCCGTTTGCTCTCGGCCTATCATTTTCATGGATGGAACAAGTTGGGTGCCGATAAGGTCAACCTGACTCTGGCCTATCAGAATGTGAAGGAAAGCCGTCATGACCGCAAATTCCAGAAAGAGGATCTCTATCACAACTGGGAGCAGGTGCACATGGCCACCCTGAATACCGACTGGATCAAGTATTGGGATCAGCACACGCTGCATCTGGGTGTTGACGGAACATTCAGTTTCCTGAAATCGACGGCCGAAACCGAGAATGTGGTGACCGGTGAGCGTTCGGAAAACGGAACCCGTTATCCTGACGGTAAGAACCGGATGCACACGGTTGAGGCTTTTGCCACTCACGAATGGCAGATCACGCCCAAGGTACGCATGAACGACGGTGTGCGTTTGGGTTATGCCACAACCTACTCCAGTGTGCTGGATGAGGATGTGTTCCCGTTTTTTGCCGGCAAGGACCAGCGCAAGCAGAACATGACCTACAGTCTGGCCTGGGGACTGAATTATCTGCCGGCCAAGACCTGGAAACTGGCCTGGTCGGCCAGCACGGCCTATCGTGTGCCCAATATTGACACCGCTTCAAAAGTCTTTGAATCCAAAACCAGCACGGTGACGATTCCCAATGAGAATCTGAAGCCTGAAAAGACGGTGACCGTGGATATGAACATCACCAAGCATATCGGTGATCGTTTGGTGTGGGAGAATGTCGTGTACGGAACCTATTATTTTGATGCCATCACTACAGCCCGCGGTCTGTTTAAGGGCGAGAGCCAGATGGAGTATCAGGGTACCCTGTGCGATGTCTACACACAGGTCAATGCCAAGGCAGCCGTATTGTGGGGCTTCAGCAGCAGCCTGACTGCCAAGCCTTCGCGCAATCTGGAGTTCAATGCCACCTATAACTATACCTACGGACGCGTGGTTAAGGGAGAGAAGCACCAGCCGCTGGATCACATCCCGCCGATGTTCGGAAGAGTGGGAGTGGCTTACCTTACCTCGAACGGTAAGGGACGTTTTGAGGCTTATTCCCTGTATAACAGCCGCAAGCGCGCATCCGATTATAATTCCGACGGTGAAGACAACATCAAGTATGCCACTGTGAAGGGAGCCGACGGCGACGGTATGCCGGCCTGGTTCACTCTGAATCTGAAGGGCAGTTACAATGTGGCTCAAAACGTGACGCTTCAGGCCGGTGTGGAGAACCTGCTCGACACGGAATACCGTATGTTTGCTTCGGGCATCAGTGCGCCGGGCCGGAATATTTTCGTGGCCGCCCGCGTAGGATTCTGAAAAAATGAACAGAAATACTGAAAAATACGCTATATTTGTATCAGGATTCCAAAAGGAAATAAAAACAGATATAGATGTTAGAACTCAGTATTGTAATACCCGTATATAATGTAGCACCCTATTTGCCTGCCTGCCTGGAGAGTATCTTCGGGCAGACAGGCTTTTCTTTTGAGGTCATCCTCGTGGATGATGCTTCTACCGACAACAGCGGTTCGATTTGTGGCGAATATGCCCGTCGTGACTCCCGGGTGCGCTATATCCGCCATGCCCGCAACGGCGGTCTGAGCAGTGCCCGCAACACGGGACTGGTAGCCGCACGGGGCAAATACATCACCTTTGTCGATTCGGATGATTTCCTGGCTCCCGATACGCTGACCCGCAATATGGAGACGCTCCGGGCGCATTCCGATGCGGATGTGCTGGAGTATCCCGTGCAGGTGCATCATGGGGCCGAAGAAACATTCTGTTATAAGCCTTCGGAACATCTTCGGGTGGAGACCTACCGGCAGTGGATAGAGCGGGGCGGATACGCCCACAGTTATGCCTGGAACAAGATTTACCGGCGCAGTCTGTGGCAGGGACTGACCTTTCCCGAGGGACTTTATTTTGAAGACCTTTATGTGGTTCCGCTGGTCATGCAGCGTGCCACCGGTATTCTGGCCGTTCCTACCGGACTTTATTACTATTGCAGCCGCAACGGTTCCATTACCACACAGGTCTCGTTGAAAAAGCGTTTGGATCTTTTTCACGCCGCTTTGGAACTCTATCAGCGCCTGCTGTCAGAGTCCGGATGGCAGTCGGAGACGCTCGGCCGCCTTTACCTTTATACGATGGACCGTCAGATAGAAGTCCTGCAGGCCGGCGGCAGTACCGAACTGCCTTCGCGCCGTTCGGTCATCCGTCTGTTGGGAGCGCCCGGTCTTTCTGTGGCTTCGCGTTTCAAGGCCCTGCTGAGCGGTCTGTTGGGGCGGAAAGCCAGTCCGGTTTATTCTTCAATCAGTAAAATGTTGCGTTTATGAGTGCTTCGGTCAGTTTTATCCTTCCTTATTATCGGATAGAAGGAATGCTGCTGAAACGCTGTCTGGACAGTCTGCTGTCCCTTCCTTCGGATATAGACTATGAGGTGATTCTGGTGGATGACGGTACGCCGGAGACTTCTGTGCCTGCCTGGCTTTCGGAGTGGCAGGTACCCTCTTGTGTGCGCTATTTCTATCAGGAAAACAAAGGATTGGGCGGGGCCCGCAACACCGGTCTGTCGCTGGCCACGAAAGAATACGTCCAGTTTGTCGATCCGGATGATTATCTGTTTGCGGAGCGTTATGCAGCCGTGTGGTCGCTGTTGCAGGAAAAGCAGCCCGATTTGCTGACGTTTGATTTCCGTAAGGTGTACGACTGCACCCGTTTGCCGGATGCCGAGGGAGATACTTCCGTATGGTTTGAAGGGAGCGGCACCGCCTTTATGCTCCAGCACAACCTGCGCGCCGGTGCGTGGGGCTATCTTTTCCGCCGTTCCTTGTGTCGCGATCTGACTTTTCCGGAGCATACCTATCACGAAGACGAGGCCTTCACGCCCCAACTGTACTTGCGGGCACGTGTTGTAGTCATTACCGATATTCCGCTGTATGCCTATTATCAGCGCCAGGACTCCATCATGAACAGTCCGAAGCGCGAGAAACTGCACAAGCGCTTTACGGATCTGCTGGGCATCCAGTTGGGCTTGT
>ENA-UESD01000571-UESD01000571.1-human-gut-metagenome-genome-assembly--contig:-NODE-571-length-33070-cov-8.103446_pt1 | contig 33070 bp, 30 predicted proteins | sample MGYA00242985_ERZ507986 | MGnify/ENA primary metagenome ERZ507986 (study PRJEB26167, sample SAMN06115408) | human gut metagenome | host: Homo sapiens | place: China:Guangxi | collected 2016-04-06... | reverse complement strand
CAGATAGAACAATTTTTTAAGCATAAATGACATGAAACATATTATTTTTTATATTGTTGTAAGTATTTTGTTTGTAAGTGTATTCTCTTGTAAGCAGAGAAAAAATATGCAGTACTTACCATTTTTCTATATGAAGAATTATGAAGTGATGCATTCTAAAAAGTATATATCAATTCGAGAAAATGAATATAGTGACATTGATGATACTGGTTTTGTTTGGAATTTATACAACAAAAATGGAGAGTATTATCTTAAAGAATATGGTAAGTCTATGATTTTTATGACAACCAAAAGAGAAATTGATACAACATTTCTAATTGGTGGTCGTCAAAAACGAGTTGTATCAGCTAAACTTAATGATTCTCTATTTGTATCAGCTCTACATAATATTGCCATTTATGAAACAGTAGACTTAGAATTAGTTTACGATATCAAATATAATATCAAGCAAATTCGTTGCCAAACTTTGTGGGTGGATTATCTTCAAAAAGGAAGTAAACGGATAAATTATAAACCTTTGTATCTTCAAAAACCATATAAAAGGAATAATGTATCTTGTAAAGAATAGTCTTTAGATAGTTTTTTAGCAAATAAATTTAAGGTGTTATGAAGACAATATTATTTCTAAGTTTAGTGTTTGGGTGTAATTTGATTGCAAATGCCCATCAAACAGTAAAGTCAAGTGATATAGATAACTTGCACTTTGGCGATAGTATCCATTATGACTTGGTGGATGCGAGTAAAATTAGTGCAATTAATCTTACTGGCTCACTTTGGGATTTTTCCAATATCAAGTATCTTGGTCAAGAGAAAGAGGTTTGTTTTATCGGTGATATGGAAGGGCATGTCAAGTTTATCATCAATTATTTTAATTTTATTGATTAGAAAATATTACAAAAAATGATGTTTACTATGAATAGAAACCTGCTTTTTACAAGCTTGATGTTATGCTGTAGTGTAATGGCTATATCACAACAAGCCAAACATTCTTGCTTCACCAATAATCTTGATGCTGATCCATTAAGAAGAATGATAGATAAATTATTGCGTTTAAATACTAATAGCCATTTAATATTCAAGTGATATGACAAAGTCAAATATAATTTGGGGGCTAATCTTTGGATTTTTGTCTTCTGTAACTTATTTTCATTTTGTTTCAAATGATAGCGTTTATCAATCGGAAAAGTTGTTTAAATATGTCGGTTTTGTAGATTATAGTGAGGATGTAATCTCACATGAGCAACTGATGAAACTTATTGAAGAAAATTATCAGAGAATTCCAAAATGTAATTATGGCGTTGCAATAGTCAAAACTCCTGAAACTGCAGCAAATATTGGATTGTCGATACTGTCTTCTAAATTTGGTGAGGAGTTTGTGGATGCTCAAAAACCTTTTCGGGTTTATTTGCTTAATGGTAAGGTCTGGATGTTGCAAGGAAATGTTGCTGATAATAAAGGTTCCGTAATCTTAATTCAAAAGTTTGACGGAACAATTCTTTCTATAAAAAAATAATAAGATTATGAATGGAAAAAAACATTATTTATTTTTAATCATAAGTATTGTTGTGGGGTGTTGCTTTGGCTATGCATTTCATATAAAATATGACCACACGCAGATTAAAGCATATTGTTATCAAGGTCTAAAATCGTGCAATTTGAAATTGCCTGTTGTGAATGGTTTTTACAAACCTGATAGCAGTGTTTGGAATCTAGAGGGTGGTGTGCTCTCGGATTTTAAAGTGGCCGGAGAAGTTGGTTTTATGATATTGAAAGATATTTATGGGTATGATAAAATATATAAGCAAAATAATGTGACTTATTCGGCGGTAGACCAACAAGAAGATTTTTGGAACTATGTAAATAATGACTCTTATTTGAATGATCACAAGGGGCAGTATGTAGAACGTGCTTCTTCTTTAGAACCGTGGATTCACCGTTTTGACATGAAGATAGCACAGGATTTTTATGCTAAGATTGGTAGCCGTAAGTACGGTATTCAAGTAAGTCTTGATATGTTGAATATTGGTAACTTATTAAATTCGAAGTGGGGGGCTTATCGCTCTTGCGGTTTGCAGAGTTATGATAATGTAAGGTTGTTAAAAACAGCAAGTAAGGTAGGAGAACCTCTTACTTATCAGATGAATGCATCTTCTCGCGAGGTGTTCCAGAAAAATTCTAAATGGGATTATACTGCTTCTACAGGTAGTGCATGGCAGATGCAGTTAGGCGTTAAGTTTACATTCTAGAATATTTATATAAAAAGATGCTTCGTTCAATAAACGGAGCATCTTTTTTATTTCATCCTCATCACCACCGGATTATGATCGCTATAATTAAGATCCGGCGAGAAGTAATCCGTGCTATTCAGTTCCGGTGAATGGAGAATATAGTCGATTCTCAACAGATGCTTGAAGTACTTGAAAGTATACATATACCCATGCCCGCTCCTCTGAAAACCATCCTGCAACTTATCACCTTTTATAGTATGATAAACATACGAAGACGGCAGAGAGTTAAAGTCACCGCAGACTAGAGTAGGATAGGGGGAGGCGGCTATCAGTTGCTTGAGAAGATCAGCTTGTACGGCCCGTTTCCGGAAATTCTCATGTAAGCCGTCGATAAGTCCCAGGGCAGCATGTTCCACTCTTTGGGAATCATCCGTACGAAGTCCCTTTTCCAGTTTGCGTTTATTCTGGCTTACTTCTGTTGTTTGGAGATGATTGTTGAACAGGCGGATGGTGCGACCATTGATTTCAATATCACATGCAAGACTGCAATTTTTCGAATCAGGATAGATGATAAGATGCTCCTCCTTGATAGGATAACGGCTGAAAACAGCCAGTTGCAACAGATTCTTCCCTTCGGGCGAAGAAGGAATATAGTGATACGGCCAATTAGAAAGAGCTGCGGATATACTATCGATGCCAAACTCATCGTTAATGCCAAATTCTTGAAAACAGAGAATATCTGCTTGCAGATTTCTCATGTAAGAAGCAATCTCCTTGCATGAGTAGCCGGTATGCTCGTGGTTAAAGGCATCGACGTTGTAAGTAGCAACCGTCAACACTCCCGGAGTATATACATTCATTTTAACCATCGGTGACGAAGCCGGACTGAAAAAAGGCGATTGTAATACACAGCTCATATATCCCCAATTGCTGAATATAGCAATCAGAGGGATGAAAACCCAGCACCGCCAACGAATCGTCCAGTAGATAGCAGAAGCAAGATTAGCCAATAAAAGTATCGGCAGTATCAAACCGATGAAAGGCATAAATTTGAAACTATCCGGTGCGGCATTGCCTACGAAAGCACCCGCAATGGTAACTCCTGCCAAAATACTGGTCAGCACGATGGATATGTAATAAAACAGTCTGTAAAAGGCTTTCATTTAATCTAAATTATTTGCTGGTTATATCATGAGGGATTAAGCTCTCTACGAAGGAAGCAACCATTTATGAATCATTGCTTTCAACTTATCATCCGCTATTGGTTTAGCTATAAAATCATTGCACCCCGCTTCTTCAGCCGCTTTCCGGTCCTGTTCGTATGCAAAGGCACTTTGAGCAATAATAGGAACAGTGGCAGACAGTTCACGGATGATTTTTGTAGCTTCCAGTCCGTCCAGATTCGGCATCTTGATATCCATCAAGATAAGATCCGGTTTCACTTCATCGAACATCGTGACAGCTTCCATTCCGTCATGCGCACGTATAAGCTGATGGTCTTTACCTAGAATAGCCTTCAATAAGTCGAAATTGCTGTCCGTATCTTCGGCAACCAAAATACAGGCATGCCGTGTATTTGCAGAATTGTCAACACTCGAATCAGCAGTTTTTCCGGCAGATGCTATTCCAGCGATGTTTCCTTCACCATTCTCTTTCTTTGAAGAATCCACATTTGCAGGATTTGCAATCGTGTATGGCAAAGTAAATGTAAACGTCGTTCCCTTACCAAATTCGGAGCTGACGGAAATCTTGCCCCCGAGACGTTCAACGATAGACTTACAGATAGATAATCCCAACCCAGTGCCTTGTGCATGATTGTTCAGCTTTGCGAAACGCTCGAACACACGCCCCACTTTCTCCGGTTCAATTCCTGTTCCGGTATCCGTTACGTGGAATACAATCTGATTGTCCGCCAGTTTGTAACCATAACTGATGCTTCCTTCCTTCGTAAACTTGACAGCATTTCCAATCAGATTTGAAATCACCTGGAATACCCGGTTCTTGTCCGTTTCAATCATCAGACTTTCGTCCGAGGATTCATAGACAAGGCTTACTCCTTGCGGAGTACGGAATATATGAGCATCGTGCACTTCCCGGCAGAGATTATGGAGACTAGCCGGTCCGAAGGAAAACTCGATGGTTCCCGATTCAATCTTCGAGAGGTCGAGAATCTCGTTGATAAGTTGCAGGAGACGTTCGTTGTTCGCGTTTACGATGTTATAATACGTCTTCCGTTCTTCCGCATCATCGCTTTCGGCAATGAGATGCGAGAAACCTACGATAGCATTCAGCGGCGTACGTATTTCATGACTCATATTGGCGAGGAAGGCCGACTTCAGGCTATCAGACATTTCCGCTTTCTCTTTCGACGATTGAAGTTCCCGTTTTATTATTTCCAGCTCCGTGATGTCCCATTCGATGCTGACGATGATAGGCGAAGATAATTCGTCACCGTCCACCCGGATTTTCCGTTTGTCGAGGATAATCATGTTTCCGTTTCTGTCCTTTCCTTCAGCAGTCCAGTGCAGACCTTTTCCGGTGGTGGCCACCTGGATATCTTCTTGTCTCTTCTTTTCGGCTACGATAGGCGGGTAGAAATCGAAGTCATTCTTGCCGACAGGGTCGTTCTTATAAAGATCGCGGTTGTAGGCCTCCCGATTCCGGTAAATGTATCGGAAGTCGTTGTTGATTTCCTTCACTACAATCCCGGCAGGGAGATTGTTGATGGTTGTATCCATGATTTGGTTGAGCCGTTTGATTTGGGCTTCGTACCGAATCCTCTCGGAAATATCATGGGCAAACGACCAGTAACTTTCTTCTCCGGAATCATTGGTCACGTTGTACATCGTGCCTTCATAAGCCAATATACCTTTATTGATTTTAGATGGGTGATGAGCCACAAAGTTACTGCTGCCACCGTGTATGACATCTTTGCAACGTTCGTTCCAAGCCTCTTGTGTAGGCATATCTGCGGCGACATTGTAAATCTTTAATTGACTGATGTCTTCGTTTTCTGAAATACCATGATTGTACAGGAAACGACGGTTGGCAAAGATAATCGTGCCATCGGGCTTGGCGGCAAAGATACTTTCTTTGGCGTTGTTGATGGCATGAGTCAGTGTATTGATGTCATTTCTACGATGCTGTATGTCCGTGATGTTCTGGATATAGCCTTCGATATTGAAACTACCGTCGGAGCGTTGTTCACGCAGATAAGTCTGGATACGCATATAGAAGATTTCTCCGTTCAGGCGGACACGGTAGCTGATGCTTTCCATGTTGAGTTCTTTTTCGTTCACCCGACACCATTCCATAAAACTCTGACGGTCTTCTTCTACAATCAGTTCCACATATTTCTCAATGGCAAGGTTTTGCACATTTTCCTCGCACAAAACACCGGTATATCCAAGATAATGAAAAATATTCTGTTTCGTATTGTACGTCCATTGTCCTATCTGGGCTACCTTTTGGATAGCCCGCAGGGTGAGATTTGCCTGTTCCAACTGTCTTTTTACGTTGCTTCTTTGCGTGATGTCGCGATATTGGCAAAGCACCATACCGTCATAAGGGAACATGAGGCATTTGAAGTAAAAAGTTTCGCCTTTCAGCACCAACTTGAAGTTCTTGCTGATGCTTCTTTGTTCTTCGAGTACAATCTGGAAGATGGGCATCACCCTCTCTCTCGTATATTCTGGTAAAAGCTCAAATATATTTTTTCCTAAAAGTATATCCTCTTGCAGAAACCATAGATCACAATGAGGCTCAATGTCTACGCAGACTCCGTGCCTGTCAACCAATAGCATTGTATCTGCCGTCAGTTTCAATATTCTTTGTGCGTTATTCGCATCATGTAATATTCTGTTCATGTCTGTTTTTTATTAGATGATAGAGACTAATGTCTTATAGTAAGGATAACAAAAGATAATAGCATTTGTTTTACTTTTCAGCGCGCTTTGCCTTTTCCCAGGCTCCGCTTCCTTTTTTCTTTTTCAGATAACGGATGCCTTTCAGCACATTGACATTCATAAATAGGAAATAGTAGGGGATAAAAAGCAACTTGTTTTTTATCTGTTTGGTGGATAGATAATATCCCCAATATCCCAACCCGTAAAAAAGAACCTGCATGGCAAGCAGCACTCCGTAGAATATCGCGGAACCACCTAACAGCAGAATCGCAATATTCAGCGGGAAGAGAGCAAACAACAGGAACGGAGTAATAGACCATCGCAATACCCGGTGAGACGTATATTGAAAGCTAAGTGTCCCGTAGCGGAAAGGATTCAGCAACGGACGAAGTCGCCAGATGGACTGCAATCCTCCCGCAGCGATGCGCACTTTCCGCTTTTCTTCTTCGCGCATATCTGCCGAACCGCTTTCGATGGCGTAAGCATTGGTGCAATAAGCAATGGTATAACCTTTCATGGTGATCCGGAGCGAAAGAATAAAATCATCGAGCAACGTATCCGGTTCCATTGCTTCGAATAGTTCACGACGCACGGCAAATAGTTCGCCTGCTGCTCCTACAGCAGAGTAGAGGCGGGCGTCAAGTGCTTTCAGTGTTGATTCGTATTTCCAGTAAATACCTTCCCCACCGGCAGCGGCTCCGTCTTTGGTCTGTACGGCGATCCGTTTTTCGCCGGCCACGCAGCCCACTTTCGGGTCTTGGAAAGCAAGTACGATTTCCTGTATTGCTTCCCGGTTTACCATAGTGTTAGCATCCGTAAAGACGACGAGCGGAGTGTCCACCAGCGTCATTCCACGTGTCATTGCGGCTGTCTTACCCTGTCGTAGGGGTTGGAAGTGTATGGTCGCTTTTCCCTGCCAACGGGTTTTCAGTCGTTCGTTCGTACCGTCGTTGCTTCCGTCTGTCACCCATACGATATGCAGTTTGTCCGCAGGGTAGTCCAGTTCAAGACTGTTCTCCATCTTTTCGTCTATAACATCTTCTTCATTGAATGCTGTAATGAAGAGAGTCACTTCCGGCAAACCAGCGTCCGATGCCGGCAACGAACGCTTCACAGGCTTCACGAAAAGTTCTTTCAACTTGACAAGAACGTAAAGCACAATTCCGTAGCCCAGATAGGTGTAGAACACAATGAACAGGGCAAGCCAGAAAATAATTTCAAGACAAAGGGTAATGGTTTCGTTCATAGCTATATTTGTTTATTTTTCTTGTATCGTTTACATTCAGCTCTTATTAGCCTCTTATTTCATTTTATTCAGCTCGTTTCTTCAACTCCGTCTTTTTATCCGAATCTTTCAGCATATTCACAAAGTAGTTGGCGTCCGCTTTGGCAGAAACATCTGTCGGATTCGCTTCATATCGTTTTATGAAATTCTCGGCGTGTTCCGCCAGGTATTTCCGGCAGTCGATATTTAGCATGAAGAAATCTTTATGGTCACCATAAGAGAGTCCTGTAACATCTTCATTTGATTCTATATTTTCAATGTCCTCCATTTTAAGCCCGAAGATATTTACAGTCACGGAAGGGTAATAGAAAGGAGCGGAGTCCTCTCCATTCAGATTTAGTGTCAGTTTCCACGTGTGCGTATTTACCTGTTTGATTTCCGGTTTGCTGTGCAAACGATAATAATAATATTCATAATATTCTTCTTGGTTGGTAAACCACATCGAGTCGTCACCATCTTGTCCGTATGTGTCGTTGAGCCATCCCAAGAAGTTTACCCAACCGGTATCTGTATTATGGGCACCTATAGAAATAGCTGCCCGCTCTTCTTTTGGATTTTCCATTTCCTTGAGAATAGCCGCCTTAATCATATCCGGATTTGTCAGCCCGCTACCTTCGGGTGGGGCATAGAAAGCTCTTTCGATCACTACTTGTTCAATATCTCCGTTTTCTTGAAATGGATAGAGTTTTGTAGCTCCGCTTTGTGCACACAGGGTTCTGATTTTATCATATCTCAAAGCCGCTTTGATATAATTTTTATCTCCATTAGGCTCTGCCAGCATTTTACAAGTTCGATTATTCAGTTTCTCACGTATCATGCTTTGAGCAACAGGAAATTGTGCCAGCAACTTATCTTCTGTTTTATCTTCGTCAGGTAGATTCAAGTCATGGAAAGCGATGCTTACTCCGTAATTCATCATTTCCTGCAAGTTGCCCCATACTAACATTGTCTTTTTATAAAAGCGGAAATAAACTCTTGTATATCCATTTTGTACCCATGTTTGTGTGTTCATTAAATCATCATCGGCAGCCACGGTAGTTCCGAAAGAGAAACGTACTTCCTGTCCGGTACCATTGGTGGTAGCTAATGTTTTTCCCAATGAATAATAATCAGGAGGCAAATCACCGTTTTGCAGATGAGCCAGATCGCAGTAGTAAATATAAGATAAAGGTTTGCCATGAATGGCAGCCCATGTATATGAAAAGGCTGAATGCATACAGTCGTCCTGTGTCATCAGAAACAGCCAATCTTTGTTATATTTCAATGTTGGTATTTCCGTATACAGATATCCTACCTGTCTGTCTGCTTTCAGGTGAATGGTTATTTCTATTTCTTTATCGGCTGTTTCATTACCGAACGGGTATATGAATTCCGTTTCGCAGATGACATCCCGCCTCTTTCCATTATCCTTGTTTTCATCCTCGTCTTTATCTCCTTGATATAGATTCAGTTTGCGGATACATCCCGACATAACTAAGCCAATAATTAAAAATAAAACGATACCGATATTGAGATTCTTGCACATAGGCTTTCCTTTCTTACTTCTTTTTTACTAGATTACTCTCCTCATCCTTATATTCCTTCTTTTGGGTGAACAGTCCTCCGATACCTTTTAATCTGCTGACGACACGCACCTTGAAACTATTGAACAAAGTTCCGTCGGCTCCCACCGTCCCATATCCGGTGACGGCACGCGCACGTCTTTTCCGTACAAATGCAATCTTTCCAAATTGCTTGAGCTGCAAAGCCAGATATCCGTCTTCACCGCGGATAATATCCGTGCGGATTCCCGTTTTCCTCGCACATTCCGTCCGATAAGCAAATACCAGTCCGCGCACACTAAGCTCCGGACGCTTGAAAGACTGCAACCATAAATGCAAGTCGCGTGCAGCCTCATAGATTTTCAGCCCCATCCAAGAGTGATCCTTGTCGGGAATATAACTCCAAAGCGAGCTGACAGCCACTACACCCGGCTTTTCGAGCGCATCCACCATTGTTTCCACATACTTTGCCGGATACATCGTGTCAGAATCAATGTTGATATGATATTTTCCACGGGCATGATTCAGTCCGCAAAGACGGGCAAAACCACAACTATGTTGCGTTTCCGTGAAATAAGGCACACCGCAAGCCTCGTAAATCTCCGCAGTGCGATCTTTCGATTCGTTGTCCACACCAATGATTTCTACAGGATATTTACATTTCATCTCGCTCAACGACCAGAGACAGGCGAGCAGATGTTTTTCCTCATTGTATCCGATGAGTGATACAGTGACAAGCGGTTCGTTACTCTGCAATCCGGCCAGATTGCGGCGTACTTCCTCGATAACGGCTTGCGGAGCTTCCGCAAAAGGTTTCTCATAAACCTGTAAATACTTAGAATACCATTCCATAGATATTGAATGCTTTATTTGTTTTCATTAACCGGGATAATCAGGCTTTCAAATAGTTGTTTCCATTGTTCGGCAATATTTTCTATTCGGAAGCGCTGGACGTCCATACGCGCCTGCTGTCCCATTTTCTTACGTATATCTTCATTCTCTATTAAGTAAGAGATTTTCTCCGCCAGTTGTTCGATATTCCCGTCTTCTACCAGCAGACCGTCTTTTCCGTCGCTGATAATATCCCGCGGGCCGCAGGGACAGGTGAATGATACGGGCGGCACGCCACATGCCATTGCTTCTATAATAACCATTCCAAAACCTTCGAAACGTGATGAAAGGGCAAAAATTGAACTTTCACAGTACTTGTCGACAATATTGGAAACAGTAGGTTCCAATATACAACTGGCAGTAATTCCTAAAGAGTCAATCTGCTGTTGCAGTTGCTCACGCATACCGTCTCCGTAGATACGCAGTATCCAGTCGGGATGCTTTCTGGCAACGAGTTGCCAAGCCGGGATCAGGCGGTCGAATCCTTTCTGCGGAACATATCTCCCTACCGCTATTACCTGTTTATGGCTATTGTCAGATATTTGGTCGGGAAAAAAAGGAAGAGGGTTATGGATCACTTCAACATTATCCAGTTCCGTCCATTCCTGTGCATCCTCGTGGCTCAATACGATGAAACGTTTCAACTGGCGAAGTTGCCGGTATAACTGCTCTCTCCAATAATTGCTTACGATTGCCCGTAAGAATGCGGGCAGACGGCTGTTGCTGAAATCTCGGTAATTAGATTTGTTAAAGTGTATTTCACCCAACTTTGTGCTACCGTCCGTCATCCGATTGATGAAATTGATGTCACGACGGAGCAGGGAGATAGTAATGTCCGGACGAATTTGGTGCAGACATTCGTTGAGTTTCTTTTTAAAACGTCCTTGTTTCGCAATATATTTAGGTAGTTTTTTATAGAATGACATTCCGTTCAATTCATCATAATCAATGTCAAGTTGATGAAGAGTGATGGACGGATGCAGTTCGTAGTACGGTTTCTTGTCCTTCCCGTCTGTGAGGATGATATGTATTTCATAACCAAACACTTCGGCGAAGTAATTTGCTTTCAGTGTCAATACCCGTTCCATGCCGCTAGGGTAGTAGAGGGCGGGGATGCAGTAGGCTATTTTCATGTTTATCAGAATATTGTTTGTTATTAATTGTGTTTTTGTTTATTTATCTTTAGTCTTTATGGCGTCGATCACTTTCTGCATTTGCGCCCTCCACGATAGCGGGCAGACCGATTCGCGTATCTCGGCAGGCGTCATTTTCAGCGTCTTCCGGAAGTCGATCAGTCCCTGAATATCCACCGGAGATTCGTCGGGTGCCACCTTCCATACATACGGCATGTGGTCGAAGTCGTCGTCGGTTTCCGAGTAAGTGAACGCGAAGCCACGTGCGGCATACTCGCGGTTTTTCAACGTTTTGATATACGTAATTCCGCTGCGGTGGCGTCCCAGGCTGCCAATGGCAAAATCTGCTTTTTCGAACATCGCATCCAGTTCGTCGCCATGCAAAGGACCATGCAGAAGAACATACGGTTCGAGATGGTTGTCACGGACAACAGGCAAGATCCCCGCCCGTTCCCGTTCGCCGGACAGCGGGCCTACAATATGGAAATATACTTTATATTCCGGATTGTTGCGGTAATAATCTGCCAATCCGCGCACAAGGCGGTCGAAGCCGTGCCAGTAGTGCACTTCCGCCACTCCGATCAAGTGCAACTCTTTCGATGTGTCATTCTGCTGCTTCTTCATCGGAATCGCCTCAAAATCAATTCCGTTGGAGATGCGTATGGTGTTTCCGCCAAATATTTCTTCCGCATTGGAGAAAGTGACGATACCGTCCAGAGCCTTTGCGAGCTTGTGACGGAAACAGCGGTCGATGGCTAGATGAAATTTCATGGAACGGGTGACGTACTCCTGATCGTAAGGATAAGTAGGAATTTCCATCACCACTTTTGCGCCTGTACGTTTCAACGACTTCACCAGCCGGAGGGTGAACGGACTGGCATTGTGAAAAGAGCGCATATATACAAAGTCGATTCCTTCGCGGCGTGCATAGTCAAGAATAGGAGAGTAGTAGACACGTTTCCAAATCTTTGCGGCAAAGCCCGTGCCGAAATCAGCGATCACTTCGTCATCCACCATCCAACGCCGTTCGCCATAAGAGGTCACATCATAATGACACAAGCGAACATCCACTCCACAATCTTTGAGGGCTTTCACCTGATAACGTATCTTCTTACTAATTCCGTTGGCCTCATTGAAGCCGTGAAATATAAGGAAAAGAGCTTTCATTCTTATTTTCAGTATTCAATAATTGTTTATTCTGTTTTTTCTTTCTCAAACTGTTTTTTCTTCCTCAAACGATTTGGGCGATGATTTGTTTCCGGTATTCTTCTCCGGCATCCGCCACTTCGCTGCCAATGGCAGTTTCGTTGACATATTTTCGTTCCAGTTTCACTTTTTTATGGGCTCCCATCCGCCACCATTCATACTCTACGTCCACATGACCGACGTCGATGGCCTGATAGCCGGCTTTAAACAAATCGTAGGCCAACACAGTGGCTGCGGGGCCGAGGGCAATCAGAAACAAGGCTTCTTTTTCCACTTTGCAGGCCTCCCGCTTGATGTCTTCCAGGCGTTCGAATGCATCTCTGGGCGGACAGAGAATACGCCGGATGCTCCGGGCATTATCGAAAAGATCGTTGCCCACTCCGAGCCGGCTTTTCTCCCCTTCGATGAAGACGATGTCCCGGTTGTCCCAAATGCCCTTCATGTCGTGAAACCATCGGGCGGAATCTTCTTTGCGGGCAAAGTCCATATAAGGACGGGTGACGAATGTATTGTAATATTTTCGTCCCGCTACCAGCAAACGGTCCCACCACGAACCGTACAGATAAAAATGAGTTCTCCAGAACCGGCGACTTTTGCGATTGTAGCGATACAAATCGCGGAATGCGTCGGAGATGCAGACAATATGTCCTTCTTCGTGACTTTGCAGCACTTCGGTTAGTCTTTTAGCCAATAACGGGTCACCTTTCTGGAAACGGATTTCCTTTTCCGGACTGGTGAGCAACACTTCACCATCGCCAAAACGGCTGACAGAGCAACGGTCGTCGATGATTTTACGTATCGTTTCGTCGATGGAAGCTACTTGCGGTGTGATTTTTCTCTTTTTTCGCAAGACGATGTACCAGAAATTGTACCATTCCACAGTGCTACCATAACTTATTTTATAACGTAACGTTATAAAAATGTCGCGTATATTCATAGCTATAGACTTTTTTTTCTTAACGACCGCACTTTACCGATCATGTCATACTCATGCGTCATCTGTATATAAATGCCAAAGATAATAAAACTAACGATACCTTTAGCAATAATTGTCACAAAAATGTTCATCCCTTCCAGCGCATACTGCATTGGAATGAGGGCTAATGCTATCAAAATGCTAATCACCAACGGAGAAATAAGCTGACGGATGAACGGCCAGGCACTTTGCCGGAAGGTCACCCGGTACATCTGCCAATAACACTGTATAAAGTTGATGGTGAATGTCACCACAATGCAACTGGCCACTGCTGTCAGGGTTCCGAAATGGAAGATGCCGAGCAAAATTCCCGCCACGTTGAACGCGGACGAAAACACTCCGCACACAAACAAACTTCGTGTATCGCCTGCCGCCTGAAAGATGGAGCCGGACGAAGAGAGTATAATCTGAATCCCTACGGAGAGCGACAGTATCCGGAACACGGGTACGGACGGCATCCATTGATCGCCGAAAATAATAAGCGTCACTTCCTCTGCCGTGAAGAAAAGCAGCACGCTAAGCGGCAGACCGATAAAGGCGAGGAAACGGACGATGCGTTCGTAGGAACTCAACAGTTTTCCCTTGTCATTCTGGAAATCGCTGAAAATAGGGTGCATCACCGGAGTGATTACCTGCGTGATATTCTGCAAGGGCAGCATCATCAAACGATACGACTTTTCGTAATATCCCAGATCGGACATACTCATATATTTACCAATCAGCAGTTTGTCCAGATTGCGGCTGAAATAGTTGATGACATTGAACAGGAATTGATAGGCGGAATAGGAAAATATTTTCCGGAGTACCCTCAATCCGAGTGTGAAACGCAACCGTTGCGGGTAACGCTGAAAGGAAATTACGAAGATCAGTACGCTGGATACGATTGGGTTGATAATCAATGCGTACAATCCTGCTCCGCAGAGGGCGGCGGTTACCGCGGCTGCACCTGCCGAAATCTGAATGACGAAGCTACGGATAGCAATGAATTTAAATTCTTTGTTCCGGTAGAACATGGCTCCCGGCACAATGGTGGCGGAGGCGAAGAACAGGTTGACGGACAGCAGTTGGCACAGGATGCGCAGGGTGTCGCTTTGGTAGTAATCGGCGATGATCCACGAAGAAGCGAAAAACAGGATGCTGATTCCGATGCCCGTCCATATAGTAAATGAGAAGATGTCCGACAAATCATCTTTAGTCAGCGATTTGTGCTGCACGATGGCGGGAGACACTCCCATGTCGGTGAGAAGATTGAAGAAGGCGATGATGACGGTGGCAACAGCTACGATGCCGAAGTCGTCCGGTGATAGCAGACGTGCGAGAATTCCTGCCACAACAAGGGATATGACGACGCCACTGTATTTGGCCAGCGCTGTGTAAAATACCCCCGAAAATAGTTGACTCTTAATGTTATTAGCCATTGATTGCCTGTTTATATGTTTGCGCATATGCTTGTCCCACTTTGCGGATGCTCATGTTTTCCATACCGTATGTGTAATTCACTTCCCCTTGTCCCCATGCGGCAAGCCGGCGGGCTTCTTCGAGTGCTCGCAGGATGTCTTTCTTGTCGTCGGGATCGAAAGTCGGGTTACCGGTTTCGGAAAGCAGTTCGCCGATGTTTCCCACCTTGGGACCCACCACGACTTTGTGGTAGAGGAAGGCGAGGGGGACATTGCCCGAATTCAGTATATCTTTCCGCTGGATGAATATCACGTCTGAAGCAGCCATATAGTAGGGCAGATCGCAGTTGTCTATCAGTTCGTCGTTAGCTCCCGCCTGTAGTTTATACATACGGTTGAGCAGCGGCATGAGCAGATAGTATCCGGCTTTTGAAATCCATCGTTTGATGAAATTCTTGCCATAGCTGTTGCGTCTCGAGAAAGGGTAGAGGCGCGGAGCCAGCAGCATCTTGTGCTCCTCGTCCCAGGCGCGGAAAGCTCCGAGCACCATGCGTATTTCTTCACGGTTGCGGAATTTTCCGAAAGCTGTGACGATGAATGCATCTTGCGAGAGGTTGAGATACTGACGTGCACGCTCTACGCTGATATCTTCTTTATAGGTATACTGGTAAATGTGATGAGGAATGACAACATTCTGACTGTCAGGATACTTTGTGAGAAATTCGTCACGGCTAAACCGTCCCATGTGTGCAACGATATCACTCTGCGATTCGATAATGTCATAGGCCCGGCTGATGATTCCGTTTGCGTAATGCGGACGGACATTGTGGCGTGTGTAGACAAAACGTGCTCCCCTGGAACGAAAAAAACTGATTCGCTCTTCCAGACGCCTGATGATATCAGGATCGTTGCATGTCCATCCCACCACTTCTTCCGGCCACTGGAAATGTATGATATCATAATGCTTATCCGATTCCCAAAACTCTTTTGTGGAACATCGCACGTCGATTCCAGCCATTCTGATAGCATCGCATAAGATAGGAACAAATAGATTGTCGGTTTCTCCGTTTTCTCTGAAAACGATCAGTGCTTTTATTGATGGGCTGTCTGTTTCGCTATCACTCATTTTTTAAGTTTTAAAGACCTTTATTACATTGCAAATGTAATAAAACTTATGATAAGTTTCTCCTTTTCTGTGTTTTAATTGCAGTTTAAGTTGCTATTTGAGGAAATCTGAAACAGGTCTAATGTTTTTATAAGCCGTTTTTCTTCTTGGGTATAAGGAATGTGGTGACTTTCAATATATTGCTTGAGGAAGAGACAAGCATGTATGAAAATGGCTGCTTTCATATAGCTGGTGAAATTTATGTAACGGTAGTAGGAGGCTTCACTGATGTTGATATGCACGCAGAGCTCTACTGTGGCTAGCTGTGACGTTTTCAGGAGCTCTTTTATCAGCATTACTCTGTTCTGGTAATGCTCGTTCACTATTTTATTTTCTTCTATTTCTTCCAACGTTTGGTTGCGTTTTGTGTCCATATTGTTTGGGATTATTAATAATTTTTGGCAAAGGTCGGATAAAAAATATATAATCCCCCTCTCATTTTTGCGATAGCTGGAATAAAATACATTTTGCACCTTTGCGCCCCGGAAGTATTAAATGTGGAATAATAAATGATAAATGAAAATGAAGAAAGATCAGTATTTCAATTTGGAGGTAAATTTGTTGAATGACGACAATATTGCCTGTATGATGACGGAAATGAATGCCGCGGAAGCACTCGGAATTTACGTGATGTTGCTGTTGCATCTGCGCACTAAAGATACTTATGAGGCGTCGTGCAAACCGGTTTTACTGAAGGCCATGGCCCGGCGGTATGATGTGGATGAAGTTGCGGTGGAGCGGGTACTTCGCGAATTCGATCTCTTCGAACTGGATGAGGAACGACAGATGTTTCGTTCTTCCTACTTGGATAGGGTGATGAAAAGCTTGGAAGAGAAGCGGAAAATGGACATCGAAAACGGTAAAAAAGGAGGGCGTCCGAAAAAGGTGGCAAAAAGTGCTGAAACGCCCGTCAGTAAAGGGAGAAAACCCACTGAAAACCAGAAGAGGAGAGAAGAGGAAAGTAAAGAGGAGGAGAGTAAAGGAAGTGTTTCTGTTGTAAACAATAATAGGAGTAATATAGAAACACCGTCTCTTGTGAGCCGTTTGGCGGATGAAGGCAATCATGGCCCGTTACAACCCGTGTTGCCTTGGGAAAAGTTGGTGGACCAACTTTCTACTTTCCAGTCATATATGGAATTGGCCGGGCAGCATTCCGGTTTGGGAAAGCTTTTTGTAGACCATCAAAAACTTATTCTGGAAATCTTCAAAAAACATATCCGCCTTTATGACAAAGGAGCCGGACTGCTTTTCCCGGAGGACGTGAAACGGTATTTTTCAAATTATATCGCGGCCGGTTCCGTTACTTGCCGCACGTTGAGGGAAACCTTGCTGAAAGAGCTTGAGAATACGGTCGACAAGGATGTGAACCGCTTTGAAAGCGTCGTCGACGGGCGGCGAACGTATCTGGGACATCTTATTCCGGTTGATGCGCCGCCACGTCCCGATGCATCAGCTGTGTGGGATGATGTGAAGAAAAGATGGGCGCATTAATCCGGCAGATGACTGGCTTCGTCCGGCAGGTTGCCGATGTTCGTCCGGTAGGTAACGGAAGTTCGTCCGGTAGGTGGCAGACACTCGTCCGGCAGGTAAGTCCTCTGCGTGTGAATGATTATTTTAAACTATTTTTTAATTAGAAAAAAGGAAAAAAATATGAGAAATTTTGCCAACTATGATGTCGACATCCACGGTAAATCGAGTGGAGTCCTCAAGACGATTTGTAAAAAATGTCTTCCTACCCGCAAGAATAAGCGCGACCGTTCGCTACGTGTCAACGTCGACACGGGCCACTGTCACTGTTATCATTGTGGCGCTGATTTCTACGTCCCCGATGATGTGGAAGAGCGCAAGAATGCCGAACATGTGGCAGCCCGCAAGCGTCGTGCGGCAGCCATTCCGCAGCATTTTCAGCGTCCTGTGTTTGATGCCTCGAAAACCACACTTTCCGAAGACACGGAGCGTTGGCTGGTGGAGACGCGTTGCATCCCGCAGTCCGTCATAGCCGCCCTACGCATCACCGAACAGGAAGAATTTATGCCGCAATCCGGCAAAAAGGAACGTTGCATCTGCTTCAACTATTTTGAAGGGGAACAACTGATAAACACCAAATTTCGCGCTCTCCCGAAACTTTTCAAAATGGTGCAGGGTGCCGAACTGATTCCCTACAACATCGACTCCATCCTGGGGCAAACCTCCTGCATCATCCACGAGGGGGAACTGGATGCTGCTTCTTCCATCGCCGCCGGATTCAAAAGCGCCATCTCCGTGCCGGCCGGAGCCAATTCGAACCTCTCCTGGATCGACCGTTTTATGGAGACGCACTTCGAGGATCTGGAAGAAATCATCATTGCCGTTGATGCCGATTCTGCCGGAATCCGGTTGCGCAATGAACTCATCAACCGGCTGGGAGCTGAACGCTGCCGGGTGGTGACTTACGGTCCGGAGTGTAAAGATGCCAACGAGCATCTCTGCAAATATGGTATCGCCAGTCTCCGTATCGCCATCGAACAGGCAGCAGAAGTTCCGCTCGAAGGTATCTTCACCGCTGCCGACTTGCATGACGATCTGCGGGCTCTTTTCGACAACGGCTTCGGTCCCGGAGCGGAAACGGGATGGGAGGAGATGGATAAGATCTGCACGTATGAACGTGGGCGAAGTGTCTACGTCACCGGAGTTCCCGGTGCAGGAAAATCCGAGTGGGTGGACGAATTGGTGTTGCGTCTCTGCCTGCGGCATCAATGGAAAATCGGGTTCTTTAGCCCGGAAAATACTCCTATCGTCTATCATCTCCGCAAACTGATTGAGAAACTCACCGGACACCGTTTTCAAAACGGCTGTGGCATGACGGAGGGACTCCTTGCGAACTCGGAAGATTTTCTGACTGAAAACGTCTCTCATATCTCTCTGAAAGGTAATGTTTCTCCGGATCGTGTACTGGCCAAGGCTCATGAACTCGTTGTCCGCCGCGGCTGCCGCATCATTGTCTTCGACCCGCTCAACCGTTTCGACCATAACCCGCAGCCTGGACAGACGGAAACGCAATATATTTCGAACCTGTTGAATAAATTTACAGAATTTGCCGTGCAACATAATTGCCTGCTCGTGGTCGTAGTCCATCCTCGTAAAATGAACCGTAATCCTGTCACGGGCATTACCCCTCGTGTGGAAATGTACGACATCAACGGCTCTGCCGATTTCTATAACAAAGCGGATTACGGTATCATTGTGGAACGTGACAAGGAGGTTGGTGTCACACGCGTATACGTGGACAAGGTGAAATTCAAGCATCTTGGTGTCGGTGGAATGGCATCCTTTGTCTACGATCCCGTAAGCGGACGATACCTGCCCTGTGAAGAATCTCACGACCCTTCTCTCTCCGCTGACCAGCGTGTCCGAAATACAATGTTCGACAATTCCTGCTGGCTACCTGAAAAAGAACTGTTTTAGGGTATTAGGTATTAAGTAATACTTGACACTTAATACTTTAATTAGGGTTCTTGTAGCACTTCGATGATGAGCCTTACTTGTGCGGGAGTGTAGTATCTGGCGCGTGGATTCATGCCGGTGGCCAGGAGCCGTTCTTTTAGTCCGGGTGCAGCTTCAATCCATTCGTTGAATCGGTCTACTGCGCTTTGTTGCAGGATATTGGGGAGGTACAACAAGGCAAGTTCGCCTTTCCCATAGGTGCGGTATTGGAATGTTTTTTCTTCTTCTTGTTCGGGGAGAATCTTGTTTTTTGTTTTCATTTATAGTTGTGCTTTTAGGTTGTTGTATTTGAAGTAAAGTTACTCATTTTTAGTGGAATAGGCAAATTTTGAGAGCGGATGTTCGGGTGAATTCATAAAAGAATTCATAAAAGAATTGATACTAATAGAATACCGATTCTTGAAATTTATCGTATCTTTGTTTACGTTTCACGTTAAAAGCATAGAAAGAGGATGGAAGGAACATTCAGACGCTATCCGATAGGGATACAGAGTTTCGAAGATTTACGCAATAATAATTGTGTGTATATTGATAAGACAGAGTTGATTTATCGTTTGGCTAATTCGGCTAAGGCTTGTTTTCTTAGCCGTCCCCGACGCTTTGGAAAGAGTCTGTTAGTTTCCACTCTTGCAGCCTATTTCTCTGGTAAAAAAGACCTGTTTAAGGGTCTGATGATGGAACAGTTGGAGAAAGACTGGACGGTTTATCCCGTGTTGCATATTGATTTCAGCATCAGTAAGTATATGGATGCGGGAATGTTGCGCTCTGCTATCAACAATCGCTTGGTGGAATGGGAACGAATTTACGGATGTGACACGAGCGAAGACACTTTCAGTCTCCGTCTGAAAGGTATTATCAAACGTGCTTACGAGCAGAGCGGGCGTCAGGTTGTGTTACTTGTAGACGAATATGATTCTCCTATGTTGGATAGCAACAACAATGAGGAGTTGCAAGCTGAAATACGTGGCATCATGCGCGATTTTTTCAGTCCGTTGAAAGCGCAGGGAGAATATCTTCGTTTTCTTTTTCTGACCGGTATCAGTAAATTTAGTCAGATGAGCATCTTTAGTGAATTGAACAATCTTCAGAACATAAGTATGCAAGATGCTTATAGTGCCATTTGCGGTATAACGGAAAATGAATTGCGTACACAGTTGGAAGAAGATATAAGAAGGATGGCCGATGCGAATGGTGAAACGTATGATGAAGCGTGTATGCATCTGAAGCAACAGTATGATGGGTATCATTTCAGTAAGAAATGTGAGGATGTGTACAATCCGTTTAGCTTATTTAATGCATTTGCGCAGAAAAGTTATGAGAATTTCTGGTTTTCTACCGGCACTCCTACTTTCTTGATAGACATCTTGCAGCAAAGTGATTTCGATATTCGTCAACTGGATGGTGTTTCGGCTACTGCCGAGCAGTTTGATGCACCTACCAATGTCATTACAGACCCGCTTCCGGTACTTTACCAAAGCGGTTATCTCACTATCAAAGAGTATGACCGGGATTTTCAGATCTATACATTGGCTTATCCTAACAAAGAAGTTCGGAAAGGCTTTATCGAATCATTAATGCCGGCTTATGTGCATTTGCCTGCTCGCGAGAATACATTTTATGTAGTATCGTTTATCAAAGACTTACGGGTCGGCAATCTGGATCAATGTATGGAGCGGATCAAATCATTTTTCGCCTCTATCCCCAATGATATGAATAATAAGGAGGAGAAACACTATCAGACCATCTTCTACCTCCTGTTCCGGTTGATGGGGCAATATGTGGATGCAGAAGTAAAGAGCGCTGTTGGCAGGGCTGATGTTGTGATAAAGATGCAGGAGGCTATCTATGTATTTGAATTCAAAGTAGACGGTACTCCTGAAGAAGCGTTGGCACAGATCAATAGTAAACAGTATGCGATTCCTTATCAGGCAGATCATCGGAAAGTCGTTAAAGTGGGAGTTAATTTCGACAGTAGTACGCGAACTATTGGAGAATGGGTCATTGAAAACTAGGGAATGATCTTACATATTCCTACATATTTCCACATATTCCGGTATAATTTGTATAATTCGGTGTAATCCGTTTTAATCCGGCATAATCCGGTGTAGTCCGGTGCAATCCGGTAAGTCGTCAATGTGTTGTCGTATCTTTGTTTCATCAACAGAAAGGGAGAATGTACTTCTTTTCGTAGAAACAATTTTTAAATATGGCAACAGTTACAGTTGTGCGCTACAAGCGCAGAAAACGGCTCGGTGATGATAAATCACCGATGATGTATCTTCTCAAGCCTAAGGCTGGAGAGTCGAAAATCTATTCAATTGATTCACTGGCACAGGAAATCGAGTCTATCGGGTCGCTTTCGGTGGAAGACGTGTCGCATGTGATGAAATCCTTTGTCCGTGCGATGAAAAAAGTGCTTGTGGCAGGGAATAAGGTGAAAGTGGATGGACTGGGTATTTTTTATACCACGCTGACCTGTCCGGGTGTGGAACAGGAAAAGGATTGTACGGTGAAAAATATCACTCGCATCAATCTCCGTTTCAAAGTCGACAACTCATTGCGTCTTGCCAATGACAGCACGGCAACTACTCGTGGCGGGGATAATAACATGATGTTCGAATTGTATACGGAGAAGAAGTCCGCTGCCGGAGGAAACGGCGGTGACGGCTCCGATGATGATGGTAAAGGCGATGGGGGAGAACCCGGTGGTGGTAGCGGTGGAGGAGAAGCTCCGGATCCGGCAGCATAAACCGCTTTGATTGACTCTGTTCTCAATTTATTAATTTATCATCTCAATCTATTAAAATGTTAGATAAAATTATCGAAATCATCATGACGATTCTGCCTTTTCTTGGCAATAGTCGTAAGAAGCGCCAGATGATGGCGCAAGAAGTGAAAGAGTTCAGCGAACTAGTGAAAGATCAATATACTTTTCTGATGCAGCAGTTGGAGAAAGTGTTGAAGGATTATTTCGACCTTAGCTCGAAAGTGAAAGAGATGCACGCGGAGATTTTCTCGTTGAGAGGACAGTTGACGCAGGCTGCGGCTCTGCAGTGTAGTAGCAAGGAATGTGTGCAACGAGTACAGATGGTCACTGAAACGGAGGGATGAATTTATGCGAACCATCAATTTGATTGTGATCCACTGTTCCGCCACAAGGGCGGACAGGGATTTTACGGAAGATGATTTGGAAGTGTGCCACCGTCGGCGTGGTTTCAACGGGACGGGGTATCATTTTTATATCCGCAAAAATGGAGATATAAAGACCACCCGTGAGATTGAACGAATCGGTGCGCACGCAAAAGGACACAACCAGAACAGTATTGGCATTTGTTATGAGGGCGGACTTGACTGCCACGGTCATCCCGCCGATACACGTACCGAATGGCAGATTCATTCGATGCGGGTGCTGATCCTTGCACTCCTGCGCGACTATCCCGGCTGCCGGGTGTGCGGACATCGGGATTTGAGCCCCGATCTGAATGGAAACGGAGAGATTGAACCCGAAGAATGGATTAAGGCATGTCCGTGTTTCGAGGTGAAAGCCGAGTGGAATGGTTAGATAAAATCACCTTCGCTACAACTATCTGTGGCGAAGGTGATTTCGTTAAAAAGGGAAGTTTTGACACATTCTCTTTTTGATTTAGTTATTGCTTTTTGGTATTTTACTTGGCAAATTCTTTATATATTTTCAGCAGCGATTCTGCCGTATTCCGCCATGAAAACAACTGGCTACGTTGTATGCCATATTCCACTTGTTGCTGATAGAGTGTCTGGTCATTTTCCAGTTGCAGTATTTTTTCAGTAATATCATTGGAGTTGAACGGATCTGCCAGTAAAGCTCCCTCGCCTGCAATTTCGGGCATGGCTGATGTGTTTCCCGCAATGATGGGCGTTCCGCAAGCCATTGCCTCCAGCATCGGGATGCCGAAACTCTCGCGAAGCGATGGATAAAGGAATGCGAATGCACCGCAATAGAGTGCCGCAAGATCAGTATTCGCAATGTATCCCGGAGCGTGGATATAACTCTTGATTTCTCTAATATTTTCTTCTTCCAATATCTGGTCGATAACATCTCCTTTGAGGTCGGCAATGAGCAATGGTAACTTTTGGGTGGATTGTTTCAGATAGTCGCTATATGCTTTCAGCACTCTGGGAGTGTTCTTCTTTGGGTCGGTGTTTCCCAGAAAAAATAGATAATTGTTTGCATCAATATATTTTCGGGTAATTTCTGGAGCTTTGGGTTGTACATGGAAATGACTGTTGAAACCGTTGTACACGGCTACTAATTGTTCTTCCGGCAGATGCAACACGTCAAGGATTCGTTCACGCTCAAACTGCGAGACGGTGATAATTTTCTCACAGTTGGCCAATACGCGTGGTACTACCATTCGTCGATAAAACCATCCCATTTCCTGATACCAGGTGAAGCTGGAAGAATGACGCTTTTCTAAATAAATAATGTCGTGTAGTGTTAGTATTAATGGTACGGGACATTGCAATGGGGCAGTATTGCTTGTGCAGTGCAATAAATCGGGCCTGATTTTTTTTACTGCGCGTGGAAGAGCCACTTGTTCCCAAAGGGGGTAAGTGGGGCATTTTAGTTCGATAATATGCACATTCTCCGATTCTTTCAAGCATCTGTCTTCACCAGGAGTAACGAAGATGAAATATTCGTTCTCGTGGTCTATTTTTTGCAATTCCCGGATACTTTCAAGAGCAACGAAATCCATTCCGTGTTTATTAGCGCGGAAAATTCGTTGAGCTTCAATAGCGATTTTCATTGTTGTTTTCTTGTTATGTTTGATTTCTATTTATGGTGTTCACCATGCTCCGTATGGATAAACTTTTTATTGGCTCCTTTCAGTTTAAATAAATTACCAATCATAGTAAGAGCCAGCATAGGCATTTTTGTGATTGCTTTCCCTACCTGTTTGGTAAATAGTCTGCCGCCCGGTACGGGTAGCATCATGGCTGCTACTTGTGCAGCCGACAATATCCACCATTTGATGGCTATCATCCATTCGTTGCTGCCATTGCATAGGCTCAATATAAGGCCGATAACGGTAAAGACGAAGGTCAAGCCGAAAACTCCTGCCAACTGAATCAACCGTGGCGGAAGCATCCACTGGCATATCTTGTCGCAGTAGTCGAAATTTCCTTGTATGAATGCTTTAGGCAAGTGAGGCAGCGAAGCACGGAGTGCACCGAATTGTGCTGCTATCCAGCGTTTGCGCTGGTTACTGATGGCCTCTTTCTTTTGTGTTTTCTCGTCGAACACAAGCAGGTCGGGTAGATAAACGGTATAGATGCGCTGTTGCAAGAGCATGGCTTCCAATTCTTTGTCTTCACCTGCTGTCTGGAGATATTTCACATTCTGATGAAACCATTCTGCTTCGAATGCCATTCCCGAACCGGATAGGCCGGCAGAAAGTCCTACAGCGTTATGTCCGCTGCGGAAGAATCCATTGTTTATTTCTTCGCTGGCGCTGTCGAGTACGGAAATGTCTGTGTTCAGATTCTTTCCTGTACGGTGTGCCTGTACGGATTTTATGCCGCTGTCAAAAACACGGTTGATGGTAGACAGGAAATCGGGCGTGGTTATGTTGTCGGCATCCATGATGACTACAATGTCGAATGCATTTGTATCAATGGAATCCATGGCCATTGCCAGTGCTTTGGCTTTCGAACTTTCCTTGTAATTCGCCATCAACAGGCGGATGGGAAGGGTTGCCAGAGCGTCGTTTGTTTCCGGTCGCATCTGATCGGAAATGACTATGATCTCATAGAGTTCCTTCGGATAATCCTGTTCAAGAAAGCTCTGTATGGAAGCAACAATCACGCGGTCTTCCTTGTAGGCGGGAAAGAGCACGACGATGCGTCGGAGCGTACGGGCTTCGGGGTATTGGGGAGCCCGGTAAAACTTGGAGGCAATAGCGTATAGTAATAGGTAGCATACGCAAAATACCAGGGGAATGTAGAGAATCCAGTCAATAATGTTCATAGTATCTAGAGTTTTTTAAGTGTGCTATTGTTAGTATCTGATGAAGACATGAATAGCCCTGTGCAGACTCCATAATAGGTGGCACAAAACAGGTCGAAACGGCCTTTGAAAGCAAATGACAGACTGTTTTTGCCGGCTGCAATGGTGCTCTGGTAAAGTACGGACATTAATCGTTCCATGCCTTTCATATTACGGCGGGCATAGAGCAGGCGATTTCGTGTCAGGAAATAGGTGCGTAGTTTGCTTAGTTGACCGGTGCTTTGGCTTTCTTTATGAAAAACAGTGCAACGCGGCTCATACCATAGCTCGTAGCCGGCACGGGTCATACTTGTGCTCCAGTCGAGTTCTTCGTAATAAAGGAAGAAGATTTCCGGCATCATTCCGATTTTTTCGATCACTTCGCGTTTGATAATCATGGCTGCCCCGTGTAGATAGGGGGTAGGATGGGGGGTATCGTAACTTCCGTTATCGGGACAGTCGAAACCCAGCATATTGTTGCGCAATGTTATCTTTGTCAGCGGGGTAAATCCTGCAAACTGTATGTGTTGCGGCGGAAAGGCGAAACGTATTTTAGGAGACACGCCCCCGATTTCCGGACGACTTTCCAATCGTTCCACTAGGTAGGCGATTTCATCGGATTCGATATAGGTATCGTTATTGATAAGGAAAATGTATTTGCCTTTTGCTGCACGGATGCCAATGTTGTTGCCACCGGAAAAACCTCCGTTCTCATTGCTGCGGATGCTGATAACCGTTGGGTATAATTCGTGTATTTTGGCTGCTTCATCTTCGCGTGAAGCATTGTCTACCACTATGATTTCATAGCTCACAGACTTCAGCTTTTTGTGCAGTGATTCTATCAGTTCACAGGTGTCTTTGAACCCGTTGTAACAGATGGTAATAAATGATATGTCGGGACTATTGTTTGTCATTCTTGTTCGTTGATTTCGTTATTAGATAGCTGCCGTTCTTTTTCTTCGCTTTCTTCTTTTTTTTCACTGATGCGCTTGTCGATATGTGGAGCTGCAAAACAGAGTGCAAAGCCTATGTATACGGGCAACTGATTGGGATACTGCATAATGTCGTTGACATAAGTGGCGATAAAAAATCCGGCATCCATACAGAGCCATGCCGCGATAAGTCCACGCAGGCCTTTGTTGCGTACTTTAAACATGAGTATCCAGGAACACCAGGCAAAGAGAATACTGTGTATGGAAAGGTAGAGTATCAGTCCCACAATTCCCGTTTCCACCCATACGCTGACTAGCCAGGAGTCGGGAGGGTAGGGCATTTGCTCTCGTGAGTCGAAGTTACTGGCTTTAGAAAGCCCAATGCCGTAGCCTAACGGTTTCTTTGCCATCAATTCTTTCATCCTTTGCCGGTTTTCGACACGCACCTGATAGGAAGCGTCTTCAGATGGATGGAAAGAGGAGCGCATCTTGTGGATATATTGGTTCCCACTTCCGATATTGGTATAACTGAAAAACACGAAAACGCTGATGGATATGAATATACCTGCCAATAACGCTTTCCAGTTTTTGGCAATGACGGTTATCATCAACATTCCTCCCATGATGACTCCCATAGCTGCACGGGTTCCCGAAATACCCATTCCGTAAAGTCCCCCGACGGCGATGCAGAGGAAGTAAATACGTAGCCATTTGGACTCCACAAAAAAGGCGGAGATGGCAAAGACTACAGCGGACATAGCGGCATGTACTCCGTAGTTTGCTGCGTCGGAGAAGCAGGAAAAATAGCGGATACCCGACCAGATGATATGTGTACGCCATCCGCCTAGCACGTGCAGGAAATAGAGGTCTTTGGAGCTGAAACCATAGTTTTTTTGCCAGTAACCTTTTATCGTAAAGACGAGGACGAATACTGACCAGATGATTAATAGCAGCTCGATGTCTTTTTTTGTGCGGACAACGAGCGGAACAACAAAGGCGCATATTAAAGGTATCAGCGCATAAGGTGTAAGGTTGATGTTCCATGCTGCCAGCACGTTGTTGGGATTAAGAATTTCGAGAAGATAGAAGCACAACCAGATTGTGAACATATAGGTCATGATGTTTTGACCTGCTTTCCAGTTGGTTTGTTCATCATTGTTAAGTTGTATCAAACAGATAGTAGTAAATGACAAGATAATGATCATAGAGAATAACCCTACCTTGATATTTACTAACATTCCTGCTGCAACCAACACAAATTGTAAAGCAAGCAGGATATGGAAAGTCACTATCTTATTATTCGTCATCGTCTTCTTCAGTCTCTTTCGCTTTTCTACTTAGATTGAATATGATTTTTTCTGTAAGTGACAATTGGCTGAAACGATAGCTGACTCTGCGTAATAAGGTATATGGCGGAAGTTGTCCGGTGAAATCTTCCACTGCCTCACGCTTGGCGTTGGTCAGGCACACACGGAACGGAACATCCGTTTTACCCATTTGTGTCGTGAGCTGTTCGCAAAGTTGTTTGTCGATGGTTTTCCATCCGCGGTCTGCCGGGCTGACCAAAATGTTGACATTAGCGTCGTGCAACAGTGCAGTCGGGATATTGCTTGACGACAATGGCGGATAGGCAACGATCAGTATGTCTTCTCCTTGCAGGGTATAAAAATCGGTAATGTTTTTTGCAAGCAGGTATTGAGTAGAATCTGTGTTAAAATCTTCTCCATACGTGATGAATCTCGTATTTAACATCCGGCTTTGCATATATCCGCAGATCAGATTTCCAACGATGTCTTCACCGGAGTTTTCGCTGGTACTGAACAGGTTGATGATAAATACTCCGGGGGATTTCCGCTTCGTCAGGAAGCGGAGTATGGAGTTGCTCAATTCTTTGATGGAAAGTTGGACGTAGGTTTTGGCTAGTCCGCCATAACGGGAAGAGGAGGGGCTGGGAACGGCTCCTATTACCTTAAATCCGGTCACTCGTTTGGTTCGGTTTGCATCACGCAACGTTCTGTCAAGAATCTCGATTAATAATAATAGAGCGATGATTATCAGAAAACTACCTATGCAGGCGGCAATAACAATCTGCTTGCGGTTGGTTGAGTTGGATGCAATCGGATAGGTCGGTTCATTGAGCACTTTCAATGTGGCAGAAGTCATTTCCAGATTTTTCTTTCTCAACAGGGCTTCGTTGTAGCTTTGTAACACGGTCAGGTAACTGCGTTCCGTAAAGTTGATGGAACGTTCTTTTTGCTTGATGGTGGTACCCACAGGGGCAAAAAATACATAACGGTCGTTCAATTCCTGACGGGCATTTTGTACAATTAGTAGTTCGGCCTTAGCTTTTTCAAACAACAGAGTTTGTTCCAGCCATTGGTCGATGATATTGGTCCGGCTGGCGCCCTCTTTGGTGTATTTATGACTTACGTAGGAAGTGGTTAAATCATTCAGTTCCTGTTTAAGTTCGCTCAATCGTTTTTTGTCACCTGTCAGAGATTCGGTATCTTTTTGTTTGGAGTCGCTCATCGCTTCCACCTCCGAGATTTTACTGGTGATATTGGACGCTTCTCTTAATTTGTCCACAAATTCCATATTCTTGAGCACTTGCTTGGCATTGCTGTCCATGTGCTTCTCCAGTTCTTCGAGCATCGACTTGGTACTGTTGTATGCAAAAAGTGCATCTTGTTCCCGTAGCTCGAATTCTTTACTGATGGCCGCGATTTCTTTGGTTTCGTCCAGATAGTTGATGATACGTTTTTCTACGTTGTACTTGGTCAGGTCGTCTTCCTCCGAGTTGAGTTTTTTGCCGATACGTTTCAACTCTTCCTCAAAGTATTTGATGACTTTGTCTGTTTCTCCGTAGCGAATACGGCGGTATTCTTCCACAAATTCGTCCATCAGGATGCTTACCGTGTTGTAGGCTATGCCGGGATCGCCGGAAGTATAACTGATGTCCAGCAAATCACTCGTGAGCCGGCGTTGCACTTTGATGTTTTTCAAAGCGTTGTAGCTATAGAAAGGGTGATTGTAGTAGAACATTTCATAGATGTAGTTACCTTTTTTCGGACGCATATATGCTTCCAGATTGGCAACTGTTTTATCTTCGCTCGATTTGTCGATCAGCTTTAATATTTCCGGTCCATGCGGACTGTTTTTTAAGTGGTTATAGGTGTAATTGTAGCTGGATGGGGTGACTCCGTCGTTGTCATTGTCCGGATTTCCCTGGATAAGTACACGGGCAAATAATCGCAGGAATACTCTTTTCAGCGTGCTCTCGGCTTGCATGATACTTATCAAGTTGTCCATCGAATTTTGTACTGTCGCCCAGTCTGTGCGTTTATCGCTTTCCAGATTATATCCTGAAGCTACTCCCGTATAAAGTGTTGCTTTCACGTCGTATCCACCTTGCATGTGACGCGTATAGTAGAAAACGAGTAATGTGAAGATAGCGGTCCCTACCAGTATTAGCCAACGGTGGCGAAAGAGGGTCCGTATGATAGAAATGATGAAGTTCATATCTTAGTTTTTTTATTTTCTTATGATGGGAGTTCGCGAAATAACCTCGAGTATCATCAAGCTCTTTGTCAATTCAAACTTGCTATTCTCATATGCCTCACGTGCAGTTGACTGCCTTTCTTTATCTACGGCCAAGTCGGAAGAATCTATGGTTCCGTTGGCAAAATTCTTTTCAGAAATTTCATATTGCACATTAGCAAGTACCAAACTTTCACTTCTCATTTTAAGTACTCTTATCTGTGAGGTAGCCATCGCATACATCTCAATAATATTCTTCTTAATTTCGTCGTACTTCACTTCCCGTTCCAATTCTGCACTACGTAATGTGAGCCTTTGCCGGCTGATTTTACCCTTGAGGTCGAATAGGTCGTCTAAGGGGATGCTTAGGCCGGCACCTACTGTGTAGCCATTTTGTGCCTGGGTGGAGTAGGTGAGGTATGGGGCGACTGCCACGTCCGTAAAAGTGGACTCATTGCCGAACATTCCATATTGATAGCTTCCCCGTAGACTGAAGAAACCTAGAAATGACCATTTCTCTTTTTGGAGTAATTTGCGCTCGATTCTCGCCTTTACGTCCGCCATCTCATAAATGGGGCTGTTCTTGGCGTTTTCGAATAAAACTGATAGTGGGGGGAGAACTATTTTACTATAATCTTCTTCACTTAGTTGAGAATAGTCAGATACTTCTTGTGCAACTACACGGGTGGTAGAGACGAACAGAAGTAATAACCCCGAAAAAAAACATATAAATTGCTTCATAAAAAAATCCTATTATTTGCTCTTGCTGTGTTATAGCTTGCGCAAATATAAGGATTAATTTCATTTATGTGCAGTCTTTTATTATCTATTTTACAATCTTTCGTGTAAATTGTGCACAATTTGTCGTGTATATGGCGTCAAAAGGCTTCTGTCATGTTGAAGTAGAACAAATTCTGCTTGTTCACCATGTCTCTGCCGAAATCAAGGCGTACATTCATGCGGGGTTGAACTTCGATACGTAATCCCAATCCGAGGTTGGGAAGCACACCTTCTATCTTGCCCGGAGTGGGTCCCATGAATCCGCATCCTCCCCAGGCTACATATCCTATATGGCTCAACATCTTCTTCACCCATGTGCTTTTGTCTGTATTTATCATCTGGCGGTATTCGGCCATCATGACATGCGAGGACTTGTCGCGAAACTGTCCCATGTAGTAACCGCGAAGATCGAAGGGGGTCCCGCTAAGTACATATTTTGTTAGGGGTACATCTCCGAATGCGTTTTTGCTTTGCACTGTCCAGGCTATCACTTTGCGGCGTCCTACTGTTTTGTATTGGCGATAATCTATTTCCAATCGATAAAAATTATTATCACTGCCGAACGTTTTATTATACATCATTCCCCGGAAGTCAAGGTAAGTTCCGCTATAAGCATTGGCAGGAATATCACGTGTGTCATACGTCAACAGGAAGCCGAGTCCGGAGCTGAAATTTTTGTATCCGTGTTCTGTTCCTCCTGCCGCTATATATGAGGGCTCATTAACCATTCCGGCAGCCGGTTTAGTTATCTTGTCATAGTTCAAATCGACTTGAGGACCTGCAAAGAAATTACTTTCTCCCAAACGGAACAAGAACCAGGGGTTTACTTGAATGCCGCTATAACGGTACTCGCTGGTATCTTCTCCACGTTCATAATCTTTATTAGTGGAATATCCGATGCCATAAAAATTCTCGATTGTATTTTTATAAGAGAAGGTTCCGAAGATACGGAAACGGTCGCCTTTAAAGAAGAGCTGTGGTTTCGTCATCAGGTTCAAGCCGCCCTTGAACATTAAGGCGATGGCCATTGGCACTACTGAACGTCGTTGAGTGGTATCACTCGGATTCATCCGAAACGTCATCAGTGCGCTACCGCCTACTAACAAACCGAAGTCCGGCGTATAACTGGGACCACCTAATATGTTATAGTGCAAATTCCGGTTTGCCACGCGCTGGCGACGCAACTCGCGCTTGGAAAGGGCAGGAATGGTGTCTGACGGGGTGTCTTCAATATCTGTAGGAGTAGTATCACTGATAGAAGTTGTAGACATTTGCAGTTCATCGCTTTTTACTGCCGTACTATCAGCCGTAGCTGACATCATATTGATGGATGGAAGCATCATCAATATTCCTATTATATATTTCTTCATAATTTCTCTGTGAGGAATTCGACTGCAAAGAAAACTCTTTTATTTTGATTAGTTTTGAAGTTCTTAGATAATAAATCTAAAAAAGTCATTCTAAGGGCAAATAAAGGCTATTTTGGTATGCGGATTTTTCCTAACAGTAGAGGGATATGCTTCTTGCAGAATATAATGAGTGGATAATTGATTGCTGTAATAAGTAGACTTATAATAAAGGCTATGAATGTAGAGTAGGTAATATTATCGATATGCAGGTATTTTTTTATAGCAAAATTGAATACACCTATGAACATCCAATGTATACCTAAAATAACCATTGTGCCTATTGATACATTATAATTTATGGTGGATGTAATTTGATTGAGTATAAATCCGATTCCAAGAATCATGCAGCTTCCGGTGAATCCCAGGAGGTGGAAATTTACTATTTCGGGCAGTGTTGTATAGTTACTGGTGTATCCCATCGAAAAAAATGTGGCAAATGAAACAGTGGATAAAATCAGCCAGATGATACTTTGATGCAAGGAATTTGCGATGTTTGTTATCTTTGTCCGTTTCAATGCTTGTCCGGTAAAAAAGAATATTTGCAATGCAAAAAAACTATGTGTAGCATAGGTACCATAGATGGAGTGTTGGTTGAGCCAATAACAAATGAGTATGGAGACTAGGCTGCTGATACCTGCCGTCAACCAGTATATTGATTGTTTTTTTTGTATAGTGTAGGAATATATTTTTATCATAAACAGGCAATATATAAACCATGTGGGGCCGTTAATGGGGTCTGACGACAGTGATTGAATGAGGGGGTGTATGATGCTATTGTGTATATTGATAACTTGATGAGGTACTATAAGCTCTCTAACAAACCAATACGGGTAAAATATGAATTGATAGATGAGATAGGGGAGCAGCAAAGTCTTGAGATCCTTATATAATTCTTCTTTTATTGTTCCTTTAGGGTTGTATAAGTAACCGGATATAAGAAAGAAAAGTGGCATGTGAAAAGAATAGATGATCGTGTGCGTCTCTGATTGCATTGGTACATGTCCCCAAATAACTAGAAATATAGCTATTGACTTACTCCAGTCAATCCAATTATATCGTACAGATTTTGCGCTTGTCATTTTGTTGTGTTTTAATTTTGTCTGCAAAGGTATATAAAAAAACAGATTTTTTACGCCCGGTAAATAAGAAAGTCAAGACCGCGACTATCTTTGTGGTAAAA